>Ga0075428_100001221_pt1 | contig 27536 bp, 22 predicted proteins | sample RhiMetdeltSRZDD2_FD_75291 | JGI IMG/M metagenome (GOLD analysis project Ga0075428, IMG submission 75291) | Populus rhizosphere microbial communities from Tennessee, USA - Rhizosphere MetaG P. deltoides SRZDD2 | ecosystem: Host-associated > Plants > Roots > Rhizosphere > Soil | place: USA... | reverse complement strand
CACTTCCCGCCGATCCACGTCGGAGCGCACGGGGCCGCGTACCTGTCGCAGGGAGGGCTCCCGATCGGGTTGATGGCCGGATCGCTCTACGGCGAGGGGCGGCGCGAGCTGGGGCTCGGCGACCTCCTCGCGCTGTACACCGACGGGGTGGTCGAGACGCCGAACGCGAGCGGCGAGGAGTTCGGGAACGCGCGGCTCGTCGAGCTCCTCACCAGGCACCGCGAGGCGCCCCTCCCCGACCTCCTCTCGATCGTCATCGACGAGGTCGCGCGCTGGGGGGGCGGCGGGCCGCCGCACGACGACGTGACCCTCGTGCTGGCGCGCACGCGATGAGACGCGGCGGAGCGTTCTCCCTCCCGGTCCAGGTCCTGCTGTGGGCCGCGGGCAGCTCCGCCGCCGGGGCGGTCGTCGGGCTCGTGGTCGGGCTCTTCAGAGACAAGCCGCTGGACCCGTTGCTGTTCCTCATGAGCCTCCTGTTCGGGAACGTGGTCGGCCTCACCGTGTTCGTCTGCTCCGTCTCCCTCTACCCGATGCTCCGGAACCTGAGCCCGTGGCTCCGGTGGGCGTTCCTCGGCCTGGGCCTCCTCGCCGGGTCCGCGGCGGGGACCGCGCTGGTGCTCTGGCGCTTCCTGTTCTTCGTCCTGTCCGACACGCCGCAGGCCCTCGCGGTGTTCGCCCTCAACGGCGTGCTCGCGCTGATCGTCGGCGGGCTGGCCCACGCGTACGAGGGGATGCGCTGGAAGCTGGCCGAGTCGCTACGCGAGGTGGAGGAGGTGCGCCTCGTGGAAGCCCAGCTCCACGAGCAGGCGGCGAAGGCGGAGCTCGCCGCGCTGCAGGCGCGGATCAACCCGCACTTCTTCTTCAACACGCTCAACACGATCTCCGCGCTCCTGGCGGAGGACCCCGCGAAGGCCGACGACGTGGTGCAGACGCTGGCCAACCTGTTCCGCTACACGTTCAAGGCCGCGCACGCCGGGACCGTCCCCCTCGCGGAGGAGCTGGAGTTCGTCCAGGGGTACCTCGAGGTCGAGAAGGCCCGGTTCGGCGACCGGCTCAGCGTCGAGTGGTCGATCGACCCGGCCGCGCGAGCGGCGCGGGTCCCGGGATTGATCCTGCAGCCGCTCGTCGAGAACGCGGTCGGTCACGGGATCGCGCCCATCCCCGGGGGCGGGACGGTCCGCATCGCCGCGCGCCTCGACGCGGGGCGGCTGGTCGTCGAGGTCGAGGACGACGGGGCCGGGCTGCGATCGACCTCCGGAGCGCTGATCCGCGACGACCACGGCCTCGGGAACGTGCGCCGCCGGGTTGCGACCGCCACGCGGGAGCAGGGCGGGCTGGAGCTGCTGGCCTCGCCCCGGGGCCGCGGCACGCTCGCGCGCGTCACGCTCCCGGCCTCCTCCCCCGAAGCGCCGCCGCCGCTCGGCGCGGCGACCCGGGAGCGCACCGCGTGACGCTGCGCGTCGCGATCGTGGACGACGAAAAGCCGGCGCGCGACCGCCTCAAGCGGCTGCTGGCGCCGATGCCGGACGTCGAGGTCGTCGGCGAGGCCGGCGACGTCGCGTCGGCGGTGGAGCTCCTCGACAGGACGCAGCCGGAGCTTTGCCTCCTCGACGTGCAGATCCCCGGGGGGGACGGCTTCGAGGTGCTGCGCCGCGCCGCGCGGATGCCGCAGGTCGTCTTCACCACCGCGTTCGACCACTACGCGGTGCGGGCGTTCGAGGTGAAGTCGATCGACTACCTGCTCAAGCCCGTGCACAAGGACCGGCTCCAGGACGCGGTCCGGCGCGCGAAGGACGCCGCGGGGCGGAGCGCGCCGCCGGACGCCATGCTCCGGCTGCTGGAGGAGATCCGCGCGGGGCTCGCTCCGGGCGCGGAGGCCGGCGCGCGCGCCGCGGCCGGGCCGCTTCGCATCCCGGCGAAGCGGGGGGCGAAGATCCTGCTCCTCGATCCGGCGGAGGTGATCTGGTTCGAGTCCGAGGCCGAGCTCGTGCACGCGCGGACCGCCGACGGCCGCGCGCTGGTCGAGCGCCCTCTCGGCGAGCTCGAGGACCTGCTCGCCGGCAGGTTCTTCAGGATCCACCGGAGCTACCTGGTCAACCTGGCCCGGGTCGGCGCGATCGTCCCGGAGGACGGTGGGACCTACCGGGTCGTGATGAAGGACGAGGCGCACACCCCGCTGCCCCTCTCCCGGAGACAGGCCCAGAAGCTCCGGGAGATCATCCCCTGGTAGGCGCCGCTGGCCCCGCGGATTCGACCGTTCGCCCGGAAGTCGTAGCGAAATCAGGGCGGCGACGTTACAACCCGACGACGAAAGGAGGCGAGCGATGCGGGACCCGATGCTCCGGAAGCTCCGAGCCGGGATCGGTCTGCTCGTCGCCGCCTTCGCGCTCGGGGCCGCGCTCCGCGCCGCGGACCCACCCGACCCCCCGGACATGCCGGAGCCGCCCGAGCCCCCGTCCCCGGTCGAGGGGAAGCCGTTCAAGGGGGTGACGATCCGGCAGGGCGAGACGCACAAGGGGGACATCTACCAGTTCGCGCCGTCGGTCGACGTCGAGGGGACCCAGGACGGCGACCTGTTCGTCTGGGCGCCCGCGGTGAGGATCCCCGGGACCGTCACCGGAGACGTGTTCGTCGCCGGGAGCTCCGTGCAGATCACGGGCACCGTCCAGAAGTCGGTTCGCACGGTCGGAGGATCGATCTTCGTCGACGGCACGATCGACGGGAACCTCCAGGTGTACGGCGGCGAGGTCCGTCTCGGGAGCAAGGCCCACATCAAGGGGAACGTCCGGGCGGGGACCGGCCAGCTGATCAGCTACGGCGTGATCGACGGCGACCTCGACTTCACCGGCGGGACCGTGCTCCTCGGCGGGAAGATCCTCGAGGACGCCTCCGTCACCGCCGACAAGATCGAGATCCAGCCGGGCGCTCGCATCGAGGGGGACCTCGACTACTCGACGCGCGAGCGCATGGACGACGAGCTCAAGAAGGTCGTCGGCGGCGAGGTGGACTACAACGAGAAGCCGATCCTGGCCAAGGAGGAGAAGGAGGAGAAGCGCAGCGGCTGGCATCCGACCCCGTTCGGGTTCGGCGTCCGGATCGCGTTCTTCACCGCGTCCTTCCTCTTCGGCTGCGCGCTGCTCGCCCTGTTCCGCAACCAGGAGCCGAAGGTGACCGAAGCGATCCGGGTGGACACGCTGCGGTGCCTGGGGATCGGCTTCGTCTCGATCCTGGTGACGTTCGCGGTGATCGTGTCGGCGATCCTGATCATCACGCTGATCTTCATCCCGATCTACCTCATCGCCTACCTGATCGTCGCCTACCTCGCGAAGATCCCGGTGGCGATCTGGCTCGGCCGCCTGATCCTCGAGAAGCTGAACAAGCAGCCGAACCCCTTCGCCGCCCTCTTCCTCGGCCTGGTCGCGCTCTACCTCGTGTTCGCGCTCCCGTGGATCGGGATCCTCGCGTACCTCGGGGCGATGCTGCTCGGCATGGGGGCGATGATCACGACCTACATCGCGTACCGCCAGACGCGCAAGGCGGCGGATGCGATGGCGACCGCTCCCGCGACTCCTCCGGCCGAGGCGATCTCCTGAACCTTTTGGCGATGCGTCCGGTTTCGCGGTAGAACTACGGGGCCGCTCTCAAACCCGGGGGGTTCCACCGTGCCGTCCGCTCGCCTCGCGCTCGCCGCCGTCTGCGCCGCCACGCTCTCGATCACGATCGCCTCCGCCGCGCCCGCCGCGACGCTCGTCATCCCGACGCGCGAGGAGCGCGAGGCGCTCCGCAAGAGCCACCTCCGGCTGACCGGATTCACGGAGCCTCTGACCGAGCAGCAGCAGGCGATCGCGCTCGCGCAGGACGACATGGACGTCCAGAGCTACTTCCTCGACGTGGAGTTCATTCCGGGCAATCGGAGCGTCAGCGGCTCGGTGACGATCACCGCCCAGAGCCTGGTTTCCGGGTTCCAGCATCTCGTGCTCGACCTCCGGAACAACATGACGGTCACCCAGGTCCAGCGCGGGACGACCAACCTGTCGTTCGTCCGTAACGGCGACCTGCTCGACATCACGCTCGACCAGCCCTTCGGCCCGGGCCAGTCCTTCGTCGTCAAGGTGACCTACGCCGGCATCCCGATCTCCTCGGGCTTCGGCTCCATCAACTGGCGGAAGTATCCGTTCAGCGGCCTCGGATCGGCCGTCTCCACCCTCTCCGAGCCGGAGGGGGCCCGGACATGGTGGCCCTGCAAGGACCGCCCCGACGACAAGGCGAGCGTCGAGATGTGGTGGACGGTCCCGGGGACCTGGATCGCGACCGGGAACGGGGTGCTGCTCGCCACCGTCAACAAGCCGGGGAACAAGAAGCAGTACCAGTGGCGCCCGACGGACCCGCTGACCACCTACCTCGTCTCCTGCGCCGCCACCAACTACTCGAGCTTCTCGCAGTCCTACACGACCCTGACCGGCGGCACGATGCCGATCGACCACTACGTCTACCCCGAGGACCTCGCCAACGCGCAGGTCTCGTTCACGGCGCTCCCCTCGATGATCCAGTTCTACGCGCAGACGTTCGGCGAGTATCCGTTCGTCGCGGACAAGTACGGGATGACCGAGTTCGTGTGGGGCGGGGCGATGGAGCACTCGACCAACACGAGCTACGGCTACCAGCTCGTCAATGGCCTGCACAACTACGACTACGTCATGGCCCACGAGCTGTCGCACCAGTGGTGGGGCGACGCGGTCAGCCCGCAGACCTGGGCGAACGTCTGGCTCAACGAAGGGTTCGCGACCTACTCCGAGGCGCTCTGGGCGGAGCACCTCGGCGGCCCCGCGGGGTACCGGAACTACATGAACTCGTTCTGGAGCCCGTCGTTCGCCGGGTCGGTGTACAACCCGAGCGACCTTTTCGGCGATACGGTCTACAGCAAAGGGGGCTGGGTGCAGCACATGCTGCGCCACGTGGTCGGCGACGCGAACTTCTTCAACGCGATGCGCGACTGGTACGTGAGCCACGACAACGGATCGGCGAACACGGCGCAGTACCAGGCGACCCAGGAGATCCGCTACGGCGCGACGCTCGACTGGTTCTTCCAGGAGTGGGTCTACGGCACGGGACAGCCGTCGTACGAGTACGGCTGGACCAGCGCCGACCTGGGGAACGGGAGCTACCGGACCTACGTCCGCGTCCGCCAGACGCAGGCCGGCGCGGCGTTCCGGATGCCGGTCGACCTGACGCTGATCACCGCCGGGGGGCCGGTCGTCCAGACCGTCACCAACGACCAGGCCGATCAGGACTTCGCGATCGTCACGGCTTCCCCGGTCTCCGAGGTCCGCTTCGACGAGCTCGACTGGGTCCTGAAGGCGAGCGACACGCTGATCACGCTGGCCGACGCGGATCTGGACGGCGTCCCGGACCGGAACGACAACTGCGTGAGCGTGGCGAACGCCCCCCAGGCTGATTTCGACGGAGACCTGGCGGGAGACGCCTGCGACCCGGACGACGACAACGACGCGCTCGCGGACGCGAGCGACTGCGCTCCGTTCGACGCGGCCCAGGGGGCGGTGGGCCAGGTCGCCTCGCTCTCGGTCACCGGTGCGCAGGGGTCCCCGTCCCAGCTCTCCTGGACGCCGGCGGCGCGGGCCGAGACGCACGACATCCAGCGCGGGACGATCGCGGAGCTGGCCCTGGGGACGTACGGCGCGTGCCTCGCGTCGCAAATCGCGGCGAGCGCCTACGACGACGCCGACGTCCCGCCCGAGGGGGAAGGGTTCTTCTACCTCGTGCGCGGCCACGACGCGGGATGCGGAGGGGGCGGCTCCCTCGGAACCGACTCGCAGGGCGCGCCGCGGCCCCCGGCCTGTCCCTAGCCCGCGTCGCGTCCCCGGTAGCGGAGCACGCGCACGGTCTCGAGGGTGATGAGCCCTTCGGTCACCATCTCGTCCAGGACCGGAAGGAAGGCGTGGATCTTGTCCTCGGTGTCGACGATCTCGATCACGATGGGGAGGTCCTCCGACAGCCTCAGGAACCGGGACGCGTGGATGTGCGAGTGCGCGCCGAACCCCATCGGGCCGCGGAGCACGGTGGCGCCGGCGAGCCCGCTCTCGCGCGCGGCGAGCACGATCGCCTCGTAGAGAGGCTTCGCGTGCCATCGGTCGGATTCGCCGATGAAGATGCGCAGTAGTTTCCCCTCGCCGTCGAGCTTCATGTGGACCCACCCCCGCCCTATCCTATCGCGACCCTGGCTTTCACATCTTCCCTCTGCGATCATGACGCCGGCGATGGAGAAGGCCTACAAGAACCAGGACTTCGTGATGAGCCGCGACGCGCGGCCCCTTCGCATCCTCAGCGAGTACCTCGAGCCCCGGTCGCGCTTCGCGCGGTACAAGGTCGCCGACACCGTTGTGTTCTTCGGATCGGCGCGCGCGCTGCCGTCCGACCAGGCCGAGGAGGCGCTCGCGAACGCGCGGTCGACCGGGAACGAGCTGGCGATCGCGCGGGCGGAGAGCGGCAAGCTCCTCGCCCGCTACTACGAGGACGCCCGGACGCTGGCGCGGGCGATGACGGAGTGGTCCAAGTCGCTCTCCAAGACCAGCCGGCGCTTCCTCGTGTGCTCGGGCGGCGGGCCCGGGATCATGGAAGCGGCGAACCGGGGCGCCTCCGAGGGGCACGGGATCTCGATCGGGCTCGGCATCTCCCTTCCCGACGAGCCCTCGATGAACGCCTTCATCACCCGCGAGATGGGGTTCGAGTTCCACTACTTCTTCATGAGGAAGTTCTGGTTCGTCTATCTCGCCAAGGCGCTCGTGGTCTTCCCGGGCGGCTTCGGGACGATGGACGAGCTGTTCGAGATCCTCACGCTCGTCCAGACGCGCAAGAGCAGCAAGAAGATGCCCATCGTCCTCTACGGACGGGACTTCTGGAGCGAGGTCGTTAATTTCGACGCGCTGATCCGGTGGGGGACGATCTCGGCGTCCGATCTCTCCCTCTTCCACATCGTCGATACCCCGGACGAGGCGTTCGCCTACCTCAAGCGCGAGCTGTCCGCCCTGTACGGGGACAAGGATGCGGAGGCCGCCTCCGTCTAGGCCGATCGTGTCGCCGGTCCGACTCAACATCTTCCGGGGGATCGCGTGGGTCCGGCTCGCGCTCCGGCGGAAGTTCCGGCAGGACGACCGCGCCTACGCGATCGGGCTGACGCTCGCGGTCGGCGCGCTCGGGGCGCTCGCCGCGGTGCTGGTCCGCGACGTGGGGGCCGCGATCCAGTACGTCGTGCTCCACGACTCCCACGCCCCGCTCCGCGCGGCGCGCAAGCTGGGCTTCCCGATGATCGTGATCATTCCCGCGGCGGGAGGGCTCCTCTACGGCCTGCTCATGCGGCTCCTCCGCCCCGCTGCGGCCGCCGAGTCCACCTCCGAGATCATGGAGGCGGTCTCGCTGTCGGGCTCCGCGCGCCTGGACCTCGTGCGCTCGGCGAAGAAGTCGCTCGCCTCGGTCGCGCTGAACGCGCTCGGCGGCTCGGTGGGTCGCGAGGGGCCGATCGTGCAGCTCGCCTCCGCGGCGGCCTCGCGGCTCGCGCAGGGGCTTCGGGTGCCGCTGGAGCGGCGGCGCGTCCTGATCGGGTGCGGGGCGGCGGCCGGCATGGCCGCCGCCTACAACACGCCGATCGGCGCGGCGATGTTCGTGATGGAGGTGGTCCACGGCAACTTCGCGCTCGAGATCTTCGGTCCGGTCGTTCTGGCGTCGGTGACCGCGACGATGGTGTCGTGGGGCGCGCTCGGCTCGGGTCCGCTCTACCCCGTCCCCCTCGTGCCGGCGCCGTCTCTCTGGATGCTCCCGCTGTTCGCGCTCCTCGGCGCGCTCGTCGCCTGGACGGGGGTGATCCTCCGCAGCGGCCTCGACCTCTCCGAGCGGCTCTTCAAGAAGCTCCCCTTCCCCCTCGAAGCGCGCGCCGCGCTCGGGGGCCTGATCGTCGGGCTTCTCGCCTGGTGGATCCCCGAGGTGTGGGGAAACGGATACGACGGCGTCCGCGAGGTCCTCGCCGCCGCGATCGCGCCGTCGGTGCTCCTCCCGCTCCTGCTGGCCAAGATCGTCGCGACCTCGGCGTCGCTCGGCTCCGGGGGCTCCGGGGGGGTGTTCACCCCCGCCCTCCTCGTCGGCGCGGTGGGGGGCGCGCTCTTCGGCGTGGGGGCGGACGCGATCCTCCCCGCGCTCCACGTGCCCCCGGTGTTCTTCGCGCTCGCCGGCATGACCGCCGCGATCGCCTCGACGACGTTCGCGCCGATCACCGCCCTGATCATGGTGTTCGAGATGTGCCAGAACTACGGCGCCGTGATGCCGCTCGCGGTCGTGACGGTCTCGGCGACGTGGGTGGCGCGGAGCCTCCGGCGCGACTCGATCTACACGGAGGCGCTCCGCCGCCGCGGGGTCGATTTCGACCTCGCCTTCGAGCACATGGCCCTCGCCTCGCTCCGCGCCGAGGACCTCGTCCGCACCGAGCCGCTGGCCGTCTCCTCCGACGCCCCGGTGGGAGAGGTGCTCGACCTGTTCGCCCGCAGCCGGGGCACGGCCGTCTACGTGCTGCGCGAGGGCCGCCTCGTGGGCGCGATCGACCTCAGGGACGCGTTCCAGGTCGCGGGGGAGGAGCGCCGTCGCGGTGCGCTCACGGCGCTCGACCTGGTCCGCGACGTGCCGCGGGTGACGCCGCGGACGCCGCTCGACGAGGTGATGCGACGCTTCTCCCAGATCGAGCTCGCGCAGCTGCCGGTCGTGGCGCTCCACGACCCCGACCATCTGCTGGGGAGCGTGTCGCGACGCGACGTGGTCCAGGCGCTCGACAGCGAGGTCCTCCGGCGGAGGATGGTGCTCGCCCAGTACCTCGGCGCGACCGTCCCGTCGGAGTTCGGCGCGCGGCGCGCCGGGGACCTGACCATCCAGGAGCGCCCGGTCCCGCCCGAGTGGGTCGGGCGGACGCTCCAGGAGGCCGATCCCTTCCGCGACCGGGGGTTGTTCGTCCTCGCCGTCCGCCGGGACGAAGGGGACGCGGTCCGCGAGATCACCCCGGTTCCCTCCGACCACGCCTTCAACGACGGGGACCGGATCGTCCTGCTCGGCTCCAAGTCGGCCCTCGAGACGGCGCCGGTCGGATGAGCGTCCGATCCCTGGACGTCGGCAGCGAGGACGACGGGCGCACGGTCCAGCGTTTCCTGCACGAGCGGCTCCCCGCCTCCAACGCAGAGGCCAAGGGGATGATCGCGACCGGCTGCGTCGCCCGGAACGGGACCACCGTCGCCAAGCCCGACGAGCGGGTCCGCGCCGGCGATCGTGTGCGCGTCACCGCGGAGCCGTCGCGCCGCTACGCGCGGGCGGCCCCGCGCCGGCGCGGAGGGGACGGGTGGCGGGTCGTGCACGAGGACGACGACGTCCTGGTCGTGGACAAGGACGCCGGCCTCCTCACGGTGCCGACCGCGGCCCCCGCCGGCGACTCGCTGGAGGAGCGGATCGTCGCCTCGTACCGGAAGCGGGGGCACCGGTCGCCGGCGGTCCACGTCGTGCACCGGATCGACCGGTTCACCTCCGGCCTCGTCGTCTTCGCCCGCCATCACCCGGCGGCGATGGCGCTCAAGCGGCAGTTCGCCGCGCGCTCGCCGGAGCGCATCTACCTCGCGGTCGTCGAGGGGCGCGTCGCCGCCGAGCGCGGACGGCTGACGCACGCGCTGACCGAGAATCCCAAGAGCCTCAAGGTCCACGTCGTCGGCCCCGGGGACGCGGGGCGCCCGGCGTCGCTCCGGTACCGGGTCGTCGAGCGCCTCCCGCGGGCCACCCTCCTCGAGGTCACGCTCGAGACCGGCCGGAGGAACCAGATCCGCGTCCAGCTCGCGGCCGAGGGGCATCCGGTCGTGGGTGACGTCGCGTACGGGAACCCATCGCCGCTGATCGCGCGCGTCGCGCTCCACGCGCATCGCCTGGCGTTCGAGCTGCCGCGCGGCCGCAAGCGCGCGCACTTCGAGTCGCCGGTCCCCGCCGATCTCTCGCGGCTGCTCGCGCTACTCCGAGAACAGCACGAGGACCCCGGTGTAGGTAAACAGGTGGTTCGCCCCCCGAAGGGGCGCGATCTCCGCGCTGCAAAAGAAACCGAGCCAGGGAAGCCCGGGAAGGTGCCGCGCCAGCGCATGTGAGTCCACCCCCGCGCACCCGTACAGCGAGCGCCCGCGCGCGAGGCAGTCGAAGTAGAGCCCGAACGCGTACCCCCCCGGAGGCGCGGCCCGCGCGGCGCGGGAAGCCATGCGCTCGACGTCCTCACGCGCCGCCTTCGCCTCGCGCTGCGCGAAGAGGATCGACTGCCCCTCCTCGACCTCGGCGGCGACCGCGATCACGCCAGTGTCGGGATCGGCGGCGACGATGTTGCGCACCAGGTACTCGCCCCCCTGCACGCGGGAGCCCTCGGGCTCCGGCAGGAACGCGACCGTCAGGGCGGCGAGCGCCTGGTCCGGATCGTCGAACAGATGCTCCGGGGCGGCGGCCCGAAGCGCGGTGAGCGCGGGGATGCCGTCCACCTCGAGGATGAGGTTCTCGTGCGCCCGCGTCACCGTCATCGGAGGGCCGAGCGGACGGCAGCCCTGCGTGAGCGCCACCTGGTGCCGGAACGCGCCCCCGAGGCGCAGCCCGGAGACGCAGGCCCGTCCCGCATCCCCTCCGTTGAACTGGAACGTCCCCCCCGAAGGGAGCGACGACGAGGCCGCGCCCCCCGCGACCGGAACCGGGCCGAGGACGGCGTCCACGCCCTGGAGGAGCCGGTCCGGGCGCACCGTGAACGGATCGGGCCAGGCGAGCACGACGTCGTTCGTGTCCCTCGACGCGAGCAGGCGCTGACCGACGTGCAGCCCGGCGGTCAGGCCGTTGTCCCCCTCGTCGCGGAACAGGAACGGCGTGGCGCGCACGGCGTCGGAGCGGATGGAGAGGACGCCGATCGCCGCCCCTTCCTCGATCTCGCGATCGGCGGCCAGCACGCCCGCCGCGGAGCAGCCGACGACGTACGGAGAGCCGGAGCTCTCCGCCACCACGTCCACGAGGTCGCCCAGGTCGGCGCCGTGCTCGGCCGTCGCGAAGACGATCGAGAAGTCCGCGCGCGCGCCGCCGAACCCCTCCGCCGCGCGCTCCGAGGCCTCTCGAGCCGCCGACTTCGTAATCGAGTTCCCGGAAAGCCCGACACCGGCGAGGATCATGCGGCTCGGCACTGTAGCAGAGCCGCGCCCGGCCGCGATTGCTGCGGTATATTGAAGGTCATGCTCATGCGGCGCTGGACCATCGCGCTCGTCGCCGCCACCTTGATCGGCGGCACGGCGCAAGCCGCGCCCCCCGCGCCCGACCCGCTCTTCCCCTGCCCCGACGAGCTGCGCGAGGGGGTCGATTTCTGGAAGAACGTCTGGGCCAAGTGGACGCTCGATCAGGTCGTCCTCCACGACATGGAGCACCCGTCGATCGTCTACGAGATCTTCGAGCTCCCTCCTCCGGTCGGCGACGTCTATACCGACTCGCAGAAGGACTTCGTGCGCGCGAGGCGCGAGGCGCTGGAGTCGCGCCTGGCCGCGATCGAGGACAAGGTCCTCGCCGGTCTGCCCCTGGAAGACGACGAGAAGGCCATCGTCCTCCGGATCACCGAGGTCGCCGGCGGCAACGGGCTGAGCGGCGCCTCGGAGCGGGTGCGGTCCCAGAGGGGGCTGCGCGAGCGCTTCCGGCGCGGTCTCGAGATCAGCGGCCGTTATCGCGACGCCTTCATCGAGGTCTTCCGTGAAGCCGGGCTCCCCGAGGACCTCGCGAACCTCCCGCACGTGGAGTCCTCGTTCCAGGTGTCCGCGCGCTCCTCCGCGGGCGCGGTCGGGGTCTGGCAGTTCACGCGGGGCGCGGCGAGGAAGTTCATGCTCCTCACCTCCGGCGTGGACGAGCGTCTGGATCCGGTCGCGTCGGCGCGCGGAGCCGCGCGCTACCTGAAGTCCGCATACGAGCTCCTCGGGTCGTGGCCGCTCGCGATCACGTCGTACAACCACGGGATCGAGGGGATGCAGGCGGCGCGGGACCGGTTCGGCGAGGATTTCCCGCGGATCCTGGCCGAGTACGATGGACGGACCTTCGGCTTCGCGTCCAAGAACTTCTACAAGGAATTCCTCGCGGCCCGGGAGATCGCCTCCGACCCCGCGGCCTACTTCCCCGAGACGCTCGAGGTCGAGCCGCCTCTCGATCACGACACGGTGACCCTCCAGCGCCCCACGGCGGCGGTGGACGTCGCGCGTCGGTACGGCGTTTCGCTCGATCGTCTCGCGGCGATCAATCCGGCATGGACGCTGCGCGCGCTGCACGGACGCGCGCCGCTCCCCGCGGGGGTCCGGGTCTGGCTCCCGGAGGGCACGCTGGACCGGATCGCGGCCGCCGGGCACGCGGCGCCGGCGCCGCAGGCCCGGACGGGTGTCCACGTCGTGCGGAAGGGGGAGACGCTGTTCCGCATCGCGACCAACTACGGGGTCTCGCTGGCGCGGCTGCTCGACGCCAACGGGCTCCACAGGCAGTCGGCGATCCATCCGGGGCAGCAGCTCCGCATCCCCTAGTGTCCCCCTACACCAACCGGGGCTTCGGCCTCAAGCAGGTCATCGGCGGGCAGGTCGTCCGCGACTACGCGAGCCCCCTCGTGGACGCGATGCGCGCCGAGGGGTTCGTGCTCGCGGCGGGGGACCTCACCTTCCGGCTCGCGCAGGAATTCGGGTTCTGCTACGGCGTGGACCGGGCGATCGAGTACGCGTACGAGACCCGCGAGAAGTTCCCGGACAAGAACCTGTTCATCACCGGAGAGATCATCCACAACCCGAGGGTGAACGGCCGCCTCCGCGAGATGGGGATCCGCTTCCTGGACGGCCGGCCGGACGGCGCGTCGATCGAGGACCTGGGCGAGGACGACGTGGTCCTGCTGCCGGCGTTCGGGGTCCCCTTCGGCACGATGGAGCGGCTGCGGGAGGCCGGCTGCCTCGTCGTGGACACGACCTGCGGGTCGGTGCTGAACGTCTGGAAGAACGTCGAGCGGTACGCCCGCGACGGCTTCACGGCGTTGATCCACGGGACCTGGAACCACGAGGAGACCCGGGCGACGTCGTCCCGCGCTCTCCTGCATCCGGGGGGGAGCTACCTCGTGGTCCGCGACATGGAGGAGACGGAGATCGCCGCGAGCTACGTCGAGCGGGGCGGCGATCCGGCGGAGCTCCTCGCCCGCTTCGCGCAGCGGGTCTCCCCGGGCTTCGACCCCGACGTCCATCTCCAGCGGCTGGGGTGCGCGAACCAGACCACGATGCTCGCCGGCGAGTCGCTGGCGATCGCGGAGCGGATGCGGCTCGCGCTGGTCCGCCGGTGGGGCGTGGACGAGGGGGCCGCCCGGTTCCGGGCCTTCGACACGATCTGCAGCGCGACCCAGGAGCGGCAGGACGCGCTGCACGCGATGCTCGACGCGACCCCTCCCGACGTGCTCGTGGTCATCGGCGGCTACAACTCCTCGAACACGACGCACCTGCTGGAGATCGGGCTCGCGCGCGGCATCCCCACGTTCCACATCCAGGATGCCTCCCGCATCCTCGGCGCGTCGTCGATCCGCCATCAGCCTCTTCACGCGGCCGGGGAGACGGAGACCGCCGACTGGCTCCCGGCGCGGCCGCTGACGATCGGCGTCACCGCGGGGGCCTCGACGCCGAATGCGGAGATCGAGCGCGTGATCCGGCGCGTCGCGGAGGTCCGGGGCATCGCGCTTTCCTAGGTGGTATCGTCCCCGGCCGTGAAACAGAGAAGGAAAGCCCCGCTGCGCGACCGGCCCCGCCGGCCGCCCGCCGTCAAGGTCGTCGTCGACCGTCAGGGACCGCTCCACGCGGAGATCGTCGTCGTCGGCCGCGAGCTCCTGCGCGGGCAGCTACGCGACGGAAACTCCGCGTGGATCGCGGGGGAGCTGACGCGCCGCGGCGCTCTCGTCCATCGCATCACGATCGTGGACGACCTCGAGCGCTCCATCAGCAACGCCATCGTCGAGTGCCGGGAGCGCGGGGTGTACCTGATCGTGACGACGGGGGGCCTGGGCCCCGCGCAGGACGACCGGACCCTCGCGGGGGTCTCGGAGGCCTTGCGCCTCCCCCTCGCCGCGAGCGCTCCGGCGCGGGACATGGTCGAGGCCTCGTACCGCACGCTCAAAGGAGCGCGGGGGGTCGGGAGCACGAGCTGGAACGCGATCAGGGAGAAGATGTGCCAGCTCCCGGTCGGCGCGGAGCCGGTGCCGAACCCGGCGGGGATCGCTCCGGGGATGCTGCTTCGCCTCACCGGCGGCGCGGCGATCCTCTCGGTCCCCGGTCGCCCCGAAGAGACCAAGGCGGTCTTCGACGGCGCGCTCCCGCGCCTGCGCGATCTCTTCCCGCGCCGCGCCTCCGCGGAGCGGGAGATCGAGGCCCCCACGTCCGATGAGTCCGCCATCCGTCCGATGCTCGATCGGCTGAGCGAGGAGTTCCCCGGGGTGTGGGTGAAGTCGCATCCCCCGGCGGCCCGGCGCAGGGATCCGATCCGGGTCACCCTCCAATCGTTCGCGGCGACCCAGAAGGAAGCCGATTCCCTCGTCGAGGGGGCGCTCCGCCGCCTCCTCGCACTCTCGGGCAGCCGCTAGCCCGGCCGCCCCCGATCCGTGAGGTGCCCGTCATGCGTCTCGCTCTCGCGCTCGCCCTGGCGGGGATGATGGTCTCCCGCGCCGAAGCCGCCCCGTCCCGCCCCTCGATCCCCGCCTCGGCGATCGATCAGGCGGTCTCGCGGATCGTCGCGAAACACGGCGCGGCCGCCGAGTCGCGCGCCCGTCTCGGGGCGACGCAGGTGGCGCAGCGCTGGTTCGCCGAGGACGGGGACGCCGCGGAGTACACCGCGTTCTGCGCGGACGACTTCGTGCCCGACGAAGCGGGGCTCGACGCGATGTTCGAGCGGCTCGAGACGGTGATGGAGCAGGTGGACGGGCACCTCCACGAGGTCCGGCGGATGCTCTCCACCCCGCAGGATCTCGACACCGGGCCGGTGGGGCCGCTCGACGCCCGTCTGGGCGACCTCGACCTCGCGGCGCACGTGGACGACGACCTGTTCAAGACCAAGGTCGCCTTCCTCGCGCTGCTGAACTTCCCGGTGCACACCCTCTCCGACCGTCTCGCGCAGGGGAGCTCCTGGTCGCGCGAGACCTGGGCGCGCTCGCGGATGATGGACCGCTGGTCGATCCGCCTCCCCGCCGAGATCACGCAGGCGGCGACGAAGGCCTTCACCGCCGCGGACCAGTACATCGCCGGCTACAACATCCAGATGGACCACCTCGTCGGGCCCAACGGCGCCTCGCTCGGGTTCCGCGAGGGCCCCGGCTTGATCACGCACTGGGGGCTGCGCGACGAGCTGAAGTCGCATTACGGCGAGGGGGCCGACGGCCTCGCCAAGCAGCGCGCGATCCAGGCGGTGATGGAGCGGATCGTCCGCCAGGAGATCCCCAAGGACGCGATCGGGAATCCGAAGCTCGCGTGGAACCCGTTCGTCGCCGCGAAGGCGGCCGACCGCGAGCCGGACACGCGCTACGCCACGCTCCTCGGCGTGTTCCAGGCGGTCCGCGCGGCCGACCCGTACTGTCCCACCGCCCCGACCTACATCCAGCGGAAGTTCGAGCTGGACCGGCAGATCCCGGAGAAGCAGGTCGAGGAGCTGCTGATCTCGGTCCTCGAGTCGCGCGAGGTCCGCGACCTGGCGAAGACGATCGAGAAGCGGCTCGGGCGGCCGCTCGAGCCGTTCGACATCTGGTACGCGGGGTTCTCCTCGCGGGCCGGGAAGAGCGAGGCGGAGCTCGACGCGGTCACGAAGGCGAAGTACCCGACCGTCGCCGCGTTCCAGGCCGGGCTCCCCGCCGTCCTCACCGGGCTCGGCTTCACCCGGGAGAAGGCCGCGTGGCTCTCCGACCGGATCGTCGTGGACCCCTCGCGCGGCGCCGGCCACGCCATGGGCGCGGTGCGCCGCGAGGACAAGGCCCACCTCCGGACGCGGATCCCCGCGGGCGGGATGCTCTACAAGGGGTACAACATCGCGATCCACGAGCTCGGTCACAACGTCGAGCAGAGCTTCTCGCTGGGCGCGATCGACCACTGGTCGCTCAACGGCGTTCCGAACAACGCGTTCACCGAGGCGCTCGCCTTCGTCTTCCAGGCGCGGGACCTCGAGCTGCTCGGCCTCGCGGGATCGGATGCCGAGCGCCGTGCGAACGAGGCGGCGGGAGACCTCTGGGCGACCTACGAGATCGGCGGGGTCGCGCTCGTGGACATGGCGGTGTGGCGCTGGATGTACGCGCATCCGGACGCGACCCCCGCGCAGCTCCGGGAGGCGACGCTCGGGATCGCCCGCGAGACCTGGAACCGCTACTACGCGCCGGTGCTCGGAAAGCGCGACGTCGAGATCCTGGCGATCTACTCGCACATGATCTCCAACGGTCTCTACCTCCCGGACTATCCGCTCGGCCACATCATCGCGTTCCAGGTCGCGCGGCAGTTCCGCGGCCGGGACTTCGGCGCCGAGTTCGAGCGCGTGGCGCGCCAGGGGCGGCTGACGCCGGACGCGTGGATGCGCGGCGCCGTGGGGGGGCCGCTCTCCGCGCAGGCCCTGCTCCGTGGGGGGAACTAGGCCGACCGGGCGGCGGCGCACATCGCGGTGACCTTCGCGCGCGCCGTCTCCGGACGGAGCGCGCGCAGCCCGCCGTCGGGGACGGCCCAGAGCCGGTCCCGGGGCACGAGATCGGCGATACGCGCGAGGCGATCGCCGATCTCGCCTTCCGTCTCGACGCGCGGTTCGACGACGTCCACGACGCCGACCGCGGCGAAGCGGCCGGCGGGAAGGGCGCGGGCGAAAGCCTCCAGCCCTTCGTACCCCGAATGCGCTCCGGCGACGATCAGCCCCTCCGCGGGGAGCGCGGCGAGATCCGGCCCCAGCGCGGCGAGGTCGGCATAGCCGAGGTAGACCCAGACCCTGGCCCGCCCCGAGACCGGCGCGGTCGCTCGGGCGAGCGCCTCGTGGAGCAGCTCCATCTCCTCGGGACGCGCGCCGGCCGAAGGCTCGTCGAGCTGGATATCGAGGGCGCCGGCCGCGGCCAGCTCCGCGCACTCCTCCCGCACGATCTCGGCGAAGGCGAGGCAGGCCTCGCGGCGCGAGCCGTAGTGGTGGTCGAACGATCCGTCCATCAAGGAATACGGACCGGGGAGGATCGCCTTCACCGCGCCCGAGGCGGCGTCGCTCGCGAACCGGTAGCGATCGAGGGTCGTCGACGCGGTGCGCCCGAGAGGGCCGGCGATCCGGGGCTTGCGGACGTAGCGGTCGCCGTACACGCGAACCCAGCCGTCGATCTCGACCCCGGCGAGGTGCTCGGCGAAGGTCGCGATCGGGTCGGTCCGGTCCATCTCCCCGTCCACGAGCAGATGGATCCCGAGGCTCTCCTGTAACGCGAGCGCCCGGCGCACCGCCTCGTTCTCGACCTCGCGGAGCGCCGCCGCGTCGATCTCCCCCTCGGCGTGGCGTCGCCGGGCCTCGTGCAGCGCGGGAGGCTTGGGGAAGGAGCCGACGGTCGTCGTCAGGAGCGCCATCGCCACTCCCGCTCCAGCCTCTCCCGCAGGTAGCGGCACTGGAGGAGCTTGTCGAAGGCGGCGTGACGCGGGATCAGCTCGAGGCCGCACTGCGGCCCGGCCATCACGTCGCGCGCCATCAGGATCTCCTTGTAGGGAACGAGCCGCGCGGCGACCTCCGCCGCGGTCTCGATCCGGGTCGTGCAGGCGTCGAAGAGGCCGAGGTGGAGCCCCTTGCCGTCGGGGAGACGCGCGAGCAGCGGCCAGTTCCCCGTTCCGTGCACCATGTCCAGGCCGAGATGGGTCCCCGGAAGGCGGCCGAGCGACTCCGCGATCGCGGCCAGATCGCCGAAATAGGTCGAGAGGATCGTGGTCGCGCCGGGGCCCGCGGCCTCGAACACGGTCGACGCGCCGTCGCACACGACGTCGAGATCGTCCGGGTGCCGGCACAGCATCGGCTCGTCGAGCTGGAAGACCTTGACCCCCGCCGCCGCGAGGTCGCGAACCTCCGCCGCCAGGGCGAGCGCGAGCGCCCGCGCGAGCGACCGGCGGTCGCCGTAGTGGCGGTCGCGCGCGATGCGCGCCAAGGTCGCGGGTCCGGGGAGGACGACCTTCAGGGCCTTCGGGCGGACCTCGAGCGCGAGGCGCGCGTCGCGGACGAGGATCGGCGCATCCCTCGCGACCGGACCGACCACGACGGGGCGGCGGTCGTAGAGGCCCGTCGCGAACCACCGGACGAGACCGTCGAGCTCGATCCCGGTCAAGCGCGCCGCGACATGCGAGAGCGGGCCGCTCCACCGGACCTGACCATCCGTCACCAAGTCGACGAAGGCGCGGCTCTGCTCGGCGACCATCATCGCGGCGACCTCGTCCTCCACCAGCCGGAGGGCGGCGTCGTCGACGAGGCCGCGCTCCCGCTCGCGCGCGGCGCGGCGCAGCTCCTGGTCCCAGGGCTGATCGCCGATGCGGGGGTAGGAGGAGTGGACGGCGGAACGGATCAAGAGACCTCCCGCGGCCGGCTTTCTACCACACGCGCGCGAAGAACCCGAAGTCGTCGCCGAAACGGCAGGCCCGCACCGCGAGCGTCCGGCTCCCGGCGGGCAGCGAGAGAGGGATCTCCACCTCGCGCGGCCCGGCGCCGTGAAAGAGCTCCTCCAGGGGAAGGGGCGGGCCGCCCGGGAGTCCGGGAGGCGGCTGCCGGTACGGGGAGCGCTCGTACACCGGCGCGCCGTCGAGGAAGACGCGGACCTCGTCGTCGGTCGCGACGGCGAGGGTCGCGGCGCCCGCCGTCTCCCGACGGATCGTGGTCGTGGCGAGGGCGCAGACGTCGCGGGCGGCGGGAGGAACGCGCGCCCCGCGATCGAGATCGACCCAGCCGTCGGCGCGCAGGTCGAGCCGCTGCGTCACCGGCTCGGCGCCGAGCGCCCAGTCCCACGTCCGGCGCGCCGGGTCGGGCCACCAGCCCGAGATCGTCCAGTCCCGGAGGACCCCGGGGGCGTCGCGCAGCTCGTACACGACGGCGGCCCCGTCGTCGTAGCGGCGCGTGAAGCGCGGGTCCCGGCGCATCAGGGCGAGGAGATGCACGTAGCGCGTCGGGACGAACGCGAACCGGCAGCGGAACGTCCCGCGGATCGCGGCGTAGACGTCGGCGGTCCGGCCGCGCGCCACCTCGCTCCAGAGGCGGGTGCGCTCGCGATCGGTGATCCACATGAACGTCGCGTCCTGCCCGATGAGGTAGCGGTGGACGTCGTCGACGTAGAAGAGCTGCGGGAACTCGTCCCAGCCGGGGTTGAAGATCGTCTCCCCCGCGGGGACCCCGTCGCGAAGATACGCGGCGGCGTCGAGATACTCCGGCGGGTCCTCGACCCGCGCCGACGCCCGGTCGCGGGAGAGCGTCACGACGAGGGCGAAGGCGGTCGTGACCGCCGCGGCGGACCAGGTGAGGCGCCGGACGAGGTCCGACGGGGGCCGCGCGTCGACCGCGTCGCGGAGCGCGACCCCGGCGAACAGGAACGTGAACGGCGCCCACAGCTCCACGAACCGCTGGCTCTCGAAGGTCAGCGCGAAGAACGTCCCGGCGATCGCCGCGAGCACCCGCGCCTCGTGGGAGACCTTCCTGCGGACGGTGAGGAGGGCGATGCCGGCGAGCATCGCGGCGAAGACGCCGAGGTTCGCCGCGAGCAGCTGGTCGCTCGGGAGCGGGAGCATCTCGGTGCCGACGCGCAGCTCCTCGGCCGCCGCCCACGAGGCGCGGAGCACCTCGACGTTCGTCACCCACCACATGCGGAAGTCGTTGGGGAAGTAGGGGCTCGCCACGCACCCGGCGAGCGTCCCCGCCAGCGACCACGCCGTCGTGCGAAACCGCCGCAGGCCCGGCGCGGCCTCTCCCGGCGGGCGGAGGGCGTCGTGGAGGAAGGCGATCCACGGGACGACGTGGAAGGAGCAGTGGACGTGGGTCGCGACGAACGCGAGCACGAGCGCGAGGCGCCGCCGGTCCTGCAGGACGGCGCCGGTCGCCGCGAGCGCGATCCCGATCGCGAGCACGAACGGGCGCGTGTAGGTCAGCCTGTAGGTGAACTCCGTGGCGAGGGCGAGCAGCCCGATCGAGAGCAGCCCCGGAGCGGGGACCCGGAGGCGGCGGGCGGTCCACCAGAACGCCCCCATCGTTCCCCCCGCCGCGAGGACCGAAGCGACGCGCGCGCCCGCGAGCGGGCTCGCCGTCACGAACGGGATCAGCAGGAGGTGATAGAGCAGGTTGAGGTCGGCGAACCGGTCGCGGAGGAAGGACTCCTGGAACCAGGGGAACGTCCTCTGGATCCCGTGGTCCCTCAGGATCAGCGCGTACTTGACGTGATACCAGCCGTCGCCGTCGTAGATGGCGGGGCCGGCGTAGCGGACCGCGGCGACCACCGCGATCGTGACGAGGACGACCGCGGCGCCGGACAGGAGGGCGCGATCAGACCCGCGCAACCCCGAGCCCGCGCGCGCGCCCCTGAATGCGGTCCATCCAGAGCTTGAGGTCGGGGGCGTGCTCCCGCGGGACGCAGTCGCCGCAGATCTCCTCGGCGAGCCCCGCGATCGTGCGCAGGTTCGTGGCGAGCGCCGCGGAGTCGCGCCGGTCGGGGGCGATGCACGCGAGGAGGCTCCCGAACTCGCGAAGGCCGCCGTCCAGGTGCGCGAGGATCGACTCGAGCACATCCTCCCCCGGCGCCGTCTGCGGGCGATAGAGGAGATCGTGCACTGCGCGCAGCTCCCCCGCGAAGATCGCCGCGGCGCTCTCGATCCGCGTCACCACGGCCGACGACGGCGCGCTCCCGTCGCGGCACAGCTCCGCGATCTCCTGGATTTCCTTGACGACGAGGTGGAGGTTCGTGCGCACGCGCCCGAGCCGGTCCTCGAACGCGATCCTGTGGATCTCGGCGATCAGCTCGTCCTGCCGCCGGGAGACCAGCTTCGAGATGATCACGCCGAAGATCAGCAGGCACGCGGCCCCCTGCAGGACGGCGAGCACGCGGACGAGGCCGACCGGGACGATGTCGCCGAAACCGATCGACAGCCCGGTGACGAAGCTGAAGTACACCGCCTCCAGCAGCTCGGCCGCGCCGTGCCCGAGCGGCAGCCCCTGCTCGCGGAGACCGTGGCCGGGGAGATAGCTGATCAGCCAGTAGACCAGCCCGAGCGCGAGGTTGATCGCGAGCCACGCCCCGAGCAGCTGGGCGACCCCGAGGGAGCCTGCCGTCGCTCGCGGGGCTCGGGAGAGCGGGGCCGCGGGGAGGACGATCGGCGCGGGGGCGTCCCCACGCTCCACCGGAAGCCCCGCCCCGGTCCACTCGGCGATGCCGCCGTCGAAGTCCCTCACGCGCGCGTACCCCATCTCACGCAGCAGGCGGACCGCCCGCGCGCCGGCGTCTCACGTGGGGCTCGCGCAGTACACGGCGATGTCCGCGCCCCGATCGGGGAGGACGGTCGCCGCGCGCGGGAGGATCTCGGCGACCGGGAGGGAGAGGGAGCGCGGGATGCGCGCTTCCTGCCAGGCGGCGCGCGGGAGGACGTTGACGATCGTCAGCGCCGGGTCGTAGAGGCGTGAGACGAGCTCCTCACGGGAGATCTGCGGCACCGCGGCGTCGGTCATGCCGCTCTAGATCACGCGCCGGTAGTCTTCGAGCCGGACGTTCCAGACGGGCTCCCCGCAGAACCGCGCCCCTTCGGGACAGTACGGCGTGGTCCCGGCCTCCTTCCGCACGCCGCACGGCGGGAGGAGGTGCCGGCCGAGCCGGGGGTGGATCTCGCGCACCTGGAGCGCCTCGTCCACGGAGGCCTGCCAGATCTCCTCCTGCGCGAGGTAGCACAGCCGCATGACGTGCTTGTGCCGGAGGTTCAGGAAGTCGGTCGACTCCGTGTAGCGCACGCGGACCGCGTTCGGCAACAGGTAGAGCGCGAGCTCCTCGGAGGCGCCGCGCGCCCGGAGGCGGCCGAACCGCTCCCACACCCGCTCCATCATCTCGGCGTACCGCCGCTCCACCCGCGGGTCCTGGCGGACGAGGGCGGGGGTGGCGTAGTCGGGCTCCCCGGTCGCGTGCGCGGCGAGGACCGGACGGCTCGCGGGCGTCATCCGGTGGCGCTGGTCCTGGGAGTCGGCGGCGTGCGACATCCTTTTGCGGAACGTGTAGGCGCCGTGGTGCATCGCCCGTGAGAGCTTATCGAAGGTCGTGACGTTGAGGGCCTGGCCGAGGATCCCGTTCCGCGACGGATCGCAGGCGAGCGCGATCGCGTCGTCGTCGGAGAGGGCGCCGCGCGGCACGCCGAGCACCTCGCGCACCGCCTGGGCCGTCTCCTCCTCGCCGCGAGCCTTCCAGTCGACGAGCTTCGACATCCGGCCGTCGAGGGAGGCGTCGAACTCCCGAACGAAGGCGGCGCGGGACGCGCTCCGGGTGAGGTCCGGCCGGCCGGCGAAGAAGGTGGCCTCCGGCGTCTCCTCGGTCGGGATCGGCTCCTCCAGGAGCCGCCGGTACTCGGGATCGATCGCGAGCAGCGCCTCGACCATCTTCCCGACCACGAGCTGCTGCTCGTAGGGAGCGTCGTACTGCCGGCACATCCTCCAGTAGCGGAGAACGGTGAGCGCCGAGACCGTGTGGTAGAGGTAGGCGCAGGTGGCCACCGGCAGCACGTAGCGCGCGATCTCCTGCGCTTTCTTCTCGATCTCCTTCGCGTACGCCGCACGCTTGGACTTCCGGGCCGGGAACCGGCGATCGTACGCGGCCTCCGCGGCCGGGGTCAGGAGGCCGATCAGCTCCCGGTAGAACGCGAGCTGCTCCTCGACCCCCTCGAGGTAGATCGCGCGGGCCTCCCCCTGGAGCGGCGGCACGAAACAGTTCGACGCGCGGACCTTGACGTAGCGCTGGCTGACCTGCTCGGAGTTGTAGAACGGGTGCGCGTGGAGGAACGACCAGAGGAACAGCCGCGACACGTTCTCCATCGCGAACTGGAAGTAGGCGTGCTGCATGGTCGTGTGGTGGCCGGCTTCGTACAGGTCGCGCGCGAGCCCCTCCCCGCCCGGCTTCAGGTCGGCGTCCTCGACCAGCCCCTTCGAGGAGTAGCAGGTGCGGGCGGTCGTCAGGACGGTGTTGAAGGGCTTGACGAAGTGGCGCGTGATCCGGATGCGAGGCTCCGGTGAGCCCGAGGGGACCTCGAGGAGGATCGGCTCGGCCATCGAGCGGATTCTATCAGCGGGCCGCGTGCGGATCGCGGCCGCCGGACTCCCCCCGCCAGATCTTGCGCAGCGACGCGATGCCGACCTGGTAGCGCCGCGCGACCGACTCGGGCGCGACGGAGTTCCCGATGTCGGCGACCACGGTGACGTACGGCGCGAGCTTGGATTCCGCGAGCATCCGGGACCCCCCCTGCGAGGTGGTGACGAGGGGATGGACCAGGAACGCCGACGCGAGCGCCGCCCCGACCAGCCCCAACGCCCCGCCGGCCATCCGGTCGGCCCACGACAGCATCGCGAGCTTGAGCATCTTCCCGACCACCCAGGCGACGAGCCCCCCGGCGATCATGGTGCCGATGAACACGAGCAGGTAGGCCGCGACGTGCGCGGGAGTCGGCGACACGTGGCGCGCGATCATCGCGTCGGCGATCCCGTCTTGGCAGCGGCTCGCGAGCACGAACGCCACCACCAAGGACAGGATCCCGATCACGATCCGGACGAATCCACGCGCGAGCCCGATCCCCGCTCCCAGGACGAGCAGGATCAGCAGGACACAGTCAAGGGCGTTCAGTGGCAATTATGCGCGCCGGCGCACGCGGCGAGACAGGAGTTGCAGTAGGTCACGCCGTTGTCGCACGTCACCTCGAGACAGTAGAGGGGACAGATGCGGCGGCAGGGCTTGGCTGCCTGCACGGGCGTGGACGTCAGTGCCAGGCTTCCGGCGACCGCGGCGACCACGGCCAGCGCGACGACGAACGGGGCGGCGATCCTTCGAACCTTGGACATGTCGATCTCCTCGTGAGCGGCTGCCGCTCGCGAGCATACAACCGTCGGCTCGGTTGCTACAATCGCCGGACATGGACCGCCTCGACGCGTACCGGGCGTTCTTCGTGGCGAGCCTACCGGATCAACCGCGACCCGGGTTAGACTAACCTCGGCACGCGGCAAACCCGCACTGGATCGTCACGTGAGCGAGACGCGCTCGGCGCGACAGCGTCGCTTCCCCAGGACCGAGGATCCGGGGATCTCCGACTTCCACGCGTTCTTCCGCGAGACCCCCGGCCTGTACCTCGTCCTCGATCCCGATCTCACCATCGTGGATGCCAGCGACGAGTACCTCGGCGCCACGCTGACCTGGCGCGAGGAGATCAGGGGCTGCAACCTCTTCGACGTCTTCCCGGACAACCCCAGCGACACCGGCGCCGACGGCGTGAAGAACCTGCGGACCTCGCTTCGCGAGGTCTTGACCCTCGGCGTGCCGCATCGGATGGCGATCCAGCGGTACGACGTGCGGGACCAGATCTCGGGGGACGGGGGATGGGTCGAGCGATTCTGGGCGCCGCTCAACGCACCGGTGTTCGGGAGCGGAAGCGAGGAGATCACCCACCTCGTCCATCAGGTCACGGACGTCACGCAGGCGGTGCTCCTGCGTCGATGGATCGACGAGCAGGTCCGGCTGATGGCGGAGCAGCGCGCCACGCTGGAGGAGACCCAGCGGCGGGTGATGCGGCGCCAACGGGAGCTTCAGGCCGCTCGCAAGCCGTTGAACGCGATGGTGCGGCGCAGGGGACCGCCCGGGGCCTCGCCCGACGAGATCGCGAGGAGGCTCGGCGCCCCGGACTTCCGCCGTTATCTGCATGCGGGCGAGCGCGCCCCCGAGTCGGCGATCTACCACGCCTACCACCGGGGGGGCTGCGCGCCCTCCGCCGAACGGGTCTTCATGCCGGGCGGAACCCCGCTCCCTCGCTGCGCCCGGTGCCAGGACGCCGTCCTCTACCGCGTCGCCGGCGGGGTGTGGCCGACCGCCGGAGCCTCCTCACCGGTCATCGCCACGGGGGTGGACGCCGACTGAGCCGCGCGCGGCTCGCGGCTCCCCCGCCGCGCCGAAGCGATCGAGGAGGATCCGCGGGAACTCGACGCGAGTACTCCTGTCCCATCGGAACAGGAGGACACGCGATGAGACCCCTCACGATCGCTCTCGTTTCGATCCCCTTCCTCGTGGCCGCCTCCTCCCCCGGAGCCCTCGAGGTCACGAAGCCCGACGGAACCGCGGTGGAGATGCCGCTCCGGCACACCAAGGTCGCGATCGAGGTCTCCGCGTTCGTCCAGCGGGCCGTCGTCGAGCAGACGTTCGACAACCCGTTCGACGAGCCCGTCGAGGCCGTCTACACGTTCCCGCTCGGGGACCGCGCCGCCATCGACGATTTCGAGCTGATCGTCGGCGACCGCACGATCCGCGGCCGGATCGAGCGGCGCGAGGAAGCGCGCGCGATCTACGAGACCGCGCGGTCCTCGGGGCTGCAGGCGGCGCTCCTCGACCAGGAGCGTCCGAACGTCTTCACGCAGTCGGTCGCCAACCTCGAGCCGCACCGGCCGATCACCGTGCGCCTGCGCACGGTCGAGACCCTGCGGTACGAGCGCGGCGTGTACAGGCTGACCTTTCCGCTCGTCGTCGGGCCGCGCTACCTCCCGGCGAGCGTCCCCGACAAGGACCGCGTCCGCCCTCCCGTGCTCGCCCCCGGAACGCGCTCCGCCCACGACGTCGAGATCGCGGTGACGATCGATGCGGGCGTCGCCGCCAGGGAGATCGTCAGCGGAAGCCACGAGATCGTCGTGGAGCGTCCGTCCCCCACGCGCGCGACCGTGCGGCTCGCGGAGAGCGACACGCTCCCCAACAAGGACTTCCTGCTGCGCTGGAGCGTCGGAGCGGAGCGGCCCGCCACCGGAATCCTGACCCATCGCTCCGGGCTCGACGGCTTCTTCACCCTCCTGCTCCAGCCGAAGGGGGAGGTCGGCCCCCAGGAAGCCGCGCCCAAGGAGATCGTGTTCGTCGTGGACACCTCCGGCAGCATGTCGGGGATCCCGCTCGAGGCCTCGAAGCGTCTCGTCGCGAAGGCGCTGCACGAGCTGGGCCCCAGGGACACCTTCAACCTGGTTCGATTCTCCGGCGACAACGAGGTGTACGCGAAGGATCCCCTTCCCAATGACCGCCAGGCCGTCGAGTCCGCGATCCGATGGCTGGCCGGCCAGCACGGCGGAGGCGGGACCGAGATGCTCGCGGCGTTCCGCGCCGTGTTCGAGCGCCCCACCGATCCGGACCGTCTCCGGCTGGTCGTCTTCCTGACCGACGGCTACGTCGGGAACGACAACGAGATCCTGGCGGAGATCCGGCGGACCGTCGGGCGGGCGCGCATCTACACGGTCGGAATCGGATCGGCCCCCAATCATTTCCTTCTCGATCGCATGGCGGACCTCGGGGGCGGCGCCTACGTTCCCGTCCGCGCGGACGAGAGCGCCGACGACGCGCTCTCCGCGTTCCGCTCCTGGGTGACGAAGCCGTACCTCACCGACCTGTCGATCGATTGGGGCGCGCTCCCCGTCGCCGATCTCACCCCCGATCCGATCCGCGATCTCGGCTCGGGTCAGACCTTGACCCTCCTCGGCCGGTACGTCGGCCAGGGCGAGGGAGACATCGTGCTCCGCGGGAAGCTGGGCGGACGTTACTGGGAGCAGCGCATGCACGTCGTCCTGCCGGAGCGGGAGATGCGCCACGACGCGATCGCCTCGCTGTGGGCGCGCGGGCGGATCGAGGAGATGCTCTCCACCTCCCCCGGCGCGGTCCCCGACGCGGTGGCCGCCGAGGTCACCGCGCTCGCGCTCGAGCACCGGCTGATGACGCCGTACACCTCCTTCGTCGCCGTGGACGACGCGCGCGTCGTCAACCCGAGCGGACAGCCGCGGATCGTGCGTCAAGCCGTTCCGCTTCCGGAGGGCATGGACGCCGCGGGCGATGGGAACCCGAACCTGGTCGCGGCACGCGCGACGGGGGCCCGGGCCGAGAAGGTCACGGTGCATGGTGTGAAGAGCGAATTCATCGCGGATCTTCCCGTCGCGGGCCGCTTCTTCGCCGCGTCGGCGCCGCCGCCCGCTTCTCAGAGGGGCCTCGCGTCGAACGCGTCCGCGACGGAGTCGAAGGCCGACCCCTTCGCAAGAGGCGACCGGGCCCGCGATGCCGCGCTTCGCGTGCTCGCCGATCTCGCGGAGGATGGGAAGCTCTCACCGTCCGACGGCCGGCCGGCCCTCGAGGCGCTCCTCGCGTGGCGTATGCCGTCCGGGGCGCTCTCGGAGGATCCCGCGACTCACGCGATCGCGACCTGGGCGCTGTCGGAGGCGGCGGTCGCGCTGCCGAAGGACACGCG
>Ga0075428_100001215_pt1 | contig 27555 bp, 28 predicted proteins | sample RhiMetdeltSRZDD2_FD_75291 | JGI IMG/M metagenome (GOLD analysis project Ga0075428, IMG submission 75291) | Populus rhizosphere microbial communities from Tennessee, USA - Rhizosphere MetaG P. deltoides SRZDD2 | ecosystem: Host-associated > Plants > Roots > Rhizosphere > Soil | place: USA... | reverse complement strand
CAGTGAGCGAGCAGCGACGATCAAGCCGTGACTCGTGCCGTCACCCTTCGGGAGCAGTTGGTGTCCAGGGCCCGTCGATGACCGTCGCTTCCGTGTCGCCGGGCCAGCGTGGCATCGAGATGCAGAGGAACTGGAGTGGCTCGACGCCGGTGCAGCGGTATTGGAATGCCGTCCCGACGGGAATGTCGATGGTCACGCCGCTCCGCAGAACGGTCGTCACCTCACCTGCGCCGTCTCGCCGCCAGATCTGTCCCTCGCCCGAGAGAATGTGCCAGAACTCGCTGACGGTGGCGTGGACGGTCGCCCGATTCACCTGACCTGGCGGGACGCTGGCGTGGATCATGTTGCCGGTCTCGCCTTCCATCAGGTACCGGATCTCGGCCCCTGCAGGCGAGCGGGAATCCGGGGTGGAAGGGAACGGGCGGGTCTGCATGGAGAACCTCCGAGTGCTTGCAGGCATTGTTGCCCACGCTGAGCGAAGGGGATGTCAGTGCTGACCTTGGCGACGCAACGGATGCGTCTCGTCGCGTCGACGGCCGAGCTTGTCCGTGCGGAGATGCACGACCGGACCGAGTTCGCGCGATTGCTCGACGCCCGGGTTCCCTCCACCTGGCCCACGGATGAGGCCGCCGACGCGCTCCCGTGGTTCCTCGAGCGCCTCGAACGGGCCGATCCCCAGGACGTCGGTTGGTACGGCTTCTACGGAGTGGTCGCGACCGGCGTCGAAGACGCGCCGGTCCTGGTCGGCGGCGGTGGCTGCCTCGGCCCGCCCGTCGATGGCAGCGTCGAGGTCGGCTACTCGGTCCTGCCAGCGTTCCAGCGACAGGGCTACGCGACGGAGATGATGACGGCCGTGCTGGACTGGGTGAGCCGCGATCCGAGGGTCGTTCAGATCACGGCTGAGACTGCGGGGGACAACGTCGCTTCCCGACGCCTGCTATCGAACCTTGGCTTTCATGAAGCTGGACCCGGCCGCGAGCCGGATACCGTGAAGTACTCCCGAACGGAAATGGCGAGCCGGCCCAACGATCGAGCGGAGGTCTCAGATGGCGGCTGAGAATCCGTCAGCCCGCGACCTGCGCGTCGCGGGCTGACGATGGGTCGCGGCGGAACGCCTGGGAGGCGGCGTCGCGTCGCGGTTGTTGTTGAGGTCAGACGGCCTGATCGGCCGGCTGGCGAGGATCGACGAAGCCCGGCCGCGAGTCGACGCCGAATGCGTACGCGAGGGTGCCAAAGAGCGCCAAACTGGCGGTGATGAGTCCGAAGACCAGCAGGCCTTCCATCGTTCCGTTCCTTCTTGATACAGTGAACTAGGCCAAGTCGAACAATAGATTGGACTAGTGGACTATGTCAATAGACCATTCGGATCGCAGCGGGACCTCGGTCGGTGCCTCGGGCGGGGGCACGGGCACCGGCGGGACGGTGACGTCGCTGCCGTCTCGGGAGCTCGATGTCGAGCGTGATTCGGACGTCCCGATCTCGACACAGATCTACTGGCAGCTCGCCTACCAGATCGACTCCGGGCGGCTCCTCGCGGGTGCCCGCCTGGCGCCCGTGCGCGAGCTCGGTGCGGCACTGCGCGTGAACCCGAACACGATCCGCGCGGTCTACCGACGCCTGGCGGACGCGGGCTACGTGACCTCACGACACGGTGCGGGCACCGCGGTCGCCGATCGACAGCCGAAGCGACGCCGGCCCGATGCCCTCGCGGGCATCGTGTCCGAGATGATCCGCCGGGCGGCTCAGGCCGGGTTCACCGCTGACGAGGTGGCTGCGGCCGCGTTCGGAGCGGCGACCGAGCGGAAGCGGCCCGGTGACGTCGTCCGGGTGCTGTTCGCCGAGTGCACGACCGCCGACGCCGGCTACGACGCCGAGCGACTGAACATCGAGTTCGGCGGCATGATCGAAGCCGAAGGCACGCTCCTCGACGAGCTGCCGGAGCGGCTCGACCGATTCCACTACGACGTCGTCGCGACGACGACCTTCCACGCCGACGAGGCGCAAGCGCTCGTTGCCGGTCGAGCGCCCGTCGTCGCGATGCTCGTCGGTCCCGGATACGTGGAGCTCGTGCACGAGATCGCCGCGCTGCCGGCAGGCTCGACCGTCGGCCTCGTCTGCGCGTCGGTGCGCGGCAACGACAACATCGCCGAGACGCTCGCGATCTCCGGCCGCACGGGGATCGAGATCGCCAGCGCGACGATCGATGGCGACGACGCGTCGTTCGAGCGCCTCGACAAGGAGGCTGACGTCATCCTCATGTCGCGCGAGGCGCTGGCCCATGGTCTCGAGGCGCGCTTCAGCCGGCCCGAGCGGATCCGGGCGTGGGCGTACGAGTTCGACCCGGCCGGCCTCGAGCTGCTGCGGCGCGCGATCGAGCACGCGGCGGCGACCCGGCGACGCGAGGCTCATCGGCCCGCCGCCGGTGCCGCCTCGGCCTGACGCCGGTGCCGATGCGCGCGATCCACCTCGCTCGCAAGGCTCGGACCCAGTACGACCTCAAGGAGGACGAGCTCGCGACGACGGGCGCGCTGTCCGTCGACGACCTGCGCAAGGCCCGAACTGTCGCCACGCGCGTGAACGCCGCTCGGGCAGCCGGTCGTGCGGCGGGGCCGCCGACGGTCACGGGCGGGGAGCTCGCCGCGCTCGGGACGCTGCACGAGATCTATCACCACGTCCTTCGAAGCGCCCTCGCCGGTGGCACGCCCGGCGAGGCCGCCGAGGCAAGCCCCGAGCCGCTGCGCGTCGCGGCGGACTCGCTCGAGGCGAAGGCCGGGGGGCGAACGTTGGGCGCCGTCGAACGGGCCGTGCGCTCCGAGTTCGGCGGTCCCTCTGGCGAGCCGCCCAGCCATCCACGATCTCGCCGCGGGCGACGGGCCGCGGCGCGCCGCCCTGAACCCGCCCCGACGTCCGGCGAGGCCCGCGTCGAGCTGCTCGAGGAGCTCGTCCTCCTCGCGATCACGAACGACAACCCGGCCGTCGCACCGCTGCGCGACCTCGTGGACGACCGTGGGTTGCGGCGCAAGACGAAATACCTGGACGTCGTCGCCGCGGCCGAAGAGGCCCTCGATGCCGCGACTCGTGGCCCGGATGCCGGGGCCCGGACGCGGGCGACCGGGCTCGCGACGTTGCTGCGCGCCCCGGCTGCCGCCGCGCCAACATCGCTCTCGGGCCAGCTGCGCTGGATCCGCGAGCACTGGGCGGAGCTGCTGTCAGACCTGCCCGATCTGGAGAAGGACCTCCTCCTCGCGATCGACGTCCTGACCGAAGAAGAGACGGCGCTGCATCGCCGCTTCGGCCCCGCCGGGCCGGGCGACGGCCCGACGGAGACGCCGTCCTTCGAGGGCCTCGACGCCGAGCCCGAGGCATTCTCGGCGGACACGGACTGGATGCCGCGCGTCGTCCTCCAGGCGAAGAGCGTCCACGTCTGGCTGGAGCAGCTGTCGGGCCGCTACGGACGCGACATCCACACGATCGACGCGATCCCGGACGAGGAGCTCGACGCGCTCGCTCGCTTCGGGATCACGGCGCTCTGGCTGATCGGGCTGTGGCAGCGCAGCGCCGCTTCGGCCGAGATCAAGCGCCGTCGCGGCGACACCGACGCCGTCGCCTCCGCGTACGCCGTGGACGACTACCGGATCGCCGATGACCTCGGCGGCGATGCGGCCCTGGCCCGCCTTCGAGAGCGCGCCGCGGCACGCGGCATTCGCCTGGCCGCGGACATGGTGCCGAACCACATGGGCGTCGATTCGCGCTGGGTCGTCGAGCATCCGGAGCGCTTCCTGTCGCTCGAAGCGCCGCCGTTTCCGGCGTACACGTTCAGCGGGCCGAATCTCTCCGGCGACGACCGCGTCTCGATCGTCATCGAGGACCACTACTGGGACGGCAGCGATGCGGCGGTCGTCTTCCAGCGGACGGACCGCGCGAGCGGTGAGACGCGCTACGTCTATCACGGCAACGACGGCACGTCGTTCCCGTGGAACGACACCGGCCAGATCGACTACAGCCGAGCCGACGTCCGCGAGGCCGTCATCCAGGCGATCGTCGATGTCGCGAAGCGCTTCCCCGTCATCCGCTTCGACGCCGCCATGGTCCTCGCCCGGCGCCACATCCGGCGACTGTGGTTCCCCGAGCCCGGTGCAGGCGGCGCGATCCCGAGCCGGGCCGAGCACGCGCTCAGCCGCAAGGCCTTCGATGCGGCCGTGCCGCACGAGTTCTGGCGCGAGGTCGTGGACCGCGTGGCGAAGGAAGCCCCGGACACGCTGCTCCTGGCCGAGGCGTTCTGGCTGATGGAGGGCTACTTCGTTCGAACCCTCGGCATGCACCGCGTCTACAACAGCGCATTCATGCACATGCTCCGCGACGAGAACGGCGCCGGCTACCGGAAGGTCATCCGCGAGACGCTCGAGTTCGACCCCGAGATCCTCAAGCGCTACGTCAACTTCATGAGCAACCCGGACGAGAAGCCCGCGATCGAGCAGTTCGGGGACGGCAACAAGTACTTCGGAGCGGCGACGGTCCTCGCGACCCTGCCGGGTCTGCCGATGCTCGCCCACGGCCAGCTCGAGGGCCTCCACGAGCGCTACGGCCATGAGTTCCGGCGGGCGCGGCTCGACGAAGCGCCCAATCCGTGGGTCGTCGAACGGCACACGCGAGAGATCGTTCCGCTGCTGCGCCAGCGCGCCCGGTTCGCGGAGGTCCGCGACTTCCGGCTGTATGACCTCGTCACCGCGGGCGGCAGCGTCGACGAGCACGTCTACGCGTATTCGAACGGGCGCGGGCCGTCCCGATCGCTGGTCATCTACCACGACCGCTTCGGCGCGACGTCCGGCTGGATCCGCGAGTCCGTCGCGTTCGCCGCGCAAAGGTCGCACGGCGACCGCCACCTCGAACGGACCAGTCTCGCCGATGCGCTCGGCCTGGGCGCTGACCGAGAGGCCGTCGTCGCGCTGCGCGACGAGCGCTCGGGACTGACGTGGCTCGCGGGCGTGGACGAGATCCAGGACCGCGGCCTGTTTCTCGATCTCGAGGCCTACACATGCCGCGTCTTCCTCGAGATCCGCGAGCTGCCGGCCGATGATCCACGCTGGCGGCGCCTCCTCACCAGCCTCCACGGCCAGCCGATCGCGGACCTCGAGCGGGCTCTGGCGGACCTGGAGCTCGAACCGATCCACGCCGCGATCCGAGGCCTTCCGCCCGCCGCGGTGACGACCATTGCCGCCGGCCTCGGGAGCGGCGTGCCCGTGGACGCAGCGTTGTCGCGGAACCTGGAGGCGCTCGAGCATGGCATCCGCGCTGCGCTGGCAGGCGTGGCCGCGGTCACCAAGGCGCCCGGAGACCCGGCCCTGGCCGCAGCCATGACGACCGCCCGGCTCCGAATGGCGATCGAGCGTTCTCCGCGCTCGGCGGTGCTGCGTCGCGAGCTCGACGACCCGACCTCCCGGGCCGCGATCCTTGGCTGGCTCCTGGCCGGAGCCCTTGGCGGAGGGGCTGTCGCCGCGCAACGCTTCGAACGCCTCGGGCTGGCCGGCCCGCTCGCCGCGGCGCTGCGACCAGCGGTGGCAGACGACGGCGGCGCCTGGAACGCGGCAGAAGCGGTACGCGTGCTGCTCGAGGCCGCCGCGCCGGCGGCCGCGCGGCGCCGCCGGGCGCTCGGGGTGTGGCTGGGCAGCCGGAGACGGACCGCACGGGGCGCGCGGGTCAGTCGGGCAGGATCGCGCGGCGGAGCAGTGGCAGCGGCAGCTTCCCGGTCGAGATGACGGCCTCGAGGTGCGCCCGGTAGTTGAAGCCGGGCGTCTCGCCGAGGTCGCCGACGATGCGCTGATGCGGGACGACGGCCTCGGGATCAGCGGCGCCGGCTTCCGCCGCTCGTCGCAGCCGGACCGCTCGCTCGAGATCCCAGAACGCGAGCCCGCCGACGAAGTAGGTGCACAGCTGCCCGGACGACAGCCGCGCGCGCCGCCACTTCGCTCGCGCCTCGGCTTCCTCCTGGAAGCCGCCGCGGATCATGAGGTCGAGGGCGTCAGCCTCGGTCAAGCCTTCCGTATGCGTCCGGACGTCGAGGATCGCATTCGTCGCCGCTCGCAGGAAGTATTTCCAATGCGCCAGCAGCAAAGCCGGGTCGCCGTCCGCGAAGCCGCGGTCAATCATCACCTGCGTCACGTAGACCGCCCAGCCCTCGGCGTACTGCGAGTCCCCGAAGACCGACCGGACGAGCGACGAGGCCTTGTTGCCGTAGGCGATCTGGAGGTAGTGCCCGGGCACCGCCTCATGGATTGTCAGGATCGCCAGCTGCCGGCGGTTCTGCTCGCGGAGGTACGAGTCGACCTGTTCCTTCGGCCAGTCGTCGTCTGGCGGCGTGACGAAGAAGAACGTTCGCTCCGAGCGATCGAACGGGCCCGGCGCGTCGAGCATCGCGTTCGCGAACGAGCGCAGGAACGTCGGCGTCCATTCGATGGCGAGCGGCTCGTCGGGCAGGCCGATGAGCTCGGTCTCGCGGCAGAACGCCTCGATCCGTTCGAGCGAAGCGCGGCAGTCGTCGAGGAGCGTCTCGGCCGTGGGCCGGTCCTCCGCGACGGCATCGAGCACGCCGCGGACCAGCTCGCCTTCATCGTCCGGCATCGCGTCGCCGGGCCGCCACTGCGGCCAGATCTCGCGGGCGATCCGAACCATCTCCTTGCGGACCGCGGCGAACGCCCGCTCGCCCTCGGCCAGGACGTGCTCCGGCGTCAGGCTCGGGTCGGCGAGCACGCGCGTGAGCCGCTGGGCATAGAGCTCGGGGCCGAGACGTCCTTCGCCCTCGCTTCTCGGCAGGACGACGTCGCGGAGATGCGCTTTCAGCTCCTCGACAGCGGCCTCGGCGCGTCCAGCCGACCCACGAAGCTGCGGCAGCAGCGCTGCGACATCCCCGTCGCCGTCAGCGGCGGCCGATTCGGCGGTGGTAACCGCCGAGCGGATGAGCGCGATGACGCCCTCGATGTCCCCGATCGCCGTCTCGGTGTGGAACCTCGAGACGGGCCGCCCGTCGAACCCGATGAGCTGCTCGCGTGCCGCGGCAACCACCCCGGACATGCCATCGAGACGTCCGCAGACCGACGTGAGCCGAACCGCGAGCGGTGAAAACTCGCGCGACAGGAGCCCGAACAGCCCGCCCCCGAGGACGTAGACCCAGATCATCGGCGACCAGCGCTCGGGCCGGAACGCGGTTGCGTCCCAGTGGTCGTCCTCGACGACCATCAACAGGCGGTCGCGATCGATCCGTTCGGCCGGCGTCAGGTCATCTGCGCGAAGCGCCTGGAGCTCGGCCATCCAGCGCTCGGCCCAGGCGAGCCGGGCGTGGCGGCCGGTTTCGCTGAGGTCGGTCCAGCGGTCGTCGAATTCGTGGCGGCCGATCTCGGTCGCGCTGACGGGATCGAGGGCGAACGCCTCGTCGAGGAAACGCTCGACGAGCGCGTCGAAGTGGGACATTGGCTCCCCTGCTGCAGGCCGCCTCAGTCTACGGGCGGCTACGATCCGGCGGTGGACAGCCCCGCCCCGCAGCGCTGGGTCGAGCCGGTCACGCTGACCGGCCGCCGCGTCCGCCTCGAGCCGTTGTCGACCGCGCATCTCGATGGTCTTGCCGACGTGGCCTTCGATCCGGCGATCTGGCGCTACACGATCGCCCGTCCGACCGATCGCGCGGGCCTCCTCGCGTGGATCGAGACCGCCATTCGAAACGCCGACGCCGGCACCGAGCAGGCGTTTGCGACCATCGACGTTGGCTCCGGGCGGCCGATCGGCAGCAGCCGGTTCATGTCGATCGTGCCCGAGCATCGCCGGCTCGAGATCGGCTGGACGTGGCTGGCTCCGGCCTGGCAGCGCAGCGGGGCGAACCGCGAGGCCAAGCTGCTCATGCTCGAGCACGCGTTCGACGTCCTCGGTGCGAACCGTGTCGAGTTCAAGACGGACTCGACGAATGAGAAGGCACGGGCCGGGCTCCTCGGCATCGGCTCGACGTTCGAGGGCGTCTTCCGGAACCACATGATCATGCCGGACGGCCGGCTCCGGCACTCCGCGTGGTACAGCGTCACCGTCGAAGACTGGCCGGTCGTCAAGGCCCGACTCAGCGCGGCGATCCGCTGAGGTGGCGGCGCCCCCGTAGACTGGCGCCAAGCGGTCGCGGGACGCGGCCGGACTGGAGGAAACCGTGGGCGATCTCGTCGTCAAGGTCCTGATCAACGCGGTGGGCGTCTGGGCCGCGATCCAGCTCGTGCCGCAGATCGAGTTCCCGGCTGCCGACCTGTCGTCGCTCGGCGACAACTGGCCGAAGCTGCTCCTCGTCGCGCTGATCCTGGCGCTCGTGAACAGCTACATCAAGCCGATCGCGAAGATCCTGTCGTTCCCGATCACGCTGATGTCGCTCGGGCTCTTCACGTTCGTGCTGAACGCGCTGCTCCTGCTCCTCGTGGCCTGGATCTCCGGCCAGTTCGCGCTCGGCTTCACGATCGGCGGCTTCCCGCCTGACTTCAGCGCGGACGCATTCATCGGCGCCCTGCTGGGAGCGCTCGTGATCTCGATCGTGTCGATGCTGCTCGGCATGATCAATACCGGTCGCAAGATCGTCGTCTAGGTCGCGGGCGTCCGGCCTCGCCATGCCGGACCTCGACGCCCTCCGCCGGGCCGCTCGGCGGTTTGGCACGCCGGTCGCGATCACGGATCTCGGGGCGCTCGACGCCGCGATCGCGGAGCTCACCGCCGCGTTCCCGGATCCGTGGCTGCGACAGTTCTCGGTCAAGGCCAACGACGTCGCGCCGATCGTCCGGCTCATCGCCGAGCGGGGCTTCGGCGCGAATGTCGTGTCCCGCGGCGAGTGGCGGGTCGCGAGCCGGGCCGGCGTCCCGAACGCCGCGATCACGCTCGAAGGCATCGGCAAGACCGATGCCGACCTGCGCGCGGCGGTGGCCGCGTCGCGGGGCGGCGTGCCGTTGCGCTGGCTGGCGATCGAGTCGCTCGATGAAGCGGCGGCGCTGGTCCGCATCGCCGCTCGTGCCGGCCTGACCGAGGGCGGCCTTGACGTCCTGTTCCGGTTGAACCCGGCCGTCACACCGGAGACGCATGCCGGGCTCGCCGTGGGCGCGGCGGCCTCGAAGTTCGGGATGACCGAGACCGAGCTGACCGAGGCCGTCGGGGTCATCGGGCGGGCGCCCGGCCTCGTCGCCCGCGGCGTCCACATCCATGTGGGCTCGCAGCTCGGCGCAGTCGATGCCTTCCGCGATGCCGTTCGGCGGGCGCTCGCCCTGCTCGCGCTGCTTCGCGGCGGCGACGACCGCTTCGACACCCTCGACCTCGGCGGCGGGTTCCCGGTTGCCCCGCTCGGCCAGGTCGCCCCGCCACCAGAACGGTTCGCGCGCGAGGTGGAGCCGCTCATCGAGGCGCTGCCGCCGGATCGCCGGCCGGCGCGCCTCGCGATCGAGCCCGGTCGCCGTGTCGTGGCCCGCGCCGGCGTCCTCGTCGCCCGCGTCCTCCATGTCCGCGAGCGCGCGGAGCGGCGCCAGGTGATCCTCGACGCCGGCATGACCGAGCTCATCCGGCCGGCGCTCTACGGAGCGTTCCATCCGGTGGAGGCACTGACGTCGCTTGGGCGCCCCGTTCGATCCGACGCTGCGACCGGCCTCTCCCCCGCGGACGTCGACGGGCCGATCTGCGAGTCCACGGACCATCTCGGCAGCCACGAGCTGCCCGCGCTCCGCCGCGGCGACCTCGTCGTGATCCGCGACAGCGGCGCGTACGGCGCCTCGCTCGGCTCCACGTACAACGGCCGACCACGGCCACCGCAGGTCCTCCTCGAGCCTGGAGGCCAGCTCTCGCTCCTGCGCAGGCGCGGAAGCATCGCGGCGCTCGGCTGACGTTCCCTCGCCCGGCCGCTCGTATGCGTTGTTCGGACGGCAGGGATCGTGTTTGTGGAGCGATGCGCATCGGCCGCATACGAGCCCGAGTTCGGTGTGCTCGGGCGCCATCGACCACCCTTCATATGCGAGCGACGCGCATCACCAGGAGGAGTGCGCTCCCGGGACCCGCGTCTGCATAGCGGATTTCGGTCGGGCGGAGGGCCGCCCGACGCCGAATAGCCACGCGACCCGGCGGGGTACGCTCCGCCGTGTGACGACGAGAAGGCAGGGGCTCGCCACCCTTGCGGCCGTGGGCCTGCTCTGGTTCGCCGTCGGCGCCGGGTTCGCCGCTGCCGCGGCACCGCTACCGGGCCCGCCGTACCCCGATCCGGTCCTCGACCAGGCCGTGTACGACTACGCCGACGTCTTCAGCCCGGCCACCGAGGAAACCGTCGAGACGACGATCGACATGATCGAAGCCCGGACGGGCGCGGAGGTCGCCGTCTACTCGCAGGTGCTTGGCTACAAGGCGAGCACGGAGGAAACCGAATCGCACGCCGTCGCACTGATGAACCAGTGGGGCGTCGGGCGGCGCGGGCTCGATGACGGGCTCGTCATCCTCTTCGACCTCGACGACAGCCGGGTTCACGGGCAGGTCCAGCTCTATGCCGGAGCGGGCTTCAAGTCGACGTTCCTGAGCGACTCGGAGCGCCAGAAGATCTTCGACGAGCAGATGCTGCCTCGGCTCGTGGCGGGCGACCTTAACGGCGCGCTCCTCGTCGCCATCGAAGCGATTGACGCGGCGGCAACGCCTGAACACGCGAAGCGGCTCGAGGCTGCGCGCACGTTCGATGCGATCCTCGGGCTGTTCGTCGCGCCCGCGGTCCTCGTCGCGATCGTCGGCTGGGCGATCTTCCAGTGGCTGCGCTTCGGACGCGACCCCGTGTACCTCGATGATCCGTCGATCCACATGCCCGCGCCACCGCCCGAGCTCACGGCCGCGTCCGCTGCGGTGCTCGTGGAGGGCCGCTCGACGCGGCGTGCGCTGACGACGGCGATGCTCGATCTTGCGTCGCGCGGCCGCTTCTCCTTTCGCGAGAACAAGGGCCTGCTCGGCGCGACGAAGGTCGGGATCGAGCTCGACGCCGCGGCGCCGGACGCGCTGGCCGCCGCGCAGCGAGAACGAAACAGCCGTCGAACGCTCTCCGGGGCCGAGACCTACCTCGACCGGTCGCTCCACTCGATCGCTGAAGGCGCCACGTACCTCGAGCCCGAGGACATCCTGAAGCTCGGCGAGAAGGTCCCCGAATTCGACGAGAAGCTCGAACAGCACGTCACCTCGCGGAAGTGGATGACGGAGCGCCCGGCCGCCGTCACGAACCGCTGGCGCGGGCGCGGCATCGCCGCGATCATCGGCGGCCTCGTCGTCGGCTTCGTCGGTTTCAAGGTGCCGATCAGCGGGCTCGTCGTCGTCGCCTTCGGCCTCGGCCTCGGGGGCGTGGCGATCATCATCATTGCCGGCTGGATGCCCGCCGTGACGATGCCGGGCGCGATGCTGCGGGCGATGCTTGCCGCCTATCGGCGGACGCTCGAAAAGACGATGGCCCAGGCCCGGACGATGCAGCAGGTCGTCGATGACGCAAAGCTGCCCTGGCTCGAGACGCCGGACCAGGCGGTCGTCTGGGGGACCGCTCTTGGCCTCCAGCACAACATCGAAACGGTCCTCGAACGAACCGTCGAGGATGTTCGTGGCGGCCACGCCACCGGCACGCCGTACTTCCCCGTCTGGTACGTCGGCAGCGGCGGCTCCCCCGCGACCGCGTCGAGCGTCGCCGCGGGCGGTGGCGGCCTGTTCTCGAGCTCCGGGCTGCCGGACTTCGGGGGCATGATGTCGACGCTCGGAAGCGTCGGTAACAGTCCGTCATCGAGCGGTGGTGGCGGCGGCTTCGGTGGTGGCGGCGGTGGCGGAGGCGGCGGGGCCGGCGGCGGCTTCTAGGTCCTACACTTCCGGCCGATGGGCGCCACCGACACGATGGAATCGTTCTTCGAACGGCTGAACGCGGGTGAGCGCGAGGCCGCGGTATCGCTGATGGACGAAAAGGTCGAGATGCGGATCCACGTCGGCGACAACGCCCGCACGCTGCGCGGCGTGGAGCAGGTAGGCGGCTGGTTCCTGCGTGCCGAGCCGGGCTTCAAGATGATCCCCGGCGAGGAGCGCGACCTGGGCATCACCTACCAGGCGGACGTCCTGGCGGTTCGCCCGGGGGCGCCGTCGCAGCACCTTGATGCGGCGTTCCGCGTCGAGGCCGGCAAGATCACGGCGATCAACCTCACGCCGCGCTGACGCGGTTCGGTCAGGGCGCGGTGGACGCCGCCGGGGACGGTGAGCCGGCGTCAGGGATCTGCGTCGGGATCGTGGCCGGGATGATGATCTCGTCGCCGATCTTGATCTCATCGACGTTCGTGATCTGTGGGTTCGCGGCCCGCAATGCCTCCAGCGTGGTGCCGTAGCGCTGAGCGATCCCGGACAACGTGTCGCCGGACTGGACGACATAGATCTGCTGGGTGGGTGCGGGCGTCGACGTTGGCTCGACCGAGGCGCTCGGACCGGCCGAGGCCACACTCGACGGGCCGGGCGTGCCGGTCGCGTCCGGACCGCCGAGGCCGATGAGGCTTGGCAGGAAGAACAGCGCGACCGCCGCGAGGGCGACGGCGACGATGCCGAGGAGCATCGGCGGCGGGCTGATCGTGGGCAGCCCGACCCGAGCTCGTAGCGACGGGTAGGCCTCCATGCGCCGCGGCCGCTCCCAGGATGGCGCGTCGGGATCGATGGGCATCACCGGCCTGCGGTTCTGTGCGGCAGGACGAGCCATCTGCGGCACGGGCCGACCCGCCATGTCATCCGCGTCCGGTGGCGGGCTGGGCCGCGCCGGCCGGGGCGGCCGCGCGTCGGGGGTGATCGCGGGCGGAAGTGCTGCCGCTCCCGCACCGGCAGCCAGCGCCTCCGCTGACTCGGCCTCGGCGATCGGCTCGCCGGCCGCCAGCCGGTCGGCCATGCTGCCCGACAGCCCACCGCCACCGGCGGTGCGGGGGTCGCCCGCCCACGGTGGCGGGGCAGACCACGGTCGGGGCGGGTTGCGCTGCGAGCTGGCATCGCCGGCATCGTCCGGGGCTGCGTCGGCCGCCGACCTGGCGCCGGCCGCGGCTGCGGCGGCTCCGGCTGCGGCGGCCGCGGCTCCGGCTGCTGCGCCTGCGGCCGTGCCCGCACCCGTGCCCGCGCCGGCCGGCGACGTCGCGGACCCGCCCCTGGCCTGCGCGGCCTCGCGTCGCGCCCAGTCCTGGAACGTCGGACAGACCGGAAACGCTGACGAGAGGCAGTACGCCTCCTGGTGCGCGAGGGCGCGCGGCGCCGGCCGAACCTCCGCGTAGCAGCGGTGTCGATGGTCAGGGCTGGCCGCGCGCGCGTCCCGATCGTCTTCGAACGCGACAAAGGGACAGGCCGGCGCGCCGTCGACGACGGGCAATCCTCGCTCGGTCATCGGCGCGATGATAACCGTGGGTTGCGCCTCGCTCGTGGCGAACGAGGCAGGTCTGGTGTGGTTAGCGGTGGTTTGGGACCATCGGCCGGCCGGCCCCGGGACCATGCGGGGATGGCCCACCGCGGCTCCGCGGACCTAGCGTGACAGCGTTCCAACTCCGAAACGGGAGCTCCGCCGATGGCCCGCCCCGTGCGCCTCGCGCCGCCTTCGCCCCTGGCCCGCCTCCTCGCCGTCACTGCGGTTGCGACGGTCGTCGCCGCCTCGGTGGCCGTCGCCGCCCCGGCCGTTCCGGTCCTCACCGAGCAGGCAGGCGCCGAAGCGCCGCTCTCGAACGGTCAGCTCGCTCGGCGGCTCTCGGCGGAGATCTACGGCTACCTGCCGTACTGGGAGATCGACAGCGGCGTCGACGCGTACCTGCGCTACGACCTCCTGACCGACATCGCCCTCTTCTCCGTCGGCTTCAATGCCTCAGGCGCGATCGTCACGACGGCCACGGGCTACTCACGAGTGACCGGCAGCACGGCCGCCACGATCGTGAGCCACGCCCACGCCGCCGGCGTCCGCGTCGATCTGACCGTGACCTCCTTCGGCTTCGACAAGAACGCGGCCTTCTTTTCGAACCCGACCGCGATGTCGAACGCCGCCGCAGCGATCGCCACGCTCGTTAAGAACGAGGACCTCGATGGCGTCAGCCTCGACGTCGAGCTGCTCGAGAACGCGTACTTCGCGGCCTATGGCACGTTCGTCGGCCAGATCCGGACGGCGCTCCGGGCCACGAACCCGAATGCCCGCGTCTCGGTCGCCACGAACGGCAGCATCTCGGGCACCGGGATGGCCAACCAGGCCCTCGCGAACGGCGCCGACCGGGTCTTCATCATGGGCTACAGCTACCGGACCGAGGGCGCGAACCCGGCCGGCAGCATCGCGCCGGTCATTCGAACGGACGGCGGCAAGAGCCTGACCTGGACGCTCAACCTCTATCGCGACAAGGGCGTCCCGGCCAACCGCATCCTCATCGGCCTGCCGTACTACGGCCGGAGCTGGAACACGACGACGGGCGCGCTCCATAGCCCAACGACATCGTCCGCCGGCGTCTTCATCCCCAGCGATGACCTCGCCGCGATCCCGGCCGGAACGCCGATCCAGGACGACCCGGTCGAGGCGTCGAAGTGGTTCGCGGTCCAGGACCCGGTCACGCACGCCTGGACGCAAACCTACTTCGATGACCCGATGACACTCCGCACGAAGTACACGCTCGCGGCCTCGCGCGGCCTTGCCGGCGTCGGAATCTGGACGCTCGGCTATGACCGTGGCGTGCCCGGCTATTGGAACTCGATCAGCGCGATCTTCGGAACGACGCGGGTCGCTGGGGCGGATCGGTACGCGACCGGGGCCGCGGGTTCGGCCGAGGCGTTCGCATCCGGCGCCGAGACGGTCTATGTCGCCTCAGGCTGGGCCGGTGCCGAGGCCGTCGCGGGCGCGTCCGCCGCCGGCCGAATGAACTCGCCACTGCTGCTCGTCGGGCCCACCGTGATCCCCGCGTCGGTGAGCGCCGAGCTGACGCGGCTGAAGCCGCAGCGAATCATCGTCATCGGCGGACCCGCCTCGGTCTCGGACGCTGTCGTGGCCACGCTGCAGGGGTTCGCACCGGGCGGCGTCAGCCGGTTGGCCGGCGCAGATCGCTATGACGTCGCCGCGGTGATCAGCCGCAGCGTGTTCCCGGGGACCGCGGCGACCGCGTACGTGGTCAGCGGCCTCGGGCCGGTCGATGCGATGAGCGCGGGCCCTGCTGCTGCGCGCGACGGAGCGCCACTCTTGCTCACGACCGCGAGCGTTCTGCCCGAGGCGACGCGCCTCGAGCTCGTTCGATTGCAGCCCGCGAAGGTCGTCATCGTGGGCGGCACCGGGGTCGTGGCACCGGCCATCGAGGCCGCGATCGGCGCCGCGCTGCCCGGGGTCCAGATCGTCCGGCTCGCGGGCGCCAATCGGTATGCGACGGCAGCAGCTGTGGCTGCAACGTTCAACCACAGTCCCCTGGTGCTGTATGTGGCATCGGGCCAGAGCTTCGCGGACGCGCCGGCTGTGGCCGCTGCGGGATCACGCGGCGCCCCCGTGTTGCTCTCTGCGCCGACCATCTTGCCCACCGCGACGCGCGTCGCGATCGAGTCGCTCGCCCCGGCGCGCGCGCTCGTGGTCGGCGGGCCTGCGGCTCTTTCCGACGCGGTCTTTGCGGCCATCCGCAACGCCGTGGCCGTGGCCAGCTAGCCGATCGACTGACGAGGCGAGCCGCCGCACGTTTGACAGGCCTCACGCCCGGTTCGACACTCGCGGAACCATGGAACGGCCCCGCGAGCGCCCCGAAGGAGGCCCGATGTCCCGCTTCAGCCACTGGCTGGCCCCGAAGACCGTCGTTCGCGGTCACTGCGACCTGCCCTGCGGGGTCTACGACCCGGAGCAGGCCCGGATCGAGGCCGAGAGCGTCTACCGCACGATCGAGAAATACCACGCGAGCACGGACGAGCAGTTCAAGGCCCGCGCGATCGGGATCAAGGAAGAGCGCGCCGAGCTCGTCAAGCATCACCTTGACGTCCTCTGGCACGACTACTTCAAGCCCGAGCACCTCGAGGCCTACCCGAACCTCCACGAAACCTTCTGGAAGGCATCGAAGGCGGCATCGAAGACGAAGCAGTCGCTCGAGCTCGACGACGCGAAGGCCCTTCTCGGCCTTATCGACGAGATCGACGAGATGTGGAAGGGCACCGGCGGACCCGGCAAGACCCGCCTGAACGGCCGGCCCGGCTGAGCCAGCCGCCGGCGGCTCCGATCGCCCGCCCTCGGCCCGCGTCCCGGCCCGCGTCCCTCCGCGAGCGCCTGCGCGGTCCGTGGCGGGTCCTCGTCGAGGAGCCCTCGATGCTGCCGGCCGCCGCACCAGGCGACTGGCTGCTCGTCAACCCGTTGCTCCGGCGCTGGCCGAGGCCCGGCACGATCGTCGTGTTCCGCGACCCGGACGACGACGGGCTCTCGATGAAGCGCGTCGCCGGCGCTCCCGGCGGGACGGTGCCGTTCGCTGAGGGCTATCTCCGGCTTGCCGAGGACGAGGCGTGGCTGCTTGCGGATGCTGACGAGGCCGCGACGGCTGCCGCCGGCTTTGGGCCGCCGCGCGATTCCCGGCTGTTTGGCCCGGTGACGGTTGATCGGCTCGTGGGCCGCGTGCTCTGGCGCTACGGCCCGCGCGCACGCATCGGCCGCGTCCGCTGACGCTCGGCGGCGCGCCTATCCTGTCGACGTGAGCCCCGAGGCGCCCTTCGATCCCACCGCTCCCCTGCCCGGCCCGCCGGATCCGTGGGCCGAGGGTGACACGCCCACACTGCGCGATGGCCCGCCGTGGCACATGACCGAGATGATCGCGGCCGAGCCCGCGGTCGCGAAGCGCGTCCTGAACCGGCTCGCGGATTCCGCGGGCGCGGCGGCGCGCGTGGCCGAGGCGGTGCGAACGGCCGCCGCGGCCGGGCGCCCAGTCATCGTCGTCGGCTGCGGCACGAGCGAGCACGGCGCGCTCGGAGTCGCTGGGATGCTCCGAGAAGCGGCGGGCGCGGCGGGCCTGCCCTCGCAGCCGGGCGAAGCCGGCGCCGCGATCCCGATCCAGGCCTTCGAAGCCTCGCTGGCGCCCGTCAAGGACGGGCTCGTCATCGGCGTCAGCCACGAGGGCGGCACGTGGGCGACGATGCGGGCGCTCGAGGCCGCCCGCGGCGCGGGCTCGAGGACAGCCTTGATCACCGCGAGCGACCGCTCACCGGCCGCGGCCCTGGCGGATGAAGGCCTAGTCATCGCGACCGGCGAGCTTGACCAGAGCTGGTGCCACACGATCGGCTATCTGTCGCCACTGCTTGCTGGCGCCTCGATCGGGGCCCACCTCTCGGGCACCGCCGTCGACATCTCGGCCGCCGTCGGCCTGCTCCGGACGACGTCCGCGATGACCGCGGCCGCCGAAGGCATCGCCGCCGCGCTTGCCGGCGTTCGACAGCTCCTCGTCATCGGCTCCGGCGCCGACCGCACCGCGGCTCGCGAGCTGACACTCAAGGTCGAGGAGGCGTCGTGGCTGCCGAGCGCGATGCGCGACCTCGAGACATTCCTCCACGGGCACCTCCCCGCGACCGACGAGTTCACCGGCCTCGTCCTCGTCCTCGCCGAACGGCGGGGACAGGCGGCCCGGGTCAAGCGCGCACGGGAGGCGCTGGCTGCGGCCCGCGAGCTCAGGCATCGAACCGCAGCGATCCTTTCAGCGGAAGCTGCCGCCGCGATCGAGGAGGACCTCACGCCGGCCGGCCGGATCGTGGTCGCTGACGCGCCAGGCCTGCCGCCAACGGTCGCCGCCCTGCTCGGGACCCTCGTCCCGCTGCAGCTCATCACCGAGCGCATCGCCCGCGCCCGTGGAACGAACCCTGATCCGATCCGCCGCGACGATCCGCGCTACCTCGCCGCCGCCGAGGCCTCCAGCCCCGGCTGACCGGGCCACGGGGCCTTCAGTCGGTGCCGATGAACGCCTCGGCCATCAGGTCGACCATGTCGAGGTCGCGCGGGATGAAGTCCTGGAGCATGAGCCGCTCGATCCCGGCCTCGGCGTAGCGATGGACCATCGCCCGGGCCTCCTCGGGCTCGCCGTAGATCCAGCGATGGCGCCGCTTCGCGAACCACTCTGTGTCCGTCTCCTCGGTGCCGAGCATCTCCATCAGATCGTTCGTCCGGCGATCGACCTCCGCGGCCGTTCGGCCCACGAGCGCCGGCACCATCGCCGAGCGCGTGAGCGACGCCGGGTCGCGGCCGATCGCGCGACAGGCCTCGTCGAGCGCGGCGGTCTTCTCGGCGACCCGCTCCGGTGACGACGACGTGAGGTTGAACTCATCCGCGTAGCGCGCGCCGATTCGGAGGCCGCGGGGCGTGCCGTCGCCGCCGCAGATGATCCGCGGCCGGACCACGTCGTTCTCTCGCGGACGCCCGGGGACCGCGACCGGCCGCGGGTGCAGCCGCGCGGCGGTGACCGTGACGTGCTTGCCCTCGAAGCTCCAGCCGTCCGGCTGGGTCCACATGCCGTGGAGGATCTGAAGCTGCTCCTCGAGCATGTCGGCGCGGAGGTTGATCGGCGGGAACGGCAGTCCGTGCTCGGCATGCTCTTCGTCGTTCCAGCCGGCCCCAACGCCAACCTCGATCCGGCCGCCGCTCATCTCGTCGACCGTCGTCACGAGCTTCACGAACTGGCCGGGGTGCCGGAAGGTGACCGGCGAGACCAGCGCTCCCAGCGAGATCCGCGACGTCTCGCGGGCGAGGCCAGCCAGGACCGCCCAGGCGTCCGTCGTGGGGTGCCCGGCGGGTCCCGGAAAGCTCGTGTAGTGGTCGGAGCGGAAGAACGATTCGAAGCCTGCCGCCTCGGCCCGCCGAACGATCGCCAGCTGGTCGTCGTAGCTGAGGCCCTGCTGGGCCTCGATCATCAGCGCAAACCGCATCCGATCGATCCTCCATGCCGAGCGAACGATTGCCCTTGACGGAACCATTCAGGTAGCTAGAATGGTTCATGTGACACGAACTATCGCAGCGGGCGTGAGCCCGGACGACGCGGCGGCGGCCGCAGCAACAACGATTCGATCGCCGAAGGCGGCGGCCGTCGACGCCATCCTGACAGAACTCGGCGGCGCGATCCGCGATCTCCGTTGCGCCTCGATGGAGGGCACGCTTCGAACCGGGGTCAGCATGACCCAGATGCACGTGCTGTGGCTGCTCACGCATCACGGAGCGATGGCGATGAGCCGCCTCGCAGACCTGCTCGATATCTCGCTTTCGAACGCGACCGGCCTCGTCGACCGCATGGAAGAGCGCGGCCTCATCGAACGAAGCCGGGTCCCGGATGATCGGCGGCTGGTCCTCGTCCAGCCGTCTCAAGCGGGGACGGATGCGCTGACGTCAAACGAGGGTCTCAGGCGCGAGCGCCTTCGAGCCGCCCTCGGTCGCATGACTGACCGCCAGCTCGAACGCGCGCGTCTGACGTTCCGGGATTTCCGGATGGCCGTCCAGGCCGAGCTGGGAACGACCGGGCCCCACCGCCACCACTTCGTCGACAGCGCCGACTGACCGTCGGCGCCACCAGTCACCCGCAACGAGAGGTCGTCATGGAGTCGTTTCCCGCAGAAGTCGCCGAGACCCCGTCAGTCGCCGAGGACCCGGCCCTTGGCCTGAGCCAGCGCTCGAAGCTCGAGATCCTCGGCGCGGTCCTGCTCGGCATGTTCCTGTCGGCGCTGGACCAGACGATCGTCGGACCGGTGATGCCGCGAATCGTCTCCGACTTGAACGGCGTGGACTACTACACGTGGGTCGCGACGATCTACCTGCTCACGAGCACCGTGACGGTGCCGATCTACGGCAAGCTCTCCGACCTCTACGGCCGGAAGCCGATCCTCATGGGCGGCATCGGCCTGTTCCTCATCGGCTCTGCCCTTTCCGGCGCGAGCCAGGAGATGTGGCAGCTCGTGCTGTTCCGGGGTATCCAGGGCCTCGGCGCCGGGGCGCTCTTCCCGATCGCGCTCGCAGTCATCGGTGACCTCTTCACGCCCGCCGAACGCGGCAAGTACCAGGGCCTCTTCGGCCTCGTGTTCGGTGTGTCGTTCCTGCTCGGCCCCGGCCTCGGCGGGTACATCACCGACAACGCCAGCTGGCACTGGATCTTCTACGTCAACATCCCGGTCGGCCTCGTCGCCCTTGCGGTCATCTGGCGGCTGCTGCCGAACATCCGGCACACCGAGCGGGCCGGCAAGATCGACTGGCTCGGCGTGACGACACTCGTCCTGGCGCTCGTCCCAATCCTCATCGGCTTCACGATCGCCCAGAACAACGGCTTCGGCGATCCCTACTTCTGGGTCTGGACCGGCGCCGGTCTCGCGTTCCTCGTTGCGTTCATCCTCGTCGAGCGGCGCGCGGCGGACCCCGTCATCCCACTCGGCCTCTTCCGGAACCGGACGTTCTCGGCGTCAATGGTCTCGATCTTCTTCGCGACCTTCGGCTTCGGCGCGTTGATCATCTTCCTGCCGTTCTACTTCCTCATCGTCGAGGGCGTCTCATACACGGAGTCGGGCTACCGCTTCCTGCCGTTCATGTTCGGGCTGATCACGAGCTCGATCATCTCGGGCCAGCTGGTCAGCCGGACCGGCCGCTACAAGCCGTACATCATCGGCGGGATCCTGATCCTCATCGTCGGCCAGCTGCTCATGACGAACCTCCGCGTCGGCACCTCCGATGTCTCTCTCGCGACGTGGATGTTCATCTCAGGCCTCGGCATTGGCCCGACGTTCGCGGTCTTCACGATCGTCGTCCAGAACGCCGTGCCCTTCCAGCAGCTCGGAGCCGCAACGAGCGACCTCACGTTGTTCCGCCAGATCGGCACGACGATCGGCATCGCCGTGGCGTTCGTCGTCTTCCGGCTGAACCTCACGTGGGATCTGCTCCGCGACCAGCTCATTGCGGCGGGCGCCCCTGCCGCTCTCGTACCGACGACGCAACCGGCGGGCTTCGACATCGCCCAGCTGACGAACGTCAGCGCGGGCGCGGGCTCGAACCCGCTCGGCCAGATCCCCGCGGAGTTCCTGCCGATCTTCGAGAGAGGCTTCCACAGCGCGCTGACGATCGCGATCGCGAACAGCATCTGGCTCGGCGTCGGGGCCGCGATCATCGCTGTGGTCTCGGCGTTCTTCCTCAAGGAGATCCCGCTTCGAACCACGCTCGGCGCGCGGACTCCCGCACCAGCGGCACAGCCGATGCAGGCGACGCCCGCCGCCGACTGACGACCACGACCTCCGCTCCTCTACGGCCCCGGGCACTGCTCGGGGCCGTTTCACATCTGGCGACTACGATCGGGGCCGATGGACACTCGAACGGACGCGCGCCTCGCTGGCTACCCGCCGCATCTGACCGCGATCGGTGCGGCCGAGGCGCCGTTTCGGACGGCGCTTGCTGCGGCCGAGCTGCCCGCGGGGACGATGCAGCGCGTGACGTACGGCGAGCTCGACATCCTCCTTGCTCACACCTCCGACGGGATCGTCGCGACGGACGATCGCTGCCCGCACATGTCAGCCCCGCTGTCGATCGGTGTCCTCGACGCGTGCGAGGTCGACTGCCCGCTCCACGACGGCCGGTTCGACCTTCGAACGGGTGCTGCCGTGCGCATGCCGACGACCGGCGGGCTCGATCCGGACGGTCGCTACCACCCGGTGTGGGCGCCGGAGGGCCGCGAGCCGAAGCCGGATCCGCCGGGCAAGAAGGCCGAGGCGCGCCGCCTGACTCGGGTGCGGCGGCTGCGCTACTACCCGCTCCGGATCGTGGCTGGTGTGATCGAGGTCCGGGTGCCGGAATCGCCGGCCGTCTAGCCCTGGCGAGCTCTAGTCGCGGCGGCGCATCCCGCCCGCCGGTCGCGGATCCTTGCCGCCCGAGGTCCGACGGACCATCTCGACGACCTCGTCCGGGTCGTCGGTGATCTGCAGGTAGTCGATGTCACTGGCGTCGATCGCCTTCTGCGCGAGGAGCGTGCCTCGGATCCAGTCGAGAAGGCCGGCCCAGTAGCTCCGGCCGACGAGGACGATCGGGAAGTGCTCGATCTTGCCGGTCTGGATGAGCGTCAACGCTTCGAACAGCTCGTCCATCGTCCCGAATCCGCCGGGCAGGATGACGAACCCGTCGGCGTACTTCACGAACATCGTCTTTCGGGCGAAGAAGTAGCGGAACTCGACACCGAGATCGCAGTACGGGTTCAGGTCCTGCTCCTTCGGCAGCTCGATGTTGCAGCCCACCGACAGGCCGCCGCCCTCCTGGCAGCCGCGGTTCGCCGCCTCCATCGCGCCCGGCCCGCCGCCGGTGATCACGGCATAGCCGGCCTCGGCGAGCTTGCGGCCGATGCTTCGGGCGAGGTTGTAATTGGGCGCTCCCTCCTCGACGCGGGCGCTCCCGAAGACGGTGATCGCGGGCCCGAGGCTGGCCAGCGCATCGAAGCCCTCGACGAACTCGCTGAGGATCCGCAGCGCGCGCCACGGATCCGAATGGAGGAAGTCCGGCTCTTCGGGCCGCTTGAGGAGGCGTTCGTCCTCGGTCGTGCTGCCGGTGTCCTCGGCCATCATCTCGACGGCCTTGCCGCGCATGACCACGCGGCCGCTCCGTCGGTGCGCCTCCACCCGGTCCACGCCGCCGGGCGCCGCCAATGGCTCGCCGACGTTCGGCGGCGTCGGTGCGCCGGACGCCGCGCGTTCGGACGGCTTCAACTCGTCGTCGGTCACCAGGTGGCCTCGATCCAACGCTCAGGGCTCAGGCTGGCATGCTACTCGCGTGGGACGCACACCCGAGACGCCGTCGGCGCGCCGTCCGACCCGGCTGACGCTGGCGATCGTCGTGACCGCAGTCGGGATCGTCTGGATCGGCCAGGGCCTCGGGCTGATCCGCAGCCGCAGCTTCATGACCGACGACCCAACCTGGGCCTGGATCGGCGCGGCCGTTGTCATCATCGGGGCGGCGCTGCTCGTTCGGAGCTTTCGCATCCGCCGCGGCGGGTAGCCAGGCCGGCGGCGCGGCGCCTTAGTCCACCTCGTGTAGCTAGGACCGAGGGCGAAGCGGGATGGTAGAGATCATCGTGGCGCAATCGGCGGCGCAATTGCAGCAGGTCAGGGAGCTGTCGCGAGGGTATGTCGCCTGGCTTGTCGAACTGGATAAATCGCTGGGCGTTTACGACCCCGACGTGTTCAGAGCCTATGGCTACGAGGGCGGCGAGGCCCATCTGCCTGGCGAATACGGCGCGCCCGATGGCTGTCTGCTGCTGGCCGTCGTCGACTCGAGACCGGCCGGCTGCATTGCACTACGAAAGTTCAGCGAGAGCACTTGTGAGATGCGGATGTTGTTCGTTCATCCGAAGTTCCAAGGGCTCGGGGTCGGCAGGGCGCTGGTCGTCAGGCTGCTGGATCAGGCAAGGACGATGGGCTATTCGTCCATGTGCCTCGACACGTCGCGCCACATGGTCAGTGCTCACCGCTTGTACGCCTCGCTTGGCTTCCGGGAGGTTGGCCAGTACCACGACCGACAAGACAGCCTCAAGGACATCAAGATCTTCATGGAGAGACGGCTGCTCTAGCGTCGTGCCGCGGGCTTAGCCCGACAGGGTCAGCCGAGCGAGGCGGCGGCCATCGCGCGCCAGGCGACGTCGTCCTGGCCGACCGCGAACGAGTTCCCGAGGCGAACGAGCGGCAATCGGATCAGCCGCTGATCGGCGAGGAGCCGCTCTCCAAGGTCCGCCTCTGACATTGAGAGGTAGCCGAGCCCGAGGTCGCGCCATACGCGGCCCTCGCGATCCGCGAGCGCGTTCGCGCCGAGCCGCTCCACGAACCGCCGCAGCTCGCCGGGCGCGAGCGCTCGCCGTCGGATGTCCGAGTACTGCACCTCGACGCGCCGCTCCTTGAAGAAGCGGAGTGCGGCCCGCGTCGCTGACGAGTCGTCGCGCCCGAAGACGATGACCGGCCCGCTCACTGGGCGGGCTTCGAATCAGGGGTCGCGGCCGCCCGGACGGGCTCGAGCGCGACGATCGGGATGTGATATGTCGCCTTGCGCCGATAGAGGCGATACCCGGGATACCCGGCCGCCGCGCGTTCGAACGCGATTTCGTAGGCGTCGCCCGATAGCTCCCGCGGCCGGACCACGAACCGACGACCGCGCGCCTGCACATCGACCCGGGCGGCCTCCATCAGGTTCAGGTACCAATCGGGGATCCGGCCCGAACCGCCGCGCGAGGCGACCACGACAAGCGAGCCATCGGGCGAGCCGACCTCCGTACCGACCGGGAACGCATACAGCGCCACCGGCCGCGGCGCGCCAGACCGGCGCCCTGGCACCTGAACGAGGACGGTCTCCGCCCCGAGCGAACGCCCAAGGATTCCCTGCCCGCCAGCACGGCCGTAGAGCCACGGGTGAAGCCGCCGGTTGAAGCGCGTCGTCGAGTACCAGCCGATCAGGCGGTACGCAATCACGGGCAGCCGCGGCACGCGTAGGAGCGTAGCCGGGCGGGTACCATCAGCGCGATGAGCGTCTGGTTCACGGTCGAGCTCGAAGACAGGCCCGGCTCGCTCGCTCGCGTCGCCCAGGCGCTCGGCGAGCGCGGCGTCAACATCAAGGCGATCGTGGGCGTTGCCGAGGACACGGACGGGGCGCTCATGCTCGAAACCTCCGACGCGAACGCGACCCGCGAGGCGCTCGGTGCCCTCGGCGTCCGCTTCGAAGAGCACGCCACCGGCGGCGGCATGGCTCCGAACCGAACCGCGGTCGCCGACATGGGCCGCGGCCGGGGCTGACCCGGCACCGCCCCTACGAACTGATCGGAATGGCCCGCGGCAAGGCCCTCCCCCCAACGGTCGCCGCGCGCCTGCTCCTCGACGATGTCCCGGCCGCCATCCCGGCGCTGTGCGCGAGTCTCGAGAACGTGGGCGCCAAGCTGCGCACCCTGTCGACCGTCCGCCGAATGGATGGCGCGGTCGAGATCGAAATCGAGGTCGAAAGCGTCGATGAAGCGGGCCTGACCGCCGTCATCGAAGGCGCGCCAGGCATTCGAACCTCGAGGCTCACACGATCCCTGGACAAGGTCTTCGGCAAGCGGGTCATCGTCATCGGCGGTGGGGCGCAGGTCGCCCAGGTGGCACTCGGGGCGGTGACCGAGGCCGACCGACATAACCTGCGAGGCGAGCGCATCTCGGTCGACACGATCGGGCTGGTGGGCGAGCAGAGTATCGCCGATGCGGTCCGGGCGGTCGCGGACCTGCCGCGGGCGAGGATCCTCGTCCTCGCGGGTTCGCTGATGGGCGGCGACATCACGCGCGCCGCCCGGGAGCTCCGCGAGCACGGCATCCCGATCATCGCGACGAACATGGCCGGCTCTGTCCCGGAAGCTGCGGACCTCGTCGTCAGCGACCCGGTCCAGGCCGGCACGATGGCGGTCATGGCGATCGCGGACACGGCGACCTTCGACCTCGAGCGCCAGCGCGGCCGCCGCTACTGAGCGGGACTGACCGATGCGCATCGCGACCTGGAACGTCAATTCGCTGAAGGCCCGGCTCGACGCCGTCAACAACTGGCTCGCGCGCGGCTCGCCGGACGTCCTGCTGATGCAGGAGACGAAGCTTTCGGACGATGACGCGCCGGTCATGCCGTTCGCGATGGCCGGCTACGACCTCGTCCATCACGGCGAGGGCCGCTGGAACGGCGTCGCGATCGCGGTTCGTCAGGGCACCGATGTCTCCGAGGTCCAGACGAACTTCGACGACCGGCCCGTCCGCGACAGCGGTCCGGGCGCCAGTGGCGACTTTTCCGAGGACGATTTCGACCCGTTCGACGAAGCGCGGATGCTGAGCGTCCGCCTCTCGCCACCGGGGAGCGACCCGTTCCGGATCGTCAGCCTCTATGGCCCGAACGGCCGCGTCGTCGATTCGCCGTTCTACCGCGGCAAGCTCGCATGGTTCGATCGTCTGCGCCGGTGGCTGGACGAGACGCGGGATCCGACGGAGCCGCTGATCCTCGGCGGCGACCTGAACATCGCCCCGACTCCGGACGACGTCTGGAACGAGAAGGCCGTCCACGGCGGCACCCACGTATCCGAGCCCGAACGGGCCACCTTCAGGCATCTCCTCGACTGGGGCCTGACTGACGCCTACCGGGCGAAGAGCGACGCTCGCGGGCGCTTCACGTGGTGGGACTACCGCGCCGGCAACTTCCACAAGAACTTCGGGATGCGGATCGACCACCTCCTCGTCACGAAGCCGATCGCCGACCGCCTCGTTGCCGCGGAGATCGACCGCGAAGCCCGAAAGGGGCCGCCGATCCCGTCCGACCACGCACCTTTGACGATCGACCTCGACGAACCCGGCAAGCCGTTCGATCCCGACTGGGACGGCGCCCTGCGGCGGATCGCGCTCCGGACCCGCTGAGGCGCGGGCGCGGCGCGGCGCGGCACGGCACGCCGGTTAGGCGGTCGCCTTTCGCGTAGCGAATGTAACGAGCGGATGTGCGGCTGCTACTGCCGGTTTCCTGCGCGTCGTGAAGGGATCCGGTCACGTTCCTCGTCAGACGAAAGGAACCGACACAGTCGGCCGCGAATCGGCTCCATACATTCGTCTCGCGAAAAGCGGGTGAGCGGACGCCAGCCAGACAGCCAGCGTGGCCGCCCGACGGCGGGTTGCGCCTTGCGGGACGCCGCGCGTTCGACCGAGGGGGCGGACCCTAGGCTCGGCCGAGCATGACCGCCTCCTCAGTGAGTGCGCCAGCCGCGCGACAAGCGCCCCCCGATGGCGCGCCGGAGATCAGTCTCCGGCAGGTCACGAAGGCTTTCGGCAGCGTCACCGCCGTCGATGACCTCTCGCTCGACATCCGGGCCGGCGAGTTCTTCTCGCTCCTCGGGCCGAGCGGCTGCGGCAAGACAACGACGCTGCGGATGATCGGCGGCTTCGAGGAGCCCACGAGCGGCCGGATCGAGCTCCGCGGACGGGACGTCACCCGAGACCCGCCGGACAAGCGGCCGGTCAACATGGTCTTCCAGAACTACGCCCTGTTCCCGCACCTCAGCGTCTTCGAGAACATCGCGTTCGGGCTCCGGCGCCGCAACGTGCCGGCGCAGGAGATTCGCGAGCGCGTCGCCGACGCCCTCGCGCTCGTCCACCTGCCCGGCTACGAGAACCGCAAACCGAACCAGCTCTCCGGCGGCCAGCAGCAGCGCGTCGCGCTCGCACGCGCGCTCGTGAACCGCCCGAACGTGCTCCTCCTCGACGAGCCCCTCGGCGCGCTGGACCTGAAGCTCCGCCAGCGACTCCAGCTGGAGCTCAAGCGCATCCAGACCGAGGTCGGGATCACGTTCGTGTACGTGACCCATGACCAGGAAGAGGCGCTCACGATGAGCGACCGGATCGCGGTGATGTCGGCAGGCAAGGTCGAGCAGCTCGGAACGCCGGAAGAGCTGTACGACAGGCCGGCGACCCGCTTCGTGGCGGATTTCATCGGCCGGACGAACCTCCTTCGCGGCACCGTCCGAGGCATCGACGCCGAGCGCGCCCGCATCGAGCTCACGACCGGCGAGAGCACGACGACGATGGCAGACG
>Ga0075428_100001214_pt1 | contig 27567 bp, 31 predicted proteins | sample RhiMetdeltSRZDD2_FD_75291 | JGI IMG/M metagenome (GOLD analysis project Ga0075428, IMG submission 75291) | Populus rhizosphere microbial communities from Tennessee, USA - Rhizosphere MetaG P. deltoides SRZDD2 | ecosystem: Host-associated > Plants > Roots > Rhizosphere > Soil | place: USA... | reverse complement strand
CACGGCCGCGCACGGCGTCCTGCAGATCCCCTGGGCCCTGGCCGCAACCCTGGTGTCGTACAACCTGAAGGACGCGCCCAACCGCCTCAAGCTGAGCGGGCCGATCGTGGCGGACATCTTCCTCGGGCGGATCACGAAGTGGAACGACCCGGCGATCGTGAAGCTGAATGCCGGGGTCACGCTGCCGGGGACCGACATCACTCCCGTCTTCCGCAGCGACGGGAGCGGTGACACGTACGCGTTCACCGACTACCTGTCGAAGGTGAGCCCGGAGTGGAAGGCGAAGGTCGGGACGTCGACGCAGGTCAACTTCCCCGCCGGCGTCGGCGCGCGCGGCAACTCGGGCGTCGCCGGGACGATCAGGCAGACAGACGGGGGGATCGGGTACCTCGCGATCGCATACGTGTTCGAGACCAAGCTCGACTACGCGTTGCTGCAAAACGCGGCGGGCAAGTTCCCCGTCCCCGGAATCGCCAGCATCGCGGCGGCGGCGAAGACGGTGACGAGCCTTGCCGCCGACAACGCCGTCTCGATCACGAACCCGCCGGCATCGGCGCCGGATGCGTACCCGCTCTCGACCTTCACGTACGCCCTCGTTCCCGAGCAGAGCCCAAGGGCGGCGCTCCTGAAGCCGTTCCTGACCTACGCGATCGGGGACGGGCAGCGCTTCGGCAAGCAGTACCGGTTCGCACCGTTACCGAACGTCGTTTTGACGGCCGGCCACGACGCCATCGCCAAGATCCACCCGTGAGCTCAAGGAGTCTCGACTGCTTCACCGCGTACAACCTGGTAGGCGAGGCCACCGAGGGCGGCGCCGAGCAGCGGAGCCAGGATGTAGATCCACAGCGCGTGCACGTCGCCCGAGACGACCGCAGGCCCGAAGGATCTCGCGGGATTCATCGATGCACCTGAGATCGGGCCGCCGAACATCGCCTCCAGTCCGATCGTTCCGCCGATCGCGATGGCGGCCGCTTCCCCGACCGCGCGCGTGTCGGTGGCGACGGCCATGATCACGAACATCAGGAACGCGGTCATGACGAGCTCCCACAGGAATGACTGGGCGTCCGATCCCGAGGGGAGCGTCGCACCAACGTCGGCGATCGATCCGAGAGAACCACGGAGCAGAGCGGCGGCAGCCACCGCGGCGAGGACCTGAGCAAGCCAATAGCCGGCCGCGCGGGTCGGGGGGAAGTGGCGGGTAAGCACAAACGCGAGCGTGACCGCTGGATTGAAGTGCGCGCCCGAGATGTGCCCGACGGCGTAGATGCCGGCCAGGATCACGAGGCCGAAGGTGATCGCCACGCCGACTTGCCCGAGGGCTTGCGTCTTGGCGTCGACCATCACGGCGCCTGCGCCGGCGAAGACCAGCATGAAGGTGCCGATCGCCTCGGCGAGGAGCGGGCGCGCGTGCCTCAATCGGCGAGAAGCTCGGCGACGAGCCGCTCCACCCTGACGTCGATCTCGTTGCGAATCCTGCGCACCGTGTCAAGATCCTCGCCGGCGGGATCATCCAGCTCCCAGTCCTCGTACCGCTTGCCGGGGTAGATCGGGCACGCGTCGCCGCAGCCCATCGTGATCACGACGTCCGCGGCGCGCACGACCTCGTCCGTCAGCGGCTTGGGGAACTCCTCTCCCATCTCGACGCCGATCTCCTCCATCGCCTGCACCGCGGCGGGATTGATCTCCTCGCCGGGCGCGCTGCCGGCCGAGCGGACGTGGATCCGCCCCTGGGAGCGCAGCTTGACGAGGCCGGCCGCCATCTGGCTCCGGCCGGCGTTGTGGACGCACACGAACAGGACCTCCGGTGGTTGGACCATCGCTCAGCGTGCCTTCGTCGCCTTCACGATGGCGCCGTGCATGCCCTCGGCGACCTCGTGGGTGAACTCGACCGAAACGTCTTCGAAGCCGGCCTCCTCGAGGCCGGCGAGGTACTCCGATCGCGAAAGGGCGCCGGCGATGCAGCCGACGTAGCTCCCACGCTCGGCCCGTTCGTTCACCGTGAGCCGATCCTCCGCGACCACGTCGCTGACGCCGACCCGGCCGCCGGGCCTCAACACCCGGGCCATCTCGGTCAGCACGGCTGCTTTGTCGACCGACAGGTTGATCACGCAGTTCGAGATGACGACGTCGACCGACTCGGCCGGGAGCGGCACCTGCTCGATCACCCCTTTGAGGAAGTGGACGTTGCTGACGCCGGCCTCGGCAGCGTTCCTTCGCGCGAGCACCAGCATCTCGTCGGTCATGTCGAGCCCGTACGCGACGCCGGTCGGTCCGACGCGCCTGGCCGACAGAATGACGTCGATCCCGCCTCCCGAGCCGAGGTCGAGGACGGTCTCGCCCTGGTGCAGCTCGGCGACCGCGGTCGGGTTGCCGCACCCGAGCGACGCGAGAACGGCTTCGTCCGGTAGATCGGCGCGCTGCTCGGCGCTGTAGAGCGCCTCGCCGAATGCTTCGTCCTCGCCGTCGCAGGCAACGTTGCCGCAACACGATCCGTCCTCGTTGCATCCGCAGCCGCCGCGACTCGCCGAGACTGCGGCCTCGGCATATCGCTTCCGGACCGCCTCGCGCAGGCTCTCTCCGGTTTCAATGGTCATCCCACAACCTCCGTCATTCGAACGACCTGTTCGAGCCGCGAGCTCGCGTCGGGCGTGAGGGAGAAGTACGCCCACTTCCCGCGCTGCTCACGTTCGAGCAGCCCCGCCTCGGTCAGCTTCTTCAGGTGATGGCTGACGGTCGGCTGCGACAACCGGAGCGCAGGCTCGAACTCGCAGGCGCAAACTGGCTCGTCGCTGGTCGCAAGCAGGTTCATGATCTTCACGCGCGCTGGATCCGCCAGGACACGGAAGAGGGCCGCCGTTGCATCTGCTTCCTCGTCGGAGAGCGATGGCGCGCCGAGCGGCCGGCAGCATTCGATCAGCTCGAGCTCACGCATTGACGCACATCAATATATCGACTCAGGTCGATCTGTCAAGGACCGCGTCCGAAAGGCGTGGCCAGGCCTCCTTCGCCCACTGGCCGAAATCGCGGTCGGTGAGACAGCCGAGGGCGAGCTGCCGCTCCGGATCGACCCACAGGAACGTCCCGGAGCCGCCGAAGTGGCCGAAGGTGCGCGATGAGTTGCGCGAGCCCGTCCAGTGCGGCTCCTTCGCGTTCCTGAGCTCGAAGCCGAGGCCCCAGTCGTTCGGCTCGAAGCGCCCAAAATCCGGCAGCACGCCCGGGAGGCCGGCGAAAGCGACCGTGGTCGCCTCGGCGAGCGTCTCGGGGGCGATCAGCGCCGGCTCCAGGAGCTCGCCGGCGAGCCGGATGAGGTCGTCGAGCCTTCCCCACAGATCCGCCGCGGGCGATCCGCGGAGCTCGGCCGCCATCCCCAGCGGCTCGAGCACGGCCGCAGATAGGTACGCGGCGAACGGCATGTCCGCGCGGCCCGCGACGTGCTCGGCCAGCACCTCGAAGCCGGTGCTGGAGTAGATCCGCCGTTCGCCCGGACGCGCGATGGGCTTGTCGCCCGTGAACGGGAGCCCGGACGCGTGCGCGAGCAGGTGCCGGACGGTCGAGCCCTGTGGCCCGGCCGGCTCGTCGAGGTCGACCGTCCCCTCCTCGGCCGCCACCAGGACCGCCAGCGCCGTGAGGAGCTTCGTGACCGAGGCCCAGCGGAAGATGTAGCCGTCGTCGCCGTGCCGGGCGAGCTCGCGGCTGGGTGAGACGAGCGCCGCCGCCGCATGCTCGGCCTGCCAGCCGTCCAGCTGACGGAGGGCTTCCACCCCGGCGATACTACGAGCCGCATGGAGCCGTGGTCACACGAATTCAAGGGCCGCCTCGACGAGCACGTGTTCGAGAGCGAAGCCCTAGAGGACAACCCGCTCGGCGACCCGCACGAACGACCGCTCTGGGTCTACGTCCCGCCCGGCTACGACGACGACGCCGAGCGCAGGTATCCCAGCGTGTACGCCATCCAGGGCATGACCGGCCAGCTCGACATGTGGCGGAACCGTTCCGCGTTCCGCAAGAACTTCCCCGAGCTCGCCGACGATGCGATCGCGGACGGCGAGTGCCCGCCCTGCGTCCTCGTGTACGTCGACTGCTGGACCTCGTTCGGCGGCAGCCAGTTCCTCGACTCGCCGGGTACCGGCCACTACCACACGTACCTGTGCGAGGAGGTCGTTCCCTGGGTGGACGCGAACTACCGCACGCTCCCAGCTGCGAAGAACCGCGGCATCGCCGGGAAATCGAGCGGCGGCTACGGAGCGATGGTGACGCCGATGCTGCGCCCCGACCTGTTCGGCGGGCTCGCGACTCACGCGGGCGACGCGCTGTTCGAAGTCTGCTACCAGGCCGAGTTCAGCGACGATGCCCGCGCGCTCCGCGACGACTACGACGGCTCGTACGAGAAGTTCTGGGAGGACTTCCGCTCGCGCCCGGCGCTCTCGAAGAAGAGCGACTTCCACCTCGTCAACACGTACGCGATGGCCGCCTGCTACTCGGCCGAGGACGACGGCACGGTCACGCTTCCGTTCGACACGGCCACCGGGCAGCTGATCCCGGAGGTCTGGGAGCGCTGGCTCCGGTGGGATCCGGTACGGATGGTCTCGCGGTATGCGGACGCGCTGCGTTCGCTGACGGCGATCTACGTCGACGCCGGCAAGCGCGATGAGTTCTACCTCGACCTCGGTGCCGAGGCTTTCCGGCGCGAGCTGGAAGGGATCGGCGTCACCGACGTCTTCTTCGAGCTCTTCGACGCGACGCACATGTCGATCGAGTACCGCTATCCGCTGTCGCTGAAGTACCTGGTGGAGCGGCTCTCGTGACCGAGCGGCAGATCGTGCCGGCGGAGTCGCAGTGGGCGCCGAGCGTCGGCTATTCGCGCGCAGTCCGGGTCGGCAACCACATTTACGTCTCCGGAACGGCTCCGATCATGCCGGACGGCTCGCCGCCTCCACATGACGCGTATGCCCAGGCACGCCGCTGCCTGGAGATCATCGTCGCGGCGCTCGGCGAGCTTGGCGCTCGCCCGGAGGACGTGGTGCGAACGCGTGCCTACATCACCTCCGCGGATCATTGGGAGGGAGTCGGCCGCGCGCACGGGGAGGTTTTCGGCGAGATCCAGCCCGCGAGCGCGATGCTGGTGATCACAGGCCTGCTCGACCCACGTTTCCTGGTCGAGATCGAGGCCGACGCGATCGTGCAGTGATCGACCGCAAGCTGGCGATCCTCACCGGCCTCTACGTCGGCGTCGTGTTGTCGGCGCAGATCGGCGCGAACAAGATCGTCGTGCTGCCGTTCCAGGATCTGGCCGCGCCGGGCGGGACGTATCTGATCGGGCTCGCGCTGGCGCTCATCGAGATCGCGCACCACACCGCCCCGACCCGGCGCGAGGGATGGCGGAACGCCCAGATCATGATCGCGATGGGCTTCGCCTCCTCGGCCATCCTCGCGATCTGGATCGCGATCGTGGACGCGATGGAAGCGGCCGTTCCCAGTCCCTTCGGGTTCCTGGCGGACACGTGGCGGATCGTGGTCGCAAGCCTGGCCGCGTTCGCAGTCTCGGAGACGATCGACAACGGCCTCGGCGCATGGATGCGCGGGCGCGTGCCGGACACGTTGCGCGTGCTCGGCACGAACGCCGTCTCGATCCCGATCGACAGCGTCGTCTTCCTTTCCATCGCGTTCGGCTCGCTCGCCTTCATCGACGGCCAGATCGTGGCGAAGGTGGAGGCGACGATCCTCCTCGGCATCCCGGCGGTGCTGATCCTGACGCACTTCCTCGGCGGCGCGGATCGCGATACGGTCACGGCGTGACGAAGCAGGTCTACCCACCCTCGATCACCGGCAAGGGAGCCGGCCTCCCCCACCCCGGCAGCGTCCTCGACCACAAGTTCGGAACGGGCGACCCGTACACGCTCGGCGTCGAGGAGGAGTACATGCTGCTCGACCCCGAGACGTTCGACCTCGTTCAGCACATCGACACGGTGCTCGGCGCGCTCACGGGCCACGAGCACGAGGCGCGGATCAACGCGGAGCTGATGCAGTCGACCGTGGAGATAGCGACCCCGGTGTGCCGCACGGCCGGCGACGTCATGCACGCGCTCCAGACGCTCCGGCGGACGGTCTGTGACACGGCGGCCAGCCAGGGCCTGCGCGTCGGCTCGTCCGGGACGCATCCCTTCAGCTTGTTCGAGCGCCAGCGCATCACTGCGCGCGATCGCTACCGCAACCTCGTCGACCAGCTCCAGTACATCGCGCGGCGCGAGCTCATCTTCGGCATGCACGTGCACGTCGCCGTCGACGGCCCCGAGAAGGCCATCCAGGTCGTGAACGGCCTCGTGAACGACATCTCCGCGCTCCTGGCGCTGTCGGCGAGCTCACCGTTCTGGCGCGGCGAGCCGACAGGTCTCGCCTCGAGCCGGCAGATGGTCTTCGCCGCCTTCCCGCGTTCCGGACCGCCGCCGCGCTTCGCCGACTACGCGGACTACGCCGACGTCGTGGGCTACCTCGAACGCACCGGCTGCATCGCCGACTACACGCACATCTGGTGGGACGTTCGCCTCCATCCCCGGCTCGGAACCGTGGAGATCCGGATCTGCGATGCGGTTACGCGCGTCGAGGACGCGGTCGCCATTACCGCGTACTGCCAGGCGCTGGTCAAGCTGTATTCCGAGCGTTTCGACCAGGGCCCCGAGGTTCCCTCCTACCACCGGATCCTGACCACCGAGAACAAGTGGCTCGCGGCCCGCTACGGGCTCGAGGCGCCGGTAATGGACCTCGCCACCCGCCGCCGTAACCGCGTCCCGATCGCTCAGCTGATCCGCCGAAACCTGCGCGATCTGGAGCCGCATGCACGGGAGCTCGGCGCCGAACGCGAGCTCGAGGGGATCCGCGAGATCCTCTCGCGTGGGAACGGCGCCGACCGCCAGCGTCGCATCTTCAACGCGAACCGCGACATCGTGGAGGTCGTCCGCGAGATCGCGGACGCGACGGAAGCCGGCGCGGCCGCGTAGATCGCGGCAATCGAGGTCAGCGTTTTCCCGTAGCCGCTCTGTGGCTCGCTCGGATGGCATTCGGCCGCGGGCGGAGCACACTCAGCGCATCAATCTTCAATCGCCGTAGGTGCCGGAACGGCGAGCCACCCAGGAGGTGAGCAAGATGCGCAGGATTTTCGAGCTAGGCGGAGTGATTGCCGCAGCCGTTCTGATCTCACTCGGCATCGTCACCGTCGTGATGAGCGTCAACGGGCACAACACGGTCGGAGACAGCCTCAAGCAGGAATACATCGTCGGCTCGCCCGACATGACCCCCTCGGCGATCGCTGCGGAGGCGAAGAAGGCCGGGCTGCCCGAGTCGATCGCGCTCCCGACGACCAGCGTCGCCGGCAAGACGATCGACACCGGGAGCGAGGCCCGCACGTTCGCGCAGTACATGCGGATCCACACCCTTGAAGCGACGGGTGGTTACACGTACGCCCAGATGGGGCGCTTCCAGGCCCAGGCCGATACGCCCAAAGCACAGCTCGCTGTCGGCGGTGGGACGGACAATCCCGAGTACGCGGCGGTCGACCCGAAGACGCAGCAACCGATCTCGAACCCCGCTAGGAACATCTGGGTCACCGAGACCGCGCTGACGACGGCGCTGAACGCCAGCTATATGGCCGATCAGATCTCGCTCTTCGGCCTGATGGTCGGAATCACGCTTCTCCTCTCCGGCCTCGGCTTCGGGATCCTCGCGGTCGGCGGAGCGCTCCGGAACAAGGAGAGCGTCCTCACCGTCCGCAGGCGGACGACAGCGGTGAACGATCCGGCTCCGACGACCTAGCAGTCGGAGTAATGGAAGGGAAGGGCCGCCGCGAGGCGGCCCTTCTTCATGCGCGGACGACGAACGTCCTGGTGTCGATCACGGCCTGACGAGTCTTGCCCTTGTGCACGACGAGCCGACCTGGTTCGAGGGCGAGCTTCATCCCCCAGAGCCGATCCTGCGAGCCGCGCCAGGGGATGTCGATGCAGACGGCGCGCCGGTTGGCCGCGTCGAGCGCGTGGACGAACGGCTGGCCGCCGGGGCGAGCGTAGAGCGTGTAGACCCAGCGGCCGGTCGCGGTCGTCGCGCGCGTGACCGGAGTCCCGCTCATCAGGCCCCACTTCTCGCGCGTGTCGAAAATGATCTTCTTGAGCAGGCGGCCGTGGACGAGGTCGTAGGCGCGGACGTAGTAGCGGTTCGCGTTCGCGTTCTGCTGGACGACATGCTGGATGAGGTAGAGCAGGCGGGCGTCCGGCGAGAGCGCGTCGAACGACCAGATGCCCTTGAGGGTGATCGTCTCGCGAACAGCCAATCGACGTGCGTCGACGACGACAAAGCGCGAGGCGCGCGGGCCGCTACGCGCCGATGCGAGGACGAGCGTCGCCCGGTCTTGCGACAGTCCACCGGTCGAGCCGTCATTGGCGACGAACGGGATGCCGAACGTGCCGCGTATGGATCGGAAGCGGGTCACGTTCCCACCCCTGACCCGCACCGTCTGGACGAGCGTCCTCCCCCCCGCGGGCAGCGTGAAATACCGCACCGGACCGCTGCGGATCCCAAAGGTCCCGAGGTCGACGCCCGGTGTCGGGGCGGCACCGTCTGCGGCCGCGGCGGCCGCAGCCACGACGACCAGAACGAAGGCGGTTGCTGTAAGCCGGATCATGCGCATGGCTCCTCCCAACGTCGATGCGTCAAATACGGGGCCGAGGCGGCGGCAGGTCCCTGGACTCCGCGCCTGGTCACGCCCGTATATCCGCGGATGGACCTGTTTCCTCACGGCGCTCGTATAGTCGGCGCGGGATGGCGAGGCTCTGGGGTGGAGAAGCCTCCTGGGTGCATGAGGCGCAGCGGGGCTCCGTCCCCGATCTCGAAGCGCTCTTCCGCCAGCACTGGCCGCGTGCGCATCGGGCCGCCTTCCTTGTCGTACAGGACGCTGCGGCGGCCGAGGACATCGCCCAGGAGGCGTTTCTGGCCGCGGTTCGAGCACTCGACCGCTTCGATCGCCGCCGCCCGTTCGGCCCCTGGCTGCACCGAATCGTGGTCAACCGCGCGATCGACTGGGCCCGTGCCCGCCGCCTGCGCGCCGAGGTCGGCGGGGACGCGCTCGAGGACTGGGCCGCTCTGGCCGACGAGCCCGCAAATCCCTATTCCGAGCCGGTGGCGCAGGCTCTCGCTTCGCTTCCGCCCGAACACCGCGCGGTGATCGTGCTGCGCCACCTGCTCGAGTACACACCGGGCGAGATCGCGGAGCTGCTCGACCTTCCGCGCGGGACCGTGAACTCGCGCCTGCGCCGCGGCCTCGATCGGCTGCGTGACCAACTTCCGGAGGACGGCGATGACTGACCAAGACCTTCGGCGAGCCCTCCTCCGCATCCATCCGCCTGACGAGCTCGGGGCGGAGCGCAGGGCCTGGTCCCTCGTCCGCGCCGCCTTCGACGAGCGCGAGCCGGCTCAGCGGCGCAATCAGCTCTTCCGCCCACTGGTCGCCCTCGCGGTCGCACTGGCGCTGATCGCAGCGGTCGTCAACCCGCCCGTGCTGAACGCGATCCGCGACGCCATCGGGCGCACGAAGGAACAGAAGCAGGTCGTGTACAGGCAGGCGCTCTTCTCGCTTCCGGCGCCCGGCCGACTGCTCGTCAACACCGCCCGCGGCCCATGGGTCATACAACCGAACGGCGGGCGCAGGCTCCTTGGAAGCTACCGCGACGCGTCGTGGTCGCCGCGCGGGCTCTTCGTGACCGCGCTGGGGAAGCACGAGGTCGTCGCTCTCGAACCGAACGGGACGATGCGCTGGTCGCTCGCGCGCTCGGGGCGACTCTTAGCGCCGCGATGGTCACAGGAGATCGACGGCTCGACGCGCATCGCGTACCTGCGCGACCGGACGGTCCGGGTCGTCGCGGGCGACGGGACCGACGACCGGCTGCTCGACGAGGCCGCGGCGACCGCGCCGGCCTGGAAACCCGGCAGGAGCTTCGTTCTGGCATACGTGGGCGCGGCCGGCCGCATCCGGGTTGTCGACACCGAGTCCCACAGACTGCTGTGGCATTCACTGCTCTTGCCGCCGCTCGTCCAGCTGGCCTGGTCACATGACGGCACGCGCCTGCTCGCCCTCGCGCGCCGCTCGCTCGTCGTGTTTGGAGAGGGCGGTGGCCGCATCGGCCGGACCCGCCTGCCGGGCACGGCGGTCGCGGCGGCTTTCGACCCGCGCAGCCATGATGTCGCGGTGCTCCTCCGCCTTTCACCGCAGAGCATCGTCCAGATCCGGAACGCCGATGCGCCGGCCGCGAAGGCTCGATCCGTTTTCAGCGCCGACGGCCGCTTCGGGACGCTCGCCTGGTCGCCCAACGGGCGCTGGCTGCTCGCGGGCTGGAGGAGCGCCGACGCGTTCATGTTCGTGACGCCGCAGGGCCGGCAGCGGCTGGTTGCCGACATCGCCCGTCAGCTGGGCGCATTTCCAACCGTTCCGGAAGCGGGCTGGTGCTGCGCCGCCTCGCGCTAGCTCTCGCTGTCGCCGCCGTCGCCGTCTCCACCGCCGCGGCGTCCGTGCACTGGCACCGCTCGCACTCGCTCGGCCTGCCGTATGCCGGCCGGCTCGTGAACGGGGTCCAGCTCCCAGACCGTGGGCGGGACTTCGAGACGTGGGATCCGGCGCTCAAGCGCTCGCCGAACCGCGGTTGGCGCCGGTGGGGCAGCGACCGGCTGGTGGCGATCGTCCTGCGTGTCATCCGCGCATATCGGACTGCGCACCCGCTCGCTCCGCCGGTTCTGATCGGTGATCTCAGCCGCCGTCACGGCGGGAACTTCGGCCGCCGGTTCGGCGGGTTGGGACACGTCTCCCACCAAAACGGCCTGGACGTCGACGTCTACTACCCGAGGCGAGATGGGGTCGTTCGTCCACCCACGAAGGTGAGGCAGATCGACGCCGAGCTGGCGCAGGATCTCCTCGATCGGTTCCTGCGCGCGCACGCGACGCAGATCTTCGTTGGCCCACACACAACGCTCCGCGGGCCCAAGAAACGCGTCATTCCGCTGATCCACCACGACAACCACATGCATGTCCGCATCGCGCGCGAGAACCGGCGGGTCGTCTACGGCCGCTCGCAACTCGGTCGGCCGATCCGGGCGCTCGAGCTCGGATTTCCCGGTCCGAAGCGGGTTCTGGTCGTCGGCTGCATCCACGGCAACGAGTGCGCAGGGACTGCCGTCGTCCGGCACCTGGAGCAGCTCGCGCCGCCGACCTTCGACCTGTGGGTCGTGTCCGACCTGAATCCGGACGGCCGCGCCGCGGGAACGAGAGAGAACGCGCGCGGCGTCGACCTCAATCGCAACTTTCGCGGCGCCGGACGCCTCTCGGAGCCGGAGAGCCGCTTCGCCGCCCGCCTGATTCGTCGCCTCCGTCCGCGGGTCACGATCTGGTTCCACCAGCATGAGAACCGCGCGCGAGCCTGGGGGCCGAGCATCCCGCAAGGCCGCCGCTACGCAAGGCTCGCGGGAATGCGCTTCGCTGCCATCCGCTGGCCGGCCGGATCGGCAACGGACTGGCAGAACCGCCGCTTCCCGGGCTCTTCCTCGTTCGTGGTCGAGCTGCCCGCCGGAACGCTTTCGGCCGCCGAGGTCCAGCGCCACGTCCGCGCGATTCTCCACCTGGGCGAGTAGGGTCCGCCCGTGGAGGTACCAGAGGCAACGGTCTGGCTGGAGAGCCGCGAGCCGGCCAATCTGCGCGAGCTCGTCGCGGATGGACCGATCCTCCTCTTCTTCTACCTCTTCGACTGGTCGTCGACCTGAACGAGCGAGATGGAGCTCCTGCGTGACAGGAGCTCGGAGCTCGAGGCGGCGAACGTCCAGGCGTTCGGGATCTCCCGCGACTCACCCTGGACGCACATTGCCTGGAAGCAGGCGCTCGACCTTGAACTTCCCCTCCTGTCGGACTGGAACGCCGAGGCGACCGAGGGCTTCGGGATCGCGCGTGAGTTCCGCGGGATGCGGAATGTGCCCCAGCGGGCCGCATTTCTGATCGGGCAGGACGGTACGGTGCGGGGCCGATGGCGGTACGAGGACTCAGAGTTGCCCGACTTCGACGAGGTGATTGGAACCGCGCAGGCTTTGTCGCCCTAGCGGGCTCGGTCTACCTGGCCGCGGCCGTCGTGGCGACCTGGCCGGCGATCCAGCACGCCGACTCGCGCTTCCTCGCCCACTTCCACCGCTCCGGCCACGGCCAGGTCGTCCCGGGCGACTACCTCCAGGCCAACTACCACCTCTGGCTGGTGGGGCATCAGCTGGAGAACGGCCGCGCGCCCTGGATCGACCCCTACTCGTTCCAGCCGGAGACCAGCCCTCGCCTCAACTTCGGCGGGTGGCCGTTCGGCCTCCCGTACTGGCCGGTCGAGGCCGCGTTCGGGCCGGTGATTGCATGGAACCTCCTGATTCTGCTCTCGTACGTGGCAGGCGGGCTTTTCACGCTCGCGTGGCTGCGCCGGCTGGGGTTAGAACGGGGAGCGGCGCTCGTCGGCGGGCTCGCCTTCGCGCTCGGCCCGTATCGCGTCGCGCAGAGCACTGGGCACTTCCGCGGACCGATCTCCATCCTGCTCCCGCTCGCCCTCTTCGCGTTCGAACGCTCGCGGAAGGGGAGCAGGTGGTGGCTCGCGCTCGCGGGCGCAGCGCTGGGATCAATCCCCTTCTCGGACATTCACCTCGCGCTCGCGGCGATCCCGTTCTTCCTCTTCTATGTCATCCTGCGCAGCTTCCGCGAGCCGCGCGAGCTCGTCGGTGGTGCCGTGGCGGGGCTCGTGGGCGTGGGGGCAGGATTCCTCGTCGCCGGGCTGACCATCCCCGGCTCGATCACCGGGGGCGGGCGGAGCCTGGCGGAGGTGGCGCTCTACTCCGCGGATGGGCTCGACTTCGTGACGCGGCACGTCCGCACCGGCCTGGAGAGCTTCGTCTTCCTCGGCTGGCTCACGCCGATCCTCGCCTTAGCCGGGCTGGGCGTCCTGATCTGGACGCGACGGTACGCGCTCGCCGTCATCCTCGGGCTAGGAGCGCTGATTCCGTGCCTGCTCGCGCTCGGGACGAACCTCCCGCTCTACTCCACGCTCTGGCGGCACTTTCCCCCGCTTCGCTTTCCCCGGGTTCCGGAGCGGCTGATGCCGGTGGCGGTGCTGTGCATCGCCGCGCTCGTCGCCTTCGCCGTCTCGAAGTTGCCCTCCCGCGTAGTCGTGCCGGCAGTGGTAGCGGTCGCGCTCTTGTTCGACCTGCACGTGCGCCTCTACCAGGGCATGCAGGCGGACCCCGACAACCAGGCCTACGCCGCCCTAGACGGGCGGCCGCCGGGGAGGCTCGCGGAGCTGCCCGTCTTCCTGCCGGGACGTCTTGAAGGGAGCGTCTACCTGTACTACAACATGCAGGCGCCGCGCGAGCGGCCGGGAGGCTACTCCACGGTCGCGCCCAAGTCGGCCGACGACACGGCGCGGCGGCTGCGGCCGCTCAACTGCGGCGACTGGAGCGTGCACCCGCGTGCGCTGGATCGCCTCGGTGTTCGTTATATCGCAGTACATAGAGGACTCTTCGAGGGCGACGTGCCGGTCGCAAGGGGTTGCTGGGCTCCTGCGGTGCGCGGCCTGCTCGCGCACGGTTACCGCCCCATCGGCGCCGGGACCGACATCCGGATGTTCGTCGCGCCGCGCTAGCGCCCGGCGGCCATGCGATCACGACCGGTCGCGGTTCATCTGTCCAGGCTGCCGTATGCGAGCAGGCCGCCGAAGCCGATGAGACCGAGCCCGGCCACGCAGTCGGCGACCCGCAGCGCCCGCTGTCCGACCGCGCGCCGGACGGAGGCGACACCGAGCGAGAGGGCAACGAACCAGGACGCGCTCCCAGCGGCGACTCCCGCAACCAGCAGCGCCGCTCCACCGGCCGTGTCCGCCGCCGCCGCCGCAGTCGCCCCGGCGAAGATGGCCGCCCACGAGACGATCGTCAACGGATTCGACGCGGTCGCAGCCACCGCAGTCATAAACGCGCGCCGTCGGCTCGAGAGCTCGATGTCACTCTCGCCCCCCGTCCGCACGCGGAAGGCGTTGGAAAGCGTGCGCACCCCAATCGCGACGAGCACGGCCCCGCCGACGATGCCGAGCACGATGCGCACCGGCTCGACCGAGACGAGCGGGGCGGCACCGGCCACGCCGAGGGTGGCGTACAAGGCGTCCGTCAACGCGATGCCGGCCCCGATCGCCAGGCCGATCATGAGCCCTCTCCGAAGCGTCGAACGGATGAGGAGCAGCGACATCGGGCCGATCTGGACGGCGACCAAGAACCCGAGACCGAAGCCCACTAGAGCCGCGTGCATCCCTACATCCCGGCGGCCAAGCCGCCTGTCCGCGAAGCCGGCCGGTGGAGGGGGTCTGGGGGGACCGGGAGGTTCCCCCGGCTAGCACCAGTAGCAGCCATCACATCCCCATCGCGTGGTACCCCGAGTCCACGTACAGCGTCGTCCCGGTGACGTTGGCGGCGTCGTCGGAGAGCAGGTAGGCCGCGGCTCCGCCGACATCGTCCGCTGAGATCGGGCGATGGAGCGGCGCGCGCTCCTCCACGATCGCCTCCATGGTCGGGAAGCCGGCGATCGAGCGCGCCGCGAGGGTCCGCACAGGGCCCGCGGAGATCGCGTTCACGCGGATGTTCTTCTGGCCGAGATCCCAGGCCAGGTACTGGACGGACGAATCCAGCGCGGCCTTCGCCACGCCCATAACGTTGTAGTGCGGAACCGCTCGCTCGCCACCGAGGTAGGTCATGGTCAGCACCGAGCCTCCGCCCGCGGCCTCCATGAGCGGCTCGGCCGCGCGCGCGCACGCAACCAGCGAGTAGGCGCTGACGTCGAGCGCCATCCAAAACCGGTCCCGTGGCGTATCGGTGAAGCGCCCCTCCAGATCTTCGGCCGCGGCGAACGCAACGGAGTGCACGAGGAGATCCAGCTGCCCGTCGAACAGCGAGCCGGCCTCGCCGACAACGCGCTGGACATCCTCGTCGGAACGGACGTCGCACTCGGTCACGAGCGGGCAGGAGACGCCCTCGGCCAGCTCGCGGACGTTCTTCTCGATCCGGTCTCCCTGGAAGGTGAAGGCAAGCTGCGCCCCTTCGTCGGCGAGCCGCTTCGCGATCGCCCACGCGATCGAGCGCCGGTTGGCCACCCCGAGGACGAGCCCGCGTTTGCCGTCGAACCGCATTGCGCTCGGAGCGTACAACCCGTGTCCCTCTCGGGTACTCTGAGCGCCTTGCGCCGCTTCGTTCCACTGCTTGCCGTCGTCGCGGCGCTCACGGTCGTGGCACCGACCTTTGCCACGCTCCAGCCGATCCGCCGGGACTTCGGCGAGCTGACGCTCCCGCGCCTACGCGCGGGAACGTTGAAGATCCCCGCAGGTCACCGGGAGGGACGGATGCGCGTCATCGTCCGCCTGACGCAGCCGCCGCTCGCGGCGGTGTTCGGGCAGAGCGCTAAAAGCGCGAGCGTGCATCGGCTCGACGTGGGCTCGCGTTCGTCGCGCGCCTACCTGGCGAAGCTGCGGCGGCGTCAGAACGCCGTCGCCGCACAGTTGCGGCGGGCGATTCCCAGCGCCCGGCTCTCGCGCCGCTTCGAGATCCTGCTCAACGGCATCACCGTGAGCGTGCCGGCACGCGAGCTTCCGAAGCTCATCCGGCTCCCGTTCGTGAACAAGGTCTACCCGAGCCTGACGTACACGCTGAACACGAACGAGAGCCCCTCGATCATCCAGGCGGACGCGCTCCATCGCCGCACCGGTGCTCTCGGGGACGGCGTCAAGATCGCCGTGGTCGACACGGGTATCGACCAGACGAACCCGTTCCTGAGCGCCAACGGGATGAGCTACCCAGCCGGCTTCCCCAAGGGCGGGAAGAAGTGGACAACGCCTAAGGTGATCGTCGTTCGGACGTTCCCCGGTCCGGGCTCGGGACACAACGGACGGATCGGCGGCGATCCCGATTTCCCGCACGGGACGCACGTGTCAGGCATCGCCGCCGGCCGCGCGGGGACGGATGCACCGCCGAGCTCTGCGCATCCGCAGGTAAACGACCTGAGCGGCGTCGCACCGAATGCCTGGCTGGGCGAGTACCGCGTCTTCACGGTCCCCACGCCGCTGGGAGAGAGTGCAAACACGCCCGAGATCGTGGCCGCGTTCGAGGCCGCCGTACGGGACGGCATGGATGTGATCAACTTCTCCGGTGGCGGGGCCGAGTTCGACCCTGCAAACGACGCGATGATGGAGACGGTCGCCAACGTGGTTGCGGCCGGCGTCGTACCCGTGATCTCCGCTGGCAACGACCGAGACGACTTCGGGCTCGGATCGGCCGGAACTCCCGGAACCGCCCCGGATGCGATCACCGTCGCGGCAGTGACGAACAAGCACGTGTTCACTCCGTCGCTGACACTGGAGTCGCCAAAGCTGACGGGCGTCCCCAGCGAGATCCCGTTCCAACAGGCCGTCGCACCAGCGATCCCAGGCGGGTGGTCGTTCAACGACCAGTCGCTCACCGACATCGGGACGATGGTCGGTCGCGACGGAACGGCCGTCGACCGGCATCTGTGCGGCCAGCCGGACGACCCGAATGGCGCGTTCAACCCGCTCCCCGCCGGCTCGCTCGCCGGATCGATCGCGCTCGTCTGGCGCGGCTACTGCAGCTTCGCTTCGAAGGCGGAGCGCCTGCGGGAGGCAGGCGCGCTCGGAATGGTGCTAGTCAACAACCGGGCGGGAACGCCGAGCGGAATCCCGGTGGAGATGCCAGTCCCGTCCGGGATGATCTCGGACCTGGACGGTGAGCGGCTCCGGACGGCGCTCGGTAACTCGCAGGGCCGCGGCCTGATCCGTATCGCGACCACGGTCCGCCAGATCGAGACCGAACGCGACGGCGTGGTCACCTTCTTCTCGTCCGCCGGGCCGACCGCATTCGGCCATCGGCTCAAGCCTGACGTGGCCGCGCCCGGCGGGGACATCCTCTCCTCGGTCACGAAATCGCTCGACCCATCGCAGTTTTCCGTCTTCGACGGCACCAGCATGTCGGCCCCGCACGTCTCTGGCGCGGTCGCGCTGCTCGTCCAGCTCCACCCGAACTGGACTCCCCAGCAGATCAAGTCGGCACTCATGACGACCGCCGGGCCGGCCTGGGAGGACACGGCCAAGACCAAGGAGGCGCCGGTCACCCTCGAGGGCGCTGGTCTGATCGACGTGGACAAGGCGGCGAATCCGCTCGTCTTCACCGATCCGGGCTCGATCTCACTCGGCGACATGAACGTCAACCACGGACAGGTTCGGAAGTCCCAGCTGTTCGTCGTCTCCGACGCGGGAGGCGGAGAGGGGACGTGGCAGGTCGAGATCGCGCCGCAGGCCGCCACCGCCGGCGCGAGCATCGAGGTCCCGGGATCGATCGTCCTCGCTCCCGGAGGCACCGCGACGGTGCCGGTCGTCGCGACCGCCGCGGACGGAGCGACGGCGGGCCAGAACTACGGCTTCGTCCTCCTCCGGCGCGGCACCGAGACCAGGCGCATTCCCTATTTCTTCCTCGTCACCCGGCCCGCGTTCGAAGGCGTGGACGCGAAGAATCTCCAGGTTTGGCAGCAGGGGACGACCCTCACCGGCCCCAACCGCGTGAGCGAGTACGCCTACCCGCAGTGGGCGTTCGGGCCCCCTCCCGGGTACACGGCCGTACGCCCGATGGACGAGGGCGGAGCCGAGAGGCTCTACACCACGCTGGTGAAGACGCCGATTGTCAACCTGGGCGTGGCTGTCATCGCGCGCACGGACAACTCCCTCATCGACCCCTTCTTCCTCGGCTCACCCGACCAGAACGACGTTCAGGGGTACGCTGGGACGCCGGTCAACGTCAACCCCTACATGTTCGACTTCCACGTCGATCTGGGAGTCGCCGGGGCGATGTTCCCCCGGCAGCAACGCTTCTGGGTCGCCGTCGACTCGGGCTCCGACCCCTTCAGCGGCGAGCAGCTCCCGGGTCGGTACCTGCTGAAGCTGTGGAAGAACGACGTCAGGCCACCGGCCGCGCGGCTCATCACCAAAAGGGTGTCCATGGGCCGGCCCCTGCTGGCCGCCCGCGTCCGGGACCGCCAATCGGGGGTCGATCCGTTCTCGCTCGTCATCGGCTACCGGCGCGTGCTGGTGGGGGCGGCCGCGTACGACCCGGTCTCGGGGCTCGCCCTGTTCCCGCTGCCCGCACAGGCGCCGAATATCAAGCGCGGGAAGAACCTGGGAACCGTGTCGGCCGCGGACAACCAGGAGGCGAAGAACGTGGCGGTCGCCGGTAAGAACCCGCTCCCGAACACGACCTTCCGCGACGTAAAGATCGTCGGCGTCAACGGGCCGGCGGTCTCCTGGCTCGTTCCGGGTCCCGGCGTCTGCGCGCGCGGCCGGGTGCGGCTCGGCGTCGCCGCCGGCTCGACCGCTCCCCTCGCGTCGGTGCGGTTCTTCGACGGGAAGACGCTGATCAAGCGGGTGACGAGCGGCCCAGGCGGGCTGTACGTGGCCGACTGGCGGACGAGCAAGGTCCCCAAGGGGCGCCACACGCTCCGGGCGACGGCGCTCGACCGCAAGGGTCGGAGCTTCACGGCCGCACGCCACATCCGCGTGTGCCGATAGCCGAGCCCAGAGTCGCGGTCCTCACCGGCGGCTCGAGCGGGATCGGAGGTGCGATCGCACGCCGCCTCGCGGAGGACGGCTGGCTATGCGTCCTTCTCGCGCGGGGGGAGGAGCGCCTCAGGGCACTGGCGGAGGAGATCGGCGCCGAGTACGAGGTCTGCGACGTCTCCGACCGGGAGGCGGTGGAGCAGGTCGCCGAGACCGTGCTCGCGCGCCATCCGCGCATCTCCCTTCTGGTCTGCAGCGCCGGCATTCCGGGGAGGCGCGGGTTCCTGCGCGCGGACCCCGAGGTGATCGAGCAGGTCGTTCGCACGAACTACCTGGGATCCGTGTGGGCGGTGCGGGCGTTTCTGCCGGGACTGGAGGCGGCGGCGCCCTCCGATGTGGTCACGATCGTTTCCGTCGCCGGACTGGTCGCGTTCCCCGCGTCAGGCCCCTATTCGGCCGCGAAACACGCACAGCTCGCGTTCTCCCGCGCGATCACGGCCGACCTGCGGCCGCGGGGCATCCGCGTGCACACCGTGAGCCCCGGTTTCGTCGAGACGGAGGGGTTCCCGCAGCAGGGATTTCTCGAGATACCCGTGCTCGGGCGGCTCGTCCTCTGGCCCCACCAGATCGCCCGCCACGTCGAGCGCGTGCTCGAGCACGGCCGGCGCGAGACGGTGGTGCCGGCGTGGTACCGGATCGCCCCGCTCGCCCAGGCGCTCGTCCCGGGCCTCGTGCACCGCGCGGTCAGCCGCGCGCGGTATCGAAAACCGCGTTCGGGTTCTTCCTCAGATGTTCGTCCGCCAGCCTGAGCTGCTTGGGCGTGTTGACGGTCAGCCACAGGCCCTCGTGCCGGATGGCCTGCAGCCGCCGCTCGGCCGCGAGCTCGGGGAACGTGGTCGTCTCGTGGTCCCCTCGCTCGGGTAGACGCTCGATCGCCTCGTCGTCTAGCACGTAGACACCACAGCTGACCCACACGGGGAGCGTCGCCTCCTCGTCGAATCCCGTGACAACGTCGCCCTCGTCCAGCTCGACGAGGCCGAAGGGACTCGGCGGCCGGACGACGGTGATCGTCGCGGCCGGCCGCCGCTCGAGGTGGCGCTCAATGAGCACGCGCAGGTCGAGGTCGACCAACTCGTCGCCGTTCAGTGCATACACAGGCCCCGCTTCCTCCCGCAATCCGGCTGCGTTCCGAAGGCCGCCGCCGCGCCCGAGCCGCTCCTGCTCGGGCGCCATAACGACCTCCGGGCCGAGCCCCTCGAACGCGCGCTCGAACAGGTCCTCCTGTCCTGCCGAGCAGCTGACGATCACGCGGATCACGCCCGCACGGGCGAGCTGCTCGACCTGGTAGGCGATCAGCGGACGTCCCCCGACCTGGACGAGCGGCTTGGGACGGCCGCCTGCCGCATCGCCGAGCCTTTCCGCCTTTCCCCCCGCGAGGATCAGCGCCTCGGTCAACCGCTCAGTCCCGGCTTCCTCATCAGGTACCACCCGATCTCGACCGAGTACCGTTCGTGCCCCGGCGCCATGGCCAGCGCGCGCTCGCGGGCGATTCCTTCGCACCCTGCCCGATCGAGATAGGAGGAGATCTCGCGCTCCTCTCGTTCGAAGTCCGTCCGCAGCAGCACCAGCCCGTTCGACTCGAACAGCTGCCGCATGTCCACGTCCGCGAACGCGCGCGTGTGGGAAGGGTCGCGGGCGCGCTCGAAGCGGTTGAGCTCGAAGGCGATCAGCGGGTCGACGGGCGCGATCTGGTCGACGACGAGGACGTAGCCGCCTGGGAGCGTCGAGCGGACGAGCCCCGCGACGACGAGCTCCGGGCGAGCGACGTGGTGGAACGTGCGCACGCAGGCGGTCAGGTCGAAGGAGCCGAGTCCCTCGGGCAGGTGCGTGATGTCGCCCTCGACGAAGCTCACGTTCGGGAAGCCCGCACCGCGCCGCCGCGCTTCGTCCAGCATCTCCGGCACGGCATCGACGCCGACGACCTCGCGGACGAGCGGCGCCAGGGCGAAGGCGAGCGCGCCGGTGCCCGTACCGAGGTCGAGCACGCGCTCGTCCCCGCGTGGATCCACGAAGCGGCGCAGTCGCTCGCGCACGGCCTCCCGGCGGGATTCCTCCAGCTCCGCAAGCTGCGGCGCGCTCTCCGCGAACCGCCTGTGGACGGCGTCCATCTCGCTCATCGCTCGGCCTCCTTCCGCACGAGCTCGAGCGCCTCGTCGCGCGTCGAGATCGTCCCAGCCGCCCGTTCCTCCTCGATCAGCGCAAGCAGCCGGCCGATCTCCGGCCCCGGTGGGAGCCCTAGCTCGTCCCCGCGCAGGAGCGGGCCGGCGGGATCGGCCGCCCGCGCGTCGTCGAGCGCGCGGAGCAGCTCCACGTTGCCGCCGTGGAGCTGCGCGGCATCGATCGCCCACGGCTCGGTCGCGCGGCGGAAGCGGTGGATCGCGCGCGGGGAGAGGTCGAGTGGGAGCTCGGCGTTCAGCAGGGTCCGAGCGTAGCGCCTGAGCTCGTTCGAGATCGGAAGCTGCTCCAGCGACGCGCCGAACACGGCCACGAGCAGAAGGCGCGCATCACCGTCCTGGACGCGGTCGAGCCGGTCGAGGGAACCGCCGAGCGGCTCGAGCACGCCGAGCTCGCCGAGCCTTCGGTACGCGGGCGGCGAGAGCTGGGCGACCTCACCGAGGATCCGCTCACCCGCCGGCCGGGCAGCGAGCTCCGCGTCGCGGCGGACGAGCGCTTCGGTCTCCGGGTCGATCCTGAACCCGAGCTGGTCCGCGATCCGAACGGCGCGGAGCAGCCGGAGCGGATCGTTGCGGAACACGTCCTCCTTTACCGCCCGGATGAGCCTCTGCTCGAGGTCTGCGCGGCCGGCGAACGGATCCACCTCCTCGTCGCCTGCAAGTGGTCGCGCGATCGCGTTGATGGTGAAGTCGCGCCCGGCCAGGTCGTCTTCGATCCCATTCGCCAGCGGCGTGAAGTCGACCGTCCGGCCATCCCGGTACGCGACTCGCCAGGCGCCGTGCGGCCCCGAGAGCCGGAAGACCGCGCCTCCGGCCCGCCGGCCATAGGCCAGGGCTGCGGCCTTCGGCTCGCGGCAGGCGATGTCGAGGTCGAGCACGGGCTTCCCGAGGAGCTCGTCGCGGATCGCGCCCCCGACGACCCAGGCCTCCTCTCCGGCGAGCACCTCCTTAACCGTCTCGAGCACCGACGACCTCGCGCTCCGCCCGCTCTGGATTCGACTCGATCCGGCTGGTGATCTCGTAGTTGATGGTGCCCACGTGCCGCGCATGCTCCTCGGCCAGGATGCCGTCGCCGATGATCGTCACCGTCTCGCCGGCCGGCAGCTCGCGCGGAAGCTCGACGGCGAACGAATCCATGGAGACGGCGCCCACGGAGCGGCAGCGCTCACCTGCCACGAGTACTTCGGTGCCGGTGAAGTCGCGCCGGAAGCCGTCCGCGTAGCCGACCGGGACGAGGCCGATCCACGTGTGGCGCTCGGCGACGAAGTGGCGGCCGTAGCCTGTGCTCTCTCCCGGGTGGAGCCGCTTGACCTGGGCAAGGCGGCTGCGCCAGCTGAGCACCGGCTCGAGCCCGTCTTCGGCCGGATCGGCCCCGAACGGAGAGAGGCCGTATAGCGCGACGCCGCAGCGCGCCGCGTCGAAGCGCGCCTCCGGGATGCGCAGCGCCGCTGCGGAGTTGGCAGCATGGCGCGACAGCCGCGGATAGCGTTCCGCGGCGTCGCGAAAGACCTCGAGCTGCCGCTCGGCGAACACGCTGTCGTAGTCGGCCGTAGCAAGTTGGGTCATGAGACCGACGACGTTCTCGGTCGGCTCCGGGAGCGCGCGATACCCCAACCGTCCCATTCCTGTATCCAGCTTGAGGTGCACCGGGACGCCCTCCGGAATCGTGCCCTGCCCAACCGCGATTTCCAGCCCCGCGTCGCGTGCGGCCGGCAGCTCCTGCTCCTCGACCGGCCCCATGGCGAGGATCCGTGCGTCGCGGAACGGACCACGGAGCGCAACCGCCTCCCGCACCGTGAACACGCAGAGCACGGACGCGCCGGCCTCGAGCGCTGCCCCGGCGATGTCGCGGGCCCCGTGACCGTAGGCGTCCGCCTTGACGACGGCCCAGAGCTCGGCGCCCTGCAGCTCCTCGATCAGACGCCGCGCGTTCCGGCGCAGCGCGCCGAGGTCAATCCTGATCGCCGAGCGCATGCGGGAGCGCCTCGATCACGTCGCCGGCGACCATCCCACGCGGCTTGCCCGCGCGGATGGCGGCGAGCCCGTGAGCCATGCTCGCGGCCGCCGCCGCCGTCTGCGCATCCAGGCCCTTGGCGAGGAACGCGGCGGTGATGCCGGTGAGGACGTCCCCCGTGCCGGCGGTGGCGAGCGCGGGAATCGTGTGTGTCCCGTGGACAAGGACGGGCCGGCCGGGCGCGCCGATGAGCGTGTCCGCCCCCTTGAGCAGGACTGCGCAGTCGAAGCGGTCGACGGCCCGCGCGAGGGCCTCGAGCCGATGGTCGTCGACCCAGGAGGACTCCTCGCCGATGAGACGGCCGAGCTCGCCCGAATGCGGCGTCAGGACCGTCGGCGCCTCCCGGCTGAAAGGCTCGAGCTCGTACAGCGCATCGGCGTCGACGACGGCGGGAACGTCGGTCTCCTCGAGCAGGCGGCGCACGAGCTCCTTCTTCTCCGGCGAGCGGCCGAGGCCTGGCCCGAGCGCGAGTGCTCCCGCCCGGCCCACCGCGTCGAAGACCTCCTCGAGCGGCCGCTTGACCGCCTCGACCACCAGCGTCTCGAGGATCGGCAGCGACTCGGCGGGCGCTGCGATCGCGACGTACCCCGCATCCGCACGGAACGCGGCGCGAGAGGCGAGCGCGGCGGCGCCGCTCATGCCGGGCGAGCCGCCGACGAGGAGGACCGAGCCGGCGGAGTACTTGTTGTCGCCCTCGTTCTTGCGCGGGACGAGAGCGAGGATGTGGTCGGTGACCCGCAGGTGTCGCGTCTCCCGAGGCTCGAGGCCGATGTTGGCAAGTTCGATCTCACCTGAGTGGAAGCGTCCGGGGGCGACGACGAGCCCGACCTTGAGGCCGTGGAACGTGACGGTCAGCTCGGCCTGGACTGCCGCCCCCGCGACCTCACCGGTCGAGGCATCGACGCCGGACGGGACGTCCACGGCCACGACGTGTGCGCCGGAGGCGTTGATCTGCTCGATCTGCCGAGCGGCCTCGGGCCGGGGTATGCCGTGGAAGCCGGTGCCGAACAACGCATCGACGATCACCTCCGCGTCGTCCGGGACCTCCTCTCCCACTTCCACGACCCGGCCGCCCAGCTTCTCTCCCGCGATCCTCCCGTCGCCGCCATTGGAGCCTTTGCCGCACACGGCCACGACGCGCGCGCCGGGGAAGCGCCATGCAACCGCGTCGGCGACGGCTCCGCCGGCGCGCTCCATCAGCTCGGGAATGGAGTCCGGGTACCCCGGGTACGCCTCCTCCGCCTCGCGCATCTCCTCGGAGGTGTAGAGCGGCTCAAACATTGCGCGGCGACACCACGCAGATCGCAGCGGCGAGCTCCCGCGAGTGCGTCATCGAGAGATCGATCTGCCCCGCCCCGACCCGCTCGGCCCACGCCGCCGTCCTTCCTGACAGGTGCACCCCCGGCTTCGGCCGGCCGCGGATCTCGATCTCGCGCCAGGTGAAGTTCACGCCGGAGCCGAGTGCCTTCCCCACCGCCTCCTTCCCCGCGAAGCGGGCGGCGTAATGCTGAGCCGGATTGGGCCGCGAGTCGCAGTAGACGCGCTCCGCCTCGGTGAAGCAGCGCTCCTTGAACCCGGGGTAGCGGTCGAGCGCGCGCGCCACGCGCCCGATCTCGATCAGGTCAACCCCAATCCTCACGTCGCTCCAGCCATTCGGGCAGCTCGGCGATCGAGTCGAGGACGCCGTCGGGATGGACGGGCGAGCCGTCCAGGTCCTCCTGCCGGAACTTTCCCGTGCGCACCAGCACGGCCTTCAGTCCGCATTTCTGCGCGCCGTCGACGTCCGAGTCGAGGTCGTCGCCGATCATCCAGCTCCGCTCCGGATCCGCGTCCAGCGCGTCGAGGGCGGCCTGGAAGTACGCCGCGCTCGGCTTGCCCAGCAGCGTCGCTTCGGTCTCGGCCGCATACTCGAGCCCTGCGACGAAGGCGCCCGTGTCGAGCAGCGGCCCGCGGCCGGTCTCCCACCAGCGGTTCCGGTGCAGGCAGTAGAGCTCGGCGCCGGCCTCGAGCTCCGCGAACGCGCGCGCGAGGTTCATGTAGCTGAACACCTGGTTGGTCGCGTACGACTCGTCCGCTCCGCCGATGAGGACGGCGTCGGCGTTCTCGCCGACGAGCTCGACCCCCTTGAGGTCGTCGATGATCCGCGGCATCGTCAGCGCGAGGACGCGCCTGCCGGCCAGGGCGCGCGCGGCGGCGATCGGCGTCGTCTGCAGCTCCTCCACCTCCAGATCGATCCCGAGCCGCTGGAGCTCGAAGGCGATGTCCTTCCGGGCTCGCGTGGTGTTGTTGGTGACGAAGCGCAGCCGGTGCCCGGCCTCGCGCAGCCGGTCGACCGCCTCGGCGGCTCCGGGGACCGCCTCCCAGGAGACCTGGAGAACGCCCTCGATGTCCAGCAAAATGGCCGCCATGGACGGCGAGTCTATTCGCGTCACACGGTCGGTGAGCATCCCCCGGTCGGAGATCGAGCTGCGCTTCTCGCGCTCCAGCGGACCGGGTGGCCAGCACGCGCAGAAGACCGAGTCGCGGGTCGAGGCCGTCTTCGACGTCGAGGCCTCGTCGGCCCTCACCGATCGGCAGAAGAGCCGCGTGCTGGCGCGCACCGGCCCCGTGCTCCGGGCGGTCGCCCAGGACGAGCGCAGCCAGTGGCGGAATCGCGAGCTCGCCGTCGAGCGGCTGGTGGAGCAACTCCGTCAGGCGCTCCGCGTCGAGCGCGTCAGGCGACCGACGAAGCCGACGGAGGCCTCCCGCGAGCGACGCCTGGAGCAGAAGCGCCGGCGCTCCGAGATCAAGCGGTTACGGCGCGCGCCCTAGGACGGAGCGGCTAACGCCGGTCTCGAAGCGCGCCTTGCAGTGCGCCGAGCAGAAATAGACCACCTTGCCGTCGCGCCGGCTCGTGTGGGCGGTCTTGTGCCGGTCGACGGTCATCCCGCAGACTGGGTCCGTCTCGCCGCGCCTCATCGTGAGCGCCAGGAGGAGCCCGAAGACGAGGAACGCGACGATGTTGAGCGCCGTCGTGTAGTTCCACTCGATGCCGCGGCTCGTGATCGAGTCGATCGAGGGTCGGTGGGTGGGGACGAGGCCGGTTGCGCTGAAGATGCCGTCCACGGCCAGCGCGGCCAGCACGATGGTGGCGAACATGATCGCCACGATTCGCCAGGTCACTCTCCACCCGTAGAACTTCCGGTAGATAAGGATGATCGGGATCACGATCAGGTCGGCGTAGATGAACGCCATCACGCCCGAGAACGAGATCCCGCCCGCCCACAGGACGGCCGCAAGCGGAATGTTCCCCACCGAGCAGACGAACGAGAGGACGGCCACGATCGGCCCGACGATCACGTTCTCGAGCAGCCGGACCGCATCCGGAGCGTCCGTGACGAACAGGTTGTTGAAGAACGACATCGGCAGGAGCGCGATGAACCCGGCGATCACGAAGCCGGCGGAGATCTCCTTCCAGAGCATCTCCCAGTCGGCGCGGAAGTTGAGCGCCACATCCGACCAGGCGTCGAGTGATGTGAAGCGTCGCCACCACGAAAGCTGTTGGGACGCAGCCGACTCGTGCTGGTGGCCGGCGACGGCGGCCTCCGCGTTCCTGCGCGCCTCCGCCTCCAGCTTCCGTGTGATGAAGAGCCGCGTCCCCAGCCACATCAGCGCGATCAAGAAGATCCCGCCGACGAACTCCGCCAACGTGAACTGCCAGCCGATGAAGATCCAGAGGACGATTCCGATCTCGAACACCAGGTTCGTGGACGCGAACTGGAAGACCATCGCCGTCGCGAAGCTCGCGCCCTTCTCGAACATCGAGCGCGCGATCGCCGTGGCCGCGTAGCTGCACGACGAGGAGGCCGCGCCGAGGCCGGTGGCGAGCGCGACCTGGCGCAGACCGCTTCCGCCCAGGGCCTTCTCCATGCGCGAGCGCGGCACCCAGGCCTGGACGATCCCCGAGAGCAGGAATCCGAGGACGAGCGCCCACCAAACTTCCCAGAACATCTGAACGGCGATCCAGAGGCCGTCGCCGATCTTGTCGAGGACCTCCACGCGGCGAGCCTAACCACGCTGGCCAGGACTCATCCTGTCCGGGCCAATGACGAAGCTGCGACTCAGGGACGTGTGCGTGCGAGGATCCCGCGAGTGGGCAAGTTCGAAGCGGACCTCCCGAGCAAGAACCCGGAGCGCGCGGTCGAGCGGGTCGAGGACTACCTACGCCGACAGGGATTCCAGAGGATTGGGCGTCCGGGCAGAGAGGTGTGGAAGCGGGACTCGCGGACGCGGCTCCTCAGCCCGGAGTACATCTCGGTAACCGCCGGCGAAGACTGCGTGCACGTGCAGGCTTGGATCAAGGCGCTGACGCCCGTTCCCGGGCTTTGGCTCGGGAACGCGAATCCGTACAAAGGTGCGCCGGTCTCCGTCTCCTCCAAGGATCGTCTACGCAAGCGGCTCGAGCACCTCGAGCGCTTAGCGAGCGGGCAGCGGCCTACTCCACGGTGACGGTCTTCTGCCGCCAAAAGTCCAGATCGCTTACGCGATGGACTTTTGGCGGGGGGAGGCTCACTCCACCGTGACGGTCTTGGCGAGATTCCGAGGCTGATCCACGTTTAGTCCGCGGAGCCGCGCGATCCGGTAGGCGAGCAGCTGCAGCGGCACGACCGCGAGCGTGGCCTGCAGGAAGGCCGGCGTG
>Ga0075428_100001210_pt1 | contig 27596 bp, 24 predicted proteins | sample RhiMetdeltSRZDD2_FD_75291 | JGI IMG/M metagenome (GOLD analysis project Ga0075428, IMG submission 75291) | Populus rhizosphere microbial communities from Tennessee, USA - Rhizosphere MetaG P. deltoides SRZDD2 | ecosystem: Host-associated > Plants > Roots > Rhizosphere > Soil | place: USA... | reverse complement strand
GCTTGACCGAGATAGGTCACCGCCTGTTCCCACAGCTGCCCGCGGTACGCGTGATAGGCGAGGCGTTCGATGTGCTCGGGCAGGCGGTCGGCGTACATGCGTTCGATGGCGCCCAGGATCCCGACGTGGAGGCGCCGTCGATGCTCGTGCAGGAGCCCCTCGTAGACGACCTCGTGCGTCAACGCGTGCTTGAAGCTGTACTCGAGCTCGGGAAAGAGGCTGATCGGGGAGATGAACTCGGCGGTCATCAGCCGGTTGATGAGGCGCTGGAACTCCTCCTCGGGCTTGTTGGCGATCGCCTGGAGCAGGGCAAATGACATGGTGTTGCCGATCACCGAACCGATCTGCAGGACGGTTTTTTCGGCGGCGCCGAGGCGGTCGACCCGGGCGGCCAGGACGGCTTGCACGGTCGAGGGAACCGGGATCGTCGGAAGGGGTTTGACCATGCGGTAGGCCGGCCCCTCCCTCGCCAGGACGTCAGTCTCCACGAGGTTCCGGACCGTCTCTTCGATGAAGAATGGGTTGCCGTTCGTCAGCCCGATGAGCATGCGCTTGAGGGGCTGCAAGTCCTGGCCATCGCCGAGCAGGGCCGTCAACAACGCCTCGGCGCTGGCGGGAGGCAGAGGGTCGATCCACAGCGACAGGCTCTGGTTGCTCGAGATCCACTCGGCCTGATGCTCGGGACGGTAGCTCACCAGCAACAGAATTCGGGCGGAGGGGAGCTGCTCGATCAGTGCCTCGATGAATGCTTGGGTCTCGGAGTCGGTCCAGTGAAGGTCTTCGATGACGAGACAGAGCGGCTCGACCCGGCTTTCACACAAGAACAAACGCTGGCAGGCCTCAATGGTTTGCTGACGACGAAGGGGAACCTCGAGGACCCGGCCACGCGGCTCCTCGACGGCGGCATCCATGAGCGCGAGGAACACGGGCAGCGTGGTCATCAGGCTCTCGTCGAGCGTCGCCAGCTTGCCGCTGATCTTCTCCCGGATCCGCCGGCTGTCGTCCCACGCCTCGATCTGAAAGTACACATGCAAGAGGTCGACGATCGGCAGGTACGGCGTCGTCTTGCGATACTGCGCCGTGCCTGACTCGAGGATCAGGCACCCGTCCGTCCGGTGCGAGTGCAGGAACTCGAAGAGCAGCCGGGACTTTCCCACCCCGGGCTCGCCACCGACCGCCACGACTCGGCCGTGGCCGGCCTTGGCCTGATCGAGCGCATCCTGCAGGCGCGTCATCTCGTCGGCACGCCCCACGAAGCGCGTGAAGCCACGGGCGGCTGATCGCTGCAGCCGTGTCCGTACGGCGCCGGCGTTCGTCACCTCGTAGGCATCCACCGCCTCGTTCAGGCCCTTGACCAGGATCGGTCCCAGGGATCTCACTGCGATGTAGCCCTCGACCATCCGGAGGGTCTCGCCGGTGATCAGGATCGAGCCGGGTTTCGCGATCTGCTCCATCCGGGCCGCGAGGTGGACCGTCTGTCCGATGGCGGTGTAGTCCATGCGGAGATCGTTGCCGATGGAACGCACCACGACTTCGCCGGAATTCACCCCGACCCGGACATAGACCGGAGGCGCGCCGGTGCGCTGGAGGTCCTCGGCGTAGCTGTTCACACTCTCCCGGATGCGCAGCGCGGCATAACAGGCGCGGATGGCATGATCCTCGTGAGCCACCGGGGCACCGAACAGCGCCATGATTCCATCGCCCATGACCTGGTTCACCGTGCCCTCGAAGCGGTGGACGGCCTCCATCATGCGCTCGAGCACCGGGTCGAGAATATTGCCCGCCTCCTCCGGATCCCGCTCGGCGAGCAGCTCCATGGAACCCTTCATGTCGGCGAAGAGAACAGTGACCTGCTTGCGTTCACCTTCGATGCTCGCCCGCGAGGTGTTGATCTGCTCGGCAAGGTGTCGCGGAATGTACGATTCGGGTGATTTGATGCGAGAGCCGGCGACGGACTCGGAGGGTACCGGCGCGCCGCAGCGGTGGCAGAACTTGGAGTGGTATGGGAGCTCGGTCGCGCAGGAGGCGCAGGTGAGCCCGAGTCTCCGACCGCACACGATGCAGAAGTCGGACCTCGGAGGGGTCTCCCCCGAACAATGGGGGCACTTCATGCCAACGCCTCCCACGGCAACGCCATGACGACCGACCCGGGACGCCGTCAGTCTATATGAGAAGCGGCCCCCGGGCCGGGCAAGTCCGGGTCGAGAGCGACGGCATCGTGGAGCGGGATGCGATACGATCGGGACCCGCGACGGCGCGGCAGCCGGCGCGCGTGATCAGGAGGCCGCCGATGGCCGGCAAGTACTTCGAGGAGCTGCAGGTCGGGCACACGTTCAAGCACGAGACGGGGCGCACCATCACCGAGGCGGACAACGTCTTCTTCTCCACGCTCACCATGAACCCACAGCCGCTGCACATCGATTTCCATGCGGCGGCCAAGGCGGAGTTCGGCAAGCCGCTGGTCAACAGCCTGCTCACGCTGGGCATCGCGGTCGGGGTGTCGGTCGGCGAGACGACGCTCGGGACCACCGTCGGCAACCTCGGCTTCGACAAGGTCGAGTTCCCCAAGCCGGTGTTCCACGGCGACACGATCTATGCGGAGACCGAAGTGGTCGACAAGCGCGAGTCGAAGTCGCGGCCGCAGTGGGGCATCGTCACCTTCGAGCATCGCGCGATGAACCAGCACGGCGAGCTCGTGATGCGGGCGCGGCGCAACGCCATGATGCGCAAGCGGTCGGCCTGACATGGCGCTGGCCAGGCGGAGACGGTCGCTGCACTTCGTGCCGGGCGGCCAGGAGCGCATGATCGCCAAGGCCCTGACGCTCCCGGCCGACGGCCTGATCCTCGATCTGGAAGACGCCGTCGCGCCCGATCTGAAAGCGCAGACGCGGCCGATCGTCAGGCGGTGGCTGACCGAGCTGGACTTCGGCCCGCGCGAGCGGTGGGTGCGAATGAACCCGATCGCCACCGGGCTCGGCGTGAAGGACCTGGAAGAGACCATCGCCGGGCGACCCGAGGGCTACGTCGTGCCCAAGCCCCGTCACGCCGGCGACGTGCGCGAGATCGCGCAGATCCTCGACGGGCTCGAGCATCGTCACCAGATTCCGCACGGATCGACCCGGCTGGTGCTGATCGCCACCGAGACGCCGGAGGGGCTGCTGAACATCCGCGAGGTCGCCGCGGCCAGCCCCCGGATCGTCACCGTGTCGTGGGGGATCGAGGACCTGGGCGCGGCCATGGGCCTGCCGCGCGTGCGGGACGCCGAGAACCGCTATCTGGACATCCCGCGCTATGCGCGCGTCATGTGCACGATCGTGGCCTCGGCCGCCGGCGTGCAGGCGCTCGACACCGTGTACACCGACATCGCCGATCTGGCCGGGCTCCGGCGCGAGTGCGAGGAAGGCGTGGCGATGGGGTTTACCGGCAAGATCTCCATCCATCCCTCGCAGATCGAGGTGATCAACGAGGCGTTCACGCCGCAGCCGGCGGTCGTCGCCGAGGCGCAAGAGCTGGTCGCCGCATTCGAGGACCACCGCAAGCGCGGTGTCTTTGCATTCCGGTTCAAGGGCCAGATGGTGGACGCGCCTCACCTGACGCGTGCGCTGAAGATCATCGCCCAGGCGTCCTGAGCCGTGCGGGCCATGGTGATGCGGCACCCGGCGCCGGTCGCCGACCGTCCACTGCGGCCGGAAGACCTCGACGATCCCGTCCCCGGGCCCGGCCAGATCCTCGTCGAGATCCACACCTGCGCCATCTGCCGCACCGACCTGCACGTCGTCGAGGGCGAGCTGCCCACCCTGCGCTCCCCGCTGGTGCCGGGCCACCAGGCCGTCGGCCGCGCGGTCGGGCGCGGGCGCGATGCCACACGCTTCCGCGAAGGCGACCGCGTCGGCATCGCCTGGCTCCGGCGCACGTGCGGCCGCTGTCTCTACTGTGCGACCGACCGCGAGAACCTGTGCGAGCGCGCCGAGTTCACCGGCTGGCACGCTGATGGAGGGTACGCGGAGTACGCCGTGGTGGACGAGGACTACGCTTACGCGATCCCGTCGACCTTCAGCGACGTCGAGGCGGCGCCGCTGCTCTGCGCGGGGATCATCGGCTATCGCGCGCTGAAGCTGGCGGGGGTGCGGCCGGGCGGCCGGCTGGGGATGTATGGCTTCGGCTCCTCCGCCCACGTCACGATCCAGCTCGCCCGGGGCCGGAACATGGAGGTCTACGTGTGCACGCGCGAGCCCGCCCACCGGGAGCTGGCGCAGTCGTTGGGGGCGGCCTGGGTGGGCGAGCCGCACGAGCCGATGCCGCACCGCGCCGAGGGCACGATCCTCTTCGCGCCCGCGGGCGAGCTGGTGCCGGTCGCCCTGCGCAACCTGGCGCGGGGCGGGACGCTGGCGCTGGCCGGCATCTACATGACGCCGATCCCGAAGCTGGAGTACGAGGCCGATCTCTTCTACGAGCGCGGGATCCGGTCGGTGACCGCCAACACCCGGGCCGACGGCACTGAATTCCTGGCCGAGGCGGCGCGAATTCCGGTCCGGCTGGCCACCACCGAGTTCCCGCTGGACGTCGCCAACCAGGCGCTCGAGCTGCTCAAGCAGGGCGTCATCTCGGGCTCCGGCGTTCTATTGACCGATGAGCGTTTCCGGGTATGATCGCCCCACCTTTCGGCTAGACCGACTCCATCGATAGAGGTAGACCCATGGCCGATCAACCCGATCTCCTCGCGCGCGCCGCCCGCGTCCTGCCCGGCGGGGTGCTCGGCAGCCATCGCAGCGGGCCCGGCCTCGAGCTGGTGGTGAAGGACGCGCGCGGGGCCCATCTCTGGGACGCGGCGGGCCGTCGCTACATCGACTACCTGCTGGGCTCGGGCCCGATGCTGCTGGGCCACTCGCATCCCGCCGTCGTCGACGCGGTCCAGCGCCAGCTCCCCCACGGCTCGACCTTCATGCTCCTGAACGAGCCGATCATCGAGCTGGCCGAGGAGATCGTGCGCGCGGTGCCCGGCGCCGAGCAGGTGCGGTTCATGTCGAGCGGATCGGAGGCGACGTTCTTCGCGCTCCGCGTGGCGCGCGCGTTCCGCCAGCGCGATCGCATCATGAAGTTCGAGGGCGGCTTCCACGGCACCCATGACTACGCCCTCATGAGCGTGAGTCCCCGCTCGCCGAAGGCGTTCCCGGCCGCCATGGCCGATTCCGCCGGCATTCCACACTCGATCGGCGAGGAAGTCCTCATCGCGCCGTACAACGATCTGGCCACCACCGAGGCGCTCATCGCCGCGCACCACAACGACCTGGCCGCGGTGATCGTGGAGCCCTACCAGCGCGTGATCGTGCCGCAGCCGGGATTCCTCAAGGGCCTGCGAGCGGTGACCCAGCGCTACGGCGTGCCGCTCGTCTTCGACGAGATCGTCACCGGCTTCCGGCTCGCCTACGGCGGCGCCCAGGAGTACTACGGCGTGGTGCCGGACGTGGCGGCCTTCGGCAAGGTGCTGGCCGGCGGCTTTCCGCTGGCCGCGGTGGCCGGCCGCGCGGACATCATGAAGCACTTCGACGCCGCGCTGGAAGGCAGCCCCGACTACGTGTGGCAGGCCGGCACGCTCAACGGCAATCCGGTGGCGGCTTCGGCCGGCCTGGCCACGCTGGCCGAGCTGCGCAAGCCCGGCGCCTACGACAAGCTGTTCGCCACCGGTACGCGGCTGCGCGACGGGCTGGCTGCCCTCGTGCCCAAGCACGGGATGCCGGCGCAGGTGAGCGGTGAGCCGCCGGTGTTCGACATCATCTTCACCGACCAGCCGGTCGTCGACTATCGGGCCACGCTCACCGCCGATCGCAGGCGCATCGCCCTCTTCAACGAAGAGTGCCTGCGGCGAGGGGTCGTGAAGGCCGTGAACAAGATCTACGTGTCGCTCGCCCACACCGCGGCGGACGTGGACGAGACGCTGGGCATATTCGATGCGGCGCTGGCGGCGGTGGCCGCCCGCACGCGCTAATCCTCGAGGAGGCTGCCATGGATGTCAGCCGTCGTGACCTGCTCGCGCTTGGTGGTCTCACCGTGGCCGGGGCCACGCTCGCTCCCTCGCTCGCCCGCGCCCAGACGCCCAAGCGCGGGGGCACCATCTCGGTCCGCACCTGGGATCCGCCGCACTTCGATCCGTTTCAGACGATCTCCTACAAGACCCACATCGCGCTGAGCTTCACCCATAGCCGGCTGCTCCGGCACAAGGCCGGCCCCGGCGTGACGCCCGGGACGTTTCCCATCGAGGGCGACCTGGCCGAGTCGTGGACCCAGCCGAACGAGACCACGTACATCTTCAAGCTCCGCAAGGGCGTGAAGTGGCACAACAAGCCGCCGGTCAACGGGCGTGAGCTGACGGCCGACGACGTGGTGTTCAGCGTGAACCACTTCCTCACCGTCAAGGGCAACGCCAACGCCTACATGCTGAAGTCGGTGGACAAGGTCGAGGCGGTCGACAAGTACACCGTGAAGTTCACGCTCAAAGAGCCCTTCGTCTGGTTCCTCGACATGATCTCCAACCCGCACGCGGTGGCCATCGTGGCCAAGGAGGTCCTCGAGAAGCACGGCGACTTCAAGAAGGCGGAGTCGGTCATCGGCACCGGCCCCTGGATGCTCGACAGCTATCGGCCCAACGTCGGCCTCACCTACGTGCGCAACCCGAGCTACTTCATCGCCGGCCAGCCCTACATCGACCGGGTCGAGGCCACGGTGGACGAGGACAACGCCTCGCGCACCGCCGCCTTCCTCAGCGGCAAGTACGACCTCGGCTGGGAATTCCCGGGCACGATCAATCGCACCGACTGGGTGCAGATCAAGGACAATCTCAAGCAGAAGCGGCCGAAGCTGCAGACCGTCGAGTTCCCCTCACCGGTTATGAGCCACATCTCGATGCGGACCGACCAGAAGCCTTCAGCGACATCCGCGTGCGGTACGCGATGTCGATGGCCATCGACCGCAAGAACATTATCGACGCCACACTCGAGGGTGTGGGGGCCATGAACCCGCCGGTTCCGGCCGGTCTCAAGGAATGGTCGGTACCTTTCGACAAGCTCGGTGAAGGCGCGAAGTACTACAAGCACGACCCGGCGGAGGCCAAGAAGCTGCTGGCTGCCGCCGGCTACCCAAACGGGTTCCCGATCTCCATGTGCTTCACGACCTACGGCAGTACGCTCCTCGTGGACATCATGCAGCTTGTGCAGAAGGATCTGAAGGCGGTGGGCATCGACGCCAAGATCGACCAGAAGGAGTACGGCGCCTACATCGCGACCTGCTTCTACGGCAAGTTCGACTCGACCACCTTCGGACCGCAGACGGGCTTCCTCGAGCCCGACAACTTCCTCTTCGGCCAGTACTACCCCGAGGAGCTCAAGAACCAAAGCCACATCAACGATCCGGTGGTGGCCGACATGCTCGTGCGGCAGCGGCGCACTCTGGATATCGCCAAGCGGCGCGAGCTCATCTTCGAGATCCAGCGGTATCTGGCCAACAAGCAGTACTACATCCAGATGCCGTCGAGCGTGTACGTCGCGGTGTGGGAAGGCGCGGTGAAGAACTACGCGCCCAACATGGGCTACGACTACGGCGGGCGCCTGCAGGCCGCCTGGCTCGATCGCTAGGGCTTACGGGGCCGGGTTCCGGGGAGTTCCGTGCTCAGGCGGTACGTCGCCAAGCGGCTTCTGATCGCGATCCCGTCGCTGCTGATCGCGTCGCTGATCGTCTTCACGCTGCCGCGTCTCATCCCCGGCGACGCCGTCCAGCTCATGCTGTCCGAGAAGGCGTACGCCAAGGACATCGAGGAGCTCCGGGTCAAGCTTGGCCTGGACCGACCGATCTACGTGCAGTACTTCGAGTGGGCGGGCCGCGCCGTCCGCGGTGACCTCGGCGAGTCGCTGTGGACGCGCCGCCCGGTGATGGAGGAGATCGGCCAGCGCCTCCCCGTCACGCTCCTGCTCGCCGTCCTCGCGCTCACCTTCGCGCTGGCCATCGCGATCCCGGTGGGAGTGATCTCCGCGGCGCGGCACGACACACTGGCCGACTTCGTGGCCCGCAGCACCGCGATCCTCGGCCTGTCGGTCCCCGGCTTCTGGTTGGCCACGCTGCTGATCGTGCTGCCGGCCATCTGGTGGGGCTGGCGGCCGGTCGGGGACTTCGTGGAGTTCTCGCGTGATCCCTGGACCCATCTGCGGCAGATGCTGCTGCCGGCCGCGATCCTCGGCATCGCGGCCTCGGCCGCGCTGATGCGCCTGACGCGCGGCATGCTCCTGGAGGTGCTACGGCAGGACTACGTGCGTACGGCGTGGGCCAAGGGCCTGGCCGAGAGCGCCGTCGTGCTCAAGCACGGGCTGCGCAACGGCATCATCCCCGTCGTCACGCTGCTCGGCACCCAGCTGCCCCAGATCATCGGCGGCACGGTGGTGATCGAGACCGTGTTCGGGCTGCCCGGCATGAGCCGATTCCTCTTCGACGCGATCAACCAGCGCGACTACCCGGTGATCCAGGGTGTCAACCTGCTCGTCGTCTCCACGGTGGTGATGGTCAACCTGATGGTCGACGCCCTCTATGCGGTCCTCGACCCGCGGATCAGGTACTAGGTGAACACGCGAGCTGAGAGTCCGGACCAGGTGGTGCAGGCGACGGCCGCGGTCCAGGGCGGACGGGCGTTCCGGGGCTGGGCGTGGCTGGTCGCGCTGGGGCGGTTCGCGCGGCGCAAGCCGCTGGGGGCGTTAGGCGGGGTCATCGTGGTGGCCATGTTGGTGATGGCCGTGTTCGCGGAGCAGATTGCGCCGTACGGCTACGACCAGACGATCCGGGGCGCGCGCATGAAGCCGCCGAGCGCCGCCCACTGGCTGGGCACCGACAACCTGAGTCGCGACATGTGGAGCCGGGTCGTCTACGGCGCCCGCGTGTCGATCACCGTGGGCTTTCTCACCATCGGCCTGGCCGTCGTGTTCGCCACCGCCATCGGCGTGTCGAGCGCCTACTTCGGCGGGGCCTGGGATCTGCTGGTGCAGCGCCTGGTCGACGCGTGGTTGTCGTTTCCCTACTTGATCATCATTCTCTCGGTCATGGCCGTGCTCGGTCCGGGGTTGGGCAACGTGGTCATCTCGCTGGCCGTGCTGATCGCGGCCACCAACTCGCGGGTGATCCGGGGGGCCACGCTCGGCGCCATGCAGCACACGTACGTCGAGGCCGCGCGGGCCATGGGCTGCGGCCACACGCGTATCATCGTGCGCCACCTGCTGCCCAACATCACCGCGACGGTGATCATCCTCGCCACTATCGGCCTCGGCGCGGTCATCCTCGCCGAGTCCGCCCTGTCGTTTCTCGGCTTCGGCGTGCCGCCGCCGCATCCATCGTGGGGCGGCATGCTGTCGGGCTCGGGCCGGACCTACATGTTCCGCGCCCCGTGGATGGCGGTGTGGCCGGGTGTGGCCATCTCGCTGGCCGTGTTCGGCTTCAACATGCTGGGCGACGCACTACGCGACGTGCTGGACCCGCGTCTGCGCGGGTCGTGAATTTCTGCACGTGCCGGCCGCCCAGGGACTTGACCCTCATCGCGCACGGGCGTAGACAGGAGTTGACGGGACGAGGATCCAGCCCCGTCATTGGCGCCCACCAGGAACAAGGGGGTGCGAGATGGAGATCACGCCACCGGGTCGAACAGTTGCGCCGCGCGAGGTCTGCTAGCGGCCCCGATCGGCGCCGAGCGTGATGGTGAATGGCTCCGGCTTTGCCGGAGCGCGCGGCCGTAGCGCCGCGCATGAAGTACCGGGGATTGCCGCGGGCGGGCAAGTACCGCTCGCGGCCCCCGCCTCGCCCGCCCGTCGAGCTCCGAGCGACCAAGATCTCGATCAATCTACGGCGAGCGTTCGTTGATCTCAGGCGGCGCGATGGGCGGCGCAGCGACGACAGTGGCGGCTGTTGACCTCGGCCTGGTTCGTCAAACGGCCCTGACACTTCTGACAGCGAGCATCGCGCAGCACCACGTGGTGCGTCCGGCACGCTCCGGTCGCTTCTTTCTCGGCGTGGCGGGTGCAGCCGTCCCAAACGCACTTTCCGAATGTCGGCATGAACGCTCCCTTCCTTTTGCGGCGCTCCGGCGCCGCGCGCACTCGCGCGCACGGGGTGCAAGCACGATGCCTTTGGTGGGGCCGAAATGGCTCGCGTTCTTCGGCGGGATGCCCGCGGCGAACAGAGAACTTTCTTGCCATGTTTTGGGGAAGACTTCGCCAGTGGTGCCATCGTGACCGCCGGCCTCTGGGGTGTGACCTCGGGTCTCGCGGCTGCCACACTGGCCGAGGCGATCCCGCCGGGGTGCCGTCGTGTCCTCGACGGGATATCACCCTCGGCCGTGAGCGTGCAGGGTGAGGAGGCGTTGATCGTGGCCCCGGAGTGGCCGGCCGCGGGTGCGACGCATTTCGTGCCGTCGTTCACTGCGCTCACTCCCGCGCCGTTCAGCATCCGTTTCGAGCTGAGCGCGCGCATCGGTGGGGCGTGGACACCCTGGGCTGCCAGCGTCGGCCTCGGTCCGGCACCCTTCGCCTCGAGCGCCGCCGAACGGCCGATCTCGGTCGACGTCGACGTGTTCCGTACCATCGCGGCCGTCGAGGCGATGCGGCTGAGGCTCCGGGTGCGCGCCCCCGATCTCTCGGTCGTGCGTGCCGCACCGTGGGCGCTCACGCTGTCGGCGGCGGCCGTGACCACTCCCGGTCCGTCGAGCACGCCGGCGAACACGCCGGCAGGCCCGGGGACCACGGCCGGCGCGCCCGTCCGGCTCGCCGTTCCGCCCCTCAGTCAGATGGAGGCCGACGCGGCGCTGGCCCACCGGATCTGCTCACCGACGTGTGTGGCCATGGTCCTCGGGTACTGGCGACGGCCGGCGGCCGTCGCCGAGCTGGCGCGCGAGGTGTTTCATCCGGGGACCGATCTCTATGGTGTCTGGCCCGCCGCGATCCTGGCCGCGGGGCGCCGCGGCATCGCCGGCTACCTGCTCCGCTTCCCCGACTGGGCCGCCGCGGCGTGGTGTCTCGCGCGCGGGCTGCCGGTGATCGCCTCGGTGCGCTATGCCTCCGGCGAGCTGACCGGTGCGGCCGCCGCGTCGACGCCGGGTCACTTGCTGGTGCTGACGGGCTTCGAGGACGGGGTGGTCCTGGTCAACGATCCGGCGGCGCCGACCGCGGCCGGCGTGTCGCGGCGCTACGCGCTCGACGAGCTCCAGCGCGTGTGGCTCGAGCGGTCGGCGGTTGGCTACGTTCTGTTTGCGGTCGACCGCTGACGCCGATCGACGGCAGAGCCAGACGGCTCAGAGGTGGGTGATGCGCTCCTGGGGGGGCGGGTCGGCGCGCCGCAGCCGGCGCTCGAGAATCTCCCGGGCGAGCCCGCGGCCGCCCAGGCCGAAGGCCAGCGCGAGCGCCAGCACCATGCCCCCGAACGTGATGCCGAACGCCACCAGGACCATCTCCTTGCCGATCCCCAGGTGCGTCAGCGCGGTCGCGGCGGCGAAGAGCAGTACGGCCCAGTACACGGCGCGGGCGAGGAGGCGCGCTTCCGGCAATCGAGCGTTGACGGCGGCGATGAGCACGCCCTGGCTCAGGAAGTTGGCGATCAGCCATCCGGTCAGGAGGATGAGCGAGGCCGCGAACAGCGGCGGCACGAACGAGACGAGCAGGGCGGTGGCGCCGGGCGCCCCCGGCAGGGCCAGGCCATCCACGCCGGCGCTGGCAAAGAGGAGGAAGATCGCCCAGAAGCACACCAGCCCCAGCACCTCCGAGGGAGGACGAAGGACCCCGGATCGGCGGAGCGAAGGAGCGACCCCCCAGCGCTCGAGGAGTCGGTCGATCCCGAGCGCGCGGCCCACCCGGGTGACGACGCGGCGGACCAGCCAGCCCGCCAGCAGGCCGAGGGCCAGCAGGGTGAGCATCACGAGCAGGCCGGGGACGACGGCCAGCAGCCGTTCCCGGACCTGAAGGAGTCCCGACCAGACGTCGCTGGGCCAGCGGTCGCTCATAGCTCGTTCATTTTGGACCTTACACCCGGTACAATACCGCGCAAATGCGTAGGCTAATTTTTTCGATCCCCGTGATCCTCGCTCTGGCCGCAGCCGGCTGCAGCTACGACGAACGGCAATGGCTGAAGGTAGACCAGAAGTACACGACGGACGAATTCCGTCGCGATCACGCCTCGTGCATGAAAGACGGCAAGCTGGACGACAACTGCATGCGGAGCCGAGGCTGGGTGGCCGTCAACCCGGCGGGCAAGCCCGAGGGGACACCTCGGGACCCCAATGCCTCCCCGCTCGGCGCTCCGGTCAAGGGCGGTCGCTACTGATCGCTCAGCCGTGTAGGGCCGTCGACCGTCCGTTGGGCTCGGCGTCCACGTAACGCTGGGCCAGGTCGGCGGCCAGGGCGCGCACGCGCTCGCTGGCATCGGCGTCGCCGGCGAGCGTGGCCAGACGCTCCGCGATCCGCACGCACTGCTCCACCATCACGCGATCGCCCAGCGCGCCGAACGCCTCGGCCGCGTCGAGCACTCCATTGAGCGAGCCCTGGCGCCGAGCGCGGAACAGCGCTGTCCAGTAGCTCTCGCGGGCGCGTGACTCCGCCGCCTTCTTGAATCCGGGAATCGCCCCGATCCGCAGCGCCGCTCCGGCGACGTCCACCAGGCCGCGCCAGCCGGGCTGATCGAGAGCTGAGGAATAGGCGTGTCGCCAGGCGAGCACGGCAGCGCTCGCGTTGCTGGCCGCGATGGCGACATCCATCGCTTCGAGGTGCGCGGTCCACGGCAGGTACGTCGTCTCGGTCGTCATGGCATTTCTCCTCTCGAATTTGTGCGCTCGTTTCGGGGTGTCGTATTCGGTGGAATCGACCAGCGGTCGGCCACGGCCCGGATGTGGTTGAGTGCCAGCGGATCGCGGCCGGCCTGGCGCTCGGCAATGCGCAGCGCCTGGACGGTGACGTCCCGATCGCCCAGCTCGCCAAACGCCGTGGCGGCGCGCAGCACGCCTTCGAGCGAGCGCTGGCGCTGGGCGCGCAGGAGGGCGCCCAGGTAGGCCTGGCGCGCCTGGCTCTCGGCATCGCGGCGGAAGCCGCCCGCCTCGCCCAGCCGAAGGGAAGCGTCCCCGATCTCGATCAACCCCTCCCACTGACCGCTCCGGATGGCCGTCAGCCGTGCCTCGCGCCACCAGGCCAGCGCGGCGGCGAGGTCGCCGTCCAGCAGGGCCTCGTCGGCTCGCGCCAGCGGCGGCGTCCAGGACCTGGCGGCGATGGCCCCCGGCGCGTCGGCCACCAGCACCTCGACGGCGATCAGGGCCAAGACCAAAAGGGTCAGCAGGACTACGCCGCTGAGAACTATGGGCATGTACCAGCGTCTCATCACGTCGCAAGGGAAACGCAATCGAGGTACCAAGACAGATCTATTTCAAATCACACAGTTATATTCCGGTCTAGCGGTGGGACCACGCGAGGTGGTCAGGAGTTGAACACCGACTTGCCTGGTCAGGTACTATGCCGACAGACATGAGCACGCCGCTCGCGGACCTGCTCGGCGACAGCCCGGGGATGCGCTCGGTGCGCGAGAAGATCGCGCGGCTGCTCGCCCGCCCGGGGGAGGCACGCCGGCTACCCCCCATCCTGGTTCATGGCGAGACCGGCACCGGCAAGGGCCTGGTCGCCCGGATGATTCACCGGGCCGGGCCACGCCCGGACGGACCATTCGTGGACGTCAACTGCGCGGCAATCCCCGACACGCTGCTGGAGGCCGAGATGTTCGGTTTCGAGCGCGGCGCCTTCACGGATGCGCGCCGCTCCAAGCCGGGCCTGTTACAGGCCGCGCACCGCGGCACGATCTTCCTGGACGAGGTCGGGCTCCTCCCGGAAGCGCTGCAGGCCAAGCTGCTCAAGGTTCTGGAGGACCGCGTGGTGCGTCGCCTCGGCGCCACCCGCGACGAGCCGGTGGACGTCTGGATCGTGACCGCGACGAACGAGGACCTCACCGCCGCCGTGCAGCAGCGTCGCTTCCGCGAAGACCTCTATCACCGCCTCGCGGTGCTCACGGTCGCGCTGCCGCCGCTGCGCGAGCGCGCCGGCGACGTGCTGCAGCTGGCCGAGCATTTCCTGGCCCGGACCTGCACTGACTACGGAGTGCCGCGCAAGACGCTGTCGGCGGACGCGTGCGCCGCGCTCGTCGCCCATCGCTGGCCCGGCAACGTGCGCGAGCTGTCGAACGTGCTGGAGCGCGCGGTGCTCATGTCGGCGGCGACCGAGATCACCGCCGAAGGGCTCGGCCTTCCGGCGGCCCAGGCCCCGGTCGCGGCCCCCCCGCCGGCGGCCCGGACCGCGACGGCGCCGGTCTCGCTCAACGACGCCATGCGGGAGCATCTGCTGGAGGTGCTCACGCAGACCAGCTGGAACATCTCGCGCACCGCCGCCCTGCTCGGCATCTCGCGCAACACGCTGCGCGCCCGCATGGACAAGTACGGCCTGCGCGAGGGCGCCCCGGTGCCGGCACCGCCGCCTCCGCCTCGCGCGCGGGCGTCCGTGGGTCCACCGCCCGTCGCGGCGCCGCCCGCTCCTGCGCCCGTCCATCCCACGCCGGCTGCGGTGCCCGCGTCTTCACTGGTGCCTCCGCCCACCAGTGCTCGGCGCTGGGAGCGGCGGCGCGTCGCCCTGCTGCGGGCCGCGCTCGTGCCGGCTGGTGGGGCGGATGCACAGCTCGAGACGGGGCGCACGCTGGAGCTCGTCCTCGACAAGATCCGGTCGTTCGGGGGTCGGATCGAAGGCCTCGGTCCGATCGGTGCCGTGGCGGTCTTCGGCCTGACGGAGATCGGCGACGCGACGGATCGCGCCGGCCACAGCGCCATGGCGATCCTCAAGGCGGTCGAGCGCGCCCAGCGCGAGGATGCCGCCGAAACTGCGGTCAAGGTCGGCATTCACGTCGGCGTCGTGCTGATCGGCGTCGGTCCGGGTCCGGGGTCGGCCGAGCTCGACATGGACGAGCGGCGCGATGTCTGGCCGATGCTCGACGAGCTGGTGGAGCGCGCGTCGCTGGGCAGCATCCTGGTGACGGACACGGCCGCCTCGCTGCTCATGCGACGTTTCGAGCTGACGCCCAGCCCCGGCCCGCCCGACAAGGCGCGCGCCCACGTGCTGATCGGCCTGGAGCGGACCGGCCTCGGCCTGGGCGGGCGGCTGGCGCAGTTCGTGGGTCGACGCCAGGAGCTGGACTTGCTGCAGAGCCGCCTGGCGCTCGCCGCCAACGGCCGAGGGCAGGTCGTGGGCATCGTCGGCGACGCCGGCATCGGCAAGTCGAGGCTGGTCTTCGAATTCCATCAGAGCGAAGGCGGGCGGGTGGCGGCCTTTCTCCTCGGGCATTGCCACGCCTGGGGCGCGGCGGCGCCGTACCTGCCGGTGCTCGAGATCCTGCGCGCCAGCTGCGGCATCGCCGAGACCGACACCACCGAGGACGTGGTGGTCAAGCTGGGGGCCGCCACGCGGGCCATGAGCATGGGGGACGAGGAGCGCGACGTGCTCGCGCAGTTTCTCGGCATCAAGATCGAGGGCGAGCGGCTCGCCGAGGCCGACCCGCAGGCGTTCAAGGCCCGGACGTTCGAGGCGCTCCGTCAGCTCACGATCCGCCGCAGCCGACAGGGTCCGCTCGTCGTGCTGCTCGAGGACGTCCACTGGATCGATCGCGCGTCCGAGGAGTACTTCACCTCGCTGGTCGACGCCCTGGTCGGCACGCGCATCATCCTGGTGTGCACGTATCGCGCGGGCTATCGCCCGCCGTGGATCGACAAGTCCTTCGCCACGCAGATGGCGCTGCAGCCGCTGGGGCGAGAGGACGGCCTCAGTCTGGCCAGGGCGTCGTCGGGCGCGCACACGTTCGATGCCACGCTCCTCGAGACCATCGCCGCCAAGGCCGAGGGCAACCCGTTCTTCGTCGAGGAGCTGGTGCGCGCGGTTCGTGAGCAGGGTGGCGAGAGCACCGCCGCAGTGCCGGCCACGATCGAGGAGGTGCTGCGCAGCCGCCTCGACCGCCTGGAGTCCCTGGATCAGCGGCTGCTGCAGCATGCCGCCGTCATCGGCCGTCAGGTCCCACTCTCGGTGCTCGAGGCCCTCGTCGACGTGCCTTCCGATGCGCTGCGGTCCGGGCTCGGGCGACTCTCGAGCGCGGAATTCCTCTACGAGCTGCCGCGCGGATTCGAGCTCGAGTACTGCTTCAAGCACACCCTCACGCACGAGGTGGTGTACGCGAGCCTCGAGGCGGCGGCGCGGCGCGGGCTGCACGCCCGGGTCGTGGAGGTCATGGAGCGCGCGCAGACGGAGCCGGGAGGCGAGGCCGTCGAACGCCTCGCGCACCACGCCTACCACGGTGGGCTGTGGGACAAGGCCGTCGGGCATCTGCGGGAAGCGGGCGCCCACGCCGCCGCGCGCGGCGCACATCGCGAGGCGGTGGCGGACTACGAGCAGGCGCTGGCCGCGCTCGCCCACCTGCCGACCGAGCACTCGACCGAGGGCATCGACCTTCGCTTCGACCTGCGGACCTCGCTCCTGCCGCTCGGCGAGCACCGACGGATCTTCGACGCCCTGCGGGAGGCGGAAGTGATGGCGGACGCGATCGGCGACCGCGGCCGCCTCGGGCGGGCCTGCGCGTACCTGACCAATGCCTTCTTCATCGGCGGCGACCAGGAGCAGGGGCTCGCGTACGGCCGGCGCGCGCTGGCCATCGCCGATGCCCTCGGCGATGGCCCGCTCCAGGCCGAGGCCAAGCTGCGCCTGGGCCAGGTGCACCATGCGCTCGGCGAGTATTCGCGCGCCATCGAGATGCTGAGTGGTCCGGTCGACACGCTCACCGGCGACTTGCTGAACGCCCGCTTCGGGCTCCCGCTGATCTTCTCGGTCGGCTGCCGCACCTGGCTGGCCCGCGCACTCAGCGAGCTGGGCCAGTTCGAGCTCGGGCTGCGGCGCGCCGACGAGGCGGTGAACATCGCCGCCGCCGCCGGCCACACCTATAGCCTCGCGGTGGCGCACTGGAGCGTCGGCCACCTCCATCTGCGTCAGGGCGATCTCGATCAGGCCATCGAGGTGCTCACGCGCGGCGCCGAGCTCGCCCGCACCTGGGGCATCGAGGTGTGGATCACCCGCTTCGCCTCGGCCCTCGGCCTGGCGCAGGCGCGCTCGGGCCGGCTCGCCGAGGCGGTGCCGCTGCTCGAGCAGGCCGTCACCCACAACCTGTCCGTGGCCGATCAGCCGTCCTTTCTGGCGGCGCTGGCCGAAGGCTATGGCTTGGCCGGGCGTCCGGTCGAGGCCCAGCGCCACGCCGAGCGCGCGCTCGAGATCGCGCGGCAGTATCGCGATCGGGGAACCGAGGCGTGGGTGCACCGGCTGTGCGGCGAGCTCGCCGCCGGCAGCGCCCCGGAGGCCGCGGCGACCAGCTTCGGTCAGGCGCTGGTGCTGGCCGACGAGCTCCAGATGCGCCCGCTCGTCGCCCACGCGCATCTGGGGCTGGGACGTCTCGCGGCGGCGGGTGGCAAGCGCGAGACGGCGCTGTCCCACCTGACGACGGCGTGGTCGCTCTACACGGACATGCAGATGGCGCGCGGCGCGGCCGGCGCGCTGGGGCTGCTGACCGGGCTACGCTGAGGGCGGGTCGGCCGGCTTCGGTCGGATTTCCAGTGCGCTGAGCTCGACGCCGTGTCGCCGGGCGAGCCGCTGCAGCTCGATCCGTAGCATCTCCGCCTCGTGCGGGTCGAGATCGCCCTCCAGCTCGAGCTCGTCCATCTGGTCGTCGGAATCGTCCATGGCTCCTCCGGATCTTCGCGACCGCCCCCCGCCCATCCGGGCACAGGGGACGGTCGGGATCACCGCCTACCGCCCGCGCTTCACCTTGTGCTTCTTCAGCAGCGCCTCTAGCTCCCGCCGGAACTTTGCGAACTCCTTCGCCCGGGCCTTCAAGATCCGGATCGTGATGGTCGTGCGCGTCTTCTTGGGCTCTACCCGGAACATGGTCTCACCTCCTTCGTCAGCGGTCTGTGCTGCCTCGCTCTGCCACCTCGCCGACTCCTTCGAACAGCGCGTCGGTCGCAAAGATGCCGGGCAAGGTATCGAGATCGCGAACCAGATAGTGATCCTCGACCGCCTCGTACGGCTCCGCGATCTCGACCCGTTCCCCGGCGGCCAGGCGCACCAGGGTAAGCGCCATGTTGTGGCGGCCGGTGAAGTCGTAGAAGCTCGTGATCATCGCGAAGCGTCCGGCGTTGATCTCGGTCACGTTGGGCACGCCCGCGGCGTCGGCCCGGAGGTCGATGCTGAAGACCCCGGTGGCGCGCGGGTCGATCGCCTGGATCGCGCGCGTGCAGATGTCCACCACGCCGGGCTCGACGACCAGGCGCGCCAGTCCCGGCGTCGACGAGATGCCGCTCGGCTGACTGCCTCCGCCGAAGTACGACAGCCGCTCGCACGTCTTCACCAGCACGAGCTCGCCGTCGCGCCACAGCGCCTGCGCGTTGAAGTCACGGCCCGGCAGGTACTCGGACAGCGTGAAGGCGTCCACCGCCACCCCGCGCATCTCCGACCAGTACTCGATCCACGCCCGCGCCTGGGCGGCCCGGGCCACCGGAATGGCGCCGCGCGAGCCGCTGCCCACGCGGATGCGGCACCACAGTCGATCCGGCGCCCCGAACGCCTCGAAGATCCGCTCGAGGTCGGCGAGGTCGCGGACCGGCTCCGTGCGCGGGGCGGGCACGCCGTGCGCGCGCAGGGCCAGCGTGGCCCGGTACTTGTCCTGGCAGACGTCGATCACGTGAGCCGCCGGCAGGAAGACGCGTCCGCCCAGCGTGTCACGCGACTGGGACAGCATCCGCGCGTCGTCGTCGTGGCCGGGGAGCACCAGCGTGATGTCCTCGCTCTCGAGCAGCGTGATCAGCGCCGGCGCGAAGGCCGGATCGTCGGTCACCGGGAGCAAGAAGTTGCGCGGCGCCGGCGACTTCTTGAGCACGAACCGGTCCCAGTGGGCGCCCACGACGTCCACGCCGCCGGCCTTGAGACTGCGGATCAGATTGCTGGCGGCGCCGTTGCCGGCGCCCAGCACCAGCACCCGCCCGGTCACGGCGAGGTCCCCGGCTGGATGCGGCGCCACTCGAACGCGTCTCGGAAGACGCGTGCGGTTCGCGCCCCGTGCTGCTCGCGGGCGACCGTCAGCATGGCGGCGAGCGCTTCGGGGTATCCGTCGTAGGGCGACATCCGGCGCCACGACTGCGCCAGCACCCCGGCAAAGACGTCGCGGGCCTCCAGCAGCGCGTCCTCGAACACGGTGCGCCGCGTGCGGTAGCTCAGCTCGAAGGCGCGCTGCACCTCGGGGAGCGTCTTGCCGTTGGCGTCGAACGAGGCCTCGGCCAGCGCGAAGGGAATGGCGCGCCGGCGCACCAGGATGCTCTCGTACAGATCCACGAACGCATCATAGCCGCCCCCGGTGAACGGGGCCGCCAACTCATATCGGAACACCCGGGGGTCGGGGTCCCATTCGAGCGTGTCCATGCCCTTGTCGTTGTTCGCGCGCCGGGCCACCGTGGACTGGCTCATCTCGCCGATCCGTGACAGGAGGTTCGACGAGAAGAGATTGCCCCGCGTGCGGTCCAGGAGCCGGGCCACCGCGGGCCGCACGTGGAGCAGCGCGACGATCGCCACCAGGTCGGCGAACGCCTCCTCGCGGGCGCGCTGCTCGACGCCCTCCACGTGATCGGGATGTCCGATCACGCTGCGCAGGATCAGGTGGCCGGTCTCGTGGGCCACCACGTCGAAGTTCTCGCACAGCGGGTAGCGGTGCTCACGGGTGCGCCCGCGCTCGTAGCCGCACTCGATGTAGCCCGGTCGCGAGAATGCGGTGCCCGAGCGAATGCGGGGAATGACCTCCAGGTGCGGGAAGCGCCGGCGGAAATACCAGCGCACCGGGCACCCCAGATAGTGCTCCCACACGGTGAGCGTGAAGCGGATCGTGGCGTACACGTGGGCGGCGGCGAACTGTCGTGCGGTGGCGCCCGTTGGCTGCAGGTGCGCGAAGTGGCCGCGACGCGGGCGCGCGGGCCGCGCGCGCGGGCCCCGATACGGCGGGAACCGCTCGGTGTCCTCTCGACCGTCGTAGTACGGGCGCTTGTCCAGTGCGTCCACCGTGACGATGTCGCGATCGGACGGCCCGGCGCCGATCGTCCCCGCCCGGGCGGGCAGATAGATCGGCACCGCCGTCCGGAAGAATCTGACGAAACGTGGCTGAGCGAAGATCCGGAAGCGGGTTCCCGTCCGCTCGTAGTGCTCGCTCAGGTAGCGCGGTGTCGTGCGGTTCGTGGCAAAACTCTAGTCATCGCCCGTCGGGAATGTCAATCGACGGCGACGCGCCTGGCCTCAGGCTTTGCCTGCGAGCGCCCGCCCGAGCTGGTCCAGATGGTTGTCGTCGTGCCAGGCCATGAGGGTCAGGAAGGTGTCGATCGTCATCCGGCCGCGCACCGGATGGACGCCGCCCTTGTCCCACTGCGCGGGCGTCAGCGTGCGGAGGTACTCGACGTTCTCCGCGCGGCGCCGACGGAAGGCGCCGATCGCCTCCCCCGCGTCGTTGCGCAGATACTGGCGCTCTTCGGCCATGCGGTCGGCGCTCGGTCCCACCAGCTTGGGGTCGGTGTCCATGGCCACGATCAGCTCGAAGCGCGAGGTGAACATCTCCTCGGCGTCGCGCAGGTGGCACACGATTTCCTTGGCGGCCCAGTTCTTGTCGTCCGGCCGCCGTGCGAGCACCGCCTCGGCCTGGCCATTGATCGCCGCGCTCAGCTCGTCGGCGGTCCGGGTGAGGCGTTGCAGGCGCTGCTCGCGGGGCTGCTTGGCATAGTCTTCCATCGTCGTCGCCATCAGGGTCGCCCCTCCACGGCTCGGGTGAGCTGCTCGACGTGATTGTCGTCGTGCCAGGCCATCAGTGCCACGAACATGTCGATGGTGACCCGCCCGCGCACCGGATGCTCACCGCCCCGCTGCCAGTCGTCCGGCGCCATCGCCATCAGCGTCTCCATCGACTCGCCGCGCCGCCGACGAAAGTGCGCCAGGGCCAGCGCCGCGTCGTGGCGGCGGTACTGACGGTCGCTGGCCCAGCGCTCGGCCGGCCCGGCCTCGGTCAGGATCGGGTCGTCCATGGCGAGGATCGTCCCGAACCGCTGGCCGAACATCTCCTCGGCGTCGCGCAGGTGGCAGACGATCTCCACCGGCGCCCAGGCGTCCGCGGCGGGCCGGCGCGCGAGCGCGGACTCGCTCCGGCCGGCGAGCAGCGCGGCCAGCTGATCCGGCGTGCGCGCCAGCCGGGCCAGGCGCTCGTCGGGGCTCGTGCGGAACCACGCCTCGACGTGGGGCGCCCGAGGCGCGCGCGCCTCCGGCACCAGCTGCTTGAACAGGCTCGACTCGCGCTTGTAGAAGCCCTCGGTGTGATACGAATCGGGCAGGCGCAGCAGCGCGTAGTCGAAGTGGTGGCCGACCTCGTGCAAGAGCGTGCGGAGGTACGTGCGAAAGGCGACGACCCGACGCTGCTTGGCGGTCCGCATCCAGAGCTGAATCTTCGGCGGCTTGCCGCGCTCGCTGGTGTAGAGCCCGTGCAGCTCGCCCCACTTCGCGTGCGGGCGCGCGGCCAGGACCTCGACCTTGACCGGCGGCACGGCGACGGCGTCGGTGAGCCCGCGGATCAACCGATCGGTCGCGCGCTGGACCGCCAGGCGGTCCTCGGAGGCGAGCGCGCTGGTCAGCCCTTCCACCATCGGGTGCAGCGCGTCGGGGCGGGGCAGACGCACTTCGGGGATCTCATCGCTCTTGCGGTAGATCGCCTGCTGGGAGCGCGTGAGTCTGGCGTAATACGAAAACGGCATCCCGCTCCCGGGTCAACGTCCCTGCCAGCGCGGCTTGCGTTTCTCCAGGAACGCCTTGGCGCCCTCGAAGCGATCTTCCGTCGTGCGCAGCAGCGTGGCCAGGTCGTTCTCGAGCCGCACGCCGTCGGCCAGCGGCAGCTCGAGGCCTTTCACCACGGCCTCCTTCGCGTAGCGCAGCGCCACCGGCGCCTTGGACGCCAGGGTGGCCGCCAGCTCCTGCGCGGCCTTCAACGCCTCGCCGGCCGGCACCATCCGCTCGATGAGGCCGATCCGCAGCGCCTCGGCGGCGTCGATGCGCGCGGCGGTGAGGATCATCTCGAGCCCCTTGCCGCGTCCGACCACGCGCGGCAGGCGCTGCGTGCCGCCGCCGCCGGGGATGATGGCCAGATCCACCTCGGTGAGGCCCAGCCGCGAGTCGGCGGAGGCGATGCGGATGTCGCAGGCCAGGGCCAGCTCCAGCCCGCCGCCGAAGCAGTGGCCGCGAATCGCGGCGATGATCGGCTGCCAGCAGCCGTCCATCGCCTTGCGGAAATCGAGACGCCGCCGGGCCTCGCGAAAGACGGTGGGGACCTGCGGCGCGGTGAACTCCCGGATGTCGGCGCCGGCCGAGAAGGCCTTGTCCCCGCCGCCGGTGACCACGATCACCCGCACCTCGTCGTCCTTGGCCAGTCCCTCGAAGCACTGCATCAGGTCGCGACGCATGGTCTCGTTCATCGCGTTGTGCACCGCCGGCCGGTTGAGGGTGATGGTGGCCACGCCGTCGGCGGCTTGATAGAGGATCGCTTCGTAGGTGCTCACCGGACCACCTTCCTGGCGCGGAGATCGTGCACGGCGGTGGCGTCGTAGCCAAGCTCGCGCAGCACCTCGTCGGTGTGCTGGCCGAGCGTCGGCGGCGGGCCGGGATCGCGGGTCGGCGTGCCGGCGAAGGCCAGCGGCTGGCCGATCAGCCGCAGCCGACCGACGTCGGGATGATCGTACTCGTGGACCATGTCGTGGTGCTGCACCGCCGGATCGTTCATGAACTCCTGGATCGTCTTCACCGGCGCGGCCGGAATGTCGTGGGCGGCCAGGACCTCCAGCCACTCCGCCCGCGGCTTCTCGCCGAAGCGCTTCTCGATGATCGGCAGCAAGGCCTCGCTGTTCTGGATCCGCAGCAGCCAGGAGGCGAAGCGCGGGTCGTCGGCGAAGTCCTGCATGCCGAGCGCGGTGCACAGCTTCACCCAGAACGACTGGTTGCCGCAGGCCACGAAGAACCACTGGCCGTCACTGCCCTGGTAGAGCCGGTACGTGGGATTCTCGCGCATCAGCGTGGGCTTGCCCGGATAGTCGATCGCGATCCCCGACTGCAGCGCCAGCACCCCGCGCAGCAGCGAGGTCTCGATGCGCTGGCCCCGTCCGGTGCGCTGGCGCACGAACAGCGCGGCCAGCACCGCCTGCGCGGCGATGGCCGCCGTGTAGTAGTCAGTCGGCGCGGTCCGGAGATATTGCGGGGCGCCGCCGAAGCCCTGCAGCGTCATCAGCCCGCCCATGGCCTGCAGGAGGGGATCGAACCCCGGGCGATCGACGTAGGGACCGGTGGAGCCGAACGCCGTGACCGAGCAGTAGATCAGCTTCGGATTGAGCTCCAGCAGGTGCGCGTGACCCACGCCCAGCCGGTCGGCGACGCCCGGTCGCCAGTTCTCCATGAGGACGTCGCCCTCGCGGGCGAGCCGCTCGACGATCTGGCGCCCCTCGGGCGTCTTCAGATTGAGCGCGATCGAGCGCTTGCCCCGGTTCCAGCCGAAGAAGCCGGGGAGCTCGCGGAACGAGTCGCCCTCCAGTGATTCCACCTTGAGGACGGCGGCGCCGAGGTCGGCCAGCATCATGGCCGAGTACGACCCCGCGATGTAGCTGGTCAGGTCGACGACACGAACGCCGTCGAGCGGCGGCGGTAGGGAGTCCACGGGCCGCCTTCCGCTACCGGGCGGCGCGGCGGACGATCAGCTCGCGGTGGTAGTCCGCGTCGCCGTACTGCGCCTCCAGCGCCTTGGCCCGCTTGAAGTACATGTGCAGGTCGTACTCCCAGGTGAAGCCGATGCCGCCGTGTACCTGGATCGCCTCGCCGCAGACCTTGCGCGAGGCGTCGCCCACGTAGACCTTGGCGACCGACGCGGCCAGGTCCGCATCCTCGGCGTCGGCGTCCTGCGCCCAGGCCGCGTAGTACACCGCGGAGTGCGAGTTCTCGGTCTCCAGCAGCATCTCGGAGCACTTGTGGCGGATGGCCTGGAAGGAGCCGATCGGCTGGCCGAACTGCTCACGCACCTTGGCGTAGCCGACCGCCATGTCGAGACAGCGACGGGCGGCGCCCAGCATCTCGGCCGCCGCGCCCACCGCGCCGCGCCGGATCAGACGCGCCAGACGCGGGGCGGCGGAGCCGGGCGCGCCCAGCGCGTCTTCCGCGCGGACGGGCACGCGATCGAGGGTGAGGTCGGCCAGCCGCGTTCCCGGGTCCATGTTCATCATGGGCGACCAGCGGAGGCCCGCGGCAGCCGGATCGACGAGGAACAGCGAGACGCCTTCGGGCGTCCGCGCCGGGATCAGCAGCACGCCGGCGACGTGGCCCCACGCGACGTAGCGCTTGACGCCGGAAAGCTGCCAGCCGGTCGGCGTCTTCTCGCCGCGCGTCGCGATCGCATCCGGGCTCCAGTCGAGATCGGCGTCGAGCAAGGTCATGGTCGCGCGCGCCTCACCGGTGGCGATGGCCGGCAGCCAGCGCTTCTTCTGCACGTCGGTGCCGGCCTCGGCGATGGCGTCGGCGACCAGCATCGTCGGCCAGTAGGGCCCGGGATAGGCGGCGCGCCCGAGCTCCTCGAGCAGCAGCGCGGTCTCGACCATGCCGAGGCCGCTGCCGCCGTGCTCTTCCGGGAGCGACAGACCCAGCCAGCCGAGCTGGGCCATCTCTTTCCACAGGCCTTCGCTCTCGCCGCGCGGATCGTCCCACCACAGGCGCACCACGGCCGATTTGCAGTGCTCCTCGAGAAACGCGTGGGCGGAATTCTTGAGCAGCGTCTGGTCGGGCGTGAAGGAAAAGTCCATGGCTCAGGCCTTCAAGCGGTCGGCCCGGACTTCCTTGGGCAGGCCGAGCACGCGCTCACCGATGATGTTCTTCTGGATTTCCGACGAGCCCGAATAGATGGTGCCGGCCCGGGCCCACAGAAACGCGGTGGCCCACGTGCCCGCCTCGCCGGAGGCGGTGTCGATCTCCTCGAACTCCTCGCGGGCGGTCATCATCTGCCCCCACGGTCCCAGGATCTCCAGCGCCGTCTCGTAGTAGCGCTTCTCGAATTCCGTGTAGGAGAGCTTGGTGATCGACGAGGCCGCGCCGGGGGAGTCGCTCTTGTTGAGCGCGGAGAGCACGCGCAGGCCGGCGTAGCGCTGCACCTCCAGCTCGGCGAAGAGCTTGCCCATCTTCGCCCGGATCACCGGGTCCTCGATGAGCGGACGCCCCTGGCGCTTGAGCTGCTTGGTGGCCTTCACCAGCTGGTTGAAGGCGATGGCGTAGCGCGTGACCCGGCCCAGCGAGTTGCCGCCGCGCTCGAAGCCGAGCGTGGTCTGGGCGATGGCCCAGCCCTCGTTCAGGTTGCCGATGAGGTCGGACTTGTCCGCGCGCGCGTTGGTCATGAAGACTTCGGAGAAGAGCGAGTGCCCGGTGATCTGCTTGAGCGGGCGCACCTCGACGCCGGGCTGGCGCATGTTCAGCAGCACGCACGAGATGCCCTTGTGCTTGGCCACCTTGGGATCGGTGCGCGCGAGCAGGATGCCCCAGTCGGCGATCGGGCCGCTCGACGTCCAGATCTTCTGCCCGTTCACCAGGAAATGATCCCCGGCGTCCTCGGCGCGCGTCTTCAGGCCGGCCAGGTCCGAGCCGGCATTGGGCTCCGAATACAGCTGGCACCAGATCTCTTCCGCGGTGAGCATCTTCTTGAGGTAGCGCTGCTTCTGCGCCTCGGTCCCGTGCACGATGATCGTGGGCCCGATGAAGCCGATGCCGAGCCCATTGATGGCCGGCGGGGCCTGGATGCGCGCCATCTCGTCCTGCACGATCGCCTGCTGCATCGCGGTGGCGCCCCAGCCGCCGTACTCCTTGGGCCACAACATGCCGACGTATCCCGCTTCGTAGAGCTTGCGGTGCCACGCCTTGCGCTCGGCCAAGGTCTTCATGTCCTCGGTCGGCACGTTGGCTTCGAGCCATCGGCGAGTCTGATCGCGGAAGGCGCGGTCTTCGGACGAGTAGTTCAGGTCCATGGGGGCCTCGCTTTGCGGGAGTGCCCGCTTTGTAACACGCGAGGGGGCGCCAGGCAACGGCGCGCCCGACGACGGATCAGGCGAGCGTGGGCAGGCGGTAGATCGCGGTGTGCAGGATGTGGGCGACGGGACGGCGCTCGCCGGCCACCACGACCAGGTCGAGCTCGACGAACTCGCGGCCGTTCTTGTCGAAGAGCGAGCGCACGCGGCCACGCGTGGCCAGCGTGTCGCCCACGCGGGCGCCGCCGAGGTGGCGGACGACGCTGCCCACGTGGATCCACGGACCCAGGCGCACGTTCTGGCGGAGCGCGCGATTGGCCTGGTCCAGGAAGAACGCGGGGTGGACCCAGCCGTCCCGCCCCCGATAGACCGGCAGCGGATCGGCGACACGGGCCAGCCACTCCTCGGCGAGGGCTTCGTCGTAGCGGGTGATTGGCGTCCCGAGCGTGTCGAGCGAGGCCAGGTGCTCACGCGTGGCCTCCGGCCGGGCCTCGGGCAGCGGTGCGGTGCCGTAGACGGCGAGGTTCACCGGCGTCGGTGAGCCCGACGGCAGGGTGGCCGCGAGCGTGGCGCACTCCGGCGTTGCCGCGGTAGCGCCGCGTACCGCCGCGCCCAGGCCCTCCTTGCCGCGCGAATCGATCGAGCCCTCCACCCGGAATTCTTCGCCGTCGAACAGCGGTTTGACGAAGCGCACGCTGGCGGTGCCCCGCTGCAGCCACGCCGATCCCAGCGCGGCGACCAGCGGCTCGGTGAGGTACGCGTACACGGTCACTCCTGGAACCAGCCCACCACGGAAGCCGTAGCGCTGGGCGACGTCGTCATGGTGGATTGCGTTCTCGCTTTGCTGGGCGGTGTTGCGGGCCTTGACCTGGTAGCCGGGCAGGAGTTCCGGGGTCACGGCGGGAGTCTAGCGAAGCCGCGAGGACCTGGTCAATCCCTCGCCAGGCCCTGGACGTTTCTTGTCGCCGGCGCGTGTCTGGAAGGTAGGGAACCCCTTGGCCGCACTCGTCGGGGCCAAGGAAGCCTCGGTGACGGTCGACGCCAACAACCGGCTGATCCTGGTGGCCACCAGCAATTTCGGGAGCGCCACCCGCCAGGTCCAGGTCATGGTGAAGAAGGCGGCCCTGCCGCCGACGCCGGGCGCCCTGAAATTCCCCGGCAACGACGCCAACACCTCCTTCACCGACGACAACTTCCAGGTGAGCGGCAACGACTACACGATGGCCGGGGGAACCGGCACCTGCGCGTCGGTGTATGGGATCACCACGGGGAGCACGACGAACGAGACGCTCGTGCAGGGCTCGCTCACCAGCGCGCAGAAGGACAACGTGACGGGCAAGAAGCAGGTCAGCTCCGGCACGGCCAACGGTGACAACACCATCGCCCCGGATGCGTCGCTGACGCAGGCCTC
>Ga0075428_100001208_pt1 | contig 27605 bp, 28 predicted proteins | sample RhiMetdeltSRZDD2_FD_75291 | JGI IMG/M metagenome (GOLD analysis project Ga0075428, IMG submission 75291) | Populus rhizosphere microbial communities from Tennessee, USA - Rhizosphere MetaG P. deltoides SRZDD2 | ecosystem: Host-associated > Plants > Roots > Rhizosphere > Soil | place: USA... | reverse complement strand
GCGGTCTCTTCGGGACTCGGACCGAAGCCCTCGTTGCAGGCCCTTATCCACGACTCATGAGGGCAAACCGCGCCCTTGAAGCCCGTATCTCTCGCCCGCCGGACTGCCTTCCTCAACTCCGCGTCCGCGACGTTGGCATGCGTGAGACTCAAGGGGTAGCTCATTCCCTGCGCCTGCCCGCCGACGGAGGTGGCGACCGTGATGATCTGGGACTTGATGTACTCGAGCGGCTCGAATTCCAGTCCCGCCGCGGCAGACATCCCGAGGTCCCGGCATAGCTCGCTTTCGTTTATCGTGAAGGTGCCGAACCGCGGACTCGCGCGGGCGATCTCCAGCGCGTTCCAGACGCCGGCGGCAGTAGTGACTTCGGCGTCTACTTCGAGCGATCCGGCGTCGATTCCCCGGCTCTCCTCGAGCGCATCCAGGCGCAGGCTCGCTTTCTCGATGTCCCCCGCTTCGTTCACTCCCTTCAGCACGACGCCGGCGATCCCTGGAAATACCGTCGCCTCCAGCTCGGCTGCCGCGGCTCCGCTTCCGATCCTGACGAAAACTTCGGCGCCGCCCCTTGCCGCCTCGTGTATCGCCGCAGGTATCCGGGATTTCAGATCCTCCTGCCAGTCCCTCCCTGGCCGCCGCGCGACATCGAGGATGATCGCATCGGCCCAGGAGGCGTAAGCCTTCTCGCCGAGTTTCGGATCCTCCGCGGACAGGGAAAGCAGCGAGCGCCGTATGTACTTCGGCAGCGGTCTCTCTCCCGTCGTTCGTTCGCTCATGAGCGCACCTCGAATCCTTCGTTCACCGGCGCCACTTGTTCCGGCGTCGCGCACACGCATCCCGTGAAGCCCAGGATCCTGCCCTCTCTCGCCGCTTTCGCGGTGCCCTCCTTCGACGCGACGCCGCCGCGCGAGCCGGGGCGCCAGAAAGCTCCGAGCGGCTGCATAGCGAGCATTCGCGCGGCGACGAGCGCGCGAGTCATGAGGAAGCGGTAGAGCCGGAATTCACCCTGCGGCACCGGCCCCAGCCGCATGGTCAGGTCGATCCGTCCCACGCCCAGAGCGGTAACCCGCGGACTTGCCGTCGCCAGCGAAGCTGCGTTCCAGAAGCCTTTCGCCGATTCCAGGATCAGGGCGAGCTCGGTCGTTCCGGGATCGACGCCGTGCTCCCTTTCCATCGCCGCGATAAGCTCTCCCAGCTCGCTCACTTCCTCCGGCTCTTCCGGGCCGGGCAGCACGATCCCCTTGATGCCACGGTGCACTGCCGCCCTCACGTCGGCCCACCGCGTATCCCGGTCGACGCGGACGAAGACCTCCGCGTCATTCCCGATCTTTCGGACGAGCCCCGCCAGGCCGGAACGCGCAAGCTCCTTGTGCTTCGGCGGGACCGTATATTCGAGGTCGAGCACCACCACGTCGGGCTTGAATGCATTGCAACGCGCTTCCGCGTCCGCGTCGTGCGCGGGAACGATCATCCAGGAGCGTCTCGGGTTCATTGGCTATCCTACTCGAGCTTTATGTTGGCCTGCCGGATCAGCTTCGCATACCTCACCAGATCTGTCTTGATCAACGCGGCAAGCTGCTGCGGACCGCCGGGAAGCGGGTCGGCTCCCATCGTCATCAGTTGCTCGCTCATCTCGGGCGTGTTCAGGATCCTGGTGATTTCCTGCGAGAGCTTGTCGATAATGACTTTCGGCGTTCCGGCAGGCGCCAGGATTCCCTGCCACGACTTTACCTCATAACCCGGCAAGCCGGCCTCGGTGAAAGTCGGGACATCCGGCAGGGCCACCAGGCGCTTGCCGCCCGAAATCGCGATGCCGCGGGCTCTTCCGCCCTTGACGATAGGAATCAGCGGCAGCGCATTGTTCATGAACATCTGCACCTGGCCGCCCATCAGGTCGGTCGTTGCCGGTCCCGCGCCCTTGTGCGGAATGTGCTGCATTTTTATGCCAGCCATGATGCAGAAAAGCTCCGCCGCAAGATGATTCGCAGTTCCGCTGCCCGACGAGGCGAAGTTGAGCTGGCCCGGCTTCGCTTTCGCCAGCGCGATAAGCTCCTTCAGGTTGGCCGCTGGCAGCGCCGCGTTCACTATCATCAGGGTCTCGGTCGCAATCGTCGTCGCGACCGGGGCAAAGTCCTTGATCGCGTCGTACGGCGTGGCGAGCAGGCTGGGATTGATGGCGTGTGTGCTTGTCACGTACAGGATGGTGTAGCCGTCGGGCCGCGCCTTGACCAGCGCCTGCGAGCCGATGATGGTATTGCCGCCGCCACGGTTGTCTACGACGACCTGCTGCCCCCAGCTGTCGGTCAGCTTCTGGCCGATCAGGCGCGACATGATGGTGGTGCTGCCGCCCGGCGGAAACGGCACGATGAGCCGTATAGGCCGCGTCGGGTACGTGGGTTGGGCAAGCGCCGTCATGGACCAGGCCAGCAGCAACAACGCCGCGCACGGCGCCTGCAATGCGGAACAGAGCGCGCTCACCATTCCTTCTCTCCGACCGGCAAAGTTCATCGAGAGACAAGACTACCTGTTACGCGACGGTTAGGTAAACTGCCGGGTGTCGGGCAAAGGAGTATCACGTGGTGGACATCAAGGCGTATCCGTACCTGTGCTTCGTCAGGTTCGACCTCACGAACAAGGAGTTCGACCGCCAGTTCAACGTCCACTTCGACAGCCATATCCAGGAGCTCGCGGACCGGCCGGGCTATTCCACGGCGTGGCGCACGCGGGAGCTGCGCGGCGGCCCATATAACGATAGCGAAGGCGTCCTGGAGCAGGAATACCAGCAGATCTACGCCATCAACGATCCGGCGCTGTTCAAGTCCTTCCCGCAGAATCCACCGCCGCCCGTGATGGAAAGCGAACCGTGGCGCCGCGATCTTGGAAATTGGGGCCGCGTCTTCTACCGTGTGCTGTCCTCGATCGAAAAGGATAGCCGCAGCGGCCGCTGCTGGGCGCGCTGCGAAAGCCTGTTCCGCGGGACGGCGGAGGAACAAACGCGGTTTCAGCTCGAGAGCGCGCAACACCTGAAACGCGTGCTGGAATTGCCCGGTGTCCACCGCGCGTGGCAGCTGCAGCACGCCCCGCATGCCGCCCAGATCGGCCGGGACCCGGTGGGCAACTACATGAATCTGTTCGAGCTGGACGCACCCGAGAATCTCTTCGATCCCAGCCTGGGCGAGGACCGTTTGCCGCTCACGGCCGGACAGGAATTCGGCGGCCGGCACTTCGCGCGCCTCTTGCTGAAGGCGGAGCCTCGGCGCTGAGGAGCTACGAGCTCCCAGCTCCGAGCTTCCAGCCCCGGACTCTTAGCTGGCAGCTGGTGGCTGGTGGCCGGCGGCTCGTAGCTCGCGGCTCAGGGTCTTCTCGACGCCTTCGTAGTCCTTGAAGATTTCCGCCCGGCGCGGTCGTCGCAGTCCGAATGAGTGCAGCCACAGCCGCACCATCCAACGCTTGCGCTCGGGCTCGGGATAATCCTCGAATTCCGTTCGTGCGTGCAGCGTCGTGTAGTTGTTGATGAACTGCATGTCGCCGGGCCCGAGCATCATGCGAGCCGCAGGTCGTCGCGATTGACGAGCTCGTCCATGTACTCGAGCGCGGCCTCTTCGAGCTCGCTGTAATTCGCGTGCCCCATCTTCCGGGCAGTCTCGATCGTATTGCGGAGAATTCTGCAGCTCACCACCCCATTCTCCATGCTGTAGACGGGAACGCGTCGCGGCACGACATCCCCGCCTTCTTCCACGCTCACGTAGAAATAGCCGTTCATGAGCGGGGCTATGTACTCGGGGCGGTGTGTCACGATCTCGTTCCACACGCGGGTGCTGCTGACGAGGCTGGAGAGTCCCCCTTCGCGCGCCTGGCGCACGCAGAGCAGGCCCACCATGTCGCAGCGATCGCTGTGGAACCTGAGTAGCTGGTTGGTGCGATAGCCTCTGACCCGGGCGCCCAGCTTCACCCCCTCATCGTAGACGTCGCCCAGCATGTCGCCGTACGAGTTCTGCGACACCGGCACGCCGAGATAGCGCCCTATGCCCCAGAACATCGTGCGAACCTCCGCGTCGCTGAAACGCTCTCTCGGCAGACCCTTCACGAGCAGAAAGCCGCGGCCGTCGTTGATCTCCTCGGCCCAGCCCCTGATGGTGGGCGCCAGGCTCCCGAGCGGGAAGTCGCGGGCCTGGATGTCCGTCACCTCCACGCCGCGGCTCACGCACCGTCGGGCGGCCGCAGCCAGCTCTTCCACCTCGGGCGCCGAAAGCGTGTAAGTCCAGGACCTGTCGTTGGCGTAGTCGGCGCCCTTCCACGCGGTCGCGTCGTTTACGAGCGGAAATGGATTCTTCATGCGTCACCCAGTCCAAAAAACATTAGCCACGGAATCACACGGAAACACACGGACAAATTCAAGAACAGATAACGCAGAAAACACGTTTTCAACTTTCCGTGCCCTTCCGTGTGGTTCCGTGGCCAAATTATTCCTCATCTACGAGCTGGCAGCAGCCGCGAGCAGCATCTCCGCCCCCTTCTCGCCGGTCGCTATCGTCGGGATGTTCGTGTTCGACGACGGTATGGTCGGAAACACCGAGGAGTCGATCACTCGCAATCCGCTCAAGCCGCGCACTCTCAGCTCGGGATCGACCACTGCTTGCGCGTCCACGCCCATCTTGCAGGTGCCGACCATGTGCCAGCTCGTCTGTATCGTCTCGCGCATGTAGTCGAGGAGCGCGGCATCGTCCCGGATATCCGGTCCGGGCCGCGTTTCGCGCACGACCAGCGGCTTCAACGCCGGCATCTCCGCGATCCGCCGCGCGAAGCGTATGCCTTCGACGAAGAGCTGCGCGTCGGCCTCGTGCGACAGGTACTTCGGGTCCATCGCCGCCTGCTGCAGCGGCTCGCGGGACTGGATGTGCAGCGTTCCGACCGAGCGCGGCTGCAGCACCTTGAACGCGAAAGTAAAGCCCGGGTACGGATCGAGGCCGTACTGCGGCGTGCGGGCATAGCGGTCCCGGCCCGACAACGGCAGCAGCAGCATCGCCAGGTCCGCCTGCCGCGACTGGGGATCGCCGCGCCATGCAACCTGCGCCGTCGCGGAGCAGATCGTGAGCAGCCCCTCGCTCTTGAAAAACCAGCGCAACCCTTCCTTCATCTTGAGCCACGGGCTGCGCAGCACGTCGTTGACGGTGATCGGCTGCGAGCACTCGAAAGTGACCCGCGCGCTGGGATGGTCACGGAGATTTTCGCCCACGCCCGGCAGGTGGTGCAGCACCTCCACGCCGTGCCTGCGCAGTATGTCGCTCGCGCCTATCCCCGAGAGCTCCAGCAACTGGGGCGATACCAGGGGGCCCGCCGCCAACACGACCTCCCGGCGCACACGCACCTTACGATTCTCGTTCCCCAGGCGGAACTCGACACCGGTCGCCCGCCGGTCTTCCATCAGGACGCGCGTGACCGGCGCACCCGTCAGCACCGTGAGGTTGGCCCTGTCGCGCGCGGGCTTCAGGTATTCCGCCGCCGAGCTGCTGCGCCACCCCTTGCGCGTGGAGTACTGGAGATAGTAGGCGCCTTCATAGCTGCCATCGTTGTAGTCGGCGAGCTGCTCGTAGCCCGCCTCCTTGCACGCCGCGACGAATGCACCCGAAAGCGGGTCGAACTGGTCGAGATTGGTGCAATGGATGGGGCCGCCGGTCCCGCGCACTGCGGGATCGCCCTGCGGGTAGTCCTCGAGCCGCTTGAAATAAGGCATCAGGTCCGAGTATCCCCAGCCGGCGCATCCCTCCTCGCGCCAGCGGTCGTACTCCCGCGGATCGCCGCGCACGAAGAGATTGCCGTTGATCGAGCCCGAGCCGCCGATGACACGGCCGCGCACCCAGCGCTGCGGCTTGTTGTTGAGATGGGCCTGCGGGACGGTCTGGTACTGCCAGGTATACCGCTCGTCGTTGAGTATCTTCGCGACCATGAGCGGGATCTTGAGATTGACGCTGTCGGCCGGGCCGCCGGCCTCGATCAGCAGCACCGCGTGGCGTCCGTTCTCCGTCAGGCGGTTCGCGAGCACGCAGCCGGCCGAGCCGGCCCCGACCACGATGAAATCGAATTCGGCATTCTCGGGCACGGCGGAAACGTACATCGGCGGCTCCGGTCGGATTCCGTCTTCACTATATATCAATCGAACGCGCTTGTTCCTTCCACCATTGCGACACGGCGGCCATGCATTCACAATGTGGAGAGGGAGAGATCTCATGGTCATGCTACGCATTGCTGTGACGTTCTTCGCGCTGGTCACCGGGCTCGCCCAGGCACAGAGCTGGCCGGCGCGCCAGGTACGCTTCGTCGTGCCTTTCCCGCCGGGCGGCTCCACCGACGTTGCGGCGCGGGCGCTCGCCGACAAGCTGACGCGCGCCCTCGGCCAGCAGGTCATCGTGGACAACCGCGCAGGCGGGGGCGGCGTCATCGGCACCAGCGAGGTGGCGCGCGCGGCGCCGGATGGCCAGACCATATTGTTCGCCGCCAACCAGGTCTCGACCATGCACCTGGTCGTGAAGAACATCCCGTACGACATGACCCGCGATTTCGTGCCGGTGACCCAGGCCACGACGCAGCCGATGGCGATCGCTGTGCACACGTCGCTGCCGGCGAAGAACGTCCGCGAGTTCGTCGCCCTCGCCAAGGCGCGTCCCGGCGAGCTTTCCTACGCGCATTCGGGTGTCGGCGGCGGCCAGCACATGACCGGCGAGCTCCTGAAGAAGGTGGCGAAGTTCGACATGGTCGGCGTCCCGTACAAGGGCGGCGGCCAGGCGGTGCTGGATCTCGTCAGCGGCCACGTTCCGGTATGCGTCCTCGGCTCCACTCCGCTCATTCCGCACCACAAATCGGGACGCATCCGCATTATTGCCTTCACTTCCAAGGAGCGCTTCCTCGCCATGCCCGAGATTCCGACGCTGCACGACTCGGGCTACCCCGGATTCGACTCCATACAGTGGCTGGGGGTGCTCGCGCCGCGCGGCACCGGCGCCGAGATCGTGCAGCGTCTGCACGCCGAGACCGTGAAAGCGCTCGCGCTGCCGGATGTGAAGGAGCGCCTTGCCGCCAACGCGCTCCAGCCGGTAGGCAACACGCCGCAGCAGTTCGCCGAAGTGATCCGTGCCGACATCGACCGCTGGACCAAGCTCGCGCGGGAAATCGGCATCAAGCCAGAATAATCATGCAGCGGCTGACCATTATCGATTCGCACACCGGAGGAGAACCTACCAGGGTGATCGTCGCCGGCGGTCCCGACCTGGGTACGGGGACGCTCGCCGCGCGCCGCGAGCGTTTCCAGCGCGAGTTCGACCACTATCGCTCGGCCGTCGTGAACGAGCCGCGCGGCTCCGAGGTGATCGTCGGCGCGCTGCTCGTCGAGCCCGTGGACAGCGCCTGCGCGGCGGGCGTCATCTTCTTCAACAACATCGGCTACATCGGCATGTGCGGGCACGGGACGATAGGACTGGTCGCCACGCTGTCGCACCTGGGGCGCATCCGGCCGGGCGCGCACCGCATCGAGACCCCCGTGGGCATCGTCACCGCGACGCTGCACGAAAACGGTGAAGTCACCGTGGAAAACGTCGCGAGCTGGCGGGAGCGCAAGGGCGTTACCGTGGATGTGCCCGGCCACGGCCCGGTGACGGGCGACATCGCGTGGGGCGGCAACTGGTTTTTTCTCGTCGAGCAGCACGGGCAGGATGTCGCTCTCGCGAAGGCAGAAGCGCTCGCCGAGTTCTCCTGGCGCGTTCGCCGGGCGGTCAACGCGCAGGGATTTCCCGACGTGGACCACGTCGAGTTGTTCGGGCCGCCCGCCACCGCCGGCGCGGGCTCGCGCAACTTCGTGTTGTGCCCCGGCGGCGCCTACGACCGCTCGCCCTGCGGCACGGGCACGAGCGCCAAGCTCGCCTGCCTCGCCGCCGACGGCAAGCTCGCCGAGGGTGCGCGCTGGATCCAGGAGAGCATCCTGGGCAGCACGTTCGCCGGGTCGTACCGCTGGCTGGATCGCGCGAACGGCAGGATCGCACCCTCGATCACGGGCATCGCCTACATCAACGCGGAGAGCACGCAGCTCATCGACGATCGCGATCCCTTCCGCTGGGGAATCAGGTGAGGTGAGCGGGCACGCTGTGATCGTCGGCGGCGGGGTGATCGGCCTGTGCACGGCCCTTTCCTGTGCTCTCCGCGGCTGGCGCGTGACCGTCGTGGAGCGAAACGGCGAAGAGCGCGACGGCTGCTCCTTTCAGAACGCCGGAATCATCGTCCCCAGTCATTTCGTGCCGCTCGCGGCGCCGGGCATGGTGGCGCTGGGACTCAAGTGGATGTGGAACCCCCGCTCGCCGTTTCGCGTGAAGCCCCGCGCCTCGTGGGCGCTCGCGGACTGGGCGCTTAAATTCTGGAGAGCGGCCAACGCCGGTCACGTGCGGCGGGCCGCGCCCGTGCTGCGCGACCTGAGCCTCGCCAGCCGCACCAGCTACGAGGACCTCTCGACGCCGGGAAACGACTTCGGTTTCGTGAAAAGCGGGACGCTGATGCTCTGCAAGACCGCGCACGCGCTGGATGAAGAGGCGAAGACGGCGGAGCACGCGCGGGAGCTGGGGATCCCCGCGGAAGTGCTCGATGCGCGCCAGACCGCGGCGCTCGATCCCGATGTCGCGATGGACGTCGTGGGCTCGGTCTACTACTCGCGGGACTGCCATCTCACGCCGGACCGCCTCATGGCCAGCCTCCAGCGCCGGGCCGCGCAGGCTGGCGTGCAATTCGCCTGGAATTCCGAGGTATCGGGCTGGCGGACCGACGGCGACGGGACCCTGCGCGCGCTGAAGTTGCGCGACGGCCACGAAATCGAAGCGGACGCGTTCGTGCTTTGCGCCGGGGCCTGGTCGGCCGGCCTCGCCCGGACGCTGGGGCTCGATCTTCCCCTGGAGGCGGGCGCGGGCTACAGCGTCACGCTGCCGCATCCGCGCCAGTCGCCGCGCCTGTGCGCCATGCTCACCGAGGCACGCGTCGCGGTGACGCCGATGGGCGGGGCGCTGCGTTTCGGCGGAACGATGGAGTTCGCCGGACTGAACGGCGCCTTCAGCCCCGCCCGCGTGCAGGGCATCATAGACGCGGTGCCACGCTACTATCCGGAGCTCAAGCACAGCGACTTCGAGGGCGTTCGGCCCTGGCGCGGCTTGCGCCCGTGCTCCCCGGACGGCCTCCCCTATCTCGGGCGGAGCGCCCGTTATTCCAACCTCGTGGTGGCCACGGGGCACGCCATGATGGGGATGACGCTCGGCCCGATTACCGGCAAGCTTGCCGCCGGTATTCTGTCAGGGGAAAAGCCCGCGATTGATATCACGATGCTGTCGCCGGATCGCTACGATCCGTGACCCGTCGCTCGTAGCCAACAATCAATTGATCTGGATTTTCGCCCGCTGCACGATCTCGCGGTAACGCTTGATCTCCGCGACGACGAACTCACTCAGCTGCTCCGGGGTAGGCGTCACTACGTCCACGCCCATCGCGGTGATGGGCTGAAGCACGTCCGGACGGCTCATGACCTTGGAGATTTCAGCATAGAGGCGGCGCACGGCGGCTGCGGGCGTGCCCGCGGGGACCGCGAGCCCGTACCACTCGGTTATCTCGAACTCGGGAAGACCCGACTCGATCATGGTCGGAACCTCGGGGAGCACTGCCGAGCGCTGAGTGCTGGTGACGGCAAGGGGGCGGAGCCTGCCGGCCTTCACGAATCCGAAAGTCGAGCCGAAGCCGTTGAACATCATCGGTATGTGCCCGGCGGCGACGTCGGACATGGCGGCGGGACTACCTCCTTTGTACGGGACGTGAACGATGTCTACCTTCGCCTGGATCTTGAACATCTCGCCGGCGAAGTGATTGGAGACACCGATGCCGGACGAGCCGAACTGCACGGCGCCGGGTCTCGCCCTGGCGAGCTTGATGAGCTCCTGCACGTTGCGGACGGGCAGGGACGGCGTGACAACGAGCAGGTTGGCGGCGCGCCCTTGCAGGGTCAGCGGCTGGAGATCCTTGATCGGGTCGAAGGGCAGGCTCTTCATGAGCGTCGCGTTGGCTGCAAGCGCGCTGTTGATCGTCCCGATGGTATGACCGTCGGGCCGGGCAGTTGCCAGCGCCTGGGTGCCGATCATGCCCCCTGCGCCCGTCCGGTTCTCGACGACGACCGATTGCTTGAGCGCTTCGGAGAGGTGCTTGGCCAGCAGCCGGCACATGATGTCGGTGGTTCCTCCCGCCGCCTGGTTCGAGATCAGGCGAACGACGCCCGTCGGCGCCCACTCCTGGGCAAGGGACGGACTCGGGATGACGCCGGCGGCCGATACTGCCGAGACGAGCAACTTGATCGCAGTTCGCATGGTCCGTCATTCTACATCCTGAGTCCCACGCCGCCCGCTGCGCTGGGCCGCGACGGTGCGATGCTAGAATGAAATTTCCAGTCGGAGAGGATTCGGCATGAAGTGGACAGGCGTCATCTCGGCGATCACGACTGCCTTCAATTCGGATTACAGCGTGGACCACGCCTTCTTGGCGAAGCACGCGCAATGGCAGATCACGAACGGCTGCGACGGCATCGTTGCTCCGGGGTCGCTCGGTGAAAGCGCGACGCTTTCCTTCGATGAAAAGGTTGCGGTCCTCAGGACGCTGGTGAAGGCGCTCGGCAGGAACCCGGTCGTCGCCGGCATCGCGTCGCTCAGCACGGCGGAAGGCGTCGCGCTCGCACGCGCCGCGGAGGAAGCGGGCTGCGCGGGCGTGATGGTGCTGCCGCCCTACGTCTACGCCAGCGACTGGCGTGAAATGAAGGCGCACGTGCAGGCGGTCCTGCGCGCAACGGGACTCACCTGCATGCTTTACAACAATCCGCCCGCGTACAAGACCGACTTTCTGCCGGAGCAGATCGCGGAGCTTGCCGCGGAGCACTCGAACCTGCACGCGGTGAAGGAGTCGAGCGGCGACGTGCGGCGCGTGACCGCGTTGAAGGCGCTCTGCGGCGATCGCCTGGCGCTGTTCGTAGGTCTCGACGACGTGGTCGTCGAGGGCGTGCGCGCCGGAGCGGTGGGCTGGATAGGCGGCCTTACCAACGCACTTCCCCGGGAATGCGTCGCGCTCTATCGCCACGCCATGCGGGGCGAGACGGGGCAGGCGGAGGCGCTCTACCGCTGGTTCCTCCCCCTCCTGCGCATGGACACGACGGTCAAGTTCGTGCAGCTCATCAAGCTGGTCCAGCAGGAAGTTAACATGGGGACCGAGCGCGTGCGCGCGCCGCGTCTCACGCTCGCGGGCGCCGAGCGCGAGGCCGCGCTCGCGACGCTCAGGGCTGCGCTCGCCACCCGCCCGAAGCTGTAACACGTCAACCCGACGGCAGATGAACGCAGACGAACGTCCAAATCAATTTGAGGTTTTCCTGACCTGAAATGCGAATACGACTCCTCGGCACGGGAACACCCACGCCCTCGCTGAAGCGCATGAGCTCGGGCTACCTTGTCGAGACCGGCAACCGGAAGATTCTCTTCGACTTCGGGCCGGGCGCCTATCACCGCATGCTGGAGGCTGGCGTGAAGCCGGTGGAGATCACTGACGTTTTCTTCACCCACCTCCACTACGATCACTGCCTCGATTACATCCGGCTCCTGATGACGCGCTGGGACCAGGGCGCAGGCAGAATTCCCGACCTGAACGTCTACGGGCCCGCACACACCGCGCGATTGACGGATCTCGTCGTCGGAGAAAACGGTATCTTCGGCCCGGACCTGGAAGCGCGGACGGGGCTCCCGATGAGCCAGGCGGTGTTCGTAGCGCGGGGCGGCAAGCTGCCGCGCGCGAAGCCGCGGCCCGTGGTCCGTGAGATCGAGAGCGGCGAGACAGTCGATTGTGGCAGCTTCACCGTCCAGGCGCGCGCGGTGTTGCACGCGCAGCCGGTTCTGGAATGCTATGGTTACCGGCTCGAAGCCGAGGGCGCGAGCTTCGCCTACTCGGGGGATGCCGGGCCGTGCAAGGCGATGCAGCAGCTCGCGCAGGACTGCGACGTGCTGGTACACATGTGCCACTTCATCAGCGGCACGGCGTTGAACCCCGAGTTCAACAAGCGCAACATGGGGCACCTCGAGCTGGCGCGGCTGGGTGAGGACGCCAACGCGAAGAACCTCGTCGCAAGCCACATCACCGAGCAGATGGACGTTCCGGGAGTGAAGGAGCGGCTGATCAGGGATATGTCGGAGATCTACAAGGGAAATCTCTTCTTCGGCGAAGACCTGATGCAGATACCGGTCGAGGGGCCGGCGGCGCGGAAGCTCGACTGAAAACTATTGGCCACGGAATCACACGCAAGCACACTGACAAAATCGTTGTTCGTGCAGGACGTCCAATCTGAACCGCCAAGACGGCGAGACCGCCAAGAAGGCCAAGAATGGAATTGCGGAAGAATAGGGCCGTCACTGCAGACATTCCAAATATACGTCCGTGAGTTTCCGTGTGTTTCCGTGGCTAAATTGAATTAGACCTTGTCGATATGAGCACAGCGATTCGTGTCGGGCTCATCTCCGACACGCATGGATTGATCCGCGAGCAAGCGTTGGAGGCGCTCGCGGGGTGTACACACATCATTCACGCCGGCGACATTGTGACACCCGCGATTCTCGACAGGTTGCGGGAGATCGCTCCCCTCACCGCCGTCCGCGGCAACAACGACAGGGGCGACTGGGCAAGGTCGCTGCCGGAGTTCGAGGTAGTCGAATTCGGCCCTCTCCTGGTCTACGTCCGGCACGACCCGTCGGAGCTGGATATCGATCCTGCCGCGGCGGGATTTCGCGTGGTCGTGTGCGGCCACTCGCACAAGCCGGTGGTCGAGACGCGCGAGGGCGTACTCTACGTCAATCCCGGCAGCGCGGGCCCGCGGCGGTTCAAGCTACCAATTTCAGTAGGTGAACTTAGAATCGATGGCAGTCGAGTTCACGCGAAAATTGTTCAATTGGGTCTATGAGGGTACCTCTTCGACTTTGTTAATGACCGCACGAGGCATCCGCGAGCTCCAGGAGATTGCTAGACATTGCCGTGGCTACTTTCCGGGATTCGCCTGTTTCCCTGCGAACTCTGACGGTAAACTGAGATATGACGCTCGCGCTGAATGAGGAACTGCTTAAGGGAAATGGGTGCTTCGGCTGCGGGCCCGACAACCCCGAGGGCCTCAGGATCCGCATCTTCCGCGACGGCACCCGCACCGACCGGCTCGTTGGCATCTACCGCCCGCGCGACACAGCGGGCGGCTTTCCGCAGATCGTCCACGGCGGGCTGCAATTCACCGTGCTCGATTGCATGGCCGGCTGGACCATGTTCCTGCTGCGCAATCCGGGAAAGATGATGCCGCTCACGAAAAGCGCCGGCACGCGCTTTCACCGCCCTGCCCGGCTCGGCACCGAGCTTGCCCTCTCGGCCGACGTGACGCGGGAAGCCGCTACACCGCGCGAGCCGATTCTCATCCATACCGAGATCCGCGATGCAGATGGAACGCTGCTGACCGAGGTCGACTTCGAGTACGTCCTGCTCCCTCAGGAGCGTTTCATGCAAGCTGTCGGCATGTCCGCGTTGCCCGACAGCTATCGGCGCCACTTCGGAGAGCTGTAGTTCCGTCAGGGGTCAGGGGTCAGAGGTCAGGCGTGCGGACCATCAAGGGTCGAAGGTCCGGGTGCCGGTGCCGAATCCTGAATCCCGGATCCTGAATCCTGCTCCATCAGCTCCATTCGTCGATCGCGGCTCGCAGTGCCCTCCCACCCTTGCCGAGCTCGGGCGGCAGCGTCTTGCGGAACGACTTCCGCTTCTCTATTCCGGCGTACCAGCGGGCAATCTTCGGCGCCCGTGCGCGCCAGTCGTGCGGATACCGGAAATCGGTGTACTGGAGCGCCACGCCGAGGACGATGTCCGCCATGGTGAACGTCTTGCCCACCAGATAGCGTCCGCCTGCACACGCATGCTCCGCGGCGTCGACGGCGCGATGCACCCGCTGCTCCTCGCGCTGCATCCGCTCCGGCCACTGGGTCCTGGGCAGCCGCTGCATTTCGGTAACGCGCCCGACTACCGCGTCGATGATCCCGTTACCCAGCGCCTGCCACCATTGCGCCTTCCAGTACGCTTCCCCTTCCCTGGGCTCCAGCGACTTGCCTTCCAGGCGATCGAGGTAGCGCGCGACGATGTCGGAGTCGAAGAGGTAGCTTCCCGGCCCGACCTCGAGCACCGGCACCTTGCCGAGCGGATTCCAGCCGACGATCGGGCTGCCCTCCTGGTGGGGGTCCGCGGTCACGAACTCCACCGCGAGGCGCTTTTCCTCGATCAGCACCCGCGACTTGCGCACATAGGGGGAGGTGAGTGTGCCGTACAGTTTCATTCCGTAGTCTCCTCGGTTCTCATTGCATGCAGGATTCGTTCGCGGTCCCAGCGCGGCGCAACGAGCTGGATGAAGTCCGGCACGTAGCGGCGCAGGAAAATGTCGCGGCGCAGGCTGACCGTCATGACGCTTCTCGGAAAAAGCGGCGTCACGTCCACCACGCGCAGCCCGCGGTCGGCCTCCGCGTCAAGCGCCAGCGTCGGTATGACCGCGATGCCGAGTCCCTCCGCGACGTAGGCCTTGATGATGTCAGAATCGATCGCGCTCACCACCAGCTTGGGCTCGAGCCCGCTCGCGCGAAACGTCTCGGATATGATCTGGCCGCCCCGCTGGGCGGGGTTGTAGCCGACGAGCGGGAATTCCGCGATGTCGTTCAGCGTCACGCGCGTTTTCCGCGCGAGCGCGTGCCCGAGCGGCATGATGAGGCTGCGCTCCACGTCGCGCCCCGGCAGGAACACGAGATCGGGACGCGCCGGGCCAACCTCGGTGCTGATCCCGATGTCCGCGTCACCGGCCGCGACGAGCCGCAGTATGTCGTCCGGATCGGCCTGCCTCATGTACAGATGCACGCCCGGATGGCGCAGCGCGAACACCTTGATGGGCGTGAGGAGCGTGTAGCGCGCGTGCAGGTGACTGGTGGCTATGGTCAGGCGTCCGCCTTCCTCGCGGCTGTAATCCTCGGCGATCAACCGTATGTTGTCCGCCTCGCCCAGCGCGCGTTCCGCCGCAGCGAGGATGGCGCGGCCGGGCTCGGTGAGGCCGGTGATGCGGTTTCTCCGCCGCGACAGCAGCTCGACCCCCAGTTCCCGCTCGAGCAGCTGAACCTGGCGGCTGACCCCCGGCTGCGACGTATGCAGCACCGCAGCGGCATTCGAAAGGTTGTGCGCCTGGCGAGCAATCTCGCGCAGTATTCGCAGCTGTTTCAGTGTCATAACATCTATCATACCGAAATCGTATGACAACATTAATAATAAGTCTTTTACTGCATGGAAGTACGGGCCTACGATTCGCGCTCACCCCGTTTGAGGAGACCAGCGATGACCGCGGCAGCCGTGAGAAAACCTTCAAATCATCAAGACTTTACCGTCATCCGACTGGCCAAACACCTGGGAGCGGAGATCCGCGGGATCGACCTCTCCCAGCCCCTGGACGACGGTACCTTCGCTCGGATCGCCAAGGCGTTCTTCGAGAACGAGGTTATCGTCTTCCGGAACCAGAAGATCAGCCCGGAGCAGCAAATCGCATTCACCCGCCGCTTCGGCGTTCTCGAACAGCACGTGCGCAAGGAACACCGCCTGGACGGTTACCCGGAAATCCTGATCGTCTCCAACGTGTTGAACGAACACGGCAAGGCAATCGGCGTGGAAGACGCGGGCCGCTTCTGGCACAGCGATCTCTCGTACAAGCGCGAGCCCAGCCTCCTTTCCGCGCTCTACGCGCTCGAGGTGCCGGTCAAGGATGGCGTGGTGCTCGGCCAGACCGATTTCGCCAGCACGACGGCGGCCTACGAAGCTCTGACCGACGACATGAAGCAGCGCCTGCAGGGCCTCAACAATGTGCACAGCTACCGCTACTACCGCGCCAGGAACATGGAGGCGCAACAGGAGGAGCAGGCGCGCGGCGCGCGCACGGTGCAGGAGCACGTCCTGACGCCCGAGCAGCTCGCCAGCGTGCCCGACAGCGAGGCGCCCATCGTGCGCACGCATCCCGTCACCGCGCGCAAGGGGCTATTCATCAACGAGGCGCATACCTCGCACATCGTCGGTCTGCCCAAGGCGGAAAGCGACGCGCTGCGCGCCGAGCTTTGCGCGCACATCATCAAGCCGGAATTTCGCTACGAGCACCGCTGGCAGGCAGGCGATCTCCTGATATGGGACAACGCCGCCGCTCTGCACAAGGCCAATTTCAACTACGACCTGCCGCTGCGCAGGCTGATGTACCGGACCACCGTGCGCGGCCCGGCCGTCGCCTGAGCCGCTCGATGAGTTCGAGCGCGCAAGGTCTCATCACGGTATGGCTCGACGTGCCGCCCGACAGGGAGGAAGAGTTCAACGCCTGGTACGATCTCGAGCACCTGGCTCAGGTAGTGGCGCTGCCCGGCTTCGTGAGCGCGCGCCGCTACCGTTGCGATGAAGCGCCGATCCGTTATCTCGCCTGGTACGACACCGTCGACGAAAAGGTCGAGACCGGACCGGCCTTTCAGCGGCTCGTCGCCGAGCCGACGCCCTGGTCGCAGCGCATGCGCCGGCTCTATGGCGACAAGCGCGAGCGCTTCAATTTCAGGCTGATGCGCGACGTCGGCCAGGCGCCTGACCGGGACACGCCCTGGCTCTACCTCGTGCACACCGACATCCCGGACCATATCGTCGGCGAATACAACGAGTGGTACGACAAGGAGCACCTGCCGCGCCTCGTGACGGTGCCGGGTGTAGTCCGCGCGCGGCGCTACACCGCGGTATCGGGCAGCCCCCGCTACCTCACGGCCTACGAGCTGACCGACAAGGACGCCTTCGAGAGTCCCGAGGGGCTCAAGGCGCGCAAGACGCCGTGGACAGAGAAAATGCGCTCGCTGTTCCAGAACACTCGGCGCTCCATGTGCAGGCTGATTCTGCCGAGCGTCCGTGAAAGAGCCTGGCGCTAGCGCGAGGGAGGGTCGAGTGACGAGCCTTGTTCTGACCCGCGTCGAGGAACGGGAAGCGGGGCGCGTCGCCTGCGTCACGGTCGACAGACCCGAAAAGCGCAACGCACTGGGAATCGCGGGGAAGAAGCAACTCGCGGAGACCTTCCGGAAGCTCGCGCGGGACAAGGCGCTCCGCGTCGCGGTCCTCACCGGCGCAGGCGAGCGCTCTTTCATCGCCGGCGCGGACCTGGCGGAAATGAAGGATCTCTCTCCAAAAGGCGCAAAGGAGGAGCACACCCTGACCCACCGCGCCTGTGAAGCCATCCGCGCCCTGCCGGTACCGGTGATCGCGCGCATCAACGGCTACTGCTTCGGCGCCGGCATGGAGCTTGCCGCCTCGTGCGACATGCGGATAGGCGTCACCACGGCGAAACTCGGCATGCCCGAGGTCCGCTTCGGCATACCCTCGGGGATGGAAGCGTGCCTGCTGCCGCAGCTGATCGGATGGGGCAAGACCCGGGAACTGGTCTACACGGGGTCCCACATCGACGCTGGTGAAGCCCAACGCTGCGGTTTTCTCGAAAAAGTGGTCGAGCCCGCCGAGCTGGACGCTGGCGTAGAGCAGTGGGTTTCAGCGATACTCTCGGCCGGTCCGCGCGCCATCAGGCTGCAGAAGAAACTCGTGCAGGACTGGGAGCGCATGACCATTGCCCAGGCCGTCCAGGCTGGGATACGCGCGTGCGTCAAGGCGCGGGAGACGGATGAGCCGAGGCGATTGATGCTTGCGTTCCTGGAACGCAAGAAGAGGTGATGAATACTGGTGATGGTTACTGGTGATGGGTACTGGTGATGAGAACCGGTAGTTCATCACCACTTTTCATCACCATTTCTCATCACCACTTTTCATCACTTCCTTTCTGGCAAAATCCATAGAGTACCGATTCAAGAGGGACCGGATTACCGTGTACTTGCTGGAGCACGACGCCAAGCAATTCCTCGCCCGCCACGGCATCCCCGTGCCCCAGGGCAGACTCTTCGAGCGCGACGCGACGCTGCACCGCGCGGCCATCCCGGAAGGGCCGTGGATGGTCAAGGGGCAGCTCGCAGCCGGCGGACGCGGCAAGGCCGGCCTGATCCGCAAGGCAGCGACGATGCAGGAGCTCGCCGATCACACGAACGGGATCCTCGGCGCCACGGTGAAGGGCCGCACGGTCGAGGCCGTGCGCATCGAGCGCCAGGTCACCGGCGCAGAGGAAGCCTACGTCGGCCTGCTGCTCGACGCGGGCGCCGGCGGGATACGCGTCATCCTGTCGGCGCAGGGCGGCATGGACGTGGAGAACCTGCCGCCGGGAGCAATCCGCTCCGAGGTTGCCGCTCCCGATGCCGGCGCGCTCGCCGCGTGCGTCGCGCGTCTTGCCGCCGCGATCGAAGGCCCGAAGGGCAAGGCGCTCGCCGCGGCCGGCCAACGCCTTGCGCGTGTCTTTCTCGAATGCGAGGCGATGCTGATCGAGGTGAATCCGCTCTTCGTCCATCCCGATGGCAGCTGGATCGCAGGCGACGCGAAGGTCGTCACCGACGACAACGCTCTGCCGCGCCAGGAGGCCCTGCGCGCGCTCGTCAGGGAGCGGGCCGACGCCTACCGCGAGGTTGCGCGCAAGGAGGAGCATGGATGCGACTACGTCGTCGTCGATCCCGGCGGCGAGATCGGGCTTCTTACGACCGGCGCCGGGTTGTCGATGATGCTGATCGACGAGCTGCGGGCGGCTGGATTGAAGCCCTACAACTTTCTCGATGTCCGCACCGGCGGGCTGCGCGGGGAGATCACGCGCCTGGTCCAGGTGCTGCAATGGCTCACCGAGGGCAGGAACGTAAAAGTGCTGCTGGTCAACATCTTCGCCGGTATCACCGATCTCGCCGAATTCTCGAAGCTCCTCGTCGCAGCGCTCGCCGCGGTTCCCGCCCTGAAAGTCCCGGTCGTCGCGCGCCTGGTGGGCAACGGCCTCCCCGCCGCGCGCGAGGTGCTTTCGGCCGCCGGCATCGCTTTGCATACGGATCTGGACGAGGCGCTCAACGCGGTGCGCGCACATCTGAAGAAGTGATGGGAGAAAGTGATGATTGATGGTGATGAAAAATGGTGATGAAAATCGTCTTCTTAGCCCGTTTCTCATCACCAGTTCCCATCACCAGTATTCATCACCAGTTCTCATCACCAGTCTCTCCGGCTAGCAGATGATCAACCCCCGCATCTCCCGCGACACCCCAGTGATCGTGCAGGGCATCACGGGCCGCGCTGGACAGCTGCACAGCCGTCTCATGATGCAGTACGGCACCCGAATCGTAGGCGGTGTATCGCCCGGCGCGAAGACCCGCGAGGTGAACGGCGTTCCCGTGTTCGCGGACTGCGCGGAAGCCGTGGCCCGGGCTGGCGCGCAGGCAAGCGTGCTGCTGGTGGGCGCCATGCAGTTGCTCGACGCCATGCGGGACGCGCTCGCTGCCGGCATACGCTATCTCGTCACGCCCACCGAGGGCATGCCCGTGCACGACGCGCTGCAGGCCCGGCGGCTCACGCGCGAGGCAGGGGCGGTATGGATAGGCGCTTCCACGCCGGGGATGGCGATCGCCGGCGAGGTCAAGCTGGGCTTTCTTCCCGACGATTCCCTCGTCCCCGGCCCGCTGGGTCTCATGTCGAAGTCGGGAACCCTGTCCTACGAATCCGGCTACCGGCTCGCGCAGCGCGGTATCGGCACTTCCGTGTGGATAGGCGTGGGCGGCGATCCGGTCAAGGGCACGCGCTATGCCGATCTCGTCCCTTTCTACGCGTCCGATCCGCGGACCGAGGCGCTGCTGGTGATCGGGGAAATCGGAGGATCGGAGGAGGAGGAATTCGCGCAAGCGCTCGCGGCGCAGCGCTTCACCAAGCCCGTGTTCGCCCTGATCGCGGGTCGCAGCGCGCCCGAAGGCGTCACCATGGGACACGCCGGCGCACTGGCGCACGGCAGCCACGGAACGTACCAGGCCAAGCGCGCCGCGCTCGAATCCGCCGGCGTTACGGTATTCGGCTCGCTCGGCGAGATGGTGGCGGGCGTGAGCGCGCGCGGCTCGCTCTAGCCGTTATCGACTCTGGCGCCCGTCGCCTTGATGACCTTTTCGTACCTGTCGTAGTCCTTCTTCAGACGCTGCGCGAACTCATCCACCGTCATGATCATCGGATCGAGGGCCTGCGCACCCAGGATTTTCACGACATCCGGATGCTGCACGGCTTTCGTGATTTCCGCGTTGAGCCGCTCGACGATGGCACGCGGTGTCGCGGACGGGACGAAGGAGCCTATCCACGCTGTCATCTCGTAGCCCGGCACTCCCGCCTCCGCGACCGTCGGCAAGTCCGGAAACGCCTTCAGGCGCTGCGCGGAAGCGACGCCGAGTGCCCGCAGGCGTCCCGCCCTCACCGCGGCGTCTACCGAGCCTATCCCGACGAAAAATACCTGGGTTTCACCGGCGGCGAGCCCGATGACCGCGGGACCGCCCCCCTTGTAGTTCACCTCCAGCATCTTCGTCCCGGTCATCTGGAGGAAGAGCGCCATGGTGAGATGGGTATAGCTGCCGGTGCCCGTGGAGGCATAGGCGACCTGCCCCGGCCGCGCTTTCGCGAACGCGATCAGCTCCTTTACCGACTTCACCGGCAGGGACGGATGCACGACGAGCATCCCGACCTGCGTGGCGAGCGGCATGACGCCCGTGAAATCCTTCATCGTGTCGTAGGGCAGTTTCTTGTAGACATGTGGGTTCGCGACGTGGGTGGCGGAGTTGACGAGGATGGTGTAGCCGTCCGGCGGGCTCTTCGCGACGAGGTCGGAGCCGATCGTTCCCGTCGCCCCCGCCCGGTTCTCGACGATGAACTGCTGGCCCAGGCTTTCCGTGAGCCGCTGGGCGACGACGCGCGCGACGACGTCGTTGGAGCCGCCCGGGGGCCACGACACGACGATACGAACGGATTTTGCGGGATACGCCTGCGCAAATACCGCCGGTGGCGCCGACAGCAATGAAATCGCACCCGTCACGGTGGCCCCGAAAATCAGCTTCATCGTTTTCCGCGGCATCATGAGGTCCTCCGTCGGCGTTACCGGTCACATGTCACTCGATCCTGGCGCCGCTCAACTTCACCACCTTTTCGTATTTTTCGTAATCTGATTTCAGGCGCTGGGCAAACTGCTCGGGCGTCATATGCATCGGATCGAGCGTCTGGCTGCTGAGATTCTTCGCCACGGCGGGATCTTCGAGCGCTTTCTTGAGTTCGGCGTTCAGCCTGTCGACGATAGCGCGCGGCGTGCCCTTGGGCGCGAAGCAGCCCACCCACGCGGTGAACTCGTAACCCGGAACCGCTTCCGCGATAGCCGGAATGTCCGGTAACTGCGGCACGCGCTTTTCCGAGGTCACCCCGAGTGCCCGCACGCGATTCGCCTTGAGGTTGGTGATGACCGAAGCGATGGTGGCGGTGACTGCCTGTATTTCGCCGGACGCGATGGCAATATTCACCGGCCCGCCCCCCTTGTATGGCACGTGCACCAGCTTCACCTTCGTCATCGCGGCGAGAAGCTCCATTTGCAAGTGGAGCGCGCTGCCGTTGCCCGCCGAACCATAGACGATTGCGCCGGGACGCTTTCTCGCCAGATCGATGAATTCCTTCGTGGTCTTCACCGGCAGCGCCGGGTGCACGACCAGCACGCTCACCTGGCGCGCCAGCGCGGTGATGCCGATGAAATCGCCGAGCGTGTCGTAGGGCAGGCTCTTGTACAGATGGGCATTGGCGAGGTGCGTCGCCGACTGCACCATGAGGGTATAGCCGTCGCCCGGGCTCTTCGCCACGAGGTCCGCGCCTATGGTGCCCGCCGCCCCGCCGCGGTTGTCGATTATGAATTGCTGCCCCATCTGCTCGGACATCTTCTGGAAGACGATGCGGCCGGTCACGTCGTTGGAACCGCCCGGGGGGAAGACGATGATCACCCGTACCGGTTTCACGGGGTAGGTCTGGGCCGGCGCGTGTGAAGGGGCAAGCAAACCGGCGAGCAACGCCAGCGATACCGCGTGCCAGGACGTGGCGGTCATGGAACTCCTCCTCGTATCCCGGAGACCGTTCCGGGGCGGTATCCCGCGCCGCCTTCGTATGGGCGGATTTGTTTCGACGGGACCTGCCTATGGTAGTCCAAATAATGGGCGCCCGGGAAGTCCCCATCCTTGCGGAAGCCCCGTCACCGGGAAAGTCCCGTCAATCGATACTTGCCCCGCTCGACTTGATCACGCGCTCGTACTTGGCGTAGTCGGAACGCAACCGCTCGGCGAACTGCTCGGGCGTCATGTGCATGGGGTCCAGCGTCTGGCTGCTCAGGATCTTCGCAACCTCTGGGACCGAAATCGCCTTCTTCAATTCCGCGTTCAACCGATCCACGATCGGACGGGGGGTTGCCGCCGGAGCGAACGCGCCGATCCAGGCGGTGAATTCGTAGCCCTTGACGCCGCCCTCGGCGAGCGTCGGTATGTCGGGAAACTGGCTTACCCGGTGGTTGGAAGTAACGCCCAGCGGGCGCAGTCGCTTCGACTGGATGTGCGGAATCACGGATCCGACGGTAGCCGCCATCGCCTGAGTCTCCCCGGACGCAATCGCGATTGCAGCCGGTCCGCCGCCCTTGTACGGCACGTGCACCATCTTCGTGTCGGTCATGACGTTGAGCAGCGCCATGGCCAGGTGCACGAAGCTGCCGCTTCCGGAGGACGCGTAGGTAATCTGGCCGGGCCGCGCCTTCGCCAGGGCGATGAACTCCTTCGTGGTCCTGGCCGGTAGCGCTGGATGCACCACGACCACGCCGACCTGCAGCGCGAGCGGCGTGATCCCGATGAAGTCCTTCAGGGTGTCGTAGGGCAGCTTCTTGTAGAGATGGGGATTGGCGACGTGCGTGGCCGACTGCACCATGATGACGTAGCCGTCGGGCGGCGCCTTGACGACCAGGTCCGAGCCTATCGTCCCCGAGGCCCCGCCGCGGTTCTCGATCACGAACTGCTGCCCCAGCTGTTCGCTCATCTTCTGGAAAACCACGCGCCCCACGATGTCGTTCGATCCGCCGGGAGGCCAGGGAATCATGACGCGGACTGGCTTGACGGGATAAGCCTGTGCCCCGGCGACGGCCGGGACGAATACAGCGACCGCGGCCAGCAGCGCCGCGCGGCGGAAAAACTTCATGCAACCCTCCTCGGGTTTTGATTGCGCCAGCCAGTATCGGTGAAAAACGTGCTCGGGCACAATCCCGGCGGGCTGTTAGAATTTCCCGTGACTCGGGACGCTACGCGCCTGGTTACATCCAAAACCGCTAGGGATATCAGACATGGCACTACCACTTGAAGGTGTTAAGGTCCTCGACTTCACCGCGATCATGGCGGGCCCCTACTGCACGCTGATGCTCGCGGACATGGGCGCCGACGTCGTCAAGATCGAGGCGTTCCCGGAAGGCGACGGTTCGCGCCGGTTCGATCCCAAGGTCAACGGCGAGAGCTACTGCTTCGCCGTGCTGAACCGCAACAAGAAGAGCGTCGGGCTCAACATGAAGGACGCGCGCGGCAAGGAGATTTTCCTCAAGCTGGCCCGCGACGCCGACATCATCATGGAGAACTACCGCCCCGGCGTAACCCGCAAGCTCGGGATCGACTACGAATCCATCAAGGCGATCAATCCGGACATCATCTATTGCTCGGTGTCGGGATTCGGCCAGACCGGGCCGTACAGCCAGAAAGGCGGCTTCGACATCATCGCGCAGGGCATGAGCGGGATCATGACCATGACCGGGGAGCCCGGCGGCCGTCCCGCCAAGGTCGGCATAGCGATGAACGACATCGCCGCAGGCTCCACGGCGCTCTACTCGATACTCGCGGCTTACATCAAGCGGCTGAAAACCGGCGAAGGCGCCTATCTCGACACCTCTCTCATGGAGGCGGGCCTCGCGTGGACGTATTGGGAATTCGGCGCCTTCTTCGGCAACGGGGAGATACCGGTTGCCACGGGCACCCGGCATCGCCGTTCGACGCCGTACCAGGCGTACCGTACGCAGGATGCCTACGTCACCGTCGGCGCGAACAACGAGAAGCTGTGGACGGCCTTTTGCAGGGAGGTGCTCGAGCGCCCGCAGATGATGGAAGACCCGCGCTTCAAGACGCTGGCGGCACGGCTGAAAAACATAGACGACCTGCAGGCCGAGATCGAGCAGGTATTCGCAAAGCAGCCGACCGGGCACTGGGTGAAGAAGCTCGACGCAGCCGGCGTCCCCGGCGGCCCGGTGTTCACCTACGACCAGGCGCTCGGGAACGAGCACTCGCAGGCGCGCAGGATGGTGCAGGAGATCGACCATCCGAAGATCGGGCGCATGAAGATACTCGGCAACCCGGTCAAGTCCACGACGGAGATCTCGCGCTCACGCACCCCGGCGCCGTGGCTGGGCCAGCATTCCGGCGAGGTATTGAAGGCGCTCGGCTACCCGGACGGAGAGATCGCGAAGCTGTTCTCCGAGGCAGTCGTCTACGATCGCTACCGCGAAAAGACGACGGCGTGACAGGTGACACGTGACACGTTTTCCAGCGTCACATGAACGGTTCTCACGGGTCACGAGTCACGGGTCACGAGTCACTCCTTAGCGACAATGTGCAGAGCACTTGCGTATCTGGGACAGCCCGTCCTGCTGGACAACCTGCTCTACCAACCCGACAGCGCGCTGGTGCGGCAGGCCTACATGCCCAAGATGCTGCACATGCTGAACCTCGCGGGTTTCGGCCTGAAGGCGTGGGACCGGACTTCGAGCGAGCCGGCCAAGCCGTACAGCTACGCCTCGACCTCACTACCGGTGTTCGACCGCAACCTGAAGGCGCTGGCGGAGAAAATTCATCCCAGCTGCGTGCTCGCCCACGTGCGCGGCGTGACCTATTCGACCGAGGTCGAGATTTCGCTGCAGAACGTGCACCCGTTCCAGTTTCCCGGCTTCGCCCTCTCGCTCGCCCACAACGGCGATCTCGCGCGCTTCGCGGAGATGAAGCCGCTCCTCTCGGAGCACATCCGGCCTGAAGTCGCGGATTCGATACGCGGCACCACCGACAGCGAGTGGATCTACGCGCTGATCCTGTCCCGGCTCGCGGCACCGCGCGGGCCGTGCACGGCCGATGATCTGATACGCGCGGTGGACGAGGCGCTCGCGACGATACGCCGGGTCCGGGAGCGCCTGGGGATTGCGACCTCCTCCTCGGTCAACCTGTTCCTGGCGACGGGAGACCAGCTCGCGGCAGTGCGCTACTGCTTCGACTTCGGCTGCTACCGGACCGAAGACCCGGCGCAGGTGCACGAGGCGAATATCGCTTTTCTGAGCCTGTGGTACACCTCCGGCCGCGAATACGGGCATCACGACGGCGAATGGAAGATGGTCGGCGGCGCCGACGCCGCCAACTCGATCATGATCGCTTCGGAGCCGCTTACCCGCGACACCACGACGTGGCTCGAGGTGCCGGAGTATTCGATGATCTACGCCGACACCCGGGGTGGGCGGCCGACGGTGGAGGTGCACTATCTGGAGTGACGCGTGACGACTGACGACTGAACGACCAACCAGAGGGAGGATCACATGGGCTGGGACTGGTACATGCAGGTGCTGAAGAAGTACGCGGTCTTTTCGGGCAGGGCGCGGCGCAAGGAGTACTGGTTTTTCATTTTGTGGTACGTGATCATCAGCATCGGGCTCGCCATCATCGACTCCGTTGCGGGATTGCATATAGGCAAAGCGGGAGTGCTGCAAACCTTGTACGCGCTGGCACTGTTGATCCCCAGCCTGGCAGTAGCGGTCAGACGGCTGCACGACACCGGTCGGACCGGCTGGTGGCTGCTCATCGGATTGATTCCGCTGATCGGCGCTATCGTCCTCCTGGTATTCATGTTTACCGATAGCCAGCCGGGCGAGAACGAATACGGTCCCTCTCCCAAAGCGGCCTGAGGAATAGTCCGACTCGTGACGAGCGCTCATGGACCAGGCGATCACCGGGTTTCACCCGGATGACGAGCAGCACTGGGTCGCCGAGCTCGAATGCGGTCACGATCAGCACGTGCGGCACAACCCGCCGTGGATCAATCGCCCGTGGGTAACGACACCGGACGGGCGGGCGCAGATGCTGGGGCAGCGCCTGCCGTGCACGAAGTGCGATGCCGGCGCGCCGCCGGACCGCGTCGCCTGAGGACTGGTCGACACCGAATTGAACAGGAGGAAACACAGATAACAGAGAGGATCAGGTTCTTGAACCCTCTGTTGCCTCCGTTATCTCCTGTTCGAGAATTTCAGGCTGCGCGACAGTCCTGCGCACCGAGCGCCCGCTGCAGCTCTTCCACTTCGGCCGACTTTGCCCGGGCGTCCCGGATACGCGCCTGGCTGATGAGGCGCACCAGGTGATTGTTGGTCCGGGCGAGCGCCTGCAGGAGCTCCTGGTTGACGGCATCCCGGAACCGGCTTGAAAGGCGGTCGTCTCCCGCATACAGCCGGTCGAAAGCGGCCCGGTCGAACTCCAGCAGCGTCGAATTTTCCCGGGCCACCGCGCCCATGCTGTGCGGCTGGCTCTCTATCAGCGCCAGCAGACCGCACAGCCGTCCGGGCCCGAGGATGCCGACGCGGCGGTGGCGTCCGCCGTGCGCGTTGGCGATCTCGACAGCCCCGCGCACTACGACGTACCACGCCGTGCTGGGCGCTCCCTGTTCGAAGACCAGCTCGCCCCGCCGCGGCTCGACCACCGCGGCCAGCCGGGCGAATTCGTCTATCTCCAATGGAGCGAACCGGCGGAACAACGGCAGCGCCGCCAGGAAAGCGCGCCAGTCGAACGACACGGCGCCGCGGTGTGCGGCGCCGCCCTCCCGCCTCGCCATCGGGGGCGCAACCTGCCCGAGCGCGTCGCTCGCCATCACGCGTGTGTTCAACTCCCGCAGCCGCGCGCACAGCGTCCTGGCAATGCGGCTCTGGATCTGGAAGGCCGCATGATTGCGCTGCGCGAGCAGCATGCGGAAATTGTCCCGCTCCACCGAGTAGCCCGTTACGGCCGAGCGCGCGGTGACGGTGGCGGAGCGCGTCGCGCTTTCGATGAGCGCCATCTCGCCCAGCACACTCCCCGGTCCGAGCGAGGTCACCGGGTGCTCCCCGCCTCCCGGCAGCGCCGCGACGACCTCGGCCGAGCCGGATTCCAGGATGTACGCGCTGTCCGCCGCGTGCCCCTGCCGCACCAGGCACTCCCCGGCCGCAAACGTCACCGGCCGGAATATGCCGAGAAAGGTATCGAGATCTTTCGAGTCGATTCCTGAAAAAAGCGGAACGGTCCTGATGAAATCGCCCGTGGACATGCACCCGCGCGGCCGTGCATCAGCTGCCGACCGCCCCTTCTCCTATGAGCCGCATCAATTTGCACCATCCTTCCCGCGAGCGGAATCGTTGCGAAAGGAGGGTGTCGCGGCACTAATTGATCTTCTTCTCGGCTTCCTTCGTCTCGACTTCCTTCTTCTCGACTTCCTTCTTCTCGGCTTCCTTCTTCTCG
>Ga0075428_100001206_pt1 | contig 27625 bp, 32 predicted proteins | sample RhiMetdeltSRZDD2_FD_75291 | JGI IMG/M metagenome (GOLD analysis project Ga0075428, IMG submission 75291) | Populus rhizosphere microbial communities from Tennessee, USA - Rhizosphere MetaG P. deltoides SRZDD2 | ecosystem: Host-associated > Plants > Roots > Rhizosphere > Soil | place: USA... | reverse complement strand
CCGTGGTTTACGTTGGCGCTCACCGTTGTCGGTTTTATCCTGGCTGGTTTGTTGGTTAAAAAGCAACTGGCGGCCGTAGAAAAGCGGGAGGATAAATCATGAGCTTTGGTTTATTCGCCTCCGAAAGCGGTCCGCACATTAGTATTGCGCCGGATACTATTTTCCACCTTGGGCCTCTTCTCATAACCAACTCGCTTCTACTGGGTTTGTTGGGTGCAACCATTGTCTTTTTGCTTTTGTGGGCAACTGCGCGCGGCATTAAAAAGAACAGTAATGGCCGTTTTGTGCATACAATTATGTGGGCATTCGAAAGTTTATACGACACTGCTGTCGAGGTAATTGGCGACCGCAAAATCGCCAAAAAGGTGGTGCCCCTGGCCATTACCCTCGTCTTTTTCTTTGTCATCAACAACTGGTTGGGGTTGTTGCCGATTGTCGGGCCGATTACTTGGGATGGTGCACCGTTGTTCCGTGGCGCGGCTGCTGACCTTAACGTCACCATTGCGCTAGCTGTTATTTCGATTGTGACTGCCCAGCTGTGGGCCATGAAACGCCGTGGGTTTTTTGGCAACCTCAAACGCTATTTTGTTAATCCGTTTAAAGACCCGCTGCATGCTTTCGAGGGCATCCTCGAATTTATCGCCGAATTTACCCGCACCGCCGCCCTAGCCCTGCGTATCTTCGGTAACGTGTTTGGCGGCGAGGTATTGCTTGGCGTTATCGCTTTCCTTACCGGCTACGCCGCTGTTGTTGCCCTCCCTGTTTTTTACGTTCTGGAGCTTTTTGTCGGGGCCGTCCAGGGTTATGTATTCTTCATGTTGACCATCGCGTTCATTTCCTTAGGCTTGCCTGAACCGGGCAACGAGCACGGCCATGCGGAGCCCGAGGAAAAGAAGCTGAAACCTGCAAAGGAGAAGGCTTAAGATGATGGTTAAACGGCTGCGTAGCCCATGTGTCGCAAAAGTGAGTCCTCCCGAAGTGGAGCCCGAGATGCAATCTTTTGAGACCCGGCCTTTAAGCCGAGGCTCAAAAGTTGTGTCGCGGCGCGTGAACGCTCACTTTTGCGACACATGGGTGAAAGCAGCACCTCAATTAAGTAACTAATTAAAGGAGTTAATATTATGGAATCAATGGCATTTGGTCTGACCTACGCAATCGGTGCCGGCCTTTGTGGTATCGGCCTTGGTTTGGTTGGTATGGGCGCGATGAACGCCGCCGGCCGCAACCCCGAAGCTTTGGGCAAAATCCGTACGCTGATGATCTTGGCTATGGCCTTCGTGGACGCCCTGGCTATCATCGGTTTGGTTGTTGCACTTATTATCAAGTTCTTATAGACGAGTAACATTTGATGGAAGATTTGTTATTAACCGTAGCGAGTACTGCCGCCGAGGCTGCCTCTTCAGAGCATTCTGAAAGTTTGTTTTCGGCGCTGGGCATCGACTGGAAGCTATTGATTGAGCAGGCCGTCGCCTTTCTCATTCTTGTCTTTTTGCTTGGCAAGTTTGTTTATCCTGCCCTTATGAAGGCCGTTGACGGCCGCCGCGAACAGATCGAGGCTGGTATGCAAGAAGCAAAGCAGGCCGAAGAAAAATTGGCCGAGGCCGAGAGTAAGGTTGCCGATCTGTTGGCAGACGCCCGCAAAGAAGCCGACGAAATGCTTGCCCGCACCCACCAAGAGGCCAACGCTGTGGTTGCCGACGCCGAAGACAAGGCTAAAGTGCGCGCCGAGCAGATTGTCGCCGATGCCCGCGAACAACTGGAGCGTGATGTCCGTAAGGCCCGCGAAACCCTTAAAAAGGACACCGTAGAGCTTGTGGCCCGGGCCACCGAGAAAGTCATTGGCGAAAAGCTAGACGCCCAAAAAGACGGCAAGTTAATCACGGCTGCATTACAGGAGAAGGCGTAAGCTTATGGCACAAAAGTTCTCACGCCGCACCATTGCCCGCACTGTTGCCGCCGGCTTGCTGGCCCGCCCGAGTGACCGTAAGCTTTGGCTAGAACGTGCCGCCGCGTATCTCGTCGCGCACAACCGCCAAGACGAGGCCGGACTGCTCGCGCAAGACATCGCCCACGAATTGTTTGTCCAAGGTGGCCAACTGTCCGTGGATGTTGTTAGTGCGCGCGCCTTGTCTGACGGTGTCAAAGCCGAACTGGTCAAGATGTTCAAGACGGCCACCGGTGCGAGCCACGTTTCCTTGAGCGAACGGCAAGATCCTTCCCTGTTAGGCGGCCTTGTCGCCCGCACCCCAGACGCTGCGCTAGATATAACTATTCGTGCCAAATTAAATCAGTTAGGAGCAATGCGATGAATCAAGAGGGCTTTCCTAAAGCAACCCGTCCAGAAGCTGCCATCGAAATATTACCGATGCCATTTAAAGCGCCAGAGGATCCTTTGCAGAGGGAGAACTTACTATTAGATCCAACAACTCAGGAACAACAAGACCAAGGAGATAGAAATGAGTGAGCTAAGAGTTCAAGAATTATCCCAAGAGCTCACCGACGCCATTCAGGGCTTACGCCAAACGAAAGGCCTCGAAGAGGCTGGAGTCGTAACTCGTGTAGGTGACGGTGTGGCCTGGATTTACGGCTTGCGCAGCGCCGGCTACAACGAAGTTATCGAAATCGAAACCCGCGACGGCGGCAAAGTAACGGCCTTTGTGTTGAACCTACTCGAAGACGAGATCGGTGCCGTAATTTTGGGCGACGACGCCCAGGTTGTTGCCGGTGCTAAAGTTACCTTAACCGGCCGCGTTTTGGACGTACCAGTCGGTCAGGAACTGGTTGGTCGCGTGGTCGACCCGCTCGGTCGCCCGCTCGACGGCAAAGGCCCCATCAAATCCAAAAACCGTGGGCCTATCGAAAACAAAGCACCTGGCGTCATGGACCGAAAATCGGTGCACGAACCACTGATGACCGGTATTATGGCCATCGACTCTATGGTGCCCATCGGCCGCGGCCAGCGTGAGCTGATCATCGGCGACCGCCAAACCGGTAAAACCGCCATCGCCGTGGACACCATGATTAACCAGGCCAAGCAAAAGACCGGCGTTATCAACGTCTATGTCGCTGTTGGTCAAAAATCTTCTAAAGTTGCCGCACTTGTTGAGCGCTTAAAGCGCGAAGGCGTGATGGATCAGACCATTGTGGTTGCGACTTCTCCTTCTGACCCGGCTCCGCTGCTCTACCTTGCGCCTTACGCTGGCGCTGCCATGGGCGAATATTTTCGCGACAACGGCGGCCACGCCCTGATTATTTACGACGACCTTACCAAGCACGCCGTGGCTTACCGCCAGATGAGCTTGCTGCTCCGCCGCCCACCAGGCCGTGAAGCCTACCCTGGTGATGTGTTCTACCTGCACTCCCGCTTACTAGAGCGCGCCGCTAAGTTGAACGACAAGCTTGGCGCTGGTTCGTTGACCGCGTTGCCGATTATCGAAACCCAGGCCGGCGACATCTCGGCGTACATTCCAACCAACGTGATTTCGATTACCGACGGCCAGATTTTCCTCGAAACCAACCTGTTTTACCAAGGTATCCGTCCGGCCATTTCGGTTGGTTTGAGTGTGTCGCGTGTGGGTGGTGCCGCTCAAACTAAGGCTGTAAAAAGTGTGTCTGGCGGCATTAAGCTGTCCCTCGCGCAGTTCCGCGAACTGGCCGCCTTTGCGCAGTTTAGTAGCGACCTCGACGCCGAGACCAAACAATCTATTGACCGCGGTCAACGCCTGACCGAGCTGCTCAAGCAAAAACAATACCACCCGCTTAGCGTCGCCGAACAAGTGGTCAGCATTATGGCTGCCACCAAGGGCGCGTTTGACACCGTGCCAGTCGAAAAGATCAAACCTGCCCAAGCCGACCTCATTACTTTGCTCGAAGACAAACATGGTGCCGTTATGAAGCAGCTCAACAAAGGCGATAAACCAGAAGAAAAAGACGAAAAAGCCATCCTAGAAGCCGCCGAAAAAGTCGCCAAAACCTTCGCCGCAACAAAAAAGAAGGCTGAGGGAAATAATGGCTGACGGTAAAGAGATACTTGGCAATCCGGACCTGACTAATATGGCTGCAGCCGCTCTGGGCGCTGATCATATGCATCGGGAGCTTTCTCATCCGATCAAAGGAAAGCTTACCCCCGAAGATGTGTTAGGAGTAGCTAAAGTTGTCATCGGGCAGGCAGAAAAATGGCCGGAAGGTGATCCTCGAATAACTATTTGGCGAGAAGTGGCTGATAGGTTAGGGACAGCTCTTATCCGTCCGCAAGGAGAGCAATAGTATGGCATCCAGGCAGCAAATTAAACGGCGGATCGGCTCGATCAAGAGCACGCGGCAGATTACCAAAGCAATGCAATTGGTAGCTGCCAGCAAGCTGCGCCGGGCGCAAGAGGCAGTGGCTGGCCCTCGGGCGTATGCCGAGATGGCCCGCGGTATTTTGGTTCGCCTGCGCCAGTTAGCGAGCGACGACACCGAACTGCATTTATTTAGCGAGCGGCCGCTTAAAACTCGCCTGTTAATGGTCGTAACCAGTGACCGTGGTTTGGCCGGCGCCTACAACGCCAATGTCATCCGGCGGATGATTAACGAAACCAAGGAAGACCGTAACCGCGGCATTACCACCAAAGTAGTGGCCATTGGCCGTCAAGCCGCACACGCCGCCAGCCGAATTTCCGGGCTAAGCGTCGAATCGGTGTACCAAGAACTACCCGACAAACCTACCGCCGACACCTTGCGCCCTATTCTTACGAATGTAGTAAACTTGTTTGCTAACCAAGAGGTAGACGCAGTAGATATTATCAAGACCAAATTTGTGTCCACTGTCGTACAGCAGGTTGAAGTACGCCGTTTATTACCCGCTGGCACCTTTGACGAGGACGAAATACTTGAAGCACCTGCTGAGTTGGCTACCGCAACGGTTGAACCGTCGGCCGAAGCGTTACTAAAGTCCACCACCCTGCGTTTGTTAGAAGCTCAAATCTACCAAGCCTTGCTCGACGCCAAAGCAAGCGAAGAATCGATGCGCATGCTCGCCATGAAAAACGCCACCGATAACGCTAGTGACTTGATTGACGACTACACGCTCGAGTACAACAACGCCCGCCAAGCAGCCATCACCCAAGAGCTCGCCGAAATCACCGGCGGCGCGGAGGCTATGAAATGACCCAGCGTACGGTCTTTCTCGTCCAAGCTTTAGCAGAGCAACCAAGGAGTGAAGCTTTTACTGGTATAGAACAGGTATTAACAAGGAACGGTATCCAACTTTTGCCTTCTCTCGGGCAGTATACCTTGCCTAATGAATATCAAGCCGATGTGGGGGGAGCATGGGCTCGTGGGGAAATTGCTGAACATGCCGAACGATACCGGCCAATAATAGAAGCCGCAACAGCGCTAGTAGTGGTAAATAATCTTCCTGAAGCCATAAAAGACACAGATGGAAAAACGCTTTGCGAGGTGCCTTTTGCGGTTGGGCGGCTTTCCCTTAATTTTATGCGTATTGCGACTGATGTGTTTGGTGAGAATAGCGGGCAGATCTTCCTTTCTCACAATTACCCGAATATTAGTGAATTGTCTAGCGTTCCACAAACCCCATCGGTACAAAAGGCACGTGTCCGGCTGCTTAGTGCATATCAATTTCTGCCTATCGCCTTACAGGGTAACTATGCCAAGCTAGCTACTATTGGCGGCGCGGAGGCTATGAAATGACCGAAAGCCTATATTTTGCGGCCAATGTACTACAGCAACCAGGGATCGACCCGCATTACCAAGCAGTTTGCCGGGAAGTTTGCGTAGAAGCACTGGTAAAAAATTTTGGTACCCGAAAAGCATTGACACCTGAGGAGAATTATCAAGCTGGGCTAGAAAGGCTTAGGCTGGCGGCTGAAGCGGATGATAGTCTAATTGTGTTGAGACCAACCGTAGTGGCATCCTCGGTCGCCTCGGTCCAAGAAATATATGCTTCTTTGGTAAGACGCTTTAACCCTGCGAATGAAGATGTGAAAGAAGATTAGGAAGCCCATGAGAATTAACGATGCTACTAGAGATAAAATGGAGATAGTATAATGACAACAATGACACAAGATAAAACAAAGGCCGCCACCGGACAAATTGTCCAGGTTGTCGGTGTGGTGGTGGACGTTGAATTTGCGCAAGGCCACTTGCCTGCAATCAATAACGCCCTTACGGTAAAATTAAACGGCAAAGATTTGGTTTTGGAGGTTGCGCAGCACCTAAGCGAGACCACTGTCCGCACTATCGCCTTGGCTAGCACCGATGGCCTTAAGCGGGGCGACGTTGTAACCGACTCTGGCGCGCCAATTAGCGTACCCGTTGGCGACGAAACCCAGGGCCGTATGTTTAACGTGGTCGGCGAACCGATTGATGAAAAGCCCGAGAATAATTTTAAAAAACGTGCGCCGATCCACCGTGCCCCTCCATCGCTAGAAGACCAATCTGGCAGTATTGAAATTCTTGAAACAGGTATTAAAGTTATCGACCTCATCGCTCCCATCGTAAAAGGTGGTAAGGTTGGGTTGTTCGGTGGTGCCGGTGTGGGTAAAACCGTGCTCATCCAGGAGCTGATTAACAACATTGCCAAGTTCCACAGTGGTAACTCGGTGTTTGCCGGTGTGGGTGAGCGTACCCGTGAAGGTAACGACCTGTACGAAGAAATGAAAGAAGCCGGCGTGCTGGACAAGACGTCGCTTGTCTTTGGCCAGATGAACGAGCCCCCGGGCGCCCGTTTGCGTGTGGGCTTGACTGGCCTGACCATGGCCGAAAGTTTCCGCGACGCCGGAAAAGACGTGCTATTGTTCATCGACAATATCTTCCGCTTTACCCAGGCCGGGAGTGAGGTGTCTGCTCTGCTCGGCCGCTTGCCTTCCGCCGTGGGTTACCAGCCAAACTTGCAGCAAGAAATGGGTGGCTTGCAAGAACGCATTACCTCCACCAAACAAGGTTCAATTACTTCGGTGCAAGCCGTGTACGTGCCCGCCGACGACCTTACCGACCCTGCCCCAGCGACGACCTTTGCCCACCTCGACTCGACCATTGTGCTTAACCGCGCGCTCACCGACATTGGTATCTATCCGGCGGTTGACCCTCTCGACTCTAGTTCAACAGTCCTCGACCCAGAAATAGTTGGCGAAGAGCATTACCAAGTCGCCCGCGAAGTACAGCGTATTTTGCAGCGCTACAAGGATTTACAAGACATCATCGCCATCCTTGGTATGGAGGAATTGTCCGAGGAAGACAAGCAAACCGTGGCCCGCGCGCGCCGCATCCAGCGGTTCCTCAGCCAGCCATTCTTTGTGGCCGAGAAATTTACCGGCAACAAGGGTCAGTACGTTAGTCTCAAAGATACCGTCAAGAGTTTTAAAGAAATCCTCGACGGCAAGCACGACGCTAAACCAGAAAGCGCCTTCTACATGAAGGGCGCCATTAGCGAGGTAAAATAATGACTGAGTTTGGATATCGCGACGGCGGTTGGCCAGAAGATTATAACGATGATCGCTTAGAAAGCGAGTTTAAAGGTGACGACCGAGAAGTCCCCTTAGACGCAGAGGCTTATCCAGAAGTCGAAAATCCTGGTCCTTTAGAAGAAGTTGAGAGCTACGAGCCATTTGTAGAAGAGCTTGACATTGAAGGAACCCATAGGCTGCCTTATGGACATGGCGGGGACATCTAAATGAACTTCGAACTAGTCTCACTCGATGGTGTAAAGTTTAAGGCCCAGGCCTTTTCGGTCGTATTGCCAACGGCATCGGGCCAAATCACTTTACTTGCCCAGCACGAGCCGCTGCTTAGCGTGGTCGTGCCTGGCATCATCACTATTCGCCGCAATAAAAGCGATGCCGACACGCACCTGGAACATTACGCTACCTACGGTGGTGTGCTGGAAGTAACCAAAGACGGCGCGCGTGTGCTGGTAGACGAAGCCACCCACGGCGACGAAGTCAACGAAGCCGAAGCCCGCAAAGCCCACGAAGCCGCCCTTGCCCACCTAAAACAAGCCAAAAACCAGGTAGAACTGGACAAAGCCCAAGCATTAGTGGACCGCTCCGTCGTCCGCCTTGGCGTTGCCCAACTTCACCGCCGCCACCAAAGAAAATAAGTCCATTGTATTAGGTAGAATTAACAGAGGGTAATTTTAAGCTGCCAAAGTGTATGCGTGCTGTACTTGGGGCAAAAATTGGACGTTGTCCGGGCCGAGATTTTCGCCTGGTTTAGTGGGGTCAGGAAGGTTTAAAATAGTTTTTGCCGTAAAGACTGTTATTGCATCGCGCAAATTCTCATATCCTGGGTCGCCCATGTAGGTACTAATAAGTCCGTGAAGCTCCGGCAAGTGACCCATACTTACATGGTAGGCTTTACTGCCTTGCTCCCAGGCTGCCATGCTATCGAACCGGTGGTCAGGGTCGTCGGTTACTGCTACAAGATTGGCCTCGTGGTTTGGCAAAGCTAGCGGTACTTTTGTAATACCTTTTTGACTGATCGGAATATCTAAGCCGCTTTCTGATTGTACCCAAGAATAGTTGCCCGAAGGTTCCATAGCTTTATCGGCAACTTCGGTTCGCCGAACTGACTTGATGGCTACTCGGGCCAAGGCTGCCGATGTTTCATCAAAGCGTTCGGCAGTCATATCGGGGGAAATTTTTTGAGCGATCTCTAGTGCCAATTGTCGTTCTTCGGTAGCTGTGCGTGCAGGATGTTTATGGCGCGTCCGGTGTTTTGTGCCGGTAAGGGCGATTTTTCTCATGTTTTCAAATCCGGCGCATCCCCTATGGTTAAGGGCAAGTACGGCAACATCTTCAACTTGTAGCGTGTGGTGAATCAACTTTGCAAAGGTATCTACGGGTTGCTGTAAAGTTTTAGTCGCGCGGCTAAAACTGTCGGGTTTACCTAGCTCCATTGCCCCCGCCCATCCAAATGCTAGGCCGACATTACCGCCCAAGTATTGAATGCCGCCCCATTTCCAGCGGTCATCGCCACAACCAAGTACCATCATGCGTCCGGCGGCGCGGGCACTAGCAATAGTTCCAGGTATCCAGTACGGAGCTTTCTCCGCCAATCTTGTAGACGACATAGCCCTAAACAGTGCTTTATCCTTAAAAATAATATTATATATCAACAAAGGGGTGTTGTATAGAGTATTTTTATAATGACGTTGTAGATTATATAATATATTTATGAAGTTTAATGCGCTTAATTGTTCTACGGAAACGCGAATTTTTCCTATACCTTTTTCTGTGGTCAGGCATTATTTCGAGCAATTTAGTGGCTTTGATGAAGAACAAATTACATTGATTACTGGGAGTAACCAGGAAATCACTGTAGAAACCGACCCCACCCATCATTTATTGCGCTTAGTAGAGTGTCCTGATTTAGTTAAAAAACCAGACAGCGCGGAAGCGCGGGCGTATCGTGCTGGTGTGTGTATCGGCACGACGATTATTAGAAGTCGTATGGCACATTTATTAGGAAGGGGTGCTCTGCTCCACCTACTTAAAGTAAAACCCGACAAGCGTTATTTGGATGGGCCAGACCCTTTGGCGCAGATTTATTTTCAGACCGCTTTTGTAGATAAGACTACTGTCACCGGCGCTCTTAGGCTTACGGAATCTTTGACGTATGGTTTGTATACACACGATGACGTGGATGATGAGAAACTTTTTATCCCTTCCCCTTTAGCCAGGCTGGAAGATGCTTGGCATGAGAAAATGAGTTTTATGGTTGGGGGTACGCATTTAGATGAAACAGATAATATCGGCCTTGGAATTTCACATACTTTCCGGTTGTATTCGTTCCTTGAAGATCGGGCTTTAAAACAAGTTCCAATGCCTGCGGTTAATGTTTAGCCTTCGGCGTATTCAGTAATCTTTCCAAGGCTTGAATATCATCAAAATGGCTGAGTGTTATTAGGGCTAGGGCTAGGCCGTCGAATGCCGCCTTTTGTTCTTCGGGTGTTTCAAAGTGTTGTTGAATAAACGGCCGGGCCATCATAGTTAAGGTGTAAAAACGTTTATTGGCCTGCACCCAGCCTTCGTCGTGCAGCTTTTGGCGGTTTAGCTGGCGTAACCACTTCGCCACCGCCGCTTTGCTTGGGGTGGGAAGTGTGTGCTTGCCATGCTCCATTACTTGTATTCTAACGCGCTAGCTGCTGTTGACAATGCGGTATTTATCGCAAAACATTTGTGATATTGATTACGCGCGCAAAAGAGGTTATACTTATAGGCAAATAAATGGGCTAATGCCTCTAAATATCTATTCAAGAGAGATCTATGCAATCAACCACCACACAGTCTGTTATTTCGTTTGATAATACCAACGCTGGCCAGCTAACTGCACAGCGTTTGGATGATACTTTGGCCTGGGGACAAGGGTCTATCCGGCCGCAAGCCGACTACGCTACCCCTGAAGACGAGAAAAATCTGCTTGAAGCCGTACTGGCGTGCATTGAACCAGTCGCCAAAGACGAAGCAACCTACACCGCTTGCACCGATGGCCGATGTCCTGTCCGCTTGCTCAGTGACGAGCAAGTGCCGGTGCGTGAACAGCTCGTAGGTGCCGACATTGTCAGCGCTTTTTACGTGGCCGAAAATTTGTGCGAGAGTTTTTATAGGGACGCCAACGCACCCGTTGCAGACCGTGTTAAAGAGGTGGCCGAATTCTTGCAAACCAACGGGTTTAAGCCCAGCACTCACTTAGGGTGTGGCGCCGCCGCCGGTTTTACAATAATTACCGACAACGTTATTAAGTTTTCTGAAGATCCTGCTTACTTAGCCCGCGTGCAGGCTTTATTACCAGAAGGTGTCTTTAATAAGTCTCTTCACCAGAACATGATGCAGGCTAATCGGGTTCGTTTGGATGATGGCGCTTACGATGGCCTGACCGCCGACACCTTCGTGGACGCGGTCGAAGCGGTTAGTGGCAAACACGCCATTGCCGAACTTAAAGACGATGGCCGCGGTGTTCACGGCCACGTCGAGGAAGCCATTATTCGTTTGCGAACACCCGGCTTTGCCCTAAATACTGCTAAGCTCGCCGGGCAAACTGGCGGCCGCGAAGTCTTTGCTGTTAACGACAACCGCATGGACGCCCTGGCCAAGCTGTTTGGCCGCGGCCAAGACACTGACTACCAAATTGCCCGCATGAGCCTAGAAGATTTTGCCAGTACTGGTCACGGCACACTTGCTAAAGACTTGCCTACGTTTGTCGTTACAAAGTAAAGCTTAGAACCCCAAATATAATCACAAAAGTGAGTCTCCCCAGAGTGGAGCCCGAGTGCCGAGCTTTTGAGACCCGGCCGAAGCCGAGGCTCAAAAGGCGGTGCCGGCGCGTGAACGCTCACTTTTGTGATTATATTTGGGGTTTCGCCCGAGGAGTTTACAAAATAATATTCCTGCGCTACGCTTAAGGTAAGTAATAACCTTGGAGGGATCTATGCTTATAACCAGACGACGGGTCGCCATGTTGGCAGCCGAATTTTTGGGCACGGGCCTAATAACAACCATTGTTTTGACGCTGGGCACGTTCCAGGAAAGTGCGGCTTATTTTGTAGCACTGGGGGTCGGAGTATTAATTGCCGCGCTTATTTTGACAATTGGTATGGTGTCGGGGGCGCACTTTAACCCAGCCATTAGCGTGGGGTTGTGGACGGTTCGGCGCTCAAGTGCACTTAGAACTGTCAGTTACATTGCCGTACAGCTATTGGGCGCCGCTACCGCCTATGCCCTGTACACATACCTGTCAGATAGTCGGCTTGCCAATACTGGCGAATTTGACCCGCGGATTTTGCTAGCCGAAACTTTTGGTACTGCAGTGTTAGCCCTGGGGATTGCCGCCGCAGTATTTAATAATTACGAAGGCGGTAAGATGGCTGCTACGGTTGGCGCATCAATTGCCATTGCCATTATGGTGGCATCAATTGCTTCGGCTGCCTTACTTAACCCGGCAGTTGCTTTGGGTGTTGGCTCTTGGGTGTGGGGCACCTATGTGCTCGGCCCAATGCTTGGTTCGATTATCGGATTTAATTTGTACGCCCTACTCTTTGCGCCGACCAAGGAAGTCATTAAAACTAAAAAGTAGCCTAAGTATTTTGCCCCAACAAGTCGGATTCGAATTGGCGGATACCTGTCAGGCTTGGTTCGTACTTGGCAATGTCTGGAAAATTTAATTGTTGCAGACGTTGCCAAACGGCTTGGATTAGTTGTTTGGTGTGCGTTAATTCTGGTTCGGTAAAGGTAAGATCGAGGGCATAAATGGTGCCATCGTTGTCGGGCTCGATAAACTCTAGACGGCCCTTAGGTACGCGGTAGCCTTTAAAGCTATGCGAACCCTCGATGAGTAATTTGTAAAAATACAGTTGTAGCTTGTAACGATATAAACGCGCTTCACTCCCCCAGCGTGAAGAACTTTTGCCCGTTTTGTAGTCGACCACAGTGATGGTTTTGGTTTGATGGTCAATCTCCATGCGGTCGATTTTTCCCGACAAGTGGGCATCGCCGATAAACACACCTTCGTTCCGGAAGCTATACTCTGCCCTGTTGTTTGGCGTAAATAACTGGCCGCGTTTGGCTAGGTAGGTCCGGAGCGCCCGCTTGCCGCGGTCTTCCTCGAGCTGCCGTTGCTTGGGGGTTAGCTTTGCTTTTTGTAGGCAGGCGCTAAAATAATGCAAGGTTTGGTCGATAGTCGGCATAGCCCCTTGTTTGGTTGTAGTAAGTTGCACCCATTCAAGTGTGCTGTGAATGGCGTCGCCAAATTGGCTTTGGACCGTTGGTGCTTCGGGAAACCGTAAAATAGTTTTTAAAAAGACATTTTCTGGCCCGCCGTATTGCAAGTCGATAAATCGGGTCAGATCGGTGGGGCTCATTCGGTAATGCGATAAACGGTCGTGCAGCAAATTACGTAAAGAACTTGTGCTGCGGGCGGTAACGTGCCGCGTTTGCCAACTCAGTTCGAGTGACTCCAGCGTGGGTGCCTCGTGATCGCTTAAAATGATATTCTGTGCACCGCCCGGTAACACCATACTTTTAAAGGTGCCGTCCTGTTGCTCTTGTTCGTCGAGATATTTTAGTCTTTTGGTATCTTTGCCGCTAAAAGTACGCGCAAAACTGATAAGGTGCAGGCCTACTTTGGCGCGCGTGATGGCAACAAACAGTAGCCGCAGCCGTTCGTCATCGGTGGCACCAGCATGACGGATAGGTGCCAGGTTGTTAGGCAGTGTTAGTTTGTTGCTGTTACCGCGGGCTAATGTCCCCCAAATTTCGTCTTGCATACTCGGTAAAAAGACGTGCTCAAACTCTAGCCCTTTGGCCTTAAAGACGGTCATTAGCTGTACGGCGTTGGCTTGCTGGTTGTAGGGGCTGGTGTTGACCATTTGCTGGCCGGCCTCGGCATATAGCTCGGCAAAGGTTACGAGTGCTGGCAGGCTAAATGTCTCGGCGTTGGTTGCTTGGTAGTCCCGGAAGCGGGCACGTAAAACCGTAAGGTGCGAGATTGTCCCGTAAAACAGGTTAGGGTTTTTGGTTTGTGCTTCGGAACCGAGGTAATAGGTGCGTAGCGGCGAGCGCAAAGTTGCCTCGCTAGGCTCATTAGTTGGCACAATCTGATTGCCAATAAGGAAGTCAATCATTTGTTCGGCGGTTTCGGTCATTGTTCTGCCCGCTAGTGCCGAAAGCAGCACTGCTGGTTGCCGGAGCTTTGGGTTGTCATGCGCTAACAGTGCCATTGTCCAGTTATCTGTGTCGTCATCTTTATTTTGGTCATTTATGGTCCAGGCCAATTGCCAGACATCGCCAACCGGGATTTGCCAAAAATCAAAACTTAACACTTGCGGCCATAAGGCATTGGCCGCGGCTTTGTCGCGCGCTTGTATGGCTAACACTAGTTTGCTCATGGACAGAAGTTGTTTGACTATGGGCGCTTCAAGTACGTTTTCGCGTTTTTCGTAGCGGACGGGAATGTTACGTTTGGTTAGGTACGGTACGAGTGGTTCTAGTTGGCGGTGTTTGGGGGCTAGTACGGCTATTTCGCGCGCGGGGGTGCCGGACTGGATGAGTGTTTCAATGTGTGATGCTATCCAGTCGTATTGGGCGACGTCACTGAGGAGCTGTCGTCTTTCCACTGGAGCGCTGCCGGCCGGGGCTTCAAAGAGAGCGTTCACGCGCGGTGAGCCAACTTTTGAGCCTCGGCCTTCGGTCCGGGTCTCAAAAGTTTGACTCTCCGGCTCCACTTCGGGAAAGGGACTCTCTTTGAAGCCCCGGCCGGCAGCGCTCAACTCTTTGCTGATCCCAAACTGCCCGACTAATCTGGCTTCAATCTGTTCGGCAATGTTTTTAGCAGTGTGCAAAATGTCGGGTGTGCTGCGGTAATTTTCGGTTAGGCTGATGACTTTGACCTCGCGGTACATGCGGTAAAAATCGAGCATGTTGGAATATTGGGCGCCCTGGAAAGCATAGATGGCTTGGTCATCATCGCCGACGGCTAGAACGTTAGGCCGGCCTTCGTTGACTGGGTTGTCGGTAAGTAACTCTACCAGACGTAATTGCGTGGCGTTTGTGTCCTGGAATTCGTCTAGCATTATGTAGAGATATTGCTCTTGCAGCGTAAACTTAAGGTCCGGGTTTTGTTGTAGGGCTTGACCGGCTAGCATAATCATGTCGTCAAAGTCATACCAGCCCTGTTTTTGTAATGATGCATCGTAGGCTTCTAGCACATTTGCCAACGATTCGATGCGCTGATTTTTAAGTAATCCATCGAATATAAATTGGTTGTCAGTGTTTTTGGCCAGCCAATTGTTCTTCCAGGCGGTGAGTGGCTTTGTGCTATTTGCTGCTTCTGCAGCGGCAATTGCTTGGTTGAGATCGTGAACGGCGATAGCGCCGAGCGAGCCAAAACGGGGGTGTGCTGGCTGGGCGGGGATGTGTTGCCGGAGCTCGCCTAGTAACTGCTCAAATAGCGGCAAGGCTTTGGTCGTGGTACGCGGTAGTACGCCCACGTTGGCAAAAATATTTTGTGTAGCTCGGCTGGCAGTTACTATAAATGTTTGATTTTCGGCAGCTATGGCGCGGAGATCGCGAGGTTTTAGTAGCGCGCGTTTGACTTCGCTGATAGTGCTAATTAAATCCCCAATATGATGCTGGGTTTGTTTGAGGGGGTCATCGTAGCGTAAATTTTCGACAATCGTTTGCAAGGCGCGGTGCTTGCTAAGTTCGTCTACCGGTGCTTGCAGCCGCAGCTCGCTAAATGCTTCGGGAAAACGCCGAATTATCTCGCTACCAAAAGCATGGTAGGTGCTGATGTTAACATCATAGGCTTCTTTGCCAATAAAGCGTGTTAGGCGTTCGCGCATGTTTTCGGCGCCGTTTTCAGTAAAAGTTAGGCACAAGATTTGCTGTGGCAAGGTGTCGGTCTGCGCCAAAATATGGGCTGCCCGTACACCCAATAACTGCGTTTTACCCGTCCCTGGCCCGGCTAGCACCAGTACTGGTCCGTCAATTGTCTCGACCGCCAGCCGCTGGTTGGTATTGAGCTTTTGTAATGCCTCTTGGTACAAGGTCATCCCAAAAGTATGCCATATTCTTGTTACTTAGGATACTTGACGACTATTGCGCCAATTGAGCGGAACCTGGGCAGGAAGTAATCCTCAATGTGATAACCCTCGTCTCCAGATGCAATCGAAGCAGTAGTTAAAAAACCCTGCCCAAACTCATTGCTTCCCGGAATTTTGTCCGCAAGGAATAAGACCTGTTTATGCATTTGAGCAGGAATATAGAAGCCCGAGTATAGTGCTGCTTGGTAGTCGGGTCTGTCCACAAGATCAGGGCCGCCAATACATTCGAAGTTACTAAAGTCTGATTCTGCAACCGATTCAGTAACTTTAGCCAAAAAGACCTCTGGTGTCATTTTTTGGGCCCACAATCGGGGCAATCAGTATCTTCGTCGCGCATTGTTAATAACCATTGCTTGCTTGCCCGAAGTACAGTGGTTAGGTCTTTAAAGGCGACAAAGTCGGCTATCATGCGCAAAATCCATCCAAAAAAGCCGGTAAAGCAGTGCGTGCCCCATTCGACGGCGGCCCAATGCGGCCCAACTGGGATGACAGTAATTGGTTTTTTAGGAGTGTATTGTTCTGGCTCGGCCTGCGAAAGCTGCCGTTTAATGGTGTTGCTTACAAATTCGCCATCATACAACGCGGTTTGGGCCATACCACTAAATAGTGTATTGGCGTTGTCGCCAATGACAAAAATGTTTGGCTCGGCCTGCAGTTGTTGGTCAACCTCCACCTTGCCGCGATCAGTTAATGTAAAGTTATTGTCTTTAAAAAATGGATTGTTGGCTATCCCTGCGGTCCATATGACGGTGTGGCTAACGAGTGGTTTGCCACTTACCATTAGCATATCGGAGGTTTGGCCTTCGACAGCGCTGCCAAGCATGATATCAATACCAAGGGATTTAAGCCGGTTAAACACGGCATCCGAAATCTTTTTTGGCGAGCGTGGTAGTAGCCGGGGGGCGGCCTCGATTAGTTTAATGCTTAATTTGCAGTCAGCTACCTCGTGCTTTTTCATGATTTCATTTAGGTAGGACGGAAGTGCGCCAGCTAGTTCTATACCGGTTGGGCCACCGCCCACAATAACGTAGTTCAGGTCTGGGCAGCCGTTTTTGATGAACTGGGCGTGCAAATGCTGCCTAAATTTCTGCACTTCCTCGAGCGATTTTATATCGAACGAGTTTTCCCTGAGCCCTTTAATGCCAAAATAATTAGTCACACTACCGAGTGCTAGTACAAGCTTGTCGTAGGGGAAAGTCTGACCATCGTTGGCCACAATTTGTTTTTTATCGCGGTCAAGTTTTTTAATGGTCGCCCGCACAAACGTCACTGGCGATTCCCCCATTAGGTTGCTTAGCCGAATGCGCGACCCCGCCATCTTACCACCGGTAGCTGCCTGGTACAGTGCCGGATAATAACGGAAGTGGCTGTGGTCGCTAACCAAAGTCACGCTGCAGCGTTTGTCGTCGGCTAAGGATAATGCCGTCTTAATACCCCCAAAACCACCACCAACAACTACGACCCTTAATTTTTTGTCCATGGTTCTATTATATATTTTCGACTCAGGATTGCTACTCCGGCTACTTTTATTAGTCAGCCAAGTCAATAATTGCAGAATTGGGATTTTTGTTACTCGTTGGCCAGAATGACTTGGTTCGAGCGATGCCAGGCAGGCATGGTACCGCAGTCAAGGTTTTCGCCCTTAGCCCGAAAGACCGCTATTTCGTTGCCGGCCTCCACAAAGTCGTTCAAAACATCGGTAAACATGTGCTCGCCTTCGAACGAAGCCTCCAGATTTTTCTCGGCAAACGGGAAAATACCGTCGTGGAGCAAGTACGAACTCGAGTTGTTGAGGTTGGTTGGCGCATCCTTACGTTCGGGCTTTTCAACGATATGCTCGTATAACTCATGGCCGTTTTGCTTTTTGGTAGACACGATGCCATATTTATGTACTTCTTCCCATGGCACTTCGTTTACTAGCATTGCTACAGTAGCCTCGGCTGCCTCGGCTTGATTTACCAGGTCGGTTAACTCGGAACCGCCATCTTTGCGGTAAAAGAAATTGTCGCCAAAGACATACAAAAAATGTTCGCCAGGTTTGATAAGGTGACGGCTTAGCCAGAGTGGTGTCGAAGTGCCATACGGCTGGTAGCGGTCTTGAACAACAAAGTGGAACCGGGCCTTGGCGCGCAGCGCACGTACTTCGTCTAGCTCGCCCTTTTTGCCGTTGTCTTCCAGGTATTCTTCGAGTAGCTGGTTGTGGCCGTAAAAGCGCCGCAGTTGCTGGAATTCTTCGCCTACGACAAAAATAAAGTCGCGGACGCCCGCCCGAAGACAATCCTCTACTACATAATCGATGACAGGACGATTACCCACCGGTAACATGCATTTTTCAATGGCCTTAGTAATAGGTAGCCAGCGCGTGCCATAGCCAGCCACAGGAATAATTGCTTTTGTACAGTTCATGTATAGCATTATGACATATCTTTGCTTAAATTACTACTGTAGTAGCTTATCTAAGTCGTCGTAAAATTGATTTACTTTGTCAATGGCAGCCTTAGTGTTTTCGCCCGAGCTTCGCACAAAGGTTTTATTAAATGCCTGGACAGGTTCCTCGAGCCCCTTAACAAGCTCATCATTTTGGCCAACATTGCGTTGGTCAAACCCGTCTGCTAGTTCCTTAAACTTTGTCAGCAGTGCTTCGCCTTGCAAAATGAGATCTGCCTTGAGCGATTCAAGCCCTATGGGTGGCTCCACCGCATTGAGTTTTGTCAAAAATGTTTCCCACAAACCCGGGAGGGCTTTGATTTCAGCGGTATCAAGCACAGTAAACCTACCAAGGTCTTTTATTGGTTTAAAGTCGTTGGCTATGCCGGTGTAAAACTCGAACAGCTGGTTGATGTGCCGGAGTTCGCTAGCATAGTTAACTGCCGCACTGGTAAGGGCTGTAACTTCGGGGTCAGCCTTGCCGGCAGGAATAAAGCCCAATACCGTAGGCGACTTAGGTGCCGCGGAGATGATGTCTTGCATTTTTTTGCCGTACTCTTCAAAAATAGGCGGCGCCTCTGGGTCGTAAACAGAGATATTGCCGTCGTCCAGCTTAGTGTTCATACCATCACGGACTTCTTTAATTTGCTGTTTGTAACTGACAGCGGCTTTGTCGTAGTCCGATTTAGCATTTTTGGCCAAAACCCAGTACAGACCGCCTAAGATTAGTAAAAGTCCTAAAGCGCCAGCTATAATAAGCCAAAGTTTTTTGCCAGGCTTTGGTGTATTGCCTAATGGCTGGGGTACATACTGCGAGTCCCCTGGGGCGGGGTTGATAGGCTGCCCAAATAATTGTTTTTCGTCCATAACTTTCATAATACGCTGCTTACTAGAACCTGGGCAAGTTGCGCTAAGGTATATGTTATATTTTAATGATGAAATCTTTTAACCCAACCGAAGTATTGCCAGACCTTTTTTTCGACGCAACAGATGCCGTGCCACAAGTACCAGTGGCTGGAATTATAAAACTTGGGCGCCTAGCAGCAGAAAATGGATACTTGGACGAGTGTGTGAACTATACATTTGAGGGGCCAACCCTTGATGATCTCGTGGAACGTATCAAGGCCCGGCACGAAGACCTGGGCATTACCCGCAATGATAACCTTCATAAAACCACGCGTTTGACTTGGGATCTTGTTCGTTTCGAGACCGTCGCTGTCCTTTCCAACATATATCGGCCTGCACCCAAAAACCAAAGTATCGACCTCCCCAGTAGGGCTGAACTTAAATTCTCGTCAAATTTTATGAAACTCCCTGAACATAGGCATATGATAGGGGAACTATTGAAGGCTGCCGATGATGTTTTGGTACAGCCTGATGTACTTGGGTACATCGGAAGTAATCAAGATACTCACGAGACAGATAGTTATAAGGGACGCTTATTACGGATAGCCCTTTTACTTGCCGATGAACCCGAAACTCGAAGGAAGAGCTTAGAGTGGGAGCGGGCAAAACTAACCGGAATTTTGCAGCCAAAAATGTTGGGGGCTTTACAGGCAGTGCCCGAAACACCATATCTTTGGGACATTGAAGCCCTAGCTCATCACCTTACCCTATGGAAACCTTCCGATGCATTGGTCAAAAAACATTTTAATAACAATAAGAAAAAGTAGGCCTAGCATTGCGCGAACAGACAGTAACGCTTAAGCTTTAATTATGGACCAGTTTGTGCAAGCGTTGCGCGCCGGCGGCTTTAAAGGCGATATTGACGATTCGCCAGAAAAACGCCAGTTGTACAGCCATGATGCCTCCTTGTTTGAGATTGAACCGCAGCTAATCGTCGCACCCAAAACCAGCCACGATGTACAAACGCTAGTGCAAGTTGTTGCTGGCTGCAAAGCCGAGATGCCAGAATTGTCGGTAACGGCGCGCTCGGCCGGTACGGACATGTCGGGCGGTGCTATTAACGATTCGGTCATCGTTGATTTTAATAAGTACTTTACCAAAATAAAAAGTGTCAGCCCCACAGAAGCCCATGCCGAACCGGGCGTTTTTTACCGCGATTTCGAGAAAGCCACATTAAAGCACAAAGCCATTATGCCCTCCTACCCTGCCAGCCGTGACCTCTGCACCATTGGCGGCATGGTCGCCAACAACGCCGGCGGCGAAAAATCACTCGAATACGGCAAAGTGCTGAATTTTGTCAACGAACTCAAGGTGGTGTTTGCCGACGGCAAAGAATATACCGTGCGGCCACTTAACAAAATAGAACTCGTCAAAAAAATGGGCCAAAAAAATTTTGAAGGCCGGTTGTACAAGCGTTTGTTTGAGCTGATCGAGAAACATTACGACGCCATTAAAGCCGCCAAGCCAAGGGTTAGCAAAAATTCAATGGGTTACAACCTGTGGGATGTATGGGACCGCGACAGTGGTATATTTGACCTGACTAAACTAATTGTGGGATCGCAAGGCACATTGGGGTTTGTAACGGACATCAAATATCGCCTGGTGCCGGTGCGACCCTACTCTGGCATTTTAGTGTGCTTTATGAAAGACGTTAAACCGCTCGGCGAAGTCATTAATAAAGTGCTCGAACATAAGCCGGCAACTTTTGAATCGTTCGACGACCATACTTTGTGGTTATCTATCCGTTTTATGCCTTCGTTCCGTAAATATTTAGGTACCTGGGGGCTCATAAAATTGATGTTTAGCCTGATCCCCGACGGGTTTATGCTACTGCGCGGCATCCCTAAACTCGTTTTGCTCGTCGAATTTACCGGCCAGACCCAGGAAGAAGTAGACCAAAAAATCGACGCCATGCGCGATAGCCTTAAGCCCTACCGCATGGCCATGGAACGCGACGAAACCGCAGCCAAAAGCCAAAAGTTTTGGATCATGCGCCGCCAAAGTTTTAACCTTTTGCGCAGCAAAGTTAAGGACAAACACACTGCCCCGTTTATTGATGACCTCGTGGTAAACCCGCCGTATTTGCCGGAATTTCTACCCCGCCTGCGCCGCATTATTAAAAAGTATAAATTGCTAGCAACCATTGCGGGGCATATGGGCGACGGCAATTTCCATATTATTCCGCTTATGAAGATTGAGGAAAAACGTGAACGCGCTAAGTTAGAACCAGCCATGGAAGAAGTAAACGAACTGGTGCTACGCTACAAAGGCTCGCTGTCGGGCGAACACAACGACGGCCTCGTCCGTGGCCCGTGGCTCGAGGAACAATATGGCCGCAAAATCGTCGGCCTTTTCCGCCAAACCAAAGATATTTTTGACCCGCAAAGCATCTTTAACCCCCACAAAAAAGCCGACGCTACATGGGACTACAGCTTCTCCCGCATCCGCCAGAATTTTGACTGAGAGTTTATATATTGAAAATACAAATCGGTTAAGTGTCACGGCAGTACGGTAAAGCCGCCGCTTGTTTCGGGGTGCATGTGGTCGTGGAATGTGTGGGTTCCCTGCTCTGATAGGGTGATTGTTTTGGCGCGGCCTTTGCGAAGACTTAGCATGTCTTCGCCGGCGTACGGCTGGGGCTCTTCAAAACTGCCAAACATAATATGGTGCGCTTCGTCGTCTTGGTTCACAAACGACAGGGTGTCGCACTTTTGGGCTGCAATGTGCGTGGGGCTGATTTGGCCATCTTTGATTGTAATTTGGTGGTTGGGCCCCATCGTCTGGCAGGCGCCGGTTTGCTCGCCACCAATTTGGTAAATGGCTTCGTCGTTGACGAGTTTTTTGGACGCCTCGGTTGGCACCATGTTGTAGTGGAGGTGGTGCATGATCCATAGCGAGCCTACCACGACCACCAAAATAAGGCCCACGGTTGCGACCAAGAACGACGATTGCCAGTAGGGTTTTTTCTCGCGCCCTAAATGTAGGAAAAAGACCAGTTGGATAATCATTTGTAATAACGCAAAACCTAGGACAGTGGCCAGTAGCGACGTGCCCGACACTTTGTGCTTGGTCACTAAAAGGTACGGGATAATAGTAAACAGTAGCGACAGAATAAACCCCACGATGTAAGATGCCGTGGTGCCGTGTTCGGTGTGGTGTTTTGGGTTACTGCTCATGCCAATGCCATTAGATACACTACGCTAAAGATAAAAATCCACACAATGTCTAGGAAGTGCCAAAACAGGCTTAACAGCGTAAGCTTGCGAACCAGCGGGCCGTTAAGCCCGCGCCGCATTACGAAAATCAGCGTAATTGCCATCCAAAGCAGCCCAGAGGTAATGTGCAGCCCGTGCGTACCCACCAGTGCAAAGAATGAGGAGAGGAAAGCGTTGGTGTTCATGGTGTGGCCTTCGTGGATAAATTCGGCAAATTCTTTTAATTCAAAACTAAGGAAGGCCAAACCCAGCATAAAAGTAATACCAAACCACACTAGCACCTGATTTTTGAGGCCACGGCGGGCGGCGATCATGCCTAAGCCAGCGGTAAAACTGCTGGTAAGCAGAATAAGTGTCTCGGTCAACGCTAGCGGTTGGCTAAATAACTCATCGCCACCTGGCCCGCCAAGCGTATTGTCGCGCAACACCGCGTAAACCGCAAAAAGCACCGTAAACATCAGTAGGTCAGTCATTAGGTAAATCCAAAAACCAAATTGGACACGGTCGTTGTAGTGGGCTTCGTGCTCTGTTAGTTTTGCTTCTGCCATGTCCGCCATCGCTTATTTCGTATTACATCTAAACCAAAAGTTGCTGCTGCTTTTGTGAAGTCGCGCAAACCCATATCTTCGCTGTTATCAATGCCTAAGGCTGGGGCCTTACGTTGTTGCTCGGCTTCGTCCTTTTGTTTGCGTTCGGCTTCCAGCTTTCGTACTTGCTCGGCCGTTAGTTTGTATTCAACATCGTCGTTAAAGGTGCGTACGACAAACACCGCGAGGACCCCGATAATCGAGGCCACAATTAACCAGGTAATCTCCCACACAAACCCAAAACTCGCCAAAAAGGCAAAGGCAGAGATGTAAATGCCTGCGCCGGTATTTTTTGGCACGATGATGTTTTCGTACGCTGGCTTTGGCAGGCCTTGTTGTTTCATGTGCCAGAACGCATCGCGCTGTTCAACTTGCGGAATAGTCGTAAAGTTGTAGGCTTGCGGCGGCGAAGCGGTGGCCCACTCCAGCGAACGCCCATCCCATGGGTCGCCGGTAGTGTCGCGCAGCCGACGCCGCTGCATAAAGCTGGCAATAATTTGTATGATTTGTAAGGCTACGCCAATGGCAATCACCAGTCCGCCAATAAACATCAAAACATACAGCGGCTGCCAGCCGGTGGCCGAGTCGTAATGGTCAAGCCTGCGGGTCGCCCCCATAAAGCCGAGTATGTACATTGGAATAAACGATAGGCAAAAACCCACAACCCAGGCGACAAACGCATAACGTCCAATCCGCTCATTAAGCCGAACGCCAGTAATTTTAGGGAACCAATACGAGAGGGCCGCAAAAATGCCAAACAACACACCGCCAATAACATTAGAATGGAAGTGCGCCACTAAAAATAGGCTGTTATGCAGCTGGAAGTCCGCTGGCGGCACCGCCAACACTACCCCGGCCATGCCACCGACAGCGAAAATGCCAATAAAGCCCAAAAACCACAACATCGGCGTCTTAAACTGTATGCGGCCCTTGTACATGGTGGCTATCCAGCTAAATACCAGCACCGATGTCGGTATGGCAATAACCATGGTCATGACGCCAAAAAAGGCGTTAACGTCGGCGCTCGCACCCATGGTAAAAAAGTGGTGCAGCCACACCGACAAAGAGAACGTCGCCACACCGATCATACCTAACACATTGGACGTATAGCTAGCGAGCCGTTTGCGGCTAAAGGTAGCCACTACCTCCGAAAACACACCGAAGGCCGGCAATACTAAAATGTACACTTCGGGGTGCCCCCACATCCAGATAAGGTTGGTGTACATCATGGGGTCGCCGCCGCCCATGGTGGTAAAAAAGTGCGTGCCAAAATAGCGGTCAAAAAAGAGCAAAAAAAGCGTGGCGGTAAGTAGCGGAAACACCGTAACTACCATAATCATGCTGCACAGCGAGCCCCAAGTGAACGGCGGCATTCGCCACAAGCTCATACCCGGCGCCCGCATTTTAAGAATGGTCATAATAAAATTGATGGCGCCCAGCGTGGTGCCGATACCCGCTATCTGTAAACTCCAAATCCAATAATCCACCCCCATCCCGGGGCTAAATTGGAGTTCCGACAGCGGCGCAATCGCCAGCCAGCCAGTAGCCGCATATTCGCCGCCAAGGAAGAAAAACATATTTACCATGATGACGCCACCAATGTACAGCCAAAAACCAAGCGTATTTAAGAAAGGCGAGGCTAAGTCGCGCGCTCCAATTTGCAGCGGCACGAAGTAATTGATTAGCCCAAAAATTAAAGCCATAGCCACAAAAAAGACCATGATATTGCCGTGGGCGGTAAAAATTTGCTGGAAGTGGTCGGCTGTTAGGTACCCGTGCGCCTCACCCGCCGACAAAGCCTGTTGCAGCCAAAGCATAATAGCGTCCAGCCCGCCGCGCAGCAGCATAAAGCCACCGGCAATAAAGTACATAATGCCGATTTTTTTGGGATCAACCGAAGTCAACCATTCTTTCCATAGCCATTTCCAGCGTTTCGTCCAGGTCAGTACTACCACAATAGTGAGCGCTAGCAGCAAAAAGGACACCGACCCGGCAATGGTAAACCATTCGTGCGGCAGTGCATGCATGCTAAGTTTGCCTAAGATCAGCTCTTTCATCAGTGGTGTGCTCCGTCCGTGTGAGCCTCGTGGCTCCCCATATATTTCATAACCACTTTATCATAGAGGTCGTTTTCGAGGAGTGAGTACAGTTCGGAAGGATTATTTTCGCTCGGTTTAAGTAGTTTATCGTACTCGGTGCCATCCATTGTTTTTGCGGTAAGGCTGACGTCCCGTACCCACTGGTCAAATGTTTCTTTCGATGTAGCGCTAGCCGTAAACTTCATACCGGCAAACCCCGCGCCGTTGATTTCGGCCGAACTGCCCGGGTAATCGCCCGGCACGGTCGCAAGTAGGTTAAGCCGGTTGACATGCCCTGTCATGGCGTACAACATACCGCCTAGGTTAGGAATCCAAAACGAGCTCATCGGTGCTTCGTCGGCCGTCAGTTCAAATGTAACTGGTGTGCCGACCGGCACTTGCACGTAATTGACCGTGGCAATTTTTTGTTCCGGGTAGATAAACAACCATTTCCAACGCAGCGCCACCACTTGAATGGTCAGCGGCTTGGCTTCGGCGGCAATTTGTTTTTGCGGTGCTAAGTGGTGGGTGGCCGGCCATAATATCATCGCCAGTACCAGGGCAATGGCACCCGGGACCAGCCACATGCTGGCGTTTAGTAGTTTGCCGTGGCCAGCATTGGGGTTGCGGGCGGGCCTAGTGTTCGACTCGCGGTATCTCCAGGCGGTAAAGTAGATCAGACACACAGCTGGAATGCCCAGAATCAGCATAATACCCACGGTAAGAAGCATCAGACTTTGTTGTTCGTCTGCAATCAAGCCTTTAGAATTAAACAGCGCAACATTGGTGTCGCGTAGCAACAGCGTGATAAGCACTGCAAGACCAGCCAGCACCAGTAAAATTGGCCCCGCCGTACTCCAGCCATTCTTTTTTCTGTTTTTCCCCATCAACCTTGCTCCCTAGCGCCGAACATAATCGGTATGTATTTACTATAGCATGGCTTTTAGTCGACGGACCCCTGCAGATGTACCTTAGAATGTACAGTTTAAACTGTTTGGGTTACGAACATTTGATATGCTAGTGATTAGATGATATTTTGCGAATCAATTACAAATCCGTTTGGTAAAACATCATGGTGAAGGCCTATTACCAATTGACCAAGCCTGGCATTATTTATGGTAATTTACTGACGGCCGTTGGCGGATTTTTATTAGCATCGCAAGGACGGATTGACTTTGTGCTGTTTGTTGCAGTGCTGGCCGGTACTGCGTTCGTGATTGGCTCGGCCTGCGCCATCAATAACTACATAGACCGCGATATCGACGCCAAAATGGCCCGCACCAAAAAACGGGCGTTGGTGCATGGCGACATTTCCGGCCGTAGTGCCCTGGTGTTTGCGGCTATTCTTGGCGCCCTTGGTTTTGGCACCTTGGCGCTTATGACTAACCATATTACTCTGCTTGTTGGTGTGATTGGTTTTGTTGATTACCTTGTGTTTTACAGTATTAGCAAGCGGCGTTCGACACTTGGGACAATTATTGGCAGCATTGCCGGTGCCACCCCGGTAGTGGCTGGTTATACCGCTGTTGGCGGTTCGCTTGATATTGGCGCCCTTTTGCTGTTTTTGATTTTGGCTTGTTGGCAAATGCCCCACTTTTATGCAATTGCCATTTTTAGACAGACTGATTACAAAGCCGCAGGGCTGCCAGTCCTTCCGGTTGTTAAAGGTGTAGCGCAGGCGAAGCGCCACATTGTGGGGTATATTTTGTTGTTTTTGACGGCAATTGGGCTACTATGGAGTTTTGGTTATGCCGGAACAGTGTATGTGGTGGTAATGATGCTCTTTGGCTTTGGCTGGCTGCTGCTTGGAATGCACGGGTTCACGGCGCGGGACAATACCTTGTGGGCGCGGCAAATGTTCAAATTCTCGTTGGTAGTGATTTTGGCATTTAGTACCACATTGTCACTTAATGCTTGGCTGCTGTAGTATAATCAAAGTCAGATGTTGTTACTCCATATTATTATTGCGCTTTTCAGTGTCGGTTTTAGTACATACCTTTACTTTTCGCCTTCCCGAACAAAACTAAAAGTAAGTTATGCTCTTGTTCTTTCTACGGTAGCAACCGGAACGTACCTCGTGGTCGTTTCGCATGCTGCTATGTTGCGTACCTGCATGACTGGCCTTTTGTACGTTGGCGTAACTTCGGCAATCATCGTTGCAGCACGCCACAAGTTAGCTGTTCAAACGGCAATTGTCGATAAGCAACGCTGACCTCCCTTGCAATTCCCGTCCCGGCTGCATTATGCTGGGGGTAACAAGTAATATGAGGGTGCACTATGGGTTTACAAAAATTAGAAGAAACGTTGGATGGGTGGTATAAAAAAGCTCCACAAATGCCAGAAAGTACGCGCAAAAGTTTAGCTGGCGCTTTTTGGTGGATTGCTTTAGTGTTGGGTATTTTACAACTATGGGGGGCGTGGGCATTGTGGCGGTTGGCACACTACCTCGACCCTATTAACCGGGCTGCCGACTACGTAAACCAATATTACGGCTACAATGTGGTAGATAACAGTCTCAACTTTTTTTACTATTCGGCCATTCTTATTATTGTGGTAGATGCGGCAATTTTACTTTTGGCCGCCCCCGCTTTAAAGGCCTGGAAAAAGATCGGCTGGACCCTGTTGTTCTATAGCTTACTCTTAAATGTGGTGTACGGCGTAGCGCGTATGTTCTCGGACGTTGGCGGTGGCTTTGGCAATGTGCTTTGGGCCCTTGTTACGGCGGCAATTGCCGGGTATTTCTTGTTCCAAGTCCGTAGCTTCTTTGTTAAGGCTGGCGGTGTCGACTTAAAAATGGACAGTAGTTCTGGTAAT
>Ga0075428_100001202_pt1 | contig 27731 bp, 24 predicted proteins | sample RhiMetdeltSRZDD2_FD_75291 | JGI IMG/M metagenome (GOLD analysis project Ga0075428, IMG submission 75291) | Populus rhizosphere microbial communities from Tennessee, USA - Rhizosphere MetaG P. deltoides SRZDD2 | ecosystem: Host-associated > Plants > Roots > Rhizosphere > Soil | place: USA... | reverse complement strand
CCGACGTCGAACTGCGGCATGGCACGCGGGAAGCGGTGGACGCGGGCGAGCACGGGCTCGCCTTCGATCGCGAGCACGGGACGGAGGGCGTCGTGCGCGACGCGGATCAGCGCGTCGTCGTCCCCCTCGACGATCCCGGGGCGCGTCGCCCCGCCGAGGAAGACGCGCAGAACGACGAGCTCGCGCGGGGCGCGCCCGGAGAACTTCTCGCTGACGTAGCTGCAGGCGAGGATCGGCGCGCCCTCGACGCGCGGCACGAAGAAGCCGAGCGACGCGAGCGCCCCCCGGACCGCCTCACGGCGATAGACCAGGTTCACGGTCGCGCAAGGAGCGTAGCGGAGGACAGAAAGATCCTCGGCGAGCGCGGGATCGTGCTCGGAGAGGGCGCGCGCCGCGGCGAACGCCGGGCAGGCGAGCAGCAGCGCATCGGCCGCGATCGTCTCGCCGCCGGCGAGGGTGAGCGTCCACGGCCCGTCCCCCGACCGTGAGACCCGCACCACGCGCGACCGGGTTCGAATGCATCCCTCGAGACGCTCGGCCAGAGCCTCGACGATCCGCTCGAGCCCGCCGCGCACGCTGACGAACCCGCCGCGACCGGTCCCGTGGCCGAACGGCCGGCGCACCCCGCGCCTCAACGCCGGCGTCACGCTCCCCTGCTCCGCCTCGAGATCGAGGAAGCGCGGCATCGTCATCCGCAAGCTCAGCCGCTCCGCATCGGCGGTGAAGAGGCTCGCGACCACCGGCTCGGCGACCCGGTCGAGCGCCTCACGCCCGAAGCGGCGGGTCACGAACGACGCCAGGCTCTCGTCCTCGAGCGCCGCCGGCCGCGGCTTCACCCAAGGCTCCGCGAGCATCCGCAGCTTCCCCTTCCAGGTGAACAGCGGCGACCCGAGCACCGCGCGCCTGCTCGTGGGCGCCATCATCAGGAAGCCTTGCGGAACGGGGACCAGCCGTCCGTCGAGGAGGATCTCGGTGCCGCCGCCTGCCGCCGTCTCCAGATCCCCGCCGAGACCCAGCCGCTCGCACAACGCGACCGCGGCCGGCTTCTGCGCGACGAGCGTGTCGGGACCCGCCTCGAGCAGCAGGTCGCCGTGACGCTCGGTCCGGATCTGCCCGCCGAGCCGGTCGTCGGATTCGAGCACGACGATCGCGCTCCGCTCGACCCCCTGCTCCAACAGCCGATGCGCGGCCGCGAGGCCGGTGATCCCGCCGCCGACGATCGCGACCCTCACGCCAGCCACGCCGAGCTCTCCCGCGCGAGCGTCACGACCGCGTCCGCCCACGCATCGTCCGAGTTGACCGCCGGGATCAAACGGAGCATCCCGCCCCCCGCCGCGCGAAAGCTCTCAGCGCCGCGGATCCCCAGCTCCTCCAGCGTCTCCAGGCAGTCCGCGACGAAGGCCGAGCTCGCGACCGCGATCTCGCGGACCCCCGCGCGCGCCAGCTCGACGATCACCTCGTCCGTGTACGGACGGATCCACGGGGTCCGCCCGAGACGCGACTGGAAGCAGACGATCCGCGCCTCGGTCGGGATCCCGAGCGCGTCGGCGAGCGAGCGCGCGGTCGCGAAGCACTGCGCGCGGTAGCAGTTCCGGTTCGCCTCGACGATCCGGTCGCAGCAGTCCGGACGCTTCAGGCAATGCGCTCCCGTGTCGTCGGTCTTCGTGCAGTGCCGCTCCGGAAGGCCGTGAAAGCTGAACAGGACGCGCTCGGCAGCGCCTCCGTCGATCACGGGGCGCGCCACGCGTGCGCAGGCGTCGATGAACGCCGGATGGTCGAAGAACGGCGGCACGACCTGAAGGTACGGCGTCGCCCACAGCCGCGACGCGCAATCGAACACCTTCTCGATCGACGACCCCGTCGCGGCGGAGCTGTACTGAGGGTAGAGCGGGAAGACGACGATCCGGTCGACCGCCTCGCGCTTGAATCGAGCGAGCGCGCCCGCGATCGACGGCTCGCCGTACCGCATCGCCAGGTCCACGACCACGCGCGAGCCGAGCCGCTGCTGAACCTTCGCGACGAGATCGCGGGAGTGGAACAGGAGCGGAGATCCCCGCTCCGTCCAGATCTTCTCGTACGCCTCCCCCGACCTCCGGGGACGGAAAGGAAGGATGAGCAGCTCGAGCAAGAGCTTCCGCCTCCAGGCCGGCATGTCGAGCACTCGGGGATCGGAGAGGAACTCGCGGAGATAACGGCGAACATCGGAGGGCTTGGGGCTCGCGGGCGTGCCGAGATTGATCAGCAGCAGCCCGACCCGATCCGACGATGACATGCCCGCCCCCGTGGAGCGCGTACTCTACCCTCCGCGCGCTTCCCGGGCGACGTGCTGCGCCCGGTTGAACGCCTCGTCCAGCCCCATGTCGTCGGTGCCGTAGAAGCCGCGGACGTTCCCCTTGCCGTCCACCAGGGCGAGCTTCCCCGTGTGGGCGATGTCCATCGGCGTGGCGCCCGATTCGGGGATGGCGTCCATCGGGGTCTTGAACCCGTCCACCACGATCGCACGCACCTTCGCAGGATCGCCGGTCAGGAGGGTCCAGCGCGCGGGATCGACCTTCAGGCGCTCCGCGTAGTCGCGAAGCACGTCGGGGGTGTCGTGCTCGGGATCGACGCTGATCGACACGAGCCGGATGCCCTCGATCTTCCGCTGGGCGTAGCCGTCCTGGAGCCGCCCCATCCCGTGCATGACCGCCGGGCAGATCGACCGGCAGCTCGTGAAGAAGAAGCTGACGATGTAGGTCGTCCCGCGCAGCTCGGCGCTCCCGAATGGCTTCCCCTCCTGGTCGGTCAGCGAGTACTCGGGAAGGGCGAACAGGATGGGCGGGGGCTCGGGGACGTGGCGGAGGAGCGGCCGGATCGCGGTCAGGGTCACGATGCCGATCAGGAAGCCCCAGAGGTACGGGTTGCGAAGGAGGGATCGCGGGCTCACGGGGCGGCCGGGGGGAGGAGCCGCGCCAGGACCCCGGCATACCGGTACTGCCGCAGGTTCTGCCGGGCGTTGAGGAGCACGAGGAGCACGATCACCGCGCGAGGACCGATCGGGTAGGCGTGATCGCGCCACCAGAAGATCGAGTAGAGGACGGTCAGCCCGAAGGCGATCGCGAGGCCCGCGATCGAGAGCCGGAGGAAAAGCTTGCGGCGGCGGACCGCGCGGCGGGCGAAGGCCTCCTCCTCCGCGGTCACTCCGGGGGCCCGGCCTTCTTCAGGTAGGTGTCCACCGACCAGGCGCCGGGTCCCCAGATCAGGAGGACGATCAGGAGGAAGAGGACCAGGGCGGTGAACTCCAGTCCCTGATTTTGGGTGAACAACCCCTGCTCGAAGTAGACGAAGAACACGGCCCCGAACAGGACGGGGATGTTCGCCAGGATCGCGGTCCGGGTCCAGAGGCCGATCGCCATCATGAAGCCGCCCCCGATGTGGGCGAGCGGGATGTAGTGGGTCAGCAGGAACGTCAGGGGCTGGAACCGTCCGGACTTCATCAGGATGTCGCTGAGCGCGGTCATGTCGGTCAGGAAGAGGATTCCCTTCACGAACAAGCCGATGCCGAGGTAGATCCTCAGCAGATCGAAGCAGAGGTCCTTGCGGGATTCGACCCCTGCGAACCACCTCGTGAGCGCCTGTTCCATGACGTTCCTCCGACGGGTGCGGGCGAGCGAAACCGGCGAAGTATAACGCGCATTTTTGAGCCTTGACCCTCCTCCGGCGGCCCGCTTAGACTCCCGCCTCCACGGCTCGCAGGGGTGATCGCGCTTGTCTCAACCTTTCCCGCGCTGGTTCAACAAGCTCCCCCTGTTCGCTGCCGTCGCGGGGGTGGCGCTGCCCGTCGCCGCGACCGCCGGGATCTGGTATTGGGGCTCCCCGAAGTACACGGACGTCGGCTATCGGCCGATCCAGCCCGTGCCCTATAGCCACAAGCTGCACGTCGGCGAGCTGGGGCTCGACTGCCGCTACTGCCACGCCTCGGTCGAGGTCTCCGCGGTGGCGAACATCCCGCCGACGCAGGCCTGCATGAACTGCCACCGCCTCGTGAAGCGGGACGCGGAGTCGCTCGCGCCGATCCGCGACAGCGCCGCGTCGGGACGGCCGATGCACTGGATACGGGTCCACAAGCTCCCCGACTACGCCTACTTCACCCACCGCGCCCACGTCGCCGCGGGAATCGGCTGCGTCACCTGCCACGGCCGGATCGACGAGATGGAGGTCGTGACGCAGATGCAGCCGCTGTCGATGAGCTGGTGCCTGGACTGTCACCGCGACCCGGCGCCGAACCGGCGGCCGGTGTCGGAGGTGACCAACATGAAATGGACCCCGCCGAGGGACTCCGCCGCCCTGATGGCGCAGCTCGCCAAGGAGCGCCCCGTCGATCCGCCGGTCAACTGCTCGGGCTGCCACCGATGAACGAGACCTACTGGCGTTCGCTCGGGGAGCTCGAGGGCTCCGAGGAGTTCCGGGAGCACCTGACGCGGGAGTTCCCCGAGGGGGCCTCGGAGCTTCCCGAGGGGGTGACGCGGCGGGAGATGCTGATGCTCCTCGGAGCGTCGCTCTCGCTCGCGGGGCTGGCCTCCTGCCGCCGTCCGGTCGAGAAGATCGTCCCGTACGTCGGGGCGCCCGAGGAGATCGTTCCCGGCGTCCCCCGCCGCTACGCGACCACGATGCCGTTCGGCCGGAGCGCCTACGGCCTCGTGGTCGAGAGCCACGAGGGGCGGCCGACCAAGATCGAGGGGAACGAGCTGCACCCCGCCACTCTCGGCCGCTCCAGCGTCCGGATGCAGGCCGCGATCCTCGGCCTGTACGACCCCGACCGGATGAAGCAGGTGATCAAGGACGGGAAGCCGGCGTCGTGGGCCGACTTCGTCGCGGCCTGGGGGGAGCTGGAGAAGACCCATCTCGCCGACGAGGGGGCCTCGCTCGCCCTCCTGACCGAGTCGTTCGCCTCGCCGACCCGCGCGAGGCTCGCCGCGATGTTCCGGGCCCGCTTCCCGAAGGCGCGGTACGCGGTGTACGAGGCGGTGTCCGACGAGAGCGCGCTCGCCGCCGTCCGCTCGGCGTCCGGCGCTCCCGTCCAGCCCGTTCTCCACCTCGAGCAGGCCTCGGTGATCCTCGCGCTCGACGCGGACCCCCTCGGAAACGATCCCGAGGACGTCCGCCAGATCGCCGGGTACACGGCGGGGAGACGGAGCGGGATCGGCGGGGGCGGGATGAGCCGCCTCTGGTCGGTGGAGTCGGCCTACACGCTGACCGGGGCCATGGCCGACCATCGCCTCGCCCTGCGCAGCAGCGCGATCCCCGCGCTCGTCGCCGCCCTCGGCGACCGGGTCGCGGGGCGGCCGGCCTCGGTGCCGGGAGTCGAGCCGGCCTGGCTCGACGCGCTGGCGAAGGACCTCTCCGGGAGCCGCGGGCGCTCGCTCGTGATCGCCGGGAACGGCCAGCCGGCAGCGGTCCATGCCGCCGTGTTCGCGCTGAACGAGACGCTGGGGAACGTCGGGGCGACCGTCACCTACCACGAGCCGGCCGACGCCGCGCTCCCGTCGCGGGCGTCGTTGTCGGGACTGGCGACCGCGATGGCCGGAGGGAGCGTCTCCACCCTCGTGATCCTCGGCGGGAACCCGGTCTACGACGCCCCCGCCGACCTCGACTTCGCGGGGGCGATGAAGAAGGTCGCCACCACGATCACGCTCGCCACGCACCACGACGAGACGGCGCGGGCGTCCACCTGGGCGATCCCCCGCGCCCACTTCCTGGAGACCTGGGACGACGCGCGGGCGATCGACGGGACCGCGTCGATCGTGCAGCCGCTGATCCTGCCGCTGTTCGGCGGGCGGGGCGCGACCGAGGTGCTGGGCGTTCTCGCGACGGGGAAGGACACGCCCGGACACGACCTGGTGAGCGAGACGTGGAAGCCGGTCCTCGGCGAAGCCGGCTTCGAGAAGCGCTGGAACCGGCTGCTGCACGACGGCGTGCATCCCGGAAGCCAGGTCCCCGCCGTCGGCGCGCAGGCGGCCATCTCCCGAGTTCTGGAATCCGAGACCGGCGGCGAGGGGATCGACGTCGTGTTCCGCGCGTCCCCCTACCTGCACGACGGCAGGTTCGCGAACGACGGCTGGCTCCAGGAGCTTCCCGACCCGGTGACCAAGCTGACCTGGGACAACCCCGCGCTGGTCTCGACCGCGCTGGCGAAGTCGCTCGGCGTCACGGACGGCGAACTCGTCACGGTCGGCGTGCGGGGCCGGTCCCTCACCCTCCCGGCGACGATCGTCCCCGGGCAGGCGGACGGGACCGTCGTGCTCACGCTCGGCTACGGGCGTCAGGGGACCGGCCGGATCGCCGACGGCGTCGGCGCCTCGGCCTATGCCGTGCGCGCCGCGGAGGCCCCCGGGTTCGATCGCGGGACGATCGCCCGCGCCGAGGGGAGCGCGCTCCTCTCCCGCACGCAGGAGCACGGGAGCATGGAAGGGCGCCCCGTCTTCCGCGAGGCGACGCTCGAGGAGTACGCGAAGAACCCGAAGTTCGCCGAGGAGGCGGTCGAGGTCCCCGAGCTCGAGTCGATGTGGAAGGAGAAGTCCTACGACCACGGCCACCAGTGGGCGATGACCATCGACCTCAACTCCTGCGTCGGGTGCAACGCCTGCGTCGTCGCCTGCCAGAGCGAGAACAACGTCCCGATCGTCGGCAAGGAGCAGGTGCGCCGGGCGCGCGAGATGCACTGGATCCGGGTCGATCGCTACTTCTCGGGCGCTCCCGAGCGGCCGCGGATGGTGTTCCAGCCGATCCCCTGCATGCAGTGCGAGAACGCCCCGTGCGAGCAGGTCTGCCCCGTCGCCGCGACCGTCCACGACGACGAAGGGCTGAACGTCATGGTCTACAACCGGTGCATCGGGACCCGGTACTGCTCGAACAACTGCCCCTACAAGGTGCGCCGGTTCAACTTCTTCAACTACACGAAGGACACCCCCGAGATCCTCAAGCTCGCGCAGAACCCGGACGTCACGGTCCGCTCGCGCGGCGTCATGGAGAAGTGCACCTACTGCACGCAGCGGATCAACGCCGCGAAGCTCGACGCGAAGATGGCCGGGCGGGCGCTCGCCGACGGCGACGTCAAGACCGCCTGTCAGCAGGCCTGCCCCGCCGACGCGATCCAGTTCGGCGACCTGCGCAACCCGCAGAGCCAGATCGTCCGGATGAAGGGGGACCCGCGGAACTACGCCCTCCTCGCCGAGCTGAACTCGAAGCCCCGCACGACCTATCTCGCGAAGCTGCGCAACCCCCATCCCGATCTGGAGCACGCGTGAGGCGGCACGCAGTCCTGGCCGCGTTCGTGCTGCTCTTCTCGGGGTGCGGCCTGCTCCGCGGCTGCACGTCCTCGAAGCCGCCGATCCACATCAACCCGAGCATGGACGACCAGCCGAAGCTGCTTCCCCAAGCCGAGAGCGCGTTCTTCTACGACGGCTCCGGGATGCGCCAGCCGGTCCCCGGCACCGTCGCGCGCGGCGAGCTGCGCGAGGACGACGCGTTCTTCCTCGGGCGCGACGCCGATGGGAAGCCGGTCGCGTCGATCCCGGGGCCGGTGGACGCGGAGCGCGGGCGGGCGCGCTACGCGATCTACTGCCAGCCCTGCCACGACCCGCGCGGCGACGGGAAGGGGATCCTCTTCCAGAGGGGGAACGTGCCGACCGCCTCGTTCCACACCGACAAGCTGCGCGGCTACACCGACGGGCAGCTCTTCGACGTGATCACGAACGGCTCCGGGCTGATGCCCGCCTACAAGTGGCCGATCTCCCCCGCGGATCGCTGGGCGATCGTCGCCCACGTCCGCGCCTTGCAGCGCGAGCGGCAGGACGCGCTCGCGCGCCGGACGACGCCGTGAGCCCCCGCGCCAAGATCCTCGCCGGGGCGGTCCTCGCGGTCCTCGCGCTGATCGCGGCCGCGCGCGTGGTCGTCACCATGGTCGGCCGTCACGAGTACAAGGAGCCGGCGCGCGCGCGCGCCGCGGACCCGACGCCGCGGCAGCAGGGTCTCGCCGACGAGCACGCCGCCGAGGAGAAGAAGAACGCGGCGAAGCCCTACGTCGAGGCCCAGTACCGGGCCTTCCCCGTCGTCGGCAGCCGCGTGGCGATCTGGGTGGTGGCGCAGCTCCACCTCCTCTTCGCCGCCTTCGTGCTCGCCGTTCCGATCTTCGCCCTGATCATCGAGTTCATCGGGTACCGCACCAAGGACGTGCGCTACGACCGCCTCGCCTACGAGTTCACCAAGCTGCTGTCGGTGTCGTTCTCGCTGACGGCGACCTTCGGCGCGGCGCTGACCTTCATGCTGATGATCCTGTACCCGAAGTTCAGCAACTACCTGATGAGCGTCTTCTCGCCGACGTTCGCCCCCTACGTGCTCCTGTTCTTCGCGGAGGCGTTCTTCCTCTACACCTACTACTACGGCTGGGGGAAGTTCTCGCCGCGGGTCCACCTCCTGCTCGGGCTCGGCCTCAACCTCGTCGGGACCGGGATCATGCTGATCGCCAACGCCTGGCTGACCTTCATGATGTCCCCGCGCGGCGTGTCGGACTCGGGCGCGGTCATCAGCGTCATGGACGCGGTGACGAACTTCACGTGGATGCCGATCAACGTCCACCGCTTCATCGCGAACATCGCCTTCGGCGGGTCGGTGGCGGGGGCTTACGCGGCGGTGAAGTTCCTCCAGGCCGGGAGCGACGAGGAGCGCGCGCACTACGACTGGATGGGATACGTCGGCAACTTCGTCGCGATCAGCGCCTTCCTCCCCCTCCCCTTCGCAGGCTACTGGCTCGCGAAGGAGATCTACGCCTACTCGCAGACCCTCGGACTGACGATGATGGGCGGGACGTTCTCCTGGCTGTTCATCATCCAGGCGGTCCTGATCGGGAACCTCTTCCTCGGCGCCAACTATTACCTGTGGCTGGGTATGGGACGCGTCGAGGGGGCCGTCGGCTTCCAGAAATACATCAAGTACCTGCTCATCGTCGTCGCCGCGTGCTTCATGGTGTGGGCGACCCCGCACTCGATCATCGCGACGGTCTCCGAGGTCCGCGCGATGGGAGGGTCGGCGCATCCGGCGCTCGGCGTGCTCGGCGTGATGTCCGCGAAGAACACCGCGGTCAACATCCTCATCCTGACCACGTACATGAGCTTCCTCCTCTACCGCCGCACCGGAAAGCTCTCGACGGTGTCCTGGTACAGGACCGGGAACGCCGTGCAGCTCGCGATCTTCGGCGCGGCCGCGGCGATCGTCATCGGGCTCGGGATCTACGGCTACTTCGTCGAGGCGAAGGTCCGCATCGGGCTCTCGGTCCCGCAGGTGGGCTCCGTCCTGCTCGCGATGATCGCGATCACCGCGATCGACGTGCCGATGTACCGGAACGCGAAGATGTCGGCCGAGGTCCACTGGGGGAAGATCCCGGCGATCTCGCAGTACGTCCTGATCTTCATCGCGGTCACGTTCACCTGGCTGATGGGGCTGATGGGGTACGTCCGGTCGGGGCTCCGGCAGCACTACCACGTCTACGGCGTCCTCCCCGACACCTCGGTGGACGCGTTCACCCCGACGCTCGGCTTCGCCACGCGGGTGGTGTCGGTGACCGTTCTGATCTTCTTCGCGCTGATCGGGTTCGTCTTCTGGCTCGCGAGCCTCCACGACAAGAAGGACTGGGGCGAAGGGGGGCACGAGTGAAGCTCCGCGTCCCCCTCCTCCTGAAGCTCGGCGCGCTCGTCGCGGCGACGACCGGCTTCTACACCTACGTCGGCCAGCTCGTGCCGCAGAAGGAGGTCTATCCGCCGAAGGAGACCCAGATCAAGGCGGACGTCACCACGGCGGAGATGGTGACGATCGGGAAGGAGCTGTTCGAGGGGAAGGGGCTGTGCACGACCTGCCACACGATCGGAAAGAAGGAAGGGCCTTTCCGCTTCCCCGACCTGGAGGGGGTGGACACCCGCGCGAAGACGCGTGAGCCCGGGCTCTCCGACATCGACTACTTCGCGCAAACGCTCTACGAGCCCGACGCGTTCATCGTCCCCGGCTTCAACCCGGGGATGCCGACGATCAACAAGCCGCCGATCGGACTCACCGATCAGGAGATCCTCTGCCTGATCGCGTTCCTCCAGACCCAGGGCGGGACCGCCACCGTGACGATCGGGACCAAGCACAAGTACAACGGCGGCGGCACGACCGCCGTGGCGGCCGCCCCCGCGGCGCCGGTCGAGAAGGTCCCGGCCGAGTCGGCCCCGACGCCGTCGCAGGCGGTGAAGCCGTGAAGATCCTCGTCGTCCTCGCCGTGGCGTTCGTCTTCGCGCTGATGGCCTGGAGGCGGGCGGGGGTGCTCGCGTGGGCGCTCGCCTGGTGGGTCGGGTTCTTCGTCCTGATCCGCTTCGGGTTCACGGTCCCGATCCCGATGTCGGTCGTGATGATGTACATGGGGATCGCCACCCTCGCGATCTTCACCTACGTCACGTCGAGCGCCGCGCGCCGCGAGGCGGTCTCGGGACCGATCGTCCGCCTCATCACCGACGACAAGCAGCGGCTCCTGCTCGCGCTCGTCGCGATCGCGATCCCCGCGCTGACGGCGGCGGGGGTCTGGGTCCGGATGTCGCAGCCGGTCGAGGCGCCGTACTTCTCCCGCACGATCCACCCCGCCTCCCCCGCCAGCATCGACTTCAAGGAGAAGAAGATCGACATCGACCAGGGGGAGAACCCGTTCCGCGCGCTGGAGACGAGCAACCCCGAGGAGTTCCGGAAGCACGTCGAGGCGGGGCGCCAGGTCTACTACCGGAACTGCCACTTCTGCCACGGCGACGACCTCGCCGGCAACGGCATGTTCGTCCACGGCCTCAACCCGATCCCGACGAACTTCACCGACTCGGGGACGATCCCGACGCTGCGCGAGACGTTCCTGTTCTGGCGGATCTCCAAGGGCGGGCCGGGGCTTCCCGACGAGGGCGGACCGTGGGACTCGGCGATGCCGATGTGGGAGCGGTTCCTGACGGAAGACGAGATCTGGGACGCGATCCTGTTCCTGTACGATCACACGGGGACAAAGCCGCGGGCCAAGGAAGGGGGCGAGAAATGAGGCGCCCGCTCGCCCTCGCCGCGACCGCTCTGCTCGCGACGGGCGCGCTCGCCGCCGCCCCCGACCTCGGCACGGAGGCCCAGCGGAAGTCGGGCCAGACCCTCTACGGCCGCTACTGCTCGCAGTGTCACGGCGACCAGGGGGACGGGAACGGCTATGCCGCCCCGCACCTGAAGCCGAAGCCCCGCAACTTCACCTCGGGAAAGTTCAAGATCCGGACGACACCGAGCGGCGCGCTGCCGACGACCGACGACTTGAAGCGCGTCATCAAGCTCGGGATGCCGTACAGCTCGATGCCCGCCTGGCCGAACCTGACCGACGACCAGATCCGCGATCTCGCCTACTACGTCAAGACCTTCTCGGCCGACTTCGCGAACGCCGAGCTGAACGTCGCGCCCGTGGAGCTTCCGAAGCCCCCGAGCTACACGAAGGAGTCGGCCGCGGCGGGACGGAAGGTGTACGAGGAGACCGGCTGCATCAAGTGCCACGGCGATCTGGGGCGCGGGGACGGGCCGTCCGCGCGCACCCTCGCCGACGACTTCGGGAACCCGCTCAAGCCCGCCGACTTCTCGCAGCGCTGGACCTTCCGAGGCGGCCCCGCGCGCGAGGACATCTTCCGCACAATGACGACCGGCCTCAACGGCACGCCGATGCCCGCGTTCGGCGACGCCCTGACCGCCGAGCAGCGCTGGGCGATCACCGACTACATGTACTCGCTCGGCGACGGCGACGCCCCGGGGTACGCGACCCTGATCCACGCCCACCACGTGGACGATCCGATCGACGTCGCGAAGGGGGCCGCGGCGTTCGAGGGGATCGCCCCGGCCCGGATCCCGATCGTCGGCCAGATCATGGAGCCGGGGCGCGAGTTCCATCCCCCCGTGGTCTCGGTCCTCGTCTCGGCGATCTACGACGGCACCGACATCGCGTTCCTGGTCCGCTGGAACGACATGAGCGCGGAGACGACCGGCGCGAACGCCCCCAACCTGCCGGTGCCGATCGAGGAGGAGGATGCGCAGGAGATGATCGCCGCCGCGGAGGGAGCGACCGACGAGTGGGGCGAGGCGGCCCCGAGCGAGCCCGCCGCGGACGCCGCGCCCGCCGCGCAGTTCTCCGATGCGGTCGCGATCCAGGTCCCGCTCGCGCTCCCGACCGGCGCCCGCAAGCCGTACTTCCTCTTCGGTGACGCCACCAACGGCGTGGATCTCTGGTTCGTCGATCTCGCCCGCGGCGAGGCGGACCAGTACACCGCCAAGGGGAGCGCGGCGGTCGCCGCCGCCGACGCGTCGGACGTCACGTCGGTCGCCAAGTACGACCGCGGCGAGTGGTCGGTGATCTTCAAGCGCAGGCTCACCGGCGTCGGCGGCGTGCCGTTCAACCCGGGGAGCTTCGTCCCGATCGCGTTCTCGGTCTGGGACGGCGGGAGCCGCGAGCGAGGGAACAAGCGCGGCTTGACCCAATGGTCGAGCCTCTACGTCGAGCCCCAGGTCATCGTCTCCGCGCGCGGTCCCGCGATCAAGGCGGGGCTGCTCGTCCTGGGTGTCGAGCTTTTGATCATCTTCGGGGTCCGCCGCTCGCGCGGCGCACGCAAGGAGCCCGTCCATGTACCAGAGCATCTACGTACCGGTCGATAACTCGGACTACTCCAACCGCGCGGTGGACGCGGCGCTCGACCTCGGCCGCGCCTTCGGCTCGAAGCTGACCGGCTGCCACGTGTACGCCGCGAGCATGCACGACTACCGGTTCCGCCAGATGGAGTACACGCTCCCCGAAGAGTACCTCGACGAGACGGAGCTGGAGCGGCAGCGGAAGATCCACGACAGCCTGATCACGATGGGGCTGAAGCTGATCTCGGAGAGCTACCTCGACGGGATGGCCAAGCGCTGCCAGGAATCCTCGCTCGCCTTCGAGCCGCGGATGATGGACGGCAAGCACCACGCCGAGATCGTGCGCGACATCCAGTCGGCCGACTTCGACCTGATCGTGCTGGGCGCGATGGGGATCGGACGCGTGCGCGACAGCCAGATCGGCTCGGTCTGCGAGCGGGTGACCCGGACGATCAACCGCGACATCTGGGTGATCAAGCGGCTCCCCGACGAGAAGGCCACGGGCACCGACACGATCCTGGTCGGGGTCGACGGCAGCCCGCAGTCGTTCGGCGCGCTGATGACCGCGATCGACCTCGCCCGCCGGTTCGACAAGAAGATCGAGCTGATCGGCGTCTACGACCCGTACTTGCACTACTCGGTGTTCAACGGGATCGTCGGGGTGCTCACAGAGAAGGCCGCGAAGGTGTTCCGGTTCGAGGAGCAGAACCAGCTCCACGAGGAGATCATCGACACCGGCCTCGCCCAGATCTATCAGTCGCACCTCGACGTCGCCGAGCGGATGGCGAAGGACGAGGGGGTGGAGGTCGTCAAGACCCTCCTCGACGGCAAGGCCTTCCAGAAGATCCTCGACCACGTCCGGAAGACCCAGCCCTGGCTCCTCGTCATCGGCCGGATCGGCGTGCACAGTCCGGCGACCGAGACCGGGCTCGGCTCCAACGCCGAGAACCTCCTCCGTTCCTGCCCCTGCGACGTGTTGCTGACCACGAGGCTCGAGGTCCCGCAGCTCGACGTCCGGGCGGAGGAGAGCATCCGCTGGACCCCCGAGGCCGAGGAGCGGATGAAGCGCGTGCCGCCGCTGGTCAAGGGGATCGCGCGGACCGGCATCCTGCGCCTGGCGATCGAGAAGGGGCACTCGGTGATCACCAACGCCGTGATCGACGAGGCGATGGACCGGTTCATGCCGAAGTACACCTCCGAGGCCACCGCGGCGCTCGCGGAGGCGGTCGCGCTCGAGCGCGCGAAGTCGCAGCCGGTGTCGATGTGCACGAAGTGCGGCGTGACCGCGACCGAGAGCCTGCCTGCGCGCTGCGGCGTCTGCGGCGGCACGACGTTCGAGACGATCTCCCCGGAGATGATCGAGCGGATCGCGGCGGTCGAGGGCGCCCTTCAGGAGGAGACCACGTACGACGGCCGGAAGCTCCGCTGGACGGAAGAATCGAAGAAGGCGCTCTGGACCATGAAGGACGCCTACCAGCGCCGCCGCACCAAGGCGCGGGTCGAGAAGAGCGCGCGGATGAAGAAGATGGACGTGATCACGCTCGAGTTCGCGAAGAAGGTGATCGAGGACGAGACCGGGGCGCCCCTCCAACTCGGGACGCCGGTCGCCGCCCCCGCCGACCTCGAGAAGAAGCTGATCGCCCGCGACGCGAAGAACGTGCCGCTGGTCTCGCGATTCGAGTGGGACGGCGACGCGGCGCAGCGGATGCTCCGCGTCCCGTCGGGCTTCATGCGGAACCGCACGCAGGACCGGATCGAGGCGCTCGCCTCCGAGCGGTCGCTCCCGCGCATCGACCTCGCGCTCGTCGAGGAGGGGATCGAGATCGGGAAGAAGATGATGGCGGAGATGCTCGCCTCCCAGGCCGCCGCCACGCCGCATAGCGGCCTGAACGAGGTCGGGACGATCACGGCGATGGGGGTGGAGAGGAAGGAGCTGGAGGCGGAGCGGTAGACGTCGCGCGACCAGCCTGCGCCCCAGCTCGGATTCACGACCGGACTACCGGACGCAACGGAACCCGACAAAGATCGTCGAGTGGAACGGCGGAAAGGTGACGACGGCGAACGGACCGGCGCTCGAGCCGCCCACGCCGGCGAACGCGCCGCCGCGCACCAGGGCACCGGGAGCGGTCTGCGTCGTGCTCGCGCCGCCGAGGCACATGGCGTCGTCGCTGAAGCTGGCCCAGCCGGGGCAGACCAGCGGGGCCGGGACCCACTCCGCCACCCACTCGGCCAGGTTCCCCACCATGTCGAAGGCGCCGCGCGAGGAAACGCAGCTCGCGCGCTCGGCGGTGGGTGTGGCCGCGCCGTCGGCGCCCCTGATGTTGCAGTCGGTCACCCCGTCGTCCGTTCCGGGATCCGGCGTCCCGCTCGCCCCGATCTGCCATTCCGCGCTCGTCGGCAGCCGCTTACCGGCATTGGCGCACGCTTCCTGCGCCTGGAACCACGTGGCGAACGCCGAGGGAAGCTCCGACGGCAGGCTCACCGCGTAGATGTCGTCGGCGCAGTCATGGCCGTCGTCCGCGCAGGGGGCGTAGTCGTCGATTCCGACGCCGAGCTGCGTCGCCCCGCCTGCCGTCAGGTCGGCGCGGGACGCTCGGCCCAGCCGGATCTTAATGACCAGAGCGGCGTTCGTCGTGGTGGGGTTGGGCACGCGCCACACGCCGGCCTCGTACGCGTCCAGGCAGACGTTCCCCACGATGACTTCGTGAGGTCCGCACGTCCTCGCCGAGACGGATAGGGCCTTGCGCGAGGCGTTGGCTTCGGGCGGGCCCGCAGCGGCCGGCGTCCGCGAGAGCGCCAGGGCGGCGAGTGAGATCACGACGGCTCTCAGCATGGTGTCGCTCCTTCCTCGGAATGCCGCGACCGACGCCAGGCCTCGGGTGCCGCCGTGGGGGGTGCGGTCGCCCGAGGGCCTGGGTCGGTCCGGCAAGTCAGGTTGGGAAGCCGGCGCCGTCAGCGGCCGACGTGCCGGGTCAGGGCTTGGGCTTGGGCGGTCTTGGGCTGCGGCGTCAGCGCGTCGCCGTTCACCGCGGAGTCGGTGAGCTGGAAGGTCTTGGTTGCGACGCCCTCGTTGCCGTTCGCGTCCGTGACCTTCGCGGTGAAGGTCACGAAGTGCTCGTTGAGCGCGCTCCCGACGAACGGGGCCGCCACGACCCAATTGAGAACGGTGCGGACCGCCGGCGTGCCGTCCTCGAGAAGGACGACCTCGCTGCCGGCGACGTTGAAGGCCCGCGCGACGTTGACGTTCGCGTTCCCGCCGGCCGCGCCGGAGGGCACGCTGAAGCGGAAGTCGAGCCCCGGAACGTTGCGGTTCGGGTTGCCGACGCCGGCCGCGCCGTCGTCGATGCGGCCGGGCTGCGCGGCCAGGTTGGGGTTCGCCGGATCGAGCAGGCCGTCGGAGGCGCCCAGCTCGTCGACGACCACGTCCCCTTCCCGGTCGATGACGTTGACCTGGATGTAGTGGAGCGATCCGTTGGGCGGCGCCTGGCCGAAGGTCACCGCGCTCGGCTCGCGTGGGGCGATGATCTCCACAATCGGCGCGGTGCCTCCGCCGGCGCGATTCGCTTCGCCGGGGTTCTGGGTCAGGCCGTTCCCCGACGTGCCGAACCGGTCCGTCACGGTCTCGAGGACGTTCAGCCGCACCCGGTCGAACCCGACGCGGCCGGCGTTGTCGACGACCGCGACCGTGAGGTTGAAGCTGTCGCCCTCCCGGGGGCGGATCGACTCGAGCACGTGCCAGCCGACCCAGGTCGTCACGCCCGTGCCGGGCGTATCGTCCGTCCCCGCGATGTTGAAGAGCGTGGCCAGGTTGGTGTTCGCGGGGATGACCGTCCCGGCGGGCGTGATCAGGTCTTCGTCGATGAAGACGAACAGCCCCGGGAACTTCGCATTGGGGCCGGGAAGGGCGCTCGCGTTGCGGATGTTGGTGTCCTCGTCGACCGTCACGCTGGCGTTGTCGCGCGTGACGATCTCCGCGACGATCGCGAAGCCCGTGCCGTTGAGATCGCCGGCCCCGATCCGGGAGTCGCCGGGCGCGATGAAGGACCCATCGAGCGGGGAGGTGATCCGCACCTGCGGCGCGAGCGCCTTCTTGACCGCGAGAGGGTTGGTCTTGAGAGCGAGGTCGGATGCGGTCAGCGCCGAGGCCGGCGACGTCGGCCCGAGGGCGAGCCCTACGAGCGCGAGGAGGAGGGAGGTGCGGGTTGATGCCTTGGTCGTCCAGTTCATGAGCGTGTCTCCTTTCGAGAGTGAACGGTTGAGAAACGTGACTTCGATCGGGATGGGTCCTAGGGCACGGGCTGTGCCAGGTCCCGCTCATGTCGGCGCGAGACGACGCAAGCGACTGGAATCACTGGTGGGTAGCGTGCCGATCGGGGTTGGGCGCCTACGGCGCCGGCGCGCGGACGGATGTCAACGTGTTGGCACGCTGCCGAAAAGATGGCATCGGGCGCGAGCCGGGCGCGCGGGCCGGGTCAGGTTCGACGCTGGATGCCGAGCCTCTTCATGCGGGCCTCGAGGGTCGTTCGCTTGAGGCCCAGAATCCTGGCGGCGCCGCGGTCGCCGCTGACCCGCCAGCCGGTCTCCTCGAGCACTGCGGCGATGTGCTGGCGCTCGAGCTCCTGCAGGCTCCGCGCCGGCGACCGCGGCGCCCCGCGCTCCGCCGACGACAGGGCGTCGCCGAGCACGAAGCGGCCCCGCGGGGAGAGGATCACCGCCCGCTCGATGACGTTCTGCAGCTCGCGCACGTTCCCGGGCCAGGAGTAGGCCGTCAGCTTCTGGAGCACGTCCGCGCCAAGCGCCCCCACCGGCTTCCCCATCTTCGAGGCGAAGAGCATCGCAAAGTGCCGGGCGAGGCGCGGAATGTCCTCCGGGCGTTTTCTCAGCGGGGGAAGGACCAAGGGGAAGACGTTGAGGCGGTAGTAGAGATCGGCGCGGAAGCGCTCTTCCATGACCGCGCGCTCCAGGTCCCGATTGGTGGCCGCGATCACCCGCACGTCCACCTTGATCGTCTGCGTCCCGCCGACCCGCTCGAACTCCCCTTCCTGGAGCACGCGAAGGAGCTTCGCCTGCAGCTCGAGGGGTAGATCGCCGACCTCGTCGAGGAAGAGCGTCCCTCGGTTCGCGAGCTCGAAGCGGCCGATCTTCCGCGTGAGCGCGCCCGTGAACGCCCCTTTCTCGTGGCCGAACAGCTCGCTCTCGATCACCCCCGCCGGGAGAGCGGCGCAGTTCACCTTCACCAGGAGCTTGTCCTTCCGGAGGCTCATCGCATGGATGGCGCGGACGATGACTTCCTTCCCGGTCCCGGTCTCGCCGGTGACCAAGACCGTGGAGTCGGTCGCCGCGACCATCCGCACGCCCGCGAGGACGCCGAAGAAGGCCGGGGACTCGCCGATGACGTCGCCGAACGCGGCCTCCGACCGGACCTCCTCCTGCAGGTAGAGGTTCTCCTCCTCGAGACGAGCCTTGAGGGCGGCGATCTCCTCGTAGGCCAGCAGGTTCTCGATGGCGAGCGCCACCTGCTCCGCGATGGAGGCGAGGAGCGAGGCCTCGGCTTCGCCGTAACGGCCCGGCTCGCGGCTCGCGACGTTGAGCGTTCCGAGGACCCTGCTCTTGGTCGTCAGCGGCACCGACACCGCCGAGCGGAGGCCTTCTTTCAAGAGCACGGCATGCTCGGTGAACGCGACGTCGTGCAGGTCCGCCGTGACGAGCGGCGCACGATGATCGAGAACCCACCCCGCGCGGCTCCCCTGCCGCGGCCACTCCGTCCCGATGGGAATGATGGAAGGGGACGGAACCTGGCCCGCCACGCCGAGGACCTTCAAGACGTCCTGGACGGGATCGTGAAGGACGAGCGCGGCACGGTGGAACGGGATCACGGGCGCGAGCGCCGTGGTGATCGCCGCGAACAGCGAGTCCCGGTCCAGGCAGGTGACGATGGCGTTGTTGACGTCGAGCAGGACCCGATGCCGTTCCTCGGAGGCCTTCAGCGCCGCCGTTCTCGTTTCGACGAGGCCCTGGAGGCTCGACGCGAGGCACCGCAGCTCGATCTCCGACATGGTGCAGGTCGCGAGGACGCGAAGGACGCCGAGGTCGTGCTCCGTCCAGTCGCGAGGCTCGGAGTCCACGACGCTGAACGTCCCGAGCGCGTGGCCGTCGGCGCTCATGAGCGGGATCCCCGCGTACGCGGCCACCCCCAGCTCGACGATCGTCGGGTAGTGCGCGACGCGCGGATCGCGCCGGGCGTCCGGCACGACGAACGGCTCGCGTAGACCCACGGCGAACTTGCAAAACGAGTAGGTCAGAGGGTTCTGCCGCCAGGTCGCCAGCGGCTCGCCGAGCCCGCAGTGGCTCTTGTAGAACTGCCGGTCTCGATCGACGAGCGAGACGACCGCCACCGGCACGCGGAGCACGGTCGTCGCCATGCGCGTGAGGCGATCGAACGCTTCTTCGGGCGGCGAGTCGAGGAGGGAGGTCCGCCTCAGCGCATCGAGACGCGCCTCGTCCTGAAGGACCTCCTCGAACTCAACCCGCATGGACACTTTTCGAGGAATGTATCACGGCGCGTCGAGCGACTCGGAGTCGTCAAAACCTCCACACCACCTGCATCGCCGGAGTGATCCCCAGCCAGGAGTCGTACGTCACGCCCGTGGGCAGCACCTCGTCCAGGCAGCAGGCGTTGTCGCGGTCGGTGGCGTTCAGAACCGACAGCTCGAGGCGGATGCTGCCCCTCTGCGTCTCGATCGTGCGGCCCCCCTTGAGGTCGAGGCGGGCGTAGGTGGGGAGGCGGGCGGAGTTGCGGGGGCCGGCGACGGGCTCGCCCGCCACGAGCGTGACGGGTGTGGTGGGCCAGCCGGTGTGGACGGTGGCGTCGGCGGCGACGAACCAGCCGGGCTGCCAGCGGTACGCCACGAGGACCTTGCCGGCATGGGGCTGATCCCAGCTCCGGGGGACGGTCCGGCCGTCGACGAGATCTGTGGCGGAGGACCAGGTGTAGGAGGCCAGCCAGGTGAGGCTCGCCCGCGGGTCGCCGCCGGCCGCGAGCTCGATCCCTTCCAGGCGGGCGCTCTCGGGGGCGACGAGGACGCGGTCGGGCTCGGCCTCGGGGAACAGCTCGACGGGCTTGTACAGGTTCTCGTAGCGTGGGTGGACGTTCGACAGGCGGTGGATGTAGGCGTCGATGCGGAGCGTCCAGGGGGCCTGGAAGCGGTGGCCGTAGGTCAGGCCGAGCTGCTCGGACAGCTCCGGAGGGCGGTAGGTGGTCTCGCCATCGGCGAGGCGCAGCTCGTGGATGCGTACCGACTGCGCGAAGCGGCCCGCGGCGAGGCGGACCTCGTCGCGGTCTCCGGGGCGCCAGGCGAGGTTGAGGCGCGGGCTCCACTGGCGGTCGCCGGTGTAGGTCTGCCGGTCCCAGCGCAGGCCGGCCTCGGCGGTGAGCGGGCGGGCGAGCGTGCGGCGGTAGGCGGCGTACGCTGCGAGCGAGGCGCCGGAGCGCTCGGCGGCGAGGGCCGTCATCGCGCCTTCCGTCCCCGAGACGTAGGCCATCTCGGCGCCGAGCATGCGGCCTTCGATGCCGCCGCGCAGCTCGCTCTCCGGATCGATCGCCCAGGTGGCGTCGGCGCGCAGCCCCGCGAAGTTGACGCTGTGCTCGTCCCGGACGGTGACCGCGAGGTCCTCCGGGTCGGCGACGCCGTCGCGGTTGCCGACGGAGCTGCCGTAGGACACGACCGCATCGGTCGTGATCGCGCTCGACCAGGCGCGAACGTGGCGGAGCCACACGGTGCCGGTGCGGCTGCTCGCGTCGACCTGCTCGAGGGTGTCGGGCTCCCGGAGCGTCGCCCTGTCGGCGGCGAGGAGCGCGTGCGCCGTGAGGACGGTCGTCGGCGTGGCGAGCAGGCCGCCCTTCACGTAGACATCGGCGAGGGCGGGCTGGAGCCCGTCGGAGGCGAAGGCGATCGAATCCGAGACCGCCTCCGGGTACCAGTAGCGCCCCGAGACCAGCAGCGGGCCGAGGGGGGTCGGCGTCGCGTAGGCGAGGCGGCTGTTGAGGGTGCCGACCTCGACGTCGATCGTCTCCTCGTCGGATGCGGCCGCGGTGGACATCTCGACGAAGCCGCCGTTCCGGTCGCCACGCTCGGCGGTGAAGCCGCCGGCGGTGACGCTGACCGATTCGATGGAGCGGCCGTCGATGAAGCTGAACGGGCGCAGGAAGCCGTCGAGGTGGAACGGGTCGTACAGCTCGAGGCCGTCGAGGATCATCGCGACGTCCTTGGCTTCGGCCCCGCGCGGGTAGAAGGCCGCCGAGGCGTCCGACGAAGCGATCCCCGGGAGGAGCGAGACCGCGCGGACCGGGTCGCTCCCGAGGGTCGGCGAGATCGTCACGTCACGCCCGTCGAGCGTGCGGGTCGCCGTGACGTCCTGCGGGACGATCTCGTGGCGCCCGGGCGTGACCACGATGTCCTCGACCCAAGCCGATTTCGGGCGCTCCTGATGCGGAGCCGAGCCGTTCGGCGCGGCGCCCGCTGCGCGCACGATCAGGATCGCGCCCGAGCGGTCGTCCTTCGCTTCGAGGCCCAAGGGCGCCAGGATCTCGTCGAGGATCTTCCGGGGATCCTTCTTCTCCTTTGGCTCGCGCAGGACGACCATGGAGGGCTCGACGACAGCCGAGCTGTAGATCAGGCTCAGGCCGCGTCCGCGAAGGTCGTCGAGGACATCTTCGAGCGGCCGGCCGCGCAGGCGCGCGCTCGCCGGGAGGATGGCCAAGGCGAGGGCCAGGGTGATGGCCCCCGCGTGGAGGCCGCGCGGTTGGGAAACCGTCCCCGCAGCCTGACCCAGCCTCACGCTGTGAGTGTGCGGCGGGCCAGGTCCTGCGGCAACCCCCGTCGAGAGCGGGTCAGGGAGCCTCGCCCACCACCAGCTCCCCCGCCTCCCACCGGTAGGTCAAGCCCGAGGTCGCCATCACGGAGGCGACCGCCTGGTCGAGGGTCATCCCCTCGACGGAGCCTCGAAGGACGATCGACGGCGCTTTCCGGGAGAGGTCGGGGCCGGCGTAGCGGACGCGGACGCCCCGCTCGCGCGCGGCCCAAGCGAGAAAGTCGGCGAGGGGGCGGCCCTCGATCGCCATCATGGGGACCGCCGCCTCGGCCCAATCCCATCCTTCGCTTCCCTGGGGATCGTCGGCGACGAGGACCTTGGTCCCATCGGCGACGATCACCCGCCCCGCCGCGGCCGTGGCGGGACGGTGCCGGCCGCGGAGCCGGACCTGACCCTCGCGAACACGGACGAGCAGCCGTCCCCCGTCGAGGCGGGCCTGGAACTGCGTCCCGACGTCCTCGAGCGTCCCGTGCGGCGTCTCGATCCGGATCGGCGGCGCCGCGGCGGGCGGCGCTCCCCCGCTGTCCACGTAGATCGCGCCTCGCTTCAGGGCGTACGACGCCGCGTCGGTGACTCCGAGCGCGGTCTCCCGGTCGAGTCTCACCGAGCGGCCCGCCGCGTCGCGAAGGGAGACCCCGCCCCTCGCCTCGGTGAGCAGCGTGCAGCCTGCGGCGAGCGTGGATCGCGCGTCGAGGGGCTCGCGCGACCCCGCGCTTTCGATCCACGCGGTCCCGGCGACCTTCTCGAGCGTCAGGGCGAGCGGGACCGACGGCGCCGGCGCGCGGAGCTCTCGAAGCCCGAGCACCGCCAGCGCGACGACGGCCGCGGCGGATAGCGCCCAGACCATCGTCAGCCGCCGCCGCCGAGCGAGCACGGCCTGCCATTCCGCCCGCGCCGCCTCCCGCAGGCGCGCCTCCCGCTCGCGCGGGATCGCCGGCCGGCGCCCCGTCGCCTGGAGCAGTGCCCCGATCGGATCGTCGCTGCCGCTCATGCTCGCCCCCCCGTCACGATCGAAAACCCCTCGCGGAACGCCTCGCGCGCCCGGGTCAGCAGGGACTCCGCGGCCTTCACCGTGAGCTGCAGCCGGTCGGCGATCTCGCGGACCGGCTCGCCGTCGACGTACTTCCACTCCAGCGCCGAGGCGTACCGCGGAGGCAGCCGGTCGAGCACGACGTGGACGAGCCGCGCATGCTCGTGCCTGGCGACGAGGGCCTCCTGATCGGCCGACCCGGCCGCGAGCGAGTCGAGCGCCGCGGCGATCGCGGGATCGTCCTCGACCAGGCCGACTTGCACCTGGTCGCGCCGCGCGCGGCGGCAGTACTCCGCGATCTCGTGCCGGCAGAAGGTGCAGAGCCATGTGAAGAGCGTCGCCTCGCCGCGGTAGGTCGAGAGCTTCCGGATCGCCGCCGCCATCGTCGCCTGCGCCACGTCCTCCGCCGCGTCCTCGTCGCCGCGAAGGCGCGTCAGCGCGAAGCGGTACAGACCCGGAGCGTACCCGTCGAAGAAGTCCGCGAAGGCGCGCTCGTCCCCGGCGAGCATGCTCGCCACGAGCCCGCGCTCGTCGGCGGCCGCTGTCCTGCGCACCCCCATGTGAGCCCCCGCCGCGGCGAAATCCTTCGCGAAGGATTCTGCCCCCGCCGGCCGTCCCACGGGGCATGAAGATTCCCTACGTCTGCGCGGCCATCTCGATCGTCCTCGCCTCCGGGCAGACTTCGTCCTTCGACCGCTCGAGGGACCGCGGGACCGGCATTCCGACATCGCTGTTCGGGACCTACATCGAGGACGGCGAGCTCCTGGTCTACCCGTTCTACGAGTACACGAAGACGAGCGCATTCGAGTACAAGCCGAGCGAGCTCGGGGTCCCCGGCGAGGCGGACTTCCTCGGCGAGACGGTGGAGCAGGAGTACCTGCTCTTCCTTTCGTACGGATTCGCCGAGCGATTCTCGGTCGAGCTGGAGACCGCGGTCTACGCGAAGACGACGTTCGACAAGGCCCCGAACGATCCCTCCCTCGTCCCCGCGAGGATCGAGGAGTCGGGGTTCGGCGATGTGGACATGCAGCTGCGCTGGCGATGGAGCCGCGAGACGGAGAGCCGCCCGGAGATGTTCAGCTTCTTCGAGCTGACCCCGCCGCTCCAGAAGGACAAGGTGCTGATCGGCACGCGGGACTGGGAGGCCGCGCTCGGGTTCGGCGTGATCCGCGGATACCGGTGGGGAACGATCGGCGGGCGCGCCGCGATCGCCTGGGACGGGGAGGATTCGAAGCTCGACCTGGGCGAGTTCGCGGTCGAGTACTTGAAGCGCGTCTCCCCGCATTGGCGCCTGGTCGCGACGGTGGAAGGCGAGAGCGACGAGCTGTCGCTGATCGGCGAGGCGCAGTGGTTCTTCAGCCGGCGCGCCTTCCTGAAGCTCAACTGCGGGTTCGGCATCACCGAGAAGGCGCCCGACGTCGCCCCGGAGGTCGGGGTGATGTTCCGGTTCTGAGCGAGGCTACAATCCGGCGCTCGATGAGCGCCTATCGATTCTGCCGCACCGACGACATCCCGCTCCTCGTCGAGGCGCTCAACGCATGCAGCCTTCCCCACACGCCGGGCGCCGCGCCGGCCACGGCCGCCGACCTCAAGCGCGACATCCGCGAGCTCGACCTCTGGTGCAGCAGCTGCATGGTCGCGTTCGAGGGGAGCGACCCGATCGGCGTCCTGATCGGCTGCAAGCGCCCGCCGCACACGCTGGTCCGCCGGATCGCCGTGCGCCCCGATCACGTCCGCCGAGGACACGGCCGGCATCTCCTGACCTCGCTGTCGGCGAAGCTCGCGATCCTCGGGCCGAAGCTGCTGGCGGCGGAGGTGGATGCTCTCGACGCGCCGGCTCGAGCGCTGTTCGAGGCCTGCGGCTGGCGCGAGGAACGCCGCTACGCCGACTTCACGCTCGACCCGTCGCTCGCCGAGCCCGCGCCTCGCGGGATCGTCCAGGTCGCCGCCGCGGACGAGGTCACGCACGATCTCCTCCCCGCCGACGATGCGCCGCGCTCGTGGGAGAGGATCCGCGGCACGCTCGTCAAGCGGATGGAGCGGCTCTCCGCGCTGGCGATCGCCTCGATGGAGAGGCTCGAGGCGGCGGCTCTCTACTCGAAGGAAATCGACCGCGTCGCGGTCTGGTCGCTCTCCGCCGTCAGCGACGACGCGCTCGCCACGTTGCTGCGCGACCTGGCGCACCGTGAGCGGGCCCCGGTCGTCATCCCGGGCATCGGCGACGAAGAGATCGAGGCCAGGCGGCTGCTCGCGATAGGCCTGACGCGCGAGGCCGAGCAGATCGGATTCGGGGCCGAGGCGCGAAAGGCCTAGTACGATGGATTCGATGCCGGGCGCCACGATCCGCCTCTACTTCGACTTCATCTCCCCCAACGCGTATCTCGCATGGACGCAGCTTCCGAAGCTCGCGGAGAAGGACGGCGCGTCGATCGAGCCGGTGCCGGTGCTGTTCGCGGCGCTCCTCGAGCGGCACGGGCGCCTCGGCCCCGCCGAGATCCCGGTGCTCATGCGCTGGATGTGGAAGAACGTCCTGCGCAAGGCGACGCTGCTCGGCGTGCCGTTCAATCCGCCGGCCCATCACCCTTTCAACCCGCTCCTCGCGCTGCGGCTCGCGTCGCTTCCCGGCGACGAGAGCCGGCGCCGATCGGTCATCGACGCGCTCTTCCGCGCCGTGTGGGCGCACGGGATCCACGTCAGCGAACCCGAGGCCGTCCAGCGCGTGCTCGATGCCTCCGGGCTCGACGGCGCCAACCTCGTTGCACAGGCGCAACGATCCGAGGCGAAAGTCCGGCTTCGCGAGCAGACCGACGAGGCCCTCGCGAAGGGGGTCTTCGGGGTCCCGACGATGGAGCTAAATGGCGAGATCTTCTGGGGATACGACGATTTCCCCCATCTCGAGCTCGCCCTCGCCGGACGCGACCCGCTCGATCCGGAGAGATGGGGTCGCTGGCCGGCCGCGTTCCAGGCATCCGCAACACGCTCCAGGAAATAGACACGGCCGCGCGGACCGTCGTATAAAGCGGCGGGGGTCCTCGAGGACGCAAATGCGCGCCAAGCTTGCGTGGACCCTGTTCCTTCTCTCCCCCGTCGCCGCATCCTCCGCCGACCCGAGCGTGACGGTGCGGCACTTCACGAAGACGGCCGGGCCGCAGTGGAGCTTCACGATCACCGCACCGCGCGAGACCGCTTCCGCGAAGCTCTGGTGGATCGTGGGCCGGCCGTCTCCCGGGCTGATCGAAGCGAAGACGGCGGACGTCCAGGTGGCGAGCTGCCCCGTGCTCGCATCCCTCGTGGACGAGGCGGCGAAGCTGCGCGTCCCCGAGTCGCCGATCTACGTCACGGACCTCTCGCCGGGTCATCCGGTCGCGCGCTGGGCCAACAAGGCGTGGGAGCAGCTCGCCGTCTGCGCGGACGCCCACCCCGCCAGGCTCGACCCGTAGTCTCGGCGTATCCTCTTTCCTTTCGGGAGCCACCGATGAGGGGAGAGGCCGCCAAGCTCCAAGGGACCTGGGACATCGTCACGCTGGAGATCGACGGGTCTCCCATGGCGGAGGGGATGATCCGCGGCGCGCAGATCGTCGTCGAGGGGGAGCGGTTCACGACCGTCGCGATGGGGGCGGCGTACGGCGGCCGGATCGAGCTCACCTCGTCCAAGAAGCCGAAGGAGATGGACCTGATCTTCGAGGAGGGCCCCGAGAAGGGGAACCGCTCGCTCGGCATCTACGAGATCGACGGCGATCGCTGGACGCTCTGCCTGACCGTGACGGGACGGACGCGGCCGAAGCGCTTCGCGACGGCGCCCGGAAGCGGGCACGCGCTCGAGACGCTGAAGCGTCGTGAGGGAACGCGGGCCGTGATGCCGAGGGACGAGCTGCGCCGGCTCGAGGGGGAATGGACGCTCGTGCACGGCGAGGCGGACGGACGGCCTTTCCCTGAGGAAGCGCTCGCGATCGGCAAGCGCGTCGTCCGCGGGAACGAGATCACGGTGACGATGGGGCCGGAGGTCTACCTCCAGGCGGCGTTCGCGCTCCGCCCTTCCGAGACTCCCAAGGCGATCGACTACGTCATCACCGCGGGGCCGCATCAGGCGCAGACCCAGCTCGGCATCTACGAGACCGACGGCGACCGGATCAAGGTCTGCATGGCGCCGGTCGGCCGCCCGCGGCCGCGGGGCTTCTCGACACGGCCTCCCGAAGGGGGCGTCCTGACGGTCTGGAAGCGGAAGGGGGCACGATGACCGCGGCCTGGCTCCTGGCTCTCTCGACATCGATCCAGGCGCTGATCGGCCAGCCGGTTCCCGACTGGCCTCCCAAGACGGCCGACGAGTGGGTGCAGGGGGGGCCGCTGACGCTCTCCGAGCTGCGCGGCAGGGTGGTTCTGGTCCGGTTCTTCACCGATCCCGAGTGCCCGTATTGCCGCGCGACGGCGCCGGCTCTCAACGAGCTGCACGCGGAGTTCGCCTCGAGCGGGCTCGTCGTGATCGGGATCTACACGCCCAAGCCGCGCCCCCGCCCGGTGGATGCTCAGGCGGTGCGCGCCGTTGCGGCGTTGTACGGCTTCCGCTTTCCGGTCGCGATCGACGCCGACTGGGGAGCGCTCCGCCGCCTCTGGCTCGACCGCGTGCCCGGCGCCGAGTACACCTCGTCGTCGCTCCTCATCGATCGCGACGGGATCCTCCGCCACGTCCAGAGGGGAGGCGCGTACGCGAAGGATGCCCCCGACGAGCAGGGTCGGCGCGATTACCGGGAGATGCGGAGCGCGGTCGAGACGCTGGTGGGAGGCGGTGTCACACGTCCCAAATAGGATCGGTCGTCTTGCGCCATGACGCGGCGAGGAGCATCAGGCCGGGGACGATGAAGATCGAGAAGAACGGGTCGAAGCGCGTGGCGACCAGCGCCCACGAGCCGAAGACGAGGTAGATGAGCGCGATCACCATGACGGGCGCCAGCGATGCCCCCTCGTCCTTCCGGAATCGGAGGAAGGTCAGGATCACGGTCAGGCCGAAGCCGAGCATCGCGATGCCGCTGAACTGCCAGCCGATCGCGAGCGCCTGGGTGAGATCGGCGGGGGCCTGAGCCGCGGCGAGCTGCCCGCTGAGGCTCTTCCAGCCGAGGATGGAGTGCGCGCCGGCGCTGAGCAG
>Ga0075428_100001201_pt1 | contig 27745 bp, 17 predicted proteins | sample RhiMetdeltSRZDD2_FD_75291 | JGI IMG/M metagenome (GOLD analysis project Ga0075428, IMG submission 75291) | Populus rhizosphere microbial communities from Tennessee, USA - Rhizosphere MetaG P. deltoides SRZDD2 | ecosystem: Host-associated > Plants > Roots > Rhizosphere > Soil | place: USA... | reverse complement strand
ATGTCCTCGCCGGCGAACGAACGATGCTCGTCGACTTCGGATACTCCTGGATGGCGAGCCAGCCGCCGCGCGTCGGCCGAGGAGGGTTGGTTTCCTTCTTCGAGCCCGAATACCTGGCCGGGGAACGGCAAAACGTTCGCGTTCCACCGTCCGCGCAAGGGGAGCAATACTCTGTCGCGGCCTTGCTCTACCTGCTCATTACCGGTCGTCATTACGTCGACTTCCGATACGAGCGGGAAGAGATGATCCGGCAGGCGGAATTCGATTCCCCGATGCCGTTTGCAGCACGCGGCATTCCGCCCTGGCCCGAGATCGAAGCGATTCTCTTTCGCGGTCTGGAGAAAGACCCTGCGCGCCGCTACGGGTCCATGGCCGAGTTTGCGGCGGTTCTCGGCGCGGCGCGCGATACGACGGTTCGCGAGTCGCTGGCGACGCCGCTCAGCGCCGCGGCGCATGTGTTTCTCGAAGAGACGCTGCAGTCGTTTGCCCGCGGCGGGTCGATGTTCGAAACGTCCTATCCGCTCGCGCCGCGCGCATCGATCAACTTCGGTTGCGCCGGTGCCGCGGTCGGTTTGCTTCGCATCGCGGAGACGCGCAGCGATCCAGAGCTCCTCGCGATGGCGGATGTCTGGAGGTCGCGCGCGGTCACGCTCATCGGTACGGAGGACGCGTATTACAACGCGGAAGCCGAACTGCCGCGCGATAGCCTGGGAGACATCACGCCGTATCACACGGAGTCTGGAATTCACGCGGCCGGGGCGATGATCGCTGCGGCGATGGGAGACTCATTCGCTCGAGGCAATGCGATCCGGGCGTTCCTCCGGGCCTCGAGCAGACCGTGTGAGCAGATCGATTTGACCCTCGGCCGCTCCGGCAGTCTGCTCGCGGCGGCGATGTTGCTGCGAATCAGCGACGATTCTCGAGAAGCTGCGGCGGCGTTGCGGGCGTTCGGCGCGGAGACGATGGATGCGATCTGGAAGACGCTCGACGCGATGCCTGCAATCGAGACATCGGAAGGGCAGTACCTGGGCATGGCTCACGGCTGGGCGGGATATCTCTACGCGGCGATGCGCTGGTGCGAGGCCTCGGGCGACGCGCTGCCGTCGCGGCTCACGCAGCGGCTCGATGAGCTCTCCGCCATGCGAACGCCCAAGGGAAGAGGAGCATTCTGGCGCATCAGGACCGGCGGCGCGTCGATCGAGATCATGCCCGGGTGGTGCAATGGGAGTGCGGGCCAGGTTTTCCTTTACACACTCGCACACCGCCTCCTGGGCGACGCGAAATGGCTCGAGCTCGCGGACCTGAGTGCGTGGAACAACTGGGAGGAGCCGTGCGGGCCGCCGACCCTCTGCTGCGGCAGCGCCGGCCGCGCGTACGCGCTGCTGAACCTATACAAACACACCGGCGCGACGGAATGGCTGGCTCGCGCGCGGCAACTGGCAAACCATGCCGTCAGCGCTCTGTCCTCATCGCAGCGCCCTCACGCGCTCTGGAAGGGAGAGCTCGGCGTCGCCGTGCTCATCGCTGACCTGGCATCGCCTGAAAACGCGCTCATGCCTTTCTTCGAGTAGCGTCCCCTTCGACGATCGTCAGAAACCCTTCCCGGACCAGCGTTGCGCACAGATCGACCTTGCCGGCATCGTCCAGGTCACCGGGTAGGGAGTGCACTTCGAACTCCTCGAGATCGTCGATCGATCTCAGGCTCTCCTCCGCTTCGAGAGGAAAACGGATCGGCCGGTTGTTCAGCTTCAGCACGATGAAGGAATCTTCAACCGCGAATTCATGAAAACTGCGTCTCGTGCGCACGCGGGTCGTTCGATCGAGAGCCGGTAATTCGGCGTAATCCATGAGACGACGGGTGGCATCCGGCATGCGGGAACCGGCGTATTGATCGCGGAGCCTGGCCAGCGCCTTTCGCACGTCGGTCGTGGCGAGAAACGCGCGCACGTGCGCCAGAAACTCTTCGACAGGGAACTCGTCGGGATCGATGCACACAGGCAGCGATCGCCGGAGCCAGGCGTGGCTTTCAGGGTCGTCCAGCATCCGCCGCAATAGCTCGGCATACTTGAATGTGAAGATGCCCACCGTGACGTGGGCCGAGATCTCGCTGAGTGAACGGGCGCGGTGCACGAAACCGCGCGGCACGTACAGCAGGTCGCCGCGCTCGAGCACGACGCGCAGACTCGGCTCGACGGAGGCATAGTCTTCTTCCTTGAACAGGCGATTTCTCGTGGTGAGCACATCCGGCGAATCGTAAATCGACCACTCCTTCGCGCCGTTGAACTGCAAAACGAACACGTCATGGTCATCCCAATGCGGGCCGAATCCGCGCGACTCTCGTGGCGTGAGGTAGAGATTGGCCTGAACGGTCGCATGGAATGCACGCTCGACCGTCTGCGTGAAATGAAACATCTTTGCGCAATGCCGTTCGAATGCATTGAGAATCATCGTGGATCCGTCGTAGAAACGGGCAAACAACGTTTCCTGGTTGACCAGCCCATCGAATGCCGAACGGGCAGGGTAGGTGAACTCTCTGGACGCCATTTCGTCTCCCTCTTTGACGAGACGAATATCCGTGGACGAGAGTTTGGCCTGCCCGAGGTGTTCGGAGACAGCCTCGATGGTGATCAGTTCGTCGTAATAGTGCGGAGACGTGCGTTGGATGAGGAACGGTTGGCTCTCATAGTGGGAGTCGCGGAAGGCCTGAAGCGTGTTGGGCGCGAGGAGTCGATCGATGGAGAAGGACACGAGTTGGCCTCCGGATCACGGCAACTTCGTAACCACGACCCACGCCGTCACCTCCGGCGGTGATGGAGGCGTACTCCCTGCTCTCGACGGCGCGGTCGCCGTCGCCCAGATATTGATGAGCGTTCCGCCGCTCACGGCGAGACCGTTGTAATCGCCGTACTTCGGAGTGCCGTCCCCGGTGAAGCAACTCCCGCACTGGGGGCATTGTGGATTCCGGAAATCGCAGCGCGTGTTGCTGCCGTCCTTGCCGCAGTAGCCGGCGAGTTGCGGCTGTGTCGAACAGCTGCACGCGTCGGCGCCGCTCCGCGCACCGTTCGCCCATCCGCTCGCGCATTGCGGATCGTCGGCTCCGCTCAAATCGACTTCGGTGCCCGGCGTGAGCGTGCCCTTCACCACGGAGACGCTATTCATGTAATAGCTCGTCAGATCGTTCGACGCCGGCGTCGCGTTGCGGCGGTCGTACCAGCCCGCGTACACGACGCCATTCCACGCACCGAGCCACGGCATGAAACGCACTGCGGTCACTTTGCCGTTCAGCGCGACGGTGTTAGGGAAGGTCAGCCCACCGTCGGTCGACTGCGCAACGAGGATGTCTTGCCCGCCGGAGCTGTTCGTTTGCGCGTAGCCGAGATAGACGTTTGATGGATGGCGCTCGTCGACGGCGATGGTCGGGCTCGAGAGCGTGTTGCCGTTGTTGCAGCGGTCGAGTCCCGGAATCGGGCAGGTCACGTTCGAGATCGGGATCGTGACGGGGAAGCCGCTCTGCCGGACGAGTCCACAGTCGCAGCTGCTGAACTTGTCGATGACGATGGTATTTTCGCCACCCCGCGATACGACGTAGACCATGCCGTCCGCGCCGACGGCCACGCGTGGGTAACTGCCGGGGCCGCCGTTCGCGTCGACCGGCTTGCTCCACGTCGCGCCGCTGGTCGACGAGCAGGCGATGCGCGATACCCATTGCTGCGTTTCCTGCCAGACGACGTACACGCGGTCTTTTCCGCACGCCGACAGATTCCACCGATCGGTGACGATGTGCGGCTGGTCCATTTTGATGTCCTGCTCGCGGCGGCTGAGGAGTCCGACGTATCGAAAGCTCGTCGTCGCGGGAATGCTCCAGCTGTAGAACGCGACGCACTCGTTGCAGAGCGTGCTGCTGTAAAACGTTCCGCTCGGTCCCCACGCCACGGAACAGTCGCCCATGTACTCTTTGAGTGCGCCGGAGCCGCCTGGGTTCATGAACGACCGGCCGCGGTCCTCCGAGTACGACATGCTGCACCCCGCGACGGTGAGGATGCTCCGCCCATCCATCGAGATCGCCGCTTCGATCTCGCCTTTGCCGTTGACCGGCATCGGCGCCGCGCCACCGGCCACTGGTCGTTTCGTCGCCTTGCTCGCATAGGCACGCGGCTTCTTCGGGAGCGGCCGCGCCGGCGGGATGTCGGCCGGCCCACCGTCCCTGTCCGGAACGTGCAGCGAGCGACCGATGCGCAGCGCCTCTTCGGCGAGCTCCGCGTCGGCGTCGGGGTGCAGAACGGTGCGGAGACGCACGAGCCATACGCCGGCGGCGACGGCGGTTGTCGCGTGCCACGCCTCATCCGCGCGACGCATCTCGCGCGGATCTTCATGATCTGGCGCCGTGAGCGGCGCGAGGATCTTTCGCTCGAACGCCGGCCATCCCTGGTGCGTGAAGAAGTCCCCCTTCGGCGTGTACTCCGCGTCGATCTCGGCGAGCCGCCGCACGGCTTCCGCGTGATTGCGGCGCTCCTCGACGCGGGCGATCATCGTCGCCTCGATCCTTCCGGCGATGCGTAGCTCGATCAACCAGGTGGCATCGGTGTCGCGCCGCGCTTCCCACCCCCTCGGGACATCGAGCCTGATGCCGGGCCCGATGACGATTCGTTCGGCGGTGGTGTCGAATGCCGCGAGCAAGAAAACGGCGATCGCGATGCAGCGCATGAATGCCTCCCCCTGCCAAGGAGATGCATTCGTGCGAGCGATCCCTACCCCGAATGTCGAACGGCTACATCGTGAACTGGCCGGACTCGATCTGCTTCTTGAGGTGGGCCATGAACTGATCGGCGACCGCGCCGTCGATGAGGCGGTGGTCGAAGGTCAGCGCGAGGTAGCACATCGAGCGGATGGCGATGAAGTCGCCGTCTTTCGTCTCCACGACGACCGGGCGTTTCTTCACGCCGCCGACGCCCAGGATGGCGACCTGCGGCTGATTGATGATCGGCGTGCCGAAGAGGCTGCCGAAGATGCCGGGATTCGTGATCGTGAACGTGCCGCCCTGCACGTCATCGGGCGAGAGGCGCTTCGCGCGCGCGCGATCGCCGAGATCGTTCACCGCGCGCGCGACGCCGAGGATGTTCAGCTCATCGGCGTGCTTGAGCACGGGAACGATCAGACCCCAGTCGAGCGCCACGGCGATGCCGATGTTGTAGTCGCGGTGATAGATGATGTTGTTCTCGTCCATCGATGCATTGAGAATGGGGAACTCGCGCAGACCGCTGATGACCGCCTGCACGATGAACGGCAGGTAGGTGAGCTTCACGCCGCGATCGGCGTACGCGTCTTTGTGATGACGGCGCAGTTTGTCGATCGCAGTGAAGTCGACTTCGAACACCGTCGTCACGTGCGCCGACGTGTGCTTCGATTCGATCATGTGCTGGGCGATGCGCTTGCGCATCACCGTCAGCGGCTCGAGACGAACTCTCTCGCCCTCGGCGAACTGCGGCCGCGGCTGCGGCGCGCGCGCCTCGGGCGCGCTGCGCGCCGGTGCCTCGGCGGCCGCCCCCGGTTTCGGCTGCTGCAGAAAGTCGAGGATGTCGTTCTTGGTCACGCGACCGGACACGCCGGTGCCGGAGATCTGCGAGATGTCGACGTTGTTCTCGGCCGCGATCTTGCGGACGAGGGGAGAGGATTTGGTGCGGCGGCGTTCGTCGAGCGAGGTGACGTCGGCTTCTGGCTGTTGGGTGCTGGGTGCTGGCGGGGCTGCGGCTTGCGGCGCGGGCTTCGCAGGCTCGGCGGCCTTCGGTGGTTCAGGCGCAGGTGGCTGCGCTTTTTTCTCGGGCGCGGGTGCAGGCGCGCTCGGTGCGGCTGCTTCGCCTTCCGCGGCGATGCGCGCGACGACCGCGTTGACGGGAACGGTGTCGCCTTCTTTCGCGAGGATCTCGGTGAGCGTGCCCGCTGCGGGCGAGGGGATCTCGGCGTCGACCTTGTCGGTGGAGATCTCCAGCAACGGCTCGTCGCGATCGACTTTGTCGCCGACCTTCTTGAGCCACTTCGAGACCGTTCCTTCCGCGATCGATTCGCCCATCTGGGGCATTACGACGTCATGTGCCATGGTGAGTTCTAGCTCCTGAAACTGCGAGGCGCTTTTTACATGCAAATGCGGCGCGCGGCAAATCACTCGATGCTTCGCGTCTCGACCGCAGCCGCCTTCAACACGAAGGGCGACGCGTTGCGAAGGGTCTGCTCGAGCTCTTTCGAGAAGCGCACCGGCGAGGCCACGGTCACCATCCAGCTCTTGGGCCGCTCGAATTGGCCGTCTTCCGCGCGGAGGCGCGACTCGTCGAACGCGAGCGGGAAGACGATGGTGGCTTCGACGTGGGATTCGTAGACCCCGCCGCCGGATTGCGATCCCATACTGCGCGGCGCCTCGAAGATGCGCGCACCGTCACGCGCGACGAACGGCTCGATCGCCGCGAGCGTGTACTCTTTTGCCTTCGCCTCGACCGCGGCCCACACCTTTTCGTCGACCTTTCTCGGTTCGAGTCCGCGCGCCGTTTTCCTGATCTTCAGACTTGGAAGTCTTCCATCGGGATGCTGCAGGAAAAGCACGCGCCGTCCATCGCGCTCGAGCGCGCGCGCGATCGCCTCCGGCTCCGCTTTCGGGTCGAGCTCGACTTCGATGAGGAAGTGCGTCGGCGCATGGTTCACGCTTGCGAAATACGTTCGCAGCAGCGTCTGGATCTCGTCGTCGAAGCGACGGTAAGGCTGGCAGTGCTCGTTGTGAAAATGCTGCACGATCTGTCGCGATGCATCCTCGAACACGATCGCCCAGTGATAGCCGCACGAGTGTGCAAGGTCGTCGTTGCCGGCGAGGAGATCGAACATCGCACGCACTTCGCGCGGATCTTCGACGAGCACCGCGTCCGTGCCCGAGCGCCAGAATGCTTTCATCACCAGCATGCGCCGCGGCACGAAACGCGCCGCCAGCTCCTCGGTGATCATCGTCGGGCTGAACGCGTCCTCCGGATAGCGCGCACACCGCTCGTCCTGCGCGCTCGCTGTGACCGCGACGAAGAGCAGAAGAAGGAACGCTCGCATCGAGCTAGTATGCCAGCAGCTCGCGCGCCGCCTGCAGCACCTTCGCCTTGTCCGGCAATGCCGCCGCTTCCAAAGGCGGCGAGTACGGAGTCGGTACGTCGAGCGCCGCGATGCGTTTGATCGGCGCGTCGAGGTAGTCGAATGCTTTCTCCGCGATGCGCGCCGCGAACTCTGCGCCGGCGCCGCCGGTGAGCGGCGCTTCGTGCAGGATGATCACGCGATTCGTTCGGGCGACCGATTCGAGAATCGCCTCTTCATCGAACGGAAGGATCGAGCGCAGGTCAATGATCTCTGCCGACACGCCGTCCTTCGCCAACTCATTCGCCGCATCGTCCGCGACGTAGATCATCGCGCCCCAAGTCAAGATTGTTAGATCCTTGCCGCGCCGCCTAACATTCGCTTTGCCGATCGGCACGACATAGTCGTCTTCGGGCAGATTCTCTTTGACGCGCCGGTACAGATACTTGTGCTCGATGTAGAGCACCGGATTGTCGTCGCGAATCGCGGCCTTGAGCAGACCCTTCGCGTCGTATGCCGTTCCCGGCGCGACGATCTTCAGGCCCGGCCGGTTCATGAACATCCCCTCGGGATTGATCGAGTGATACGGACCGCCATGCGTGCCGCCGCCGGCCGGTCCGCGCACGACGAGCGGACACGCGCGGCCGAAGAGATAGCTGTTCATTGCGGCGAAGTTGACGAGGATGTCGTAGCCGCAGGTGATGAAGTCGAGGAACTGCATCTCGGCGATGGGACGCATGCCCATGAGCGCCGCGCCGGACGCCGCGCCGATGATCGCGATCTCGGAGATCGGCGTGTCGATCACGCGCTCCGGTCCGAAGCGGTCGACCAGACCCGCGCTGGTCTTGAACGCGCCGCCGTACGCGCCGACGTCTTCGCCGATGAGGAACACGCGCTCGTCGCGCGCCATCTCCTCCTGCATGGCCTGAGTGATCGCTTCGATGTAGGTCGTCTCAGGCATTCCAGTATCCATCCTCGATGTAGAGTCCGCGGCCCGCGTCGGAGGGATCCGGCATCGGCGACGCGTCCGCCTCGTCGGTCGCCGCGTCGATCTCGCGCTTCGCGCGCTGTTGAATGGCGTCGAGATCTTCGCGCGTGGCCAGGCCGCGCTCGAGGAGCATCTTCTCGAAGCGCGCGACGGCGTCCTTCTCCGCCCACTCCGCAATCAGTTCTTTCGGAACGTACGCCTGATTATCATGCTCGGCGTGACCTTTCATGCGGAACGTGATCACTTCGATCAGCGTGACGCCGCCGCCGTTGCGCGCGTTCTCGACGGCGCGCTTCACCGTGTCGTAGACGGTGAGCACGTCGTTGCCGTCGATGGTGACGCCCGCACATCCGAATCCGACCGCTTTGTCCGCGAGCGTTTTCGCGGCGGTCTGTTTCGCGGTCGGCGTCGAGTAGGCGTAGCCGTTGTTCTCGACGATCACCACCATCGGCAGCTTCTGCACCGACGCGAAGTTCATCCCTTCCCAGAACGCGCCGGTCGACGAGCCGCCGTCGCCGATGAAGGCGAGCGTGACGAGCTTGCGTTTCTGCATGCGTCCTGCGAGCGCGATGCCGGCCATGACCGGGATCATGTCGCCTAACATCGAGATCTGGCCGATGAAGCCGTCGCGCGCGGGGTGGCCGAAGTGGATGTTCAGCTCGCGGCCGCGCGTCGGACCGTTTCCCTTGGCCATGTATTGCCGGATGATGTCGGCCGGCTTCGCACCGGCGACGAGGATCGATCCGATGTTGCGAATGAGAGGCTGGACGACGTCGCCCTGCTTGTAATCGAGGGCGTATGCCGCGGCGACGCTCTCGCCTTCCTGGCCGAGGGAGCGATAGAGACCTCCGATGACCTTCGCTTGGCGGAAGAGTGCGACGAGGCGCTCTTCGAGCGTGCGCGTGAGACGGAGGTAGTAGTCGATCTCGAGCAGCTGGTCGCGGGTCAGCTGGTCCGTGGTGTGTGGAATCGTTTCTGTCACGCGACGCGGCTTTTATCCGAATATGACAAGCCGCGCAACTCCGTGGCATTCTCTGGTTTCAGTGATCGACCGGATCGGGACAGTGTTGGCCGCGGTGTGGATGTTTGCGGCGAGGACGTGGATGGCCGCTCTCGTCATCGTCGCCGCCGATCTCTTGGCAAGACGAGGACGCCGTCTCGAGCTTCGGCCGTTGCTGCGCGCATTGCACCGGCCGTTGTGGCAGGCGATGCTGATCGCGGCCGGAGTCAGTCTTGTTGTGAGCCTCTCCGTGTTCGCCGTGCGAGGCGAGCCGCTGCCGAACGAACAGGATGAGCGGAACCATCTTCTCGTCGCCGACACGCTGCGCCATGGACGGCTCGCGAATCCCTCGCATCCGATGTGGCGTCAGCTCGAAGATCCGATCGCGATCCACTATCCCGTGTACGCGTCGAAATATCCGATCGGCAACGGCCTCCTGCTCGTGTTCGGCGAGATCGTGTTCGGTCTGCCGATTGCGGGCATCTGGATCGCGAGCGCGGCCGCCGCGGCAGCGATGGTCTGGGCCGCACGGGCGTGGCTGACGCCGTCATGGTCGTTGCTCGCCGGACTGGCCTTCGCGCTGCATCCGACCTTCACCGACTGGAACACCGCCTACCAGCGCGGAAGCCTGCCGGCCTTCGCCGCCGCGCTGTTGCTCGGTGCGGCGGCGCGGCTCTGCCGCCGTCCGTCGTCGCGGCTCATGGCGATCGCCGCAACCGCGCTCATGATCCTTGCGATCAGCCGTCCGTTCGAAGGACTGGTCTACGCGATCGGTGTGGGGCTGTTCGTCGTGATTCGCGCGCCGCGCAAGATCGCGCTCCTCGCGCGGAAGTCCGCGATCGCGATTCCGATCGTTGCCGCCGGCTTCACGCTGATTGCGATGCACAACCGGGCGGTGACGGGGAGCGTGTTCGAACACCCGCACCTGCTGCACGACCGGCAATACGAGCGCGCGCCGAACTTCGTCTGGCAGCCTCCGTATCCGCCGAAAACGTACCGCAGTGAAGAGTTGCGCGGGCTGTTTGCCGGCTCGTATTGGTCGTTCTACCAGCGCCTGACCGCGCCGGGCGGCTGGTGGCGCGTGGGGATCGTCGAAAAGTTTTTGACGATGGGTGAGATTGCCTTTCCGCCGCCGTCGTCGCGCGGTGTGATCGGCTCCGCGTATGCGCTGCAGTTCGCGCCGCTCGTCGTGCTGCCGTGGTCCCTGCGCCGGCGGCGCACGCGCCTGCTGCTGCTCATCCTGCTCAGCGCCGCGATCGCGCCACTTCTCTTCGTGCAGCCGGTGTTAGGTCAATACATCGCGCCGGCTACCGCCGCAGCGACGATCCTCTACGTGCTCCTCGCGCGCGAGCTCGTGGCCCGTTTTCCGGCGCGCGGCGCGATGATCGTGTTCGCAACGATCGCCTTCTGTCTGCCCTTCGCGATTCAGTCCGCAATCGAGGTCGCGCGGAAACCGCAGCCGGCCATCGAATCGAACCGGCGCGCGATCGTCGCGCAGTTGGAGCGCGTCCCCGGCAAAGACCTGATCCTCGTTCCGCCGAACATCTTCAATTGCGTGTACAACGCCGCCGACGTCGACGCAGCACCCGTCGTGTGGGCGCGCCAGCTCGGCCCCGGCTCGGATGCCGAGCTGCTTCATTATTTCCGCGATCGTCACCCGTGGCAGCTCGTCCGCGCGGCGGGCGGACTCGCGGTGAAACCTGCACAACGTTCGGTGCAGAAAGCGCCGTAGTGCCCGACGAACCGCCGATCTTCCGGACCGGACGGTAATACGCGCTTCCCGTCGCACGTCGTCCCTCCCAAAGGAGATTTTTCCATGATCCGCAAGATCCGTGTGGGACTGTTCTCGTTGCTCGTCGCGGGAATGACGCAGGCGCAAACGTCCGACTACCGAGTGTTTACGAACGATGCCGCGCATCGTGTCGCGACCAATTCCGAGACCATCCTGGACACGCTGACGCTCAACAGCGCGACGCAGCACATCTCCCGGATTGTCCTCAATGGCCAGGAGTACTATCAGGCCGGAGTCACGAGCACGGACGGAGTGGCATTGGTCCTCGGCGCGAACCGTGCCGGCAACCGCCAGCTCTGGATCGTGGACTCCACGCAAGTTGCGACGCCCAGCAGTACGAACGCTGCACTGCGCTTTGTGCTCGGTTCCGTCGCGCACATCTCGGCAGTCGCAACGGATGGCAACACGCCGAAGCCCCTCCTCCTGAATATCGACGGCGGCAACGTCGGAATCGGGACGGCGAGTCCGTCGCAGGCGCTCGAGGTCAACGGAAATATCCGCTTAACCGCGGAAACGGGGTCGGTCAATGTGGGCGCGGGTCCGGCCAACAGCGGATTCAAGTTCCTGGCGAAAACCACCTCGGCCACGGTTCCGGCGGCGATCTGGCTGGAGAGTAACTACGCCTCCAACTCCACCTCGTTCATCGGCAATTTCGGGACCTACGGGACGTACCTTTCCCAAAACCGCAACCCGCAGACCGGGGAGTTCGTTCACGCAGCCGCACCGCCGAATCAGGTGTGGGCAGCGCAGGCAATCGTCGGCGACACGCAGCGCAACCGGCTGTTCCATGTCGCGAATTATCCCAGCGGCTCGGAATCCGTCCATTTCATCATCAATTACAGCGGCAATGTCGGCATCGGAGCCGGAGCGCTGGCGCTGATGAGCGCCAATCCGACGAAACGCCTCGTCGTCGACGGAGACATTCACGTCAGCGGCAACATCAACGCGAAGTATCAGGACCTCGCGGAATGGGTTCCCGCGTCGGAGGATCTCACGCCGGGCACGGTCGTCGTGCTCAATCCCGCTCACGACAACGAGGTGATGGCCTCGACTCGCGCGTATGACACCGCAGTCGCCGGCGTGGTCTCAGAGAAGCCCGGTCTTCTCCTCGGCGAGGAGGCGAAGTCGTCCGAGGCCATTGCGACGACGGGTCGCGTGCGTGTTCGCGTCGATGCGCGCCGCGCCCCGATCGCCGTCGGCGATCTGCTCGTCACGAGCGACGTTCCGGGCGTAGCCATGAAGTCGATGCCGGTCGACGTGGCTGGTGTCGCCATGCATCGTCCGGGCACGATCGTAGGGAAGGCGCTGCAGCCGCTCCGTGAAGGCGAGGGCGAGATTCTCGTACTGCTGTCGCTTCAGTAGCAAACCGAGACTACCGGAGCACTTGCCATGAAACGAATCAGCGTTTGCATAGTCGTTCTCTGCGCGTTTTTCGCGCCTCGAGCCTTCGCTGCCCTCACATTGCGTTTTACGGACACCTCCGTCATTGCGACAGGAGTGACCGCTGGTGGGAGCGTAGCCTTTCTCGCGACGGGTCGCGAGCCGGCCTCGCGCTGGATGCGCGAAGCAGCGGTGATCAGCGATCACGATCGCAACGGTGAGGCCGCATTGGAACTTGCGCGTGTTGTTCCCCGCGCCGCGATCTGGATTGCGGTCGACATGACGTCGGGGGAATGGGTCGCACAGGGCTCGCCAGGATACGAGGCGCAGCCCATGTCCCTGCGGGAAATCGCCAAACACGACAGCGGCGGTCAGTTGCGCAAACTTGCCGCGGCGGTTTCTGAAATGGATGTGTTGCTCGTTCGTCCCGGAGAGGGAGTATGGCGTCTCTACGCAGCGCGAACCAGTGCGTTCGATGAGAGCGGCCCAGACGAGCGCCAGCTTCGAATCGACGTCGACCGGATGACGCCGATGGGCGATACCGCCGGCGCCGTACATACCGTGCGTCCGCGCGACATCGTCGCGCTCATCGATCCCGTCGAGATGCGGTATGCCGTCGTGGAGGTGGGCCGATGAGACACCTTTCCTGGGCATTGTGTCTCCTGGCGGCGTTCGGTGTCTTCGCGCAGCAAGGACCCGCATTCGAGCGCGGGCTTCATGCGGACAAGCTGTATCAGTTCAACGGCATCGACAATGTCAATCTCGTCAACGGCAACGTGTCGATCGTCCTTCCAATCGGAATGAGCTACGCAATCGACGGCGATCTGTCGTATCAGCTCACACTTTCCTACAACAGCAAGCTCTGGGACCACGTGAGCTCGTCCTCGTGGGTACACGCATACCCGTCCCGGCGCTCAAACGCCGGCGTCGGCTGGCTACTGGGCTTCGGACGTTTCGTCGGTTGGGATGATCCGTCCAATGGAGCGGAGGTCGACTTGTATGAGTCACCAGACGGCTCGGAGCACCTGTTTTTCGGCACGGCGCCCACGTATACGAACGACGGATCGAATCTTCGCGCCCGCTATGAGTCGGGAAGTGTCGTTGCGGTCGATTTTCCCAACGGAGTAGTGCAGCGACATTTCAAGGTGAATGGTCGTTACGAGTTGCGCGAGATCCACGCTCCCCGCGGCTCGGGTCAGATGGTCATCAATCCCGAGGCGACCAGGCCCTCACAATGCGATGCGTCGACGACATCATGGTGGCGAGTCAGCGACACCGAGGGCACGCCGCCGCGCGGTCATTATCTCTGCTTCAAAGACTACAACATGGACGACGTGATGAAGCCAATGGTGGAATCCGTCGCCCTCGTCGGGCCTCAGGGACAGACGATGACCTATGGCTTCCTCTATGAAACCGTAACGAACATTCCTCGCACGGCAATGGAGTTCGATCCGTCGACGACACAACCTTGGAGAAATTTTCATACCGCGACCTTCCTGAAGAAGGTGACGCTGCCGGATGGATCGTTCTACGAATTCGAGCATGCGCCGAACAGTGCCGAAGTGACGGCGATCGTGCTGCCCACGAAGGCGCGCATCGAATACCAGTACGCATCGATTGGCTATCCCTTCGAGAACATCTGTCAAGGTCCATTCGATCCAGACATGGGGCTGAGCGCGATTTCCACCGGCGTCATCAAACGCACGGTCGTTGCGCCTGCGACGGCTGGCCGCCCGCCGGCACGGCACGAATGGACATACACATATCAATTCCGCGCACTCAACTCGAGCGCACCGAACTACGATGCCGGGTACCCCGGAGGCGCCTATCGATCGGTGACGCTCTGCCCGGACCAGTTCAACATTCCGACGAGCGCATCACTGTGGGACGAGCTTGTCGTCTCGGTCCGTGACCGGAATCCGGATGCTCCTCCGGGGGAGATCGACAACGGGACTCGTGTGGATTCGCATTTCAGCGTCTGGCCCGGTGACCAGGGCCTGGCGTCGGATACATCGCCGGCCGGGTTCAAGCGCCGCTATCACGGCTTTCCCTACGGCAAATACGACCCGACACAGGATCGATACCTCTCGCAGGAGACGTATCAGTGCGCCAATAGCGGCTGTACGAAACTGCGCTCGACGTACGTCCGGCACGACATCGACCCGATGAGCGGCACGTCGGAGCACGACATCGCGCGGTGGCATCGCCTGGCCTCGACGCGAACGTTCTTTCATGACGATCCCGCGGGATGCACTGCGGATTCGAGCGGCACGAGGTGCAAGTCGATCACATCGGGGTCTGTCGATTGGGATGGCTATGGTCACTATCGCGTGATCACCGATTCCAATGATCTCGTCGGCACACAGTCCCGCACTGTGACGACGGATTGGAACAAGGTCAACGGTGTGCCGCGACAGATTCAGCCGGGCGACCGCTGGTTCACCGAGGAATATGAAAACATCGCAGCAAACGAACAACAGCGTATCGCCGCGGCCCAGGCATGCTTCGCGACGGATGCGTCGGGAGGGCGTTACCTGCGCGCAACGCGAACGCTGAAGGGCAGTTCACCAGGCGCGAATGACCTCATCACGCTCAATACACTCGGGAGCGACGCGAACCTCGCCAGCGAAACGTATTATGGCGGCGACACGACGCCACTGCCATCGGGTGCCGCGACGGCGACGAATCTCTGCAATGCGATTGGGTCGCTGGGCACCGCCGCGTACGAGATCCTCCACACATGGCAGGACGGAGTTCAAGCGACGTCGCAACATGCCGGCACGACCTTCAAGTCGCTCGAGCTGACCATCGATCGATCGGGCGCCGTCACGATGTCCAAAGACACGGCCGAGGTGCCGACTTCTTACAACTACGACAGCGCTGGGCGAATTACTTCGATCGTTCCGACGGGCGCCGCCTCGACGGTATATACCTACGGGAATGCGCTGTTGGACGCGAATGGCGCGCTCGCGCAGCCCGCGTATGCGACGCAGACCACGGGCTCGGGCACAACCGCGATCGAGTCGGTATTCCAGTTCGACGCGTTAGGCCGGGTCTGGCGCGAGAAGAAGCGTATGCCGGACGGGACGTGGAGCGTACGAGAGACCCTCTACGACGGCCTGAATCGGCAGATCGCGGTTTCGGAGTTGGAGCAATTGACCGGCTCCGAGTTCCAGTTCGTTCCGGCCGCGAAGACGACGTACGAAGGCTACGATCCGTTCGGTCGTGTAGGCGTGATCACCGCGCCGGATCAGAGCAAGAGTCGTTTTGCTTATATCGGTTCACGAGAGATCAAGCGGTACGTTACAGACCCGGGCGGCGCAGAGAAATTGCGCTCGACCGAGGTGTATGACGGGTTCGAGCGGTTGAGGAGCGTCATCGAGCGTCCCGACGCGAGCGGAGACGTCACCGCAGGGTATGGCTACGACGTCGGCGGACGACTCGTTTCCGTGAAGATGACCGGAGCGACGGGCGTCGTGCAGCAGCGGGTGTTCGATTATGACGGCCGCGGATTCCTGCGCTGGGAAAGTCAGCCCGAGTCGGCGATGACCTCGTATACGTACGACGCGCGCGGCCACGTGAAAAGCAAAGAACAGAGCGCGGCGCAGTCGATCTTCGACCTGCGCTACTCCTATGACGCCGGCGAGCGCTTGTGGAAGGTCGAAGGGCGAAACCCGTTCTTCGGCCAGTCGGGACAACTCGAGTTTCGAGTAATGAAAGAGTCTGCGTTCGGTACGGCAAACGGCACGGTCGTGCGGTACGGAGTGTCGAAGACGGACCTGCGCAAAGGCAAGCTCACGACAGCGACGCGCTACAACTACGACGATTGGGGAGGCGGTCCGGTCTACAAGATCGAGGATACCCTCTACTATCTGGACGATGCCGGCCGTAAGACCGATCGAAGTACGGCGATCATCAAGGACGGCGACACGATCAAGACAGTCGATCTCACGGTCGCTTATGACGACCAGGGGCTCGAGACGACGATCAAATATCCGACCTGTAGTGGCTGTGGCGTTCCGGCGAGCGACCCCGATCGCACGCTGACGACACGAACCTACCAGCGTGGCCGCTTGAAATCGATCTCGGGTTTCCTCAACGATGTGTCGTATTGGCCGAACGGCATGAAGAACGTGCTCGTGCACGGCAACTTAGTCGCAGACACACAGGTGGTGGGGAACATGCCCCGGCCGTCGTCGATCGGGTTCGCGACCTGGGATCGCTGTGTACGACCAACGTTCACACAGCAGCCCGCCGGTGCGACGAAACCGTCTGGCGGCTCCGTGACGCTGAGCGTGAACGTGACCGGTACGGGCCCATTCGAATATCAGTGGTTCGACGTCACGGGGAATGCCTTTCTCCAGAATACACAATCGATCAGCGTCAGCCCATCGGTGACGAGCGACTATTACGTCATCGTCTCGGGCCAGTGCGGATATGAAACATCACAAACGGCGCGCGTGACCGTGTCGGGTTGCGCTCCGCCGGAGACGGGCGCCATCCAGACGGTTGTTCAACCCGACGGTTCGTGGATTCTGCGTCCGAATCCGATTGCACGAAGCCCGCGCATCTACACATGGCGCAGAGTCTCCGACAACTCAGTGGTCGGCAACGGCGAGACGCTCGCGGTCGGCGTTCTACCGACGACGACGACTTTCAGCCTGACGATCCAGGACGAATGCGGAACCGTGACGTCGAACGTCACGCTTCAGGTGCCGGTGCTGATGCCTGCAGGTCTCACCGCTCAGTGGACCTCGGGTACGCAGATCCAGGTCGGTTGGCCAACAGTGAACGGAGCGACCTACGTCGTCGAACGACGATCGGGCTCCACGTGGAGCGAGGTCGCTACGACCTCCGGCGCCTCTTACATCGACAACTCCGTATCGCCGTCGACTACCTATGCCTATCGCGTGGCGGCTGTCCTCGGCGGTGCGAAAACGAACTACACCAACGCGGATGTTGCAACGACCAGAGCGTTCCAGGCGGCGGTGCCGGGCGGTTCATTCAGCGCGGCGGTCAGTGCAGACATGCTCAATGCGGTCAACAGCGTCCGTGCTGCAGCCGGGTGGCCGTCCGTGACATGGAGCAACATCCTGGCGGCGACGGATCCAATCGTTTCGCCGGGCAACAACATCATGGCCCGCCACATCACCTCGTGCCGGGAGCGCATGAATGAAGCGCTGCACGCTTTGGGTGTTCCCGTCCTGCCCTGGACGGATGCCGACATGCCCGTCACCGTGATCAAAGCCGTGCACGTCAATGAGATTCAGGGGAGGGCGCAATGAGACCGACTCGATGGTTGGAAGGGCCCCACATGGCGTTTCGATCGCTCTTCTCGCTGCTGTTGCTGTTCGGCGCGTTCACGATTGCGGCAGACGCTCCGGATCCGATCCCGGAAGGAATGGCGAAATACGTGATCACGCTGTGGGAGCCCGGAACACCCATTCCGGGCGATCCCAATGGAGCTACGTTGCCCCAACCGCCAGAGCCCGATGTCGAAAAGCTGGGCGGCCGCGTCGTTCGCAAATACAAGAACTATCGAGTTGTCCTCGTGCCGCAGGAGAACGGACAGCAGTTGCACACGATGCAAGGCGTGCTGTCGGTGCAGCGGATTTGGACCGGCGAGCCGTTCGAGGGATGGGATGAGCGAGAGCCCGAAGAACGGCTACGATTCCAGACGCACACCGATACGAACTTGTCGTGGGGGCCGAAAGCGTACAGCTACGACGGCAGCGGTAATGTCACGCAGATCGGCAGCGACGCGTTCGTCTACGACGGAGTCGATCGCCTGAAACAGGCGACGGTCAATGGAAAAGCAGAGACGTACACCTACGACTCGTTCGGCAACCTGACGCAGAAGGTCGTGTCCGGCGCAAACCCGGTCACGATTCCGGTCGATCCGATCAGCAATCGGATGACAGGACCGGGCTACGACGCGGCGGGAAACGTCACGACACGAGACGGCGGGCGGAAGGTGTATCGATACGACTCGCTGAATCTGATCACGCACACACCGACCGTTGCCCAGAACTCGTCGCGCCGCGTGTTGTACGACGCCAACGACGAGCGCATCGCCACGGTGGTCGACTCGACGTTGTCGCGGTGGACGTTCCGAGACTTCAACAACCAGATTCTCCGTGAATACGAAGTGCACGACTTCGGCGCCTTCAGCGACTGGTTCTGGAGGCAGGATCACATCCGCGGCGAGGGACAGCTCATTGCCGGCGAGACTCCGCAATGGCACATCTTCACGCAGGAATTCACGGCGCGCTATGGCGGGAAGCGCCACTACCACCTCGATCACCTCGGCAGCGTGCGCATGGTTACCGACCAGCAGCACCGTGCCATCAGTGAACACGATTTCTTCCCGTATGGCGTCTCGCTGACGAAGTCTTATCAGGAGCAGACCTATCCGGGTGCACACATCGACGGAATGCGCTTCGCCGGTCACTGGAGAGATTTTCTCGGATACCAGGACGTCGAGACGACCGACTACGTCGACTACATGCACGCCCGGTATTACGACCCGAACCTGGGCCGCTTCCTGTCGGTGGATCCAGGCAAAGACTGGGATCCACGCCAGCCGCAGAGCTGGAACATGTATGCCTATGTTCGGGACAACCCGACCAACAGGGTCGATCCCACGGGTCGATGCAGTTTGAAGAGCGTTCTGCTGTTCGGACCGGCCTGCGGGACGGTGACTCTCATCGAATACGCCATGGAGCGCGGGCACCAGGTTAGGGAAGGAGTGCGCGCCCTGGCGGACGACAACGCTCCTACGTCCGAGAAGGTCCTCGGTGGGGCGATCGTCGCGCTGGCCGCAATCGAGATCGGGTCGAATTTCATCACCCCCGAGAGGGCTGTCGCACAGAAAGCGGTCACGAGGGCAGCCATCGTGATTGGCCACTATCCCGGCAATAAGCGGACGGCCATCCAGCTTGGCGCAGAGTTCCTCAACATATCGAACTGGACGTGGCGCAGAAATCAACAATTCCTGCGTGATGCAATGCGCACAGGGAAAGAGATTCTGCTCTCGATTGACCCGGCAAAAATCCGAAAAGGCAGCATCACAGAGAAAGAGATACGATATCTCAAGAGACAAGGGTACGAGTTCATCTTCGATCCGGACTTCGGTCTCTGGAGAGCGATAAGACCAAGTACCTAAGGCGGTCGGAATGAAAAAGGATTTTTCCGAGACTACGGCCAAAGCAGGAGCGCTTTTTCTGAAAGCCGGCTTCGTGAAGCTCGAAGAGGACGTCGATCCGGTATCGGACAATGGTGTACTCGAGCTGCGGAAGAAGGACGTCGTCGCGCGACTGGTTAGGGACCGGAAGCAGTGGTTCGTCGAAATACGGTCGTCGGCATCGGATGAGTGGTTCGACGCGCGTTTTGTGCTTGCCGTGATCGGTGGGAGAGAGAACTGGCCTCCGCCTACCGATCTGTCGGCGCTGCGTACATTCGTCGAGTACATGCTGCAGCTTCTTCCAAAATGGGAACGTCTCTTTCGGCCGGACGCGTATGCTCAGACGAAACGGGAGCTCAACGAAAGAGAACGGATTTCGGCGCGCGAGCGATTCGGTATCACGAACTGAGAGGATTTTGCAGAGAGGCGGGCAAAGCCCCGCCTCTCTTTGTTAGTAGTGAATCGCGTGTCCGGCGCATCAGTTCCAAAAGTAGGCGTAACTGTACGTCACGGTTTCTCCGAGATTGTTGCGAATCACGATGCTCCACGGGGCTTGGACGTGTACCGTGATCTTGTTGGCGAGATTCCCCACGCCAGTGATCGTCGCGTCGGTCGTCGACTCGACTGCCGCGCCGTTCGGCATGATCGCGACGGTAAACGAGCCGCTCTTCGTCGCGCCTTTGAAGACGATCGAGATGCGGCCATGCGAGATCGAACCGCCGGCCGATGGGATCTGCGCGGTCGAGGTGTTTGTGAGCGAGCCGGTCTGCGCGAGCTGATACACGCCCATGAAGCGTCGCGTCATGCCGCCCACGTGATTCACGTGCGTGGTATCCCAGCGGCCGAAATTCGGGATCGGCGCGTGAGTGTCCGCTAGTCCCTCGGCGAACACTTCGACCAGTGAGTTCAGATTGGCCGTCGAATAAGTCTGGCATTGGGAGTTCCGCCAGTCGAAACCGGAGTCGGAGTTCAGGCACTCCGATGATCCCGTGTACCGGAACGTGTCGAACACGGTCCCGACGACACCGCGCAAATAGACGCCCTTGTAGTCCCCACCGATGACGTCTTCGATCCGCAGTCCCCGGAGGGGAGAGGCTTTCGTGATGTAGATCATGTAGCTGCACGTCGAACATGTCGATGAGACGAACTGCTCCGTGCGGATGTTGCGAAAGATCAGGTGAACCGAATTACTGACGGAGGTGGTATCGGGCCAGTAGAAGCCGCTACCGCCGGCCACCCATGCGCCGTTCTCGAACACCACGTTGGTCAGATTCGCCCCATCCTCGACGTAGACGGATGGGTTGTCGCCATTGGGGATGAAGTAGAATCCGTCGAACCTCGAATGATCGAGATCGATCGACGCAAAGTTCGGATTGTTGGCGATGTAGAGTGGGATCGCTCCGCACGAGATCACGTTGCGGAATCTCGCGAAATCGCGCCCCTGCAATTTGATGCCGATCGAACCGGTGCCGGTAAATGGAGAGACGCTCGTTCCTCCACGCCATGAGCCCCCTGTGCCGATGGCGATGTCTTCCACGGTCGTATCGCTTCCGTCGACGATGTTGATGCCGATCTTGAGATAGGTCGTGTCGGTGGTTTGAATGCCGAACCCTCTGAGCCGGGTCTGGACGATGACGGTGGCATCGTCGAGGTCGATCCGGACTGCCGATTTCCCGTTCGATGTCGGTTGAAAGAGGAGCATTGATGCATTCGGGCCGGCGCCCTCGATCACGACTCTATGCTGTTTGACCAGGAGCTCGTCGTTGATCCTGCAGATTCCCACCGGCAACAGGACTTTGTTAGGCGCAGCAACGTCGATCGCGCGCTGAATCGCCGCTCGATCGTCCGTACTCCCATCGCACTTCGCGCCGAAGCCCATCACGTTGGACGTGACTCCGACTTCGGAGACGCGAATGTCGGTCCACGTGTTGAGCGTGGTCACGACGTCGTACGAACCGTTGTCGACGTAGAACGAATAGAACCCATCGGCCGCGGCCGTGAACGGATTCGATTTGGATGTGCCCGCCGAATCCGAGTAGATCGTTGCGTTCGTGGAAGTGCCGGTCAGTTTGACCGTCACCGATGCCGACGCGGCAACGTATCCCTGCAGTTTCTGGCGGGCTTCCGAGGTCACTGCGAACGTCAAAAGGAGAGACAGAAGGGCAAGTTTTCGCATGCCCTTCAAGGTAGGTGTGGAGTTATGGCGATGAATAGGGACGTTTTGTGAGCGTCAATAATGAATCGCGTGCCCGGCGACGTCCTCCGCCGCTTCCATGAGCGCCTCCGATAGGGTCGGATGCGCGTGGATGGTCTTGGCGATGGATTCGCTCGTCGCTTCGAGCTCGAGTGCCGCGCAGGCTTCGGCGATGAGCTCGGTCGCTTTGGGGCCGACGATGTGGACGCCGAGGAGCTCGTCGTATTTGGCGTCGACGACGTACTTCACGAGACCGCCGGCGTCGCCGATGATTTTGCCTTTGGCGTTGGCGGTGAAGGGGAATTTGCCCACTTTCACGTCGTAGCCGCGCTCTTTCGCTTTTTTCTCGGTTAGGCCGACCGAGGCGACTTCGGGATCGGAGTACGTCGCGTTAGGGACGTGGTCGTAATTGATCGGGCGCACGTCTTTGCCGGCGATGTGCTCGACGGCGAGGATGCCTTCGGCGGACGCGCAATGCGCGAGGGCGGGGGTGGGAACGATGTCGCCGATCGCGTAGACGTTCGGCTCGCCGGTGCGCATGAGGCCATCGACGAGCACGAAGCCGCGATCGAGCTTCAGCCCTTTGAGATTTTCGAGTCCGCAGTTCGCGGTGACCGGACCGCGGCCGGTCGCCGATAGGACGAGCTCCGTCTCGATCGTCTGCTGCTTGCCTTCTCCGGTCTCGACGACGGACTTCACGCCGCTCTCCGTGACTTCACAGGACATCACTTTCGCGTCGGTGAAGACGTCGATGCCTTTCTTCTTGAAGATGCGCGTGAACTCTTTGGAGATCTCGTCGTCCTCGATCGGCAGGAGCTGGGGCATCACTTCGACGATGGTGGTTTTGGTGCCGAAGCGGGAGAAGATCGACGCGAACTCGCATCCGACCGCGCCGGCGCCGATGACGAGCATCGACTGCGGGATGCTCTCGAGCTGCAGGATGTGATCGGAATTGATGATGCGCTTGCCATCGGCCTTGATGTGCGGCAGGTCGCGCGGCACGGAGCCCATCGCCAGGAGGATGTTCTTGGTCTTGTACGGTTTGCCGTCGACATCGACGGTATTGCGGTCGACCACTTTGCCGAAGCCGGTGATGCGCTCGACTTTGTTCTTCTTGAAGAGGAACTCGATGCCTTTCGCGTTGGCGTCGACCACGCCCTGCTTCCGCTTCTGCACCTGCGAGAAGTCGATGGTCACGTCGCCGACGGTGATGCCGAAATCTTTGGCCTTCTGGATCTTCGTCCAGACGTCCGCGTTCTCGAGAAGCGATTTCGTGGGAATGCAGCCGCGGTGAAGACACGTGCCGCCGAGAAAGGGATCTTTCTCGACGACGGCGACTTTGAGACCGAGCTGGCCCGCGCGGATGCCGGCGACGTAGCCGCCCGGACCGCTGCCGATGATGATCACGTCGTATTGCTGTTCTGCCACGGAACCTCCAAGGAGCGCAGGCTTCCAGCCTGCCGGTCCGCAGCCCTCCGGGCTGCGCGAAGGCGCGCATTATATGCAGATGCGAATCGCCGTCACGCTGCTCGTGATCCTGGCTGCGGCGTCCGCGCGGGCACATCCGCCGGTGAGCGTCGTGATCGACTCGCGCGGCTACGTCTACTACTCCGATCTGAAGCAGGTCTGGCGCGTCGCGCCGGACGGGAAGACGAGCATCGCCGTGCCGAATGTGCACACGCACGAGCTCTATCTCGACGCGCAGGACAATCTCTTCGGCGAGCATCTCTGGTACGAGGGCGAGCGCACGGACAAGTGGGGCCATTACGTCTGGAAGCGCGCGCCGAACGGCGCGATCTCGACGGTGATTCCGCGAACCGTGGGATTCCTGCAGAGCTACAGCTTCGTGCGCGATCGCGCGGGAACCATGTACTTCGCGAACGACGCGCGGACGGAAGTGCGCAGGCGCGCTCCCGACGGAAAGGTGACGGTCCATGCGCGCGGATTTCGCGCGATCCGCTGGATGCATGCGACGGCGGGCGGGACGATTTTTCTCGTCGATGACGGCGATGTGGTGCGCATCAAGAATGGGCAGCTGGCGCGGATCGCGCGCCGTGTCGCGGCGAGACCGCTCATCAGTGCGCGGCATGCGCTGCAGGGTGTGTGGAGCGATGCCGCGGAGAACGTCTACGTTGCGGATTACACGCGCAGCGAAGTGAAGAAGGTGACGCCCAGCGGACAAGTGACGACGTTTGCGCGCTCGCCGGTGGGTTGGTCGCCGACCGGCGGCACGTTCGCGCCGAACGGCGACCTGTGGGTGCTCGAGACCTCGATCACGAATGCGGTGCGGGTGCGGAAGATCGCTGCGCCGCCACGGCGCCGAACAGCGCGAGGAGAAACGGGGTCATGAGCGTGCGGCCGGCGGACCACTCGAGGTGCGGCTCGGCGCGCGTATAGATCGAGAGCAGAAAGAGAATGAAGCCGAGGGACGCGGCGAGGTAGGGCAGTGCGGCACGCGCGCGTCCGCAGAGCAGAAAAATTGCGAGCGCGATCCACGGCGTGTACCAAAGATGCAGCGAGAGCTCGCGGAGCATTTCCTTCAGCGTGATGCCGATGTACGCGAACGAGAGATCGTCGCGCGGCACATAGGTGTCGGTGAGTCCGTGAACGTAGCCGAAGATCAGCCACGCGGCGAGCGTGACGACGGGCAGCACGCCCATCTTCCAGGAACTTCTGCGCACGATCCATGTCGTGAGCAGCACGAGCGCGACGAAGACTCCGCCTTCGACTTTCGTGAGCGCGACTCCCGACAACGCGATCGCGGCGATGACGTCGTGCTCGCCGGGCCGCTCGCGCCAGCACGTGAGCGCAGCGAGGGCGAGGGTCTCGAAAAAGATCAGCGGCGGCTCCGCGTTTCCGGCGACGGCGTTGCGGATGTAGAAGAGCGCGTAGAGCGTCGCGAAAAATGCGGCCAGTGCTTCGGCGCCGCGAAGCCCGGCGTATCGCGCGAAGCCCCACAGCGCGGCGGTGCTCATCAGAAGAAAGAGCGGCGTCGCCAGCATCGCTCCCCACCAGTCCAGCGCGCGGTTTCCGCCTAACATCGTCCACGCGTAGTACAGCGGAACGAGCGGCGGATAGTCGGGATGCATGTAGTGGCTCGGCTCTTTCGTGAACGCGTAGTCGAGCGTGCGCTCCTGTCCCCAGCGCTGCCCTTTCACACCCCAAAAGAAAACGAAGTCGCCGGAGGTCGCGCCGGCGGCGAGGACGACGGAGGTGAGGATGGCGATGGCGAAGAGGGCGAGGAGGAGGATGGCGTTTGGAGTGCGGCGGCCATGCCGCCGCTTTGGGTCACGCGGCTCACCGAAAAAGCGGCGGTATGACCGCCGCACTCCAAAGAGGATGGGCAGGGGGAGCAGGAGAGCGAACGACCAAGGTACGCCTAACATCGACAGGACGAACATTTCGGCGACGATCGTGAAGAGTCCGGTGCCGAAGTAGACGGCGATGCGCGCCGCCAGAGGCAGCGGGCGCACGCGAATCCACGATCCGAGAATCGGAAGCGCGAGGGTGAGGAGCACGAAGCGCAGGCCTACCATCGCACGCGCTTCCAGATCGCGCCGGCGGGGGATTCGTACATCCGTTCGTAACGCGTGTCGTCGAGTTTTCCACCGAGGGTGATGATGAAGTCGGGTGACGTGTCCTGCGGCACGACGCGATGGAAGGGGAGCTGGCCGTGCGAGACGCGAAGGACCTGTTTGTCGTCCGCGCGGTTGTTCGGCTTGAACACGGTGATCGTCGCGCCGCGCGGAATCGTCTTCGATGCGTGCTCGTACAGCAGCAGCGTCTCTTCGGCGCCCTTCGGATTGTTGCTCGAGCGCGACGAGATCGTACGCGCGAGCATCGGACCGCCGTGTGCGAGATGTTCGCGCGCGGCGATCACGAGAAACGCGACGGAGAAGAGGATCGCGGTGAGGGAGAGAAGACGGGGGCGCATGGAAACGGCGGATTGTAACTGCGTGTCATCCCGAGCGTGAGCGAGGGACCTGGGCGGGTGGGTGCGGCAGCGGTGCCACCCACACACCCAGGTCCCTCGCTACGCTTCGGGATGACAAGCGGATCAAAGCGTGGGCACGTACGTCGGATCCTGCGTGATGAGATCGATCGCCGAGCCGTATCCCGTCACGCGGCCGGTGCCGCTGGTGACTTTGATCGTGACGCGCACGTTGTACGCGTTGCTCAGGCCGAAGTCGGCGAGCGAGATCTGGCGGAATTCGTTCGCCGCGAGGTTGATCTGCACGACCGGAGTCACGAGCGAGTCGGGAAGGATCGCGCTGACTTCGACCGTCACCGGTTGTCCCGACGTTTCGCAGAGGCCGATGTTCGCGCGGAAGCGCGAGGACTGTTCCATCTGCAGAATCTGCAGCGCGCGATCGCCGAGGCCGATCGACTGCGCGGGCGTGACTCCGGGGATGAACTGGCCGTACGTTCCGTTCGAGGTCTGGTTGTACGTGCGCGCGCTCGCGGTCAGAGTCGTGTTCGCGGGCGTGGTGATGGCGATCGATCCGCCCGCGCCGTTCGGCTGCGCGAAAAGTCCGCCGATCACGTTGTCGAGCACTTCGATCTCGCCCGCAGAGATGGTGATGTCGCGCGTCACCGCGGCGCCCGGGTTTCCTTGCGGATAGAACGTGAGTGTCGCCGGCGTCGGTGTGGTGCCCGCGTTGAAGACGCGCAGGTCGGTGACCCAGAACGCGAAGCCGGTGTTGATGTACGCGACGCCCGGCACGACGTAGCGATTCGAGGTCGTGCCGCCTTTCGGCACCGCGGACACGAGCAGCGGATCGTTCGTGAGGTTGTCGACCTCGGACACGTATGCCGTCACTTTGCCGTTGCCGCTCATCACTTCGACTTCGACGCGACCGTCCTTCAGATCGCTGATGCCGTTCGCCGACAGCATGCCGTTGATCTGTTTGTGTTCGCCGGCCAGGAGCGAAACAGGAATCGTCGCGAGCAGTTGATTCGCCGCGTCGTACACGCGCACGTGCAGATCCGCCGGCTGACCCGACGCCTCGGCGAATCCGAAGTTCGCGCGATAGGCCGCGGACTGCGCGACCTGCTGCAGCGAGAGAATCGTCGACGGTCCGCTCGTCGCTTTGCCGACGAATTGATCGAAGCGGATCGCGGGAATGAACTGTCCGAAGGTTCCGCTCGGCGTGAAGTTGTAGGTGCGGCTCGAGGCCGCGGTGTTGAGCTGCTTGATCGCGGTCTGCTGCACCGAGGTGAAAAGACTGTTCGATGACGTCGAGGTCGTGGTCAGCGGACGCACTTCGAGCATGCCCACCGCGCTTCCCACTGTGCCGGTGCCGAAGAGACTGGCCACGATGTCATCGAGCGCCATCGTCTGATTCGGCTCGATCTCGACCGTGCTCGACGAGCCGGTCTGCGTTCCGTCGACGCCCGACGGCGTGAAGTTGACCTGATACTTCATCGTTTGCGCGGTGAGATTCGTGACGCGGATGTCGGACTCGAAGAGCGAGTCATTCGCTCCCGCGGCGTGACCGACGACGGGGAAGATCAGCGCATCCGGCGGCGGCGTGCCTTTGCCGCTCGGCACGACCGGCGTGACGAGGCTGACCGACGTGGGGATCGACAGCGTCGTGCCGTGCGTCTGCACGCCGTTGCTCGAGCTCGTGTACTGAATCGAGATCGTCGCGGTATTCGTGCCGATCGCGAGCGCGCGCGGATTGGCCGTCACCGTCAGCGTGATTCCTTCGGGCGGGATCGTTCCCGATGACGGAGTGATCGTGATCCATGGCTTGTCGGCGGTTGCGGTGAACTGCTGCGGCGTCGAATCACCTTTGATGAAGACCTTCTGCACGATGCCTTGCGTCGCGCCGATCTCCACGCTCGCATTCGTCGACTTGAGCGGAAGGATGAACACGCCGACGGGCTCCGAATACTGGCCGCGCTCGTCGTTGCAGTTGCTCACGCCGCGAACGCGATAGAGATATTGCTGCGGCGTCGTCGCGGCTTCGTGCGAGAACTGCATCGAGTTGAGATCGGTGGTGAAGGTCGTCGCGCTCTCGAAATCGCTCGTCGTCGATTCCTGCACTTCGTACAGGCCGACGTTCGGCAGCATCGTCCAGCGCAAGCGATATTGCGTGTTCGACTGC
>Ga0075428_100001198_pt1 | contig 27764 bp, 23 predicted proteins | sample RhiMetdeltSRZDD2_FD_75291 | JGI IMG/M metagenome (GOLD analysis project Ga0075428, IMG submission 75291) | Populus rhizosphere microbial communities from Tennessee, USA - Rhizosphere MetaG P. deltoides SRZDD2 | ecosystem: Host-associated > Plants > Roots > Rhizosphere > Soil | place: USA... | reverse complement strand
GACCCAGGACTCCCAGGCGCGGACGGCCGGATTGCGGGTCTCGAACATGAGGGCCCCGCCCGCTCGTAGGTGTGATCGGGCCTCACCCAGGACGGCCGCTATGTCGTCGTCGCCGAGGAACACCTGGAAGACGTGGCCGGTCATGACGGCGAGATCGAAGGCTGCAGTCGTAGGCAAGGACCGGGCGTCGCCTTCGAGCCACTCGACGAGCCCCTCGACGTCCTTGGATCGGGCGAGGTCGAGCATCGGTCGCGCCGGGTCGATGCCGGTCACCCGGTGGCCCCGATGGGCCAGCGGCAGGGCGAGCGCTCCGGTGCCGCAACCGATGTCCACGATCGCCTTGCTCGTACGGCCGGCCTGGCGCACATAGAACTCCGTGTCCTCCGTGCGGGAGTTGATCGCGTCGTAGAGGGCGGCGAGCCGAGGGTCGAGGAAGTTCGCATCACGCACCGGCACAGCCTGCCGTCGAGTCGAGGCGTGCGGGCGCGGACGCGCCGCCGCCCGCCTCGGCCGGGGTGAAGGGGGGCCGGGGGCGGGCGACGGCGGGTAGGTAGGGGTGGGTTGCTGCTAGCGGGCGAGGGCGATGTCGCGGAGGGCGACGTCGCGGATGGTGCCCTGGACGTCGACGTCACCGGTGGCGAGATCGACGACGACGATGCGGGTCCGGGGGTGATCCGAGCGCCGGCTGAGCGAGGCGACCGCCAGGTCACCGTCGCTGGTGGTCCGGACGTCGAAGCCGGCCCGGGGACCGGTCCGCCGCTCGAGCGGCACCGTGTTGGTCAGGGTCCCGGCGTTGGGCGGGTTCTGGATCGACAGCTCGTCGCGGTCGGCATCGATCACGTACAGCGTGGTCGCTGTGGCGGGATCGGTGTCGTTGTTGGTGTAGGCCGCGGCGGTCACACCAGTTACGGTCTGGCCGTTGCGGTTGAGCATGCCGTCGGTGAAGGTGTCGCCCGGCTGGAGCGCGGTGCCGTCAGGGGCGGTGCGGGCCGAGGGGATGACCCGCAGGTTCTGGCCCGTGTCGCTCACGATGCGCAAGGCATCGGCGGCCGGGTTGAAGTCGAAGCCGAACTCGGTGCCATCGAGGCGGACGGGCGTCCGGTTGGGGTTGGTCGCCGTCGGGGCCGAGACCAGCGCTGCCACCGAGCGGGCCCGGCCGTTGCGCGGGTTGACGGTGTACAGCGTGGCGCCCCGGCGCGACCGGGCCACCAGGTAGAAGGTGTCGTTGGACGGCCGGCGGTCGAAGCCGACGACGTCCTCGCCCCGGGCCAGGCCTCGGATCGGGACGATCCGCTGGACGTCGCGGGGATCGTCCAGCGAGAAGGTGACGATGCGCTCACCAGCGGTGAGCCCGTACACGGTGACCTCGTCGGGGTCGTAGCGGTGGTTCCGGTCGTAGCGATGGTCGGCGCCGGCCACGCTCGGGGTGGCGAGCAGCACGACCGCCGTCACGCCCAGCGCGATCAGACGGTGGATGCGATTCATTGGTTCCTCCAAGGGGGTGGGATCGATGCGGACGATCGCCCCTTGGTTCGGTGCCGTCCCCTCCCCGGATGAGCTCATCGCCGCGCGCGACGGCGAAGCGGGACCCCGGACGACGTCAGGCCGGTGGCCGGGCTCGTGCGGTGTCGAGCGGATTCGGCGAGCCCGGGTCGCTTCGTCGGCCGGCCGAGCGGAGGGCGGCGGAGGCCAGCAGCGCGACGGCCGCCGCGACGACCCAGGCCGGCCACGCAGCGCTGGCCAGCGGCGGCGCGCCGGTCACCGCAGCCGCGACGGCTGCGGCGGCCAGGAGGCCGTCGACCAGCACGTGGGCGGGACGGGGAGGCGTGTCTGCCTGACCGAGGCAGCCGCACGACCCGATCGGAGTCCCGGCCCGGAGGGCGGCCATCACGAACAGGGCGAAGCCGAGGTAGCTGGCCGCCACCAGCATGGCGAGGACCGGGCCGCCGACCACCAGCGTCGTCGCGCCCAGCGCCAGCTCGACCGCCGCGCCGGCTCGGACCAGTGACGGCGACGAGGGCCAGCCCTGCGCCCGCAACGCGCCCACCGTCCGGGTGGGATCGACGGCCTTGAGCGCGCCGGCCACCACCAGCAGGACCGCGGCGCCCCCGAGCAGGCCGGCGATCACGGCCGCGGCAGTCGCAGCCGCCCCGGCGCCGGCAGCGCCAGCCGTCGTCGCAACGACCGAGGCAGCGGCCGCGGCGGCAACCGCATCACTCGGCGGCCTCGGCCAGCGCCTCGGACAGCGAGGGATGCACCATCAGGCTGTCGACGATGTCGGTGACCCGGAGGCCGTTGGTGACGGCCATGGCGATGATCGAGATCAGCTCGGCCGCATGGGCCCCGACGATCGATCCTCCGAGCACGACCCCCGTCGCCGGGTCGGACACGATCTTCACGAACCCCCGCGGATCGTCGTTGATCAGCGCCTTGGCCGAGGCCGAGAAGGGCACCTTGGTCACCCGGATCTTCCGTCCCTCGGCGAAGGCGTCGGCTTCGGCCAGCCCGACGTCGGCGATCTCGGGCTCGGTGAAGATGGCCGACGCCGCCTTGTCGTAGTCGAGGTGGCGGTGGCTGCGGGTGTGCAGGCCCATCGCGTGCTCGGCGATCTTGCGACCCTGCATCGCCGCCACCGACGACAGCGGCAGCTTCCCGGACACGTCGCCGGCCGCGTAGACGTGGGGCACGTTGGTCACGCAGTGGTGGTCGATGGGGATGTAGCCCGCGTCGTCGACCTTCACCCCCGCGCCGTCCAGGCCCAACCCGTCGCTGTTGGGGATGGACCCGATCGCCAACAGCGCGTGGCTGCCGCCGACCATCCGGCCGTCGTCGCACCGCACGATCACCCCGTTGTCGTGGCGGTCGATGGCCTGGGCCCGGGCCCCCTTGAAGAGGTGGACGTCACGGGCCAGCAACTCGGCCTCCAGCGCGGCCGCGACCTCGGGGTCCTTCTGTGGCAGGACCTGCTGCCGGCTGACGATCAGGCTCACCTCGCTGCCCAGCGACGAGAACATGTGCACGAACTCGACACCGGTCACGCCCGATCCGATCACCACCAGGTGCTCGGGCAGCTCGGGCGGTGGATAGGCCTGCCGCGTGGTGAGGATCCGCTCGCCGTCCACGGTGGCCCAGTCAGGCACCCGGGGGCGAGATCCGGTCGAGATCAGCACCGCGTCGGCCTCCAGCTCGACCGGGCCGTCGGCGGTCGTCACCGTGATCTCGTGGGGGCCGGTGAAGCAGCCCACGCCCTGGAGCATCCGCACGCCCTGGCTCCGCAGCAGCTGGACGATGTTGGACTCCAGCCGGGCCTCGATGGCGCCGATCCGGGTCTTGAGGGCCTCGAAGTCGACCGTGGCGGTCGCGCACGCGAGGCCCATCCCCCGGCTGCGGTCGATGAACCCCATGGCGCCGGCGGTGGCGATCATGGCCTTGGAGGGGATGCAGTCCCACAGGTGGGCGGCCCCGCCGACCAGGTCCCGCTCGACCAGCGTGACCTCGGCCCCCAGTCGCGCCGCGGTGGTCGCCGCGGTGTTGCCAGCGGGGCCACCACCGACGATCACGAAGCGCACGGCCATGAGCCAAGCCTACGGGCGCCCGGAACGAGCCACGAGGGCTACGACCGGTCCGTGCGCTACCGGCGCTGCGAACGTCGCGTGCGGCGGAGGCGTGCCCCGGCCGGCGAGTACTTGAGGATGCACCACACCGCCCGCACCCCATCGCGCCAGCCGATCTTCTTCCCCTCGTCGTAGGTCCGGCCCCGGTAGCTGATGCCCATCTCGTACACCCGCCAGCCGCCTTGGGCGACCTTGGCCGTGACCTCGGGCTCGAACCCGAACCGGTCCTCCTCTATCTCGATGGACTGGATCACCTCCCGCCGGAAGACCTTGAAGCAGGTCTCCATGTCGGTGAGGTTCAGGTTCGTGAACATGTTCGACAGCGTGGTCAGGAACTTGTTGCCGACCGAGTGCCAGAAGTAGAGGACCCGGTGGGGCTGGCTGGAGTGGAACCGCGAGCCGTACACCACGTCGGCCAGATCGTCGAGCAGGGGCCGGACCAGGCCCCCGTACTCCGCCGGGTCGTACTCGAGGTCGGCGTCCTGGACCACGACGAACCGGGCCCGGGCCTCGGAGAACCCCCGTCGCAGCGCCGCGCCCTTGCCGTGGTTGCGGTCCTGGAAGAAGATCCGCAGGCGCTGGTCGTCGGTGGTCTCGGCGGTGTCGCACAGCTCGCTCAGGATCTCCCGCGTCCCGTCGGTCGAACCGTCGTCGACCACCACCGCCTCGGAGGTCCACGGCGAGGCCAGCACGCTGTCGATCAGCTTGCGCACCGTGGTGGCTTCGTTGTAGCAGGGGATCACCACTGACAGGCAGGCTTCGGGCTGAGGGCCGAGGGCGTTCGCGGGGGCGTCGGGCGAGGACGGCACAGGTCGCAGATATTACGACGCGGTGCTTAGGCTGCCCGACGTGAGCGAGCGTGACCAGGAACCCGATCGGCATGATTGGCGGGAGCTGGCCGCCAAGGACCTGAAGGGTGCCAATCCCGACACCCTGGTCTGGTCGACGCCCGAGGGCATCGACGTCAGGCCGCTGTTCACGAGCGAGGATCTCGCGGACGTCGACGCCCTGGACTCGCTCCCCGGCTTCCCCCCCTTCCTACGCGGCGTGCGGGCGACGATGTACGCCAACCGACCCTGGACCATCCGCCAGTACGCGGGCTTCTCCACCGCCGAGGAGTCCAACGCCTTCTACCGCCGCAACCTGGCGGCCGGGCAGATGGGCCTGTCGGTGGCCTTCGACCTCGCCACGCACCGGGGCTACGACAGCGACCACCCCCGGGTGGAGGGCGACGTCGGCAAGGCGGGGGTGGCCATCGACTCGGTGGAGGACATGAAGATCCTCTTCGACGGCATCCCCCTCGACCGCATGTCGGTGTCGATGACCATGAACGGCGCCGTCCTGCCCACGATGGCCTGCTTCATCGTGGCCGGCGAGGAGCAGGGCGTGGAGCGGTCGCAGCTCAACGGGACCATCCAGAACGACATCCTCAAGGAGTTCATGGTCCGCAACACCTACATCTACCCCCCCGAGCCGAGCATGCGGATCGTGGCCGACATCATCGAGTACACGGCCGAGCACATGCCCCGGTTCAACTCCATCTCGATCTCCGGCTACCACATGCAGGAGGCCGGGGCGACCGCCGACCAGGAGCTGGCCTACACCATCGCCGACGGCCTGGAGTACGTGCGGGTCGCGCTCGACCGGGGCCTCGACATCGACCGCTTCGCCGGCCGGCTGTCGTTCTTCTTCGGGATCGGCATGAACCTGTTCATGGAGGTGGCCAAGCTGCGGGCGGCGCGGCTGCTGTGGCACCGGGTGATCTCGCAGTTCGAGCCCGAGGACCCCCGGTCGGCCATGCTGCGGACCCACTGCCAGACCAGCGGGGTCTCGCTGACCGAGCAGGACCCGTACAACAACATCGTTCGCACCGCCTACGAGGCGCTGGCAGCGGTCCTGGGCGGCACCCAGAGCCTGCACACCAACAGCTTCGACGAGGCGCTCGGTCTCCCCACCGACTTCTCGGCCCGCATCGCCCGCAACACGCAGCTCATCCTGGCCGAGGAGACCGGCGTCCCGAGCGTGGTCGACCCCCTGGCCGGCAGCTACTACGTCGAGTGGCTCACCGACGCCCTCGCCGAGCGGGCCTGGAGCCTGATCGAGGAGGTCGAGGCCCTCGGCGGCATGACCAAGGCGGTCATCTCCGGGATGCCCAAGCTGCGGATCGAGGAGTCGTCCGCTCGCCGCCAGGCCCGCATCGACCGGGGCGAGGAGGTCATCGTGGGCGTCAACCGCTACCAGCCGGCCGACCCGGACCACGTCGACATCCTGGACATCGACAACACCAAGGTCCGGGAGCAGCAGATCGCCCGGCTGGCCAAGGTCCGGGCCGAGCGGGACGAAGCCGCGTGCGAGGCGGCACTGGCCCGGCTGACCGAGGGCGCGGCCACGCCGGCCGGGAAGGCCAACCTCCTGGAGCTCGCGGTCGAGGCCGCCCGGGCACGGGCCACGGTCGGCGAGATCAGCCAGGCCCTGGAGCAGGTGTTCGGTCGGCACAAGGCCGAGGTCCGCTCGATCCATGGGGTCTACGGATCGGCCTACGACGGCGACGAGGACTTCGAGCGGGTCCGGCACCAGGTGGAAGCCTTCGCCGAGGCCGACGGGCGCCGCCCCCGCATCCTGGTGGTCAAGATGGGCCAGGACGGCCACGACCGGGGGGCCAAGGTCATCGCCACCGCCTTCGCCGACCTGGGGTTCGACGTCGACGTGGGGCCGCTGTTCCAGACCCCGGCCGAGGCCGCCCGCGACGCGGTCGACAACGACGTCCACGTGGTCGGGGTGTCCAGCCAGGCAGCCGGCCACAAGACGCTGGTGCCCCAGCTGATGGACGAGCTCCGGGCGCTGGGAGGCGAGGACGTCGTGGTGGTGGTGGGCGGTGTGATCCCTCCGCAGGACTACGACCTGCTGCGTTCCGCCGGGGTGGCGGCCATCTTCGGTCCGGGCACCAACATCACGGCCGCCGCCGGGGACGTGCTGAGGATCCTGGCGGATCGCAACGTCGAGCAGAGTGCCTGAAGCGCCGACTCCTGCCCCCCCAACCGAGCTGGTCGAGCGGCTCCGAGGCGGTGATCGCCGGGCGCTGGCCCGCTCGATCACCCTGGTCGAGTCGACCCGGACCGACCACCGGGCCGAGGCGACGGCCCTGCTCGACGCGGTGCTCCCGGCCACCGGCCAGGCGACCCGGGTGGGGATCACCGGGACACCCGGCGCCGGCAAGTCGACCTTCGTCGAGGAGCTGGGGACCCGCCTGATCGACCAGGACCACCGGGTCGCGGTCCTGGCCGTGGACCCGTCGAGCCGCCGCAGCGGTGGCTCGATCCTCGGCGACAAGACCCGCATGGAGCGGCTGGCCCGCAACCCGCAGGCCTTCATCCGCCCCTCGCCCTCCGGTGGGACCCTCGGTGGCGTCGCGCGCCGGACCCGCGAAGCCGCGCTGCTCTGCGAAGCCGCCGGCTTCGACGTGGTGGTCATCGAGACCGTGGGCGTGGGTCAGTCCGAGACCGCGGTGGCGGACATGGTCGACTGCTTCGTGCTGCTCGCGGCGCCCGGAGGCGGCGACGAGCTGCAGGGCCTCAAGCGGGGGATCATCGAGCTCGCCGACGTCATCGTGGTCAACAAGGCCGACGGCGACCTGGCTCCCGCGGCCGGGCGAGCGGTCGCGGACTACCGGAGCGCGGTGGGACTGCTGCGACCGAAGCACCCCGGGTGGGACGTCCCGGTGCTCCCGACGTCGGCGCTGCACGGCACCGGGATCGACGAGGTGTGGGCCGCCATCGCGGACCTCAGCGCCCAGCTCGCGACGTCGGGCCGGCGCGACGAGCTGCGCTCGGCCCAGGCCGTGAGCTGGATGTGGGACGAGATCCGCGAGAGCCTCCTCGACGCCTTCCGCCACGACCCGACGGTGGCCGAGCGCTGGGACGAGATCCAGGCCGCCGTCCGCCAGGGCACCCTGTCCCCGGCCACGGCGGCCCGCCGCCTGCTCGACGCGAGCCAATAATGGCGTGATGATCCAGAACCTCCGCGCGCGGGCACGACGCATCGCCAGCCGGGGCTACCGGCGGCTCGGCCAGTGGGGTGACCGGGTGTTCGGCGTCGAGCTCGACCCCGGTCCGACACCGGTGCGGTTCACCGCACCGCCCTGGGAACCGCTGCCCGACCCGGCGTCCACCGACGCCCGCGTGGTCTGCAACATCTGCCGGTGGACCGGCGACGGCTTCGAGGGCGGCCAGCACTGCGAGCTCTCCCAGTGCCCGGGGTGCGGATCCAACGGCCGCGACCGCTTCCTGCACTGGTCGTTCACCCAGCGCACGCCGCTCCACCCCGCGCTGCGGATCATCGAGTGCAGCCCCCGCCTCGGCGCTGAGTACCGCGCCGCGATGGCCACCTGGTTCTTCTACCGGACCAGCGACTACGACCTCCGCGCCCACCAGGGCAACCTGCAGCTGGACCTCCAGGCCATCGACCTGCCGGACGCGTCGCTCGACGTCATGCTCTGCGCCCACGTGCTCGAACACGTCCCCGACACCGACAAGGCGCTGGCCGAGCTGCGCCGGGTCATCGCGCCGGGCGGCCATCTGATCCTGCAGGTCCCGGTGCTGCAGAGCCGTACCGCGCCCCCCACCCAGCCCGAGTTCCACGCGGACCACACCCCGGTCTTCTGGCGCTTCGGGTTCGACCTCACGGCCCAATTGCGGAACCACGGCTTCCAGGCCGAGCTGCTGTGCACCGAGGAGCTGCACCACGCAGTCGTGGCGGGCACCAATCCCTGGGGCACCGGAGCCGCCGAGTTCGACGTGCCCGGCATGCTGGCGGGTGCCGTCGCGGCCGACCTGGTGGTCGTCGCCGACCGGGGGCAGACCGACCGGTTGGGCCTGCAGCCCGGCTACATGTACCTCACGTGGGACTGCGCTGTCCCGCGAGGCTGAGGCTGGTCGAGGTCGTCCCGTCCGCGTCGGGGTCGTCGGACGAGCCCGGAGCGTCCGTCCGGTCGGTGGGCGCCTCGGCTACGTCGCCCGGCAGGTAGTGGGTCGGCTCCACTCCCAGCTGCAGCTCGATGCGCCGCACCCGCTCGAGGGTCCGCTGCGAGATCACCCGGTGGGCGCGGATGAGATCGGCGATGACCCCGAGGGCGAAGGCCTGGATCGACGCCACCAGCAGCACGCCACCGAGGATGATCGACTGGATGTGACCCGTCTTGTCACCGCGGACGATCCAACCCCACAGGTACGGCAGCCAGGCAGCGGTCGCGGCCAGGAAGAGCAGCACCGCCAGCGCGCTGAACACGTACAGCGGCGAGTACGCCGCGTAGATGCGGAACAGCGACACGACGTTGCGGCGGATGTAGTGCCACATCGAGCCGAACAGCCGGGACTCGCGCAGCTTGCCGTTGGTGTTCACGGGGACGTGGGTGACGGCCACGAAGCTGTGGCCGGCCTGGATCAGCGACTCGAGCGTGTAGGTGAAGTTGGAGACCACCTGCAGCGACAGCGCCGCCTCGCGGTTGTAGGCCCGGAACCCCGAGGTGGCATCGGGGATGTCGGTGCCCGACGCGTGGCGGACCACCCAGCTGCCGAGGCGCTGCAGCCGCTTCTTGGCGAACGAGAAGTGCTCGATGCCCATGACGTTCCGGTCGCCGACCACCATGTCGGCCTCACCGGACAGGACCGGTGCCACCAGCGCCGGGATGTCCTTCGCCGAGTACTGGTTGTCGGCGTCGGTGTTCACGACCACGTCAGCGCCCAGCTTGAGAGCCGCGTCGAGGCCCGCCTGGAAGGCCGTCGCCAGACCCTTGTTGTTGGTGAGCTTGACGATGTGGTCCACACCGTGGGCCCGGGCGACCTCGATGGTGCGGTCGGTCGACCCGTCGTCGATCACCAGCCACTCGACCTCGTCGAACCCGTCGACCGTCCGTGGCATGTCGGCCAAGCTCACCGGAAGCTGGGCCTCTTCGTTGAGGCACGGAATCTGGATGATCAGCTTCATGGTGCTCGTGACGGTAGCCGGCTCGCTACAGCCAGGCATCCGCGCCCTCGTCCCGTCACTGGGGGTCCTTGATCGAACGCTCTCTGTGGTGTGAAGATGACGGACCGTGACCTACAGTGGACGCCCACTGAGGATCGTGTTCTTCGGGACCTACGATCCGCAGTGGCAGCCCCGGGTCGAGGAGCTGCGCGACGGGCTCGCAGCGCTCGGCCACGAAGTCGTCCTGTGCCACGCGCGGCCCGATCCCACGGCCTGGCCGAGGATCCTGCTGGCGTCGCGGCGCATCGCCCAGCCCGACGTGGTCGTGGTCGGCCCACCGGGCCGGCTGGCGGTCCACCTGGCCCGGCTGCGATGGCGGCTGAGCCGGATCGTGCTCGACCGGACGGTCTGGTCGCCGGACCCGCAGAGCCGGGCCGACCGGACCGCCGTCCGCCGGGCCGACGTCGTCATGGTCGGCGCCGAGCCGCTGCAGGCCGCGTCGGCCATCACCGAGCCCTACAAGGCGGTGCTGGTCCCCGACGGGGGGCCGGGTGTGGACCGGCTGGCGGCCCGGCTGGTCAACGTTCCCGCCGTCCCGTTCTGAAGTCGCACCTGGTCCCGGCGATCCCCTGAGCCGCCGGCCCCGCGAACGGGCCGGTGCGCCCGTGCGGGCGGTCACGGGCCGACGAGCTCGCGGCGGGCGTTGGCGGCGAAGGCCTCCCAGCCGAAGCTCTGGGCGCGGTGCTCGGCGGCCGTCGACATGGCCTGGCGCAGGCTCGGGTCGGCGACCAGCCGGTGCGTGCAACGGACCAGGTCGTCGACGGTGCGGAACCGGTAGCCCGAGACGCCCTGCTCGACGATCTCGGCCTGCCCCCCGGCATCGATGACCACCGGGACGGCGCCGGATGACATGGCCTCCACGGTGGTGATGCCGAAGTGCTCGGCCCGGTCGGGGTGCTGCTCGGCGTTCTCGTCCAGGCCCGCCGCGTGCCAGAAGATCGCCGCCTGCCCGTAGAGGTCGCGCAGCTCGGCTCCGCTCGCGTCGGGATGCAGCACCACCGGGAGCCCGGCAGCCTCGGCTCGCACCTGGTCGAGATAGCCCCGGTGCTCCGGACTGCACCCCCCGACCAGGTGGTACTCCCAACCCTCGGCCTGTCCCCCGGCGACCAGCCGCCGGAAGGCCCGCACCATCTCCAGCTGCTTCTTGTTGTGCCCGCTGCCGGGGGTGAAGAAGCGGCCGACGGACAGGATGAGCTTCCGCTCGGCGCCCCGGGGCATGAGAGTCACCGGCGGGTAGAGGACCCGGCTCGGCCGGTGCCACATCCGGTCGATCCAGCCCTGCGTGTAGCGGGAGTTGGCCAGGATCTGGTCGTAGCTGTCGAGGAAGTCGAGCGATTCGGTCCGGCTCACGAGCAGCGGTGCCCGCCGGGCCAGCCAGGCCCGGGCGCCTCGGCCGACCTGCCAACCCAGCAGCGGCACCCCCAGGCAGCGGTGGTCGGCTCCCAGCCCGTGCTCCGACGGGACCCAGCCCGGGCTGCGCAGGGTGACGGTCAGCGGCTCACCGGCCGTGAGGTCGAGGGCGAAGGCCAATGGCACGACCTTGCGCCAGTCCCATCGGCTCCGGGGCGCGGTGACGACGGCGTGCCCGACGGCCTGGCCGCCGACCTCGGCGGTCGCCGTCAGCGGGCCGACGGCGGCGGGAACGTAGCGTCCGAGGTACAGGGTCACCGCCACCCGGCCGTCCTGCTGGCTGAGGACCCGCAGATCGGCATCGCCGCCGGTCCAGTTGAGGCTGTAGCGCCGGGCCCACTCGGGACCGTAGAACCCGTCGCCCAGACTGACCTCGACACCCCGGGGAGCGAGGAGATCGCTGGTCACAGCGGTGATCCGGCCCCAGGCGCGGTGGACGCCGGACGGCCGCACGCCCGGGAAGTGCACCACGTACACGCCTCGGCGGGCTCGGTTGAGGTCGTTGCTGCGGTACGAGGCGTTGACGAACAGGTCGAAGGCCGCCGTCGCCCGACCGACCGCGGCCGCGGCGTGGCCGTCCACCTGCTCCACCGCGACCCCCGAGAGGTCGACGTGGAGCCGCTCGCCCAGCCAGGCGAGGTCGACGGCCTCGTGGGCCAGCAGGGTGACGTCGTGCTCGGCTGCGAGGGCGGCCGCGATGCCGGCGGCGAACTTCTCGCCGCCACCTCCGGTCGCCCAGTAGCGGTCGTAGACGGCCACCTTCATGCCGCCCGACGCTACTGGGGTGTCTCGCAACACAACGCCGGGAGCCGCCCTCGGAACCCTGGTAGTCGCGGCGCTAACCTCGATCCCCGTGCCCGAGTCCCCCGACAAGACCGAACGGGATTCCGCGGCAGGCGTGGCGACACCCGTCGATGGCGAGACCTTCGGCGAGTACTACTACCGGCACGACTGCGGCATCCCCTACGAACGGTCGAAGCACTGGCTGACCTTCTTCGGCCGCATCGCTGACCGCATCGTCAGCGATCTCAAGCCGTCCACCTCGCTGGACGCCGGCTGCGCCATCGGCCTGCTCGTCGAGCAGCTGCGCGAGCGGGGCGTCGACGCGAAGGGCGTCGACATCTCGGACTACGCGATCCAGCAGATGCCCGATGGGGTCCAGGAGCACTGCTGGGTGGCCTCCCTCACCGAGCCCATCCCCGGACGGTACGACCTCGTGACCTGCATCGAGGTCGTCGAGCACATGCCGGCCGCGGACGCTCCGGCAGCGATCCGCCAGCTCTGCGCGGTGTCCGATCGGGTGCTGCTGTCGTCGTCGCCGCTGGACTACAGCGAGCCGACCCACCTCAACGTGCAGCCGCCCGAGTACTGGTCGGCGCTGATGGCGGACAACGGGTTCGTGCGGCACTTCGAGTACGACGCCTCCTACCTGACACCGTGGGCCACGCTCTACCTGCGCCAGCCGGGTGGCGTCGGCGACATGATCCGGGCCTACGACCGCTCGTGGTGCCGCCTGCGCGACGAGGTGCAGGAGACCCGGCTGAAGGTCCTCGACCTGCAGGACAAGCTGGGCCTGTCCGAGGCCCAGGGCACCGAGGTGACCTTCCACCAGGAGTACGCCGAGCTGAAGCAGGAGGTCCTGCGGCTCCGCGACGAGCTGATCGGCAAGGACGCCGAGTTGGGCGGGGCGAAGGGTCGGCTCGCCGAGCTGGACTCGATCTTCCAGACCTACGAGGGCATGCGGCAGCGCCTCGAGGCCATGCTCAACTCCCGGTCGTGGCGGCTGACCCAGGCCGCCGGCGCGCCGTTGCGGAAGCTCCGAGAGCGGAAGAGCTGATGGCCGACGACGGGACCGCACCCCGGTTCTCGATCGTCACCCCGGTCTACGACCCACCTGCGGGGGCGCTCGAGGCGATGCTCGGCTCGGTCCGGGCCCAGACCCACGGCGACTGGGAGCTCTGCCTGGTCGACGACGGGTCCACCGAACCGCACGTCCGGCGGATCCTCGACCGGGCGGCGAAGGACGACCGGCGGATCCGGGTCGGCTACCGGGAGGCCAACGGCGGCATCGTCGCCGCGTCGAACGACGCGCTGGAGTTGGCCCGGGGCGAGTTCGTGGCGCTGCTCGACCACGACGACGAGCTCGATCCCCGCGCGCTGGAGCTGGTCGACGAGGCGATCCGCGCCAGTGGCGACCAGGCCGACTACGTCTACACCGACGAGGACAAGATCGACGAGGCCGGGCGGCACTCGGGCCACTTCCTCAAGCCCGACTGGTCCCCCGAGCGCCTCCGGACCCAGATGTACACCTGCCATCTCAGCGTGCTGCGCCGCAGCCTGGTCGCGGAGGTCGGTGGGTTCCATGCCGACTTCGAGGGGTCCCAGGACTGGGACCTGGTCCTCCGGGTGACCGAACGGGCCCGGGCGGTGGTCCACATCCCGCAGGTGCTCTACCACTGGCGGACCCTGCCCACCTCCACGGCCAGCACCAGCGCACAGGAGGCCAAGCCCTGGGCCTTCGAGGCCGGAACCCGGGCCATCCAGGCCCACTGCGACCGCACCGGCTTCGAGGCCACGGTCGAGGCGGACACCGAGGTCGGCGGCGTGTACCACCTGCAGCCCGCGCTGCGCGACCGTCCGCTGGTCAGCATCGTCATCCCCACCGCTGGCGCCCGGCGCGAGGTGCGGGGCGAGACGCTCACCCTGGTCACCCACTGCGTGCGGAGCATCCTGGCCACATCGACCTACCGCAACTACGAGATCGTCTGCGTCGTGGACCGCGGCACCCCCGACGAGGTGCTGGGCGAGCTGCGCGAGATCGCCGCCGACCGCGTCCGCCTGATCGACTTCGACCGGCCCTTCAACTACTCGGAGAAGATCAACCTCGGCGCGGTCATGAGCCGGGGTGACCACCTCCTGATGCTCAACGACGACATCGAGGTCATCACCCCCGACTTCCTCGAGCGGATGGTCATGTACTCCCGCCAGCCGGGGATCGGCGCGGTGGGTGCCAAGCTCCTCTACCCCGACCACCGCATCCAGCACGCGGGGGTGGTGTTCCTCAGGCCCGGACCGGCCCACACCTACCGCGGCTTCGGTCCCGACCACCTCGGCCACTTCGCGAACGCCCGGGTGGCGGCCAACTTCACCGCCGTCACGGGAGCGTGCGTGATGTCACCGCGAGCCGTCTTCGAGGAGGTCGGCGGGCTGTCGCCCAAGTTCCCGGTGAACTTCGGCGACATGGACTACTGCCTGAAGCTCCGGTTCAAGGGCTACCGGGTCGTGCTCGATCCCGACTGCCAGCTCCACCACTTCGAGTCGTCGAGCCGCTCGCCGTCCGTGCAGGACTGGGAGCACTACCGCCTCCACGACCGGTGGCTCTGGGCCTTCCACCCGGACCCCTACTACAACCCGGGCTTCGCGCCGGGCTCGGTGGACTTCGTCCCGCCCGTCTACCTCACCGACGGCTCGCTCGCAGCCGCGCCGACCGCCGCCACGGCCCCTCCGTCCACAACCGCTACCGCATCCGCCTGACCGGGGGCGCCCCGGCCGGTCGGTCGATCAGTCGAGTCGATCAGTCGAGTCGATCAGTCGATGCGCCAGCGGCCGTCGAAGGAGACCAGGCCGCCGAAGGTCTCGTGGGGGATGCCCGGCTTCACGTCGAAGTGCAGCGCCCGGTGGCGGTGGTCGAAGGTGTGGGTGATCGTCTCGTCGGTGCAGGCCGCCGAGACGGCGTAGGTGCCGGGCAGGAGCAGCAGCCGCTCGACCTCGAGGTCGACGGTGCCCGTACCGCTGATGTGGTCCGCCACGACCTGGGCCTCGCGGGTGTTGGGCGAGGTCACCTGGATGCCCTCGACGGTCGACACCCCGAGCCCGAACACCGGGCGCGGGACCGGCTCCCGGGCGTCGTAGTGCAGCCGGAACGACACCTTGTCGCCGGTGTGGACCTGGTCGGCGGGCTCGCCGTCGGCCCCGAGCAGCTCGACCCGGGTCAGCCGGACCTGCCCGGACCCCCAGCGCGTGCCCTCGCCGGCGTCGGCCGCCTCGTGGTCGACGTGGACCTGGCCCAGGTACTCGTCGGCCACCTCGCCCGCCCGGCCGGCCGCCTGGACCTTGCCGTGGTCCAGCCAGACGGCGTCGTCGCACAGGCTCCGCACGGTGTTGAGCGAGTGGGTGACCACCACGATCGTCTTCCCCTGCTCGCGCAGGTCGGCCACCCGTTCGAGGCAGCGCCGCTGGAACTGCTCGTCGCCCACCGCCAAGACCTCGTCGATCAGCAGGACGTCGGGGTCGACGTTGATGGCCACCGAGAACCCCAGCCGGACGTACATGCCCGACGAGTAGTTCTTCACCGGCATGTCGATGAACCGCTCCAGGCCCGCGAAGGCCACGATGTCGTCGAACCGGGCCGTGAGTTCGCGCTTGGACAGCCCGAGGATCGAGCCGTTCAGGAACACGTTCTCCCGGCCGGACAGCTCGGCGTGGAAGCCGGCGCCCAGCTCCAGCAGGGCCGACACCTTGCCCCGTACGTCGATCGAGCCCTTGTTGGGCCGCAGGATCCTGGCCAGGCACTTGAGCATGGTGCTCTTGCCCGAGCCGTTCTCGCCCACCAGCCCGAACGTCGTGCCCGCCTCGACCTGGAACGAGACGTCGTCCAGGGCCCAGAACTCCTCGTAGCGGGCCCGGCCGCCGCGCATGACGGCCGCCTTCAGGCTCTGGTTCCGCTCGTGGTAGAGCCGGAACCGCTTGGAGACGTTGTGGACCTCGATCGCTGGCGGGCTCTCGCTCACAGCTCCTCGGCCAGCCTTCCCTCGAGCCGCCCGAAGACCCACGCACCGGCGACCATCACCGCGGCGGCCACCACCATCAGGTAGGCGACATCGCCGAAGGACGGCGCGCGCAGGTTGTACATGAGGTCACGGTAGGCCCCGACGAACCGGACCATCGGGTTGAGGCTGTAGAGCGTGTACTGCCAGGACCCCACGGGGAACCTGTCGGTCACGTACGAGATGGGGTAGACGATCGGCGCGCTGAAGAACCAGACCTGCATGACCAGCACGATCAGGTGCTGGAGGTCGCGGAAGTAGACGGCCGCCGGCGCCAGCATCAGCGCCAGGCCGAGCACGAAGACGGTCTCGATGGCCACCATGAGCAGGATCAACGGGAGCCACACCAGCACGACGTTGCCCACGAAGACCAGGGCGACCGACAGCAGGCCGAGCTCGATGAAGAACTGCACCAGCCACGACCCGGTGTTCGCGCCGACCAGGATCTCCCGCGGGAAATACGTCTTGTTCACCAGGTTCGCGTTGCCGGTGAGGGTGACCGCCGCGCCGTTCAGCGCGTTGGACACGAAGTTGAACGGGATCAAGCCGCAGATCAGGTAGAAGGCGAAGCTCTTCAGCTCGCTGGGATCGCCCGGGTCGGGGGTCACCTTGAGGAAGTAGCCGAAGACGAAGGAGTAGATCGCCATCGTCGTCAGGGGGTTCAGCAACGACCAGGCCCACCCGAGCGCCGAGCGCTTGTACTTGCCGCGAAGCTCCCTCAGGGTCAGGTTGACGAAGAGCTCGCGGCGCGAGGTGATCTCGTGCAGCTTGGTCATGGGAACGAGCCATAGTAGACGGCACTAACCTCGCCTCCTTGACCATCCACGCCCGAGGTCACTGGGAGGTGACCGCGTGAGTCGCCGCTGGAGCGCAGTCGTCGGCATCCTCGGCCTGGCCGGGTTGGCTGTCGCCGCCCTGACCAGCGTCGACGACATCCGCGCCCAGGCGCTGCCGAACATCGGCGCGCTCGGGCTCGCGCTGGTCCTGCAGTTCGTCGCGCTGGCCTTCGCGGCCCAGGCCTGGATCGCCCTGTTCCCGCCCGACGCCGACCGGACCGCACTGGCCCGGGGGATCTACACCTCCCAGCTCACCAAGTACCTGCCGGCCGGTGGGCTGTTCCAGGCGGCGAGCCAGGTCGCGATGTCCAGCCAGAACGGGGTCGCCGCCGCCGCTCTCCGGCTGCCGATCTTCTCCCTCGCCGCCGTCGTGGCGTCGGCCACGGTGGGTGCCGGGCTCGCGTTCGACAGCGACCTGCCCGGCTTGGCCCGCCTCCTGGCGGGCCTGGGCCTGCTCGCGGTGGTGGCGCTCGACCGGCGGGTCATCCAGGCCATCCTCCGGCTGGCCCGTCGGGTCAGCCACCGGATCCCCGATCCGTCGACCGTCCCCCCTCAGCGGGCCATCCTCCGGTGCTACCTGGCCCACCTGGTCAACATGGCTGCCGTCTCGGCGGCCTTCGCGGTGCTGCTCGGCGACCTCACCGACGTCGACCTGTGGGCGGCGGGGGCGGGCTTCGCCCTGGCCTGGGCCATCGGCTACCTGATCCTGCCCCTGCCGTCGGGCCTGGGCGTGCGCGAGGCGGTCCTGGTCGCGACCCTGCCGGGCCTCGCCACCGGGTCCCTGCTGGCGGCGTCGGTGGCGCAACGGGTCCTCACGCTGATCAGCGAGGGGGTCCTGACCGGCGTGTCGCACGGGCGGGTGGCCATGTCCCGTCGCCGCGCCGGTGCGTCCGGGGAGCCCGGCGAACCCGGGGGGCCCGACGTGCGGGAGGTCCCCAAAAGGCCGCAGGTAGTAGATTCGGCGCCCACATGACCGACCGGACGCAGCAACTCGAGTACTCCAACCTCCAGCCCGAGATGCACAACGAGGCGGGTCGCCGCACCAAGGCCGCCAAGATGCTGGCGGTCCTGGAGCACTTCCGTGGCACCTCGGACCTGACCGGAACCCGGGTGGTCGACATCGGCTGCTCGACCGGTTTCATCGCCGACGAGTTCCGGCAGGCCGGCGCCGCGACGGTCGGCATCGACATCGACGTCCCGGGCCTGGCCGCGGCCAACGAGCGGTTCCGCGGCCGGATCGGCTTCCTGTGCGCGGACGGCGAGCAGCTCCCGCTCCCGGACGGCTCGGTGGACATCGTCGTCTTCAACCACATCTACGAGCACGTGGTCGACGCGGACGCGGTGGTCGCCGAGATCCACCGCATCCTCCGGCCCGAGGGCCTTGTCTACCTGGGGCTCGGCAACCGCTGGGGCGTCATCGAGCCGCACTACGGGCTGCCCTTCCTGTCCTGGCTGCCACCGAAGGTCGCGGACCACTACATCCGCCGCTTCGGCAAGGCCGACGCCTACCACGAGCGCTTCCGCGGGGTCCGCAACCTGCGACGGATGACCGCGGCGTTCGACGTCTGGGACTACACCGAAGCCGTCCTCGCCGACCCCGAGCACTTCTCGGCCCGCGACATCGTCCCTGGCCCGCTCGCCCAGCTGCCCGCCGGGGTCTGGCGTCTGGCCCGTCCGCTCATCCCCACGTTCATCTGGATCGGGAGCAAGGCGGGGCTCGCACCACTCGGGCCGGCGCTAGAGTCGCCGCCTCGACACCTCCATCGGCCATAGGCGGGCCAAGGGGAGAGATGGGCTCCATGGTTGATCGACCTCGACTCGTGGTCGTCGCGTCGACGTTCCCGGCGCAAGCCGGCGACGGCACCCCCGCCTTCGTCAAGGACCTCTCGCTGCGGCTCGGCCAGACCTTCGACACCGTGATCCTCGTGCCCCGCGTGCCGGGTGCCCCCCGCGAGGAGCGGATCGAGGGCGTCACCATCGAGCGGTTCCCGTTCTTCCCCCGCCGCTGGGAGGACCTGGCCCAGGGCGCCATCATCGAGAACCTGCGCTTCGACCGGCGACGGTGGCTGCAGGTCCCCCCGTTCTTCCTGGCCGAGGCCTTCCACCTCCGCCGGCTGATCCGGCGGCACCGGCCCGACGTCCTCCACCTGCACTGGATCATCCCCCAGGGCGCGGTCGCCCTGGCCGTGGGCCGAAAGGTCCCGTGGGTGGTCTCGACCCTGGGGGGCGACGTGTACGCGCTGCAGGACCCGCTCTCCCGGCGGGTGCGACGGGCTGTCCTGCGCCGCGCCCACGCCGTCACCGCCTACAACGCCGACATGCGCGACCGGCTGGTCGAGGCCGGAGCCGACCCCGCGCGGGCGTACGTGCAGACCCTCGGCGCCGACATCCACGGGTTCCGGCGCCTCGCCGGGGGGCACGCCCCGGTCCCGGGGCGGATCCTGTTCGTCGGCCGGCTGGTCGAGAAGAAGGGGGTCACGGTCCTCCTCGACGCGGTGCGGCGACTGCCCGAGGGCCTGGACTGGTCGTTGGAGGTGGCCGGCGACGGTCCTCTCCGCGGTGCGCTCGAGGAGCAGGCCAGCGATCTCCCCGGAGTGACCTTCCGGGGCGTCTCGTCGCGCGAGCAGCTGGCGGCGGCCTATGCCCAGGCCAGCGTGGTGGTCGTCCCCTCGGTGCCGGCGTCGTCCGGTGACCAGGACGGCCTGCCGACCGTCCTGCTCGAGGCCATGGGCATGGAGCGGGCGGTGGTCGGCTCCGACCTGCCGGGCATCAACGAGGCCCTGATCGACGGCGAGACCGGCCTGCTCGTGCCGCCCGGCGACCCCGATGCCCTCGCCGGGGCGCTGGCCCGGGTCCTCGGCGACGACGACCTGCGGACGCGGCTCGGTGAGGCCGCGGCCGTCCGCAGCAACGACTACACGGTGGAAGCCTGCGCCAAGCGCTTCGCGGAGCTCCTCACCACCGCTTTGGAGGCCAAACGTAGGTGAGCCGGCTGCTGGGGAACGGCACAACCGAAGAACAGGTCCCGCACCGGACGGACGCGGGCGACCGACCTCGGCTGGTGGTCGTCGCGTCGACCTTCCCGGCCCACGCCGGCGACGGCATCCCGGCCTTCGTCCGTGACCTGTCGCTGCGGCTCGGTCAGACGTTCGAGACCGTGGTGCTCGTGCCCCGGGTCCCGGGGGCACCACGCCGTGAGCGGTTGGACGACATCGAGGTCGAGCGGTTCCCGTACTTCCCCCGTCGCTGGGAGACGCTGGCCGACGGCGCCATCCTCGAGAACCTGCGCGAGCGCCGAGCCCGCTGGCTGCAGGTCCTGCCGTTCCTCGTCGGCGAGTCCCTCCACCTGCGGCGGTTGATCAAGCGGCACGATCCGGACGTCCTGCACATCAACTGGATCGTCCCTCAGGGCCTGGTCGCGCTCGCAGTGGGCCGCGGCATCCCGTGGGTCGTCACGACCCACGGCGCCGACGTCTACGCCATGGGGGACCCGATCACCCGGCGGTTCAAGCGGGCCATCCTCCGGCGGGCGGCGGCGGTGACGGCCGTGAACGCCGACATGCGCGACCGGCTGGTCCGCGCCGGCGCCGACCCGGCGACGGCCTTCGTGCAGACCACCGGCGCCGACGTCCAGCAGTTCCGCAGCCTGGCGGGCGGCCGCACCCCGATCCCGGGGCGGATCCTGTTCGTGGGCCGGCTGGTCGAGAAGAAGGGCCTCACCGTCTTGCTCGACGCGGTGCGGCGGCTGCCCGAGGGCCTGGACTGGTCGTTGGAGGTGGCCGGCGACGGCCCCCTGCGCCAGCAGCTCGAGCAGCAGGCCGCGGACCTGCCCGGCGTCGCTTTCCGCGGCTCGGCCTCCCGGGAGCAGCTCGCGGCGGCGTACGCGGAGGCCAGCGTGGTCGTCGTCCCCTCGGTGCCGGCGACGTCCGGTGACCAGGACGGCCTGCCGATCGTCCTCCTCGAAGCCCTCGGCATGGGCCGGGCCGTCGTAGCATCGGACCTGCCAGGGCTGAACGAAGCCCTCACCGACGGCGAGACCGGGCTGCTGGTGCCGCCCGGCGACGTCGATGCCCTGGCCGCCGCGCTGGCTCGGGTCCTCCGGGACGACCAGCTCCGGGTTGGGCTCGGCGAGGCGGGCGCTGTCCGCAGCAACGACTACACCGTGGAAGCCTGTGCCAAGCGCTTCGCCGAGATTCTCAGCGCGGCATCCAGGGAAGGGAACGGAGCATGAACTGGAAGGCGCGGGTCGCGGAAAACCGTCGCCGCATCGACGTCGAGCTCGCCGACCGCCCGGAGGTCCGCAAGCGGCTGTCGCCGGTGCTGTTCGGGCTCACCAACGAGCTGGTCCCACGGCTGCAGAGCCACGCCCACGGCCAGTTCCTGGACGCCGGCTGCGGGACCCAGCCCTTCCGCTCGGTGGTCGAGGGGCAGGTCGACCGCTACCTGGCCTTCGACATCGAAGCCCGGGTGGAGGACGTCGACTTCATCGGCACCGTCGAGGACATGAGCGCCGTCGCCGACCGTTCGGTCGACACCGTGCTGTGCAGCGAGGTGCTCGAGCACGTACCCCGGCCCGCGGTCGCTCTGGGCGAGTTCGCCCGCATCCTGCGGCCCGGCGGCACGCTGCTGCTGACCGTGCCCTTCATGGCCCGGCTGCACGAGGAGCCCCACGACTACTTCCGCTACACGCGGCACGCCTTGCGCACGCTGCTCGACGACGCGGGCTTCGACGCCAAGGAGATCGTGGAGACCGGGTCGCTGTGGAGCTTCCTCGGCCACCAGGTCTCCCTGGGGGTGCTGGGGTTGACCTGGCACCTCCGGCCGCTGCGACCGGTGGCCGTCGCCCTGAACTCCTGGTTCGTGGTCCGCCCGGCGGCACTGCTGGACCGGATCACCGGCATGGGCCGCCTGTTGCCGCTGGGCTACGTCGTCGTGGCCACCCGCCGCGAGGTCTAGTGACCGCCGTCCTGGCCCCGGTGCTCTAGGCCGGGTAGCTGTCGGGGCACGGCCCCCGCCTGTAGAGCACGAAGCCCGCGATCGTCAGGTAGCGGCAGAAGTCGGGGCTCTGCGCGAGCGCGGTCACGTGACGCGCGGTGTCCTGGTAGCGGGGCTTCAGCCAGGTGTTGTTGTAGAGCGTCTCCAGCGGTACCTGGGCGTTGACCAGAGCCCAGCCGATGTCGTGGCGCTCCATCATGTCGATCACTGCGGCATCGGACGGCCAGGTCAGGTAGGTGACGTACTCCCGCTCGGTGAGGAACTGGTCGCCCCAGGTCGGGATGTCACTGGTGACGCTGAGCAGGACGACGTGGGCCCGGGCCCCGATCACGCCCTTGCCGTCGTCGATGGCCGCCGCCAGCTCGCGGTAGGGCGCCCCCTCCATCACCAGGCGCTGCGAGTCGCTCTTCTGGACCGCGCCGCGGTAGCTGACGGCCGCGCCGACCACCAGACCGACCGACACCAGGACAGCCAGGCCCCGGGAGACGGCGGTGAGAAGCGCCCAGCGACGCTCGCGCACCAGACCGGCGACGAACGCTCCGACCAGCAGCGCTATGCCCGGCCACACCGGCGAGTAGTAGCGCGGGAACGACGGCACCGGCTTGACGGTGATCGCCAGCAGGAAGAACGCCCCGGCCCCGAGGACGAACAGCCGAGCCCGACCCCGGCAGGCGACGGACCAGGCCAGCACCGCGGCGACGGCGACCACGGCGCCGGGGACACCCAGCGTCGAGAAGAACCGGCCGGGGAGCAGGTGGAGGTACTCCCGCACCGGCTCGCTCACGCCTTCGTAGAACCAGAAGCGGTTCTGGATCTGGACCAGGTGGCCCTGGGTGATCCAGTAGTCGCTGCGAAACGACTCCATTGCGGTCAGCCCGCCCTCGGACAGGTTCACCACGAGCCGGGGAACCAGCACGGCGGCCATCGCGACCAGGATCCGCAGGAGCTGGTTCAGCCCCAGCCGCCAGTTCGGAGCGAAGACTGCGACCATCAGCGGGACGGCGAGGAACAGCTGGCCGACACCGTGGGCCTCCTGGGCCAGAGCGATGCAGAGCCCCCCGGGGATCGCATAGCGCCAGCGGCTCAGCGGTTCGGTGTAGGCCCGGTAGCACAGCCAGCCGCCCAGGTAGCCCAAGGCGAGCATCGTCGGATACATCGGCAGCTTGCTCGCCCGCTCGTCCACCCCGGCCAGGCAGAGCAGAGCGAGAGCCGCCGCGCCAGCCGCCCACATGGTGCCGGTCAGCCGGTAGGTCACGTAGGCGACCACCCCGGCCAGCACCATCACCGACACGACCGCGGCGATCCGCAGGCCCGGCAGGCCGGCCATGGCCTGGATCGGACCGAGCAGCAGGTGGGGCAGGAAGTTCTCCTGCGTGTCGGCGAAGTACTGGAGGTGGCCGTGCTGCACGTACCGGATCGACGCCACCAGGCGGGCCGAGTCGGAGTCCGAGAACAGCGCCGGGTAGTAGAGACCGAGCAGCGGGACCGCCAGGAGCCCACCCAGCAGGAACGCCACCGCCGGCCGGGGAGGGTCCCGCCAGACGGCCACCAGCGAGCGCAGCACCAGGCTCGGCGATGGCCGGTCCCAGGCCACCATCAGTCCCAACGTCCCCGCGGCCGCGGCCATGACGGCGATGGTCAGCGCGTCGATGCTCCGCGAGTGGCCCAGGGGTGTGTCCATCACACCCACGCCGATGCGGTTGACGATAAGCATCACCCAGGCCGCGACCAGCAGGCCGACCACGTCCCACGCGGTGAAGTGGCGGGGCACGGCCTCGACCTCGGGCTCGGCGGGCGTGACGAGCTCGGGCTCGGTGGAGCTGAGATCCAGCACCGTCAGACCAGCCGGCGCAGTGCTCTCCGTTGGCGACAACACGGACGAGCTGGTCATCGAAGGTTGTACGCCTCCAGCCTGGGCGCCGAGGGACCGCGCTAGTGACAAAAGTAGCCGCAGCAGCCGGGACCGTCAGACGGCAGCCACCCCGAAACAGGTGAACAATCGGTCAATTCGAGGCCACGCCGGTGGGGGTGCGGACGCGGTTACGGGCCCGGCGAGCCAGCCAGGTCGACGCTACCGCCGCCCCGCCCGCGTCCACCAGCACGAACAGGAGCCGGCTCACGACCGCCACCGCCGCGCCGACACCCGGCGCCAGCCCACTGGCGGCCACGAACGCCGCCTCCCGGACGCCGACCCCACCAGGCACCGGCACCAGCACGAACCCGACGATCCACGACAGCACCGCGGCCGGCGCCACCTCGGACCACCCCACGTCCTGGCCGAGCCCGCGCGCGACGGCCCAGGTCGCCGTGCCGATGCACAGCCAGGCCGGCAGGTACCGGACGAGCAGGGCCAGGCTGTCGCGCCAGGGCGGGATCGGGAGGTCGATGGGACGCCGCAGCACCTTCTCGCCGGCCTGCCGCACCCGGTCCAGCACCGCGTGGTGCAGGCCGATGACGCCCACCGGCAGCAGGACCAGCACCCACAGGTACCGCCCGGGGTCACCGCCACCCACGATCGCCGGTGCACCGGCAACGACGAAGAACATCGCGGCCAGGTACAGCGCGGCCAGCGACAGCGCCACGCTGCTGTAGGCCGTCACGGCGGCGACGCCAGCCCGGCGCGCGAGCTCGCCCCGGCCGACGACGGGCCAGATGCCGCCAGGGACGTACTTGCCGATCTCGCCCACGTAGTACCGGGCGACGACCTCGGCGGTGTCGAGGTCGGCACCGAGGAGCTGGAGGGCCCGCCGCCACGGGACGGCGATGGCCGTCATGCCCGCCCCGGCGAGCAGCGCGGCCAGCAAGATCCAGGTCGGGCTGGCGTCCTCCAGGCTGGCCCGGACCTCATCCCACTCGCGGACCAGCGCCCGGCCCACGAAGACCGCCGCGACGACCGCCAGCAGTGCCCCGACGGCCGTCGATGCCCCAGCAAGACGACGGTGGCTCACCTGCTCACTCTGTCACAGAGCCCCGGGCCCTGACTCCTTGACGGTGGACGGCGCTCACCCCGGGGGCGGAGCGATCGGGTGGGGCATGCACAGCTCGTCGTACTCGGCGATGACGATCTGCTCGGGGTCGATGGAGCAGGTCGGGCAGGCCGGGTCGCGGAGGACCTTGAAGGTGCGGAACGACTGCTCGAGGGAGTCGTAGGCCAGCAGGCGGCCGGACAGGTCGTCGCCGACGTCCAGGATCAGCTTGATGGCCTCCAGGGCCTGGATGGACCCCACGATGCCGGGGAGCACGCCGAGCACACCGGCCTCGGCGCAGGACGGCGCCAGCTCGGCCGGCGGGGGCTCGGGCAGGAAGCAGCGGTAGCACGGCCCGTCGTGGGGCTTGAACACCGTGACCTGGCCCTCGAAGCGGAAGATCGAGCCGTGGACCACCGGGATCTCCAGCTTGAGCGCCGCGTCGTTGAGCAGGTAGCGCACGGGGAAGTTGTCGGCGCCGTCGACGACGACGTCATAGCCGGCGAGGATCTCCAGGACGTTGTCGGCACCGAGCCGCACGTCGTGGGTGACCACGTTGACGTCGGGGTTGAGGGCGGTGAGCGCCTTCTTCGCCGAGTCGACCTTCCGCTCGCCGAGCCGATCGACGTTGTGCAGGATCTGGCGCTGGAGGTTCGACTCGTCGACCACGTCCATGTCGACGATGCCGAGCGTCCCCACGCCCGCCGCCGCCAGGTAGAGCGCGGCCGGCGACCCCAGCCCGCCCGCCCCGAGCAGCAGCACCTTGGCGCCGAGCAGCTTCTGCTGGCCCTCGACGCCGACCTCGGGAAGCAGGAGGTGGCGCTGGTAGCGGTTGCGCTGCTCGGGCGTCAGCACCTGTGGGGCGCGCCAATCGCGGCCCTCGTCCTTCCACTTGTTGAACCCGCCGACCATGGAGACCACGTTCTCGTAGCCCATGTCGGTCAGGGTCTTCGCGGCGAAGGCCGACCGGACGCCGCTGGCGCAGTGGATCACCACCGGCGCGGACTTGTCGGTCAGCCGGCTCTCGACCGAGCCCTCGAGCGTGCCCCGCGGGATATGCACCGCGCCGGGGATCGCGCCCTGCTCGTACTCCTCCGGCTCACGCACGTCGAGGACCACCGCGCCGGGCTGGCCGCGGATCTCGGCCGCCTCGGCCGTGTCGACCTCCTGGATCTGGGACTTCGTCGCGGCGAGGAGCTCACGGAAACTTGCCACCCCAAAACCCTACCGGTTCGCTCAACTATCGAGAGCGGGAGGTCAGGCCTCGACGGCCACGTCGTGGAGGGCCTCGATGAAGTCGCCGGAGTCGACCGCCAGCCGGCCGGGACCGGCCTCACGCAGCCGCCGCAGCAGCAGGGCACCCATGACCACGAAGGAGACGACGCTCCCGACCAGCAGGCCGAGCTCGACCCGGAAGTAGAGGTCGTCGCTGGCGAACCGGGCCGTGAGGAGCAGCGCGAGCAGGCCGACCACCCAGGCGCAGGCCTGGCGGCGGTGGCCCTTCAGCGCGATCAACGCCTGCGCGATGGCCAGGGCGAGCATGTAGAAGCCGCTCCCCGCAGCCAGCATCCCCATGGTGCGGTGGCTCAGGTCGTACTTCGACCCGGCCATCACCTCCACCGCGAACGGCCCGAGGAGGGCGCCCACGATGGTGCCGATCACGGCCAGGCCGGCCACCACGATCAGCAGCCGCTTCAGGCCGGTGCGGAAGTCGCTGATGCGGCCCGCGGTGGCCAGGCCACTCAGCTTGGGCAGCAGCGCCGCCTGGATGGCCTGGAACAGGAACAGCGGGATGCGGGCCACGACCAGTCCCGGCATGAACTGGCCGGCCAGGTCCTTCTGGGCATCGGTCGCGAACCAGTTCACCAGCACCGGACCGATGTTCATGATCGACCAGGCGGCCAGGGACGCCATGAGCAGGAAGGTGAGCGTCTCGCTGATCTCGGCCAGCGCCGCCTCCGGACCGGGCGCCAGGCGGGGACGCTCGACCCGCAGCGCCACGGGGACGGCGAGGAGCCCGGCGATGCCGACGGCGATGCCGAACCAGCCGGCCGTCTTGACGCCGATCAGCACGCAGACCACGCAGCCCAGGAACCGGATGAGGCCATCGGCCCCGAGGTAGGTGCCGTAGCCCTTGAAGTGCGCCGTCCCGGACATGCAGCCCCGGGTGAGGTGGCCGGCGAACGCGCCGGCCAGTCCGAGAGCGACCCCGACCAGCAGCAGCAGCTGGTGATCGAAGAGCCGATCGACGGTCAGGCGCGCGGTGGCGATCAGGATGATCAGCACACCGAGGCCGAGGCCCACGCCGACGGTCGCGGCCCGCCGCAGCACCGGTGCGCCACCGATGCCCTGGACCCGCCGACCCGCCACCGCCCGGCTGACCTCCTGCTCGAGCGGCAGGAACAGGCCGGGCCCGAGGAGGAAGACCAGCATCCAGGTGGACGAGAGCGGGGCGACCTCGGATTTGCTCAGCGACCGGGCCGCGAGCGCGAGGAAGCCGTAGGCCGACACTCCGGCGACCAGCAGACCGGCCCCCACCACCAGCGTGCCCGTAGGCAAGGGATTCCGGCGCCTGGCAGATTCCAGTAGCGCAGAGATGCCGCAAAGTTACTCACTGGAGCCAAGCCGTTCACGCCGAACGGGGTTCGGCCACCAGAGCAGGGAGAACGGCGCCGATCCGGCCGTGGATCACGGCGTCGGCCAAGTGGTCCATGGCCGTCGGTTCGCCGTTGACGATGACCACGCGAGCGCCGTTCGACTTGGCGATGGGGACCACCTCGGCCACCGGGTACACCGACAGCGTCGAGCCCACGGCCAGCAGCAGATCGCAGCGGCGCGCGGCCGCGTCGGCCCGCATCAGGTCCTCGGGAACGAGGTTCTGGCCGAAGCTGATGGTGGCCGACTTGAGGATGCCGCCACAGGTCCGGCAGGGCGGATCCTCCTCGCCGGCCCGCACCCGGTCGAGCGCCCGCTCCATCGGCGCGCGCTCACCGCATGACATGCACATCACCTCGCGGATGTTGCCGTGGACCTCGACGATGCGATCGGGGTCCGAGCCGGCGGCGTGATGGAGGCCGTCGATGTTCTGGGTGATGA
>Ga0075428_100001195_pt1 | contig 27785 bp, 19 predicted proteins | sample RhiMetdeltSRZDD2_FD_75291 | JGI IMG/M metagenome (GOLD analysis project Ga0075428, IMG submission 75291) | Populus rhizosphere microbial communities from Tennessee, USA - Rhizosphere MetaG P. deltoides SRZDD2 | ecosystem: Host-associated > Plants > Roots > Rhizosphere > Soil | place: USA... | reverse complement strand
GATCACTTCAAGCTCGACCGCGCCAAGCTGCTGATGGACATCGAGGCGGTGGTGAAGGGCTTCCGCCGCAACGAGACCGAGATGCCGGGCATCTCCAACACCGTAATCGATCTGCTCGACCGCGGCTGGCATTACGCCACGCTGTTCTTCGGCGAGACCCAAATCCGCACCGGCCACCTGCTGGTGGGTGGGCTCAAGACGCCGGAGCTGCGGCGCGCGTTCACCAACGTCTCGCAGGAGTTCGCCAAAATCAATGTCGACGTGCTCGCGGTCGAGTCCGCCAAGACCTGGGCCGGATCGGACGAGGAGAACCTGCGTCCGATGGACGGGTCTGGGCTGGTCGCGGCCGGCACGCCCGGCGCCGAGGCGGCGGCGGGCCCGCGCGGCACGACCGCCCTCGGCCGCTATTCGCAGGATCTCACCGCCAAGGCCGCCTCCGGCGACATGGACCCGATTCTCGGCCGCGACGACGAGATCCGCCAGCTCGTCGACGTGCTGATGCGGCGGCGGCAGAACAATCCGATCCTCACCGGCGAGGCCGGGGTCGGCAAGACCGCGGTGGTCGAGGGCTTTGCCCAGCGCATTGCGGCGGGCGACGTGCCGCCGCCGCTGCGCGGAGTGAAGCTGCACGTGCTCGACGTCGGGCTGATGCAGGCCGGCGCCTCGATGAAAGGCGAGTTCGAGCAGCGGCTGCGCTCGGTGATCGACGAGGTCCAGAACTCGCCGACGCCGATCATCCTGTTCATCGACGAGGCGCACACCTTGATCGGCGCCGGCGGCCAGGCCGGCACCGGGGACGCCGCCAACCTGCTCAAGCCGGCGCTGGCGCGCGGCACGCTGCGCACCGTCGCGGCGACCACGTGGGCCGAGTACCGGCAGTATATCGAGAAGGATCCGGCGCTCACCCGCCGCTTCCAGCCGATTCAGATCAACGAGCCGGATGTCGAGAGGTGCTGCGTCATGCTGCGCGGCATCCTCGGCCCGATGGAGAAGCACCACAAGGTGCGCATCTCCGATGCGGCGATCGTCGCGGCGGTGCAGCTTTCCCATCGCTATATCCCGGCGCGGCAGCTCCCCGACAAGGCGGTGAGCCTGCTCGACACCGCGTCGGCGCGCGTCGCCATCAGCCAGAGCGCAACCCCGGCGATGATCGAGGACACGCGCGTGGCGATCGCGGCACGCGAGGCCGAGAAGGCCGCGCTGGTGAGCGACAGCGACCTCGGCGCCTCCGACGCCGAGCGCATCGCCGAGATCGACAAGGCGGTCGCCGAGCTCAAGGAAAAGCTCGCCAAGCTCGATCAGGAGTGGGCATCGGAGAAGAAAACGGTCGAGGAGATCCGCAGCCTGCGCGACATCCTCAATCCGCCGAAGGACAAGCGCGACGGCGGGCCGTCGCCGGCGGATGCCTCGAAGCCCGCAGCTGCCGGTGACTCGCCGGCACCGGCGCCCCAGGATCCGGAGGAAATCCGCAAGAACCTGCGGGAAAAGTTCGAGGTGCTGGAAGCGATCGATCCGGAAATGCGGATGATCTACGCGCACGTCGACGAGCAGGCGGTGGCCTCGGTGGTGTCCGACTGGACCGGCATCCCGGTCGGCCGGATGGTCAAGGACGAGATCGAGACGATCCTCAGCCTCGCCGACACGCTCGGCCGCCGCGTGGTCGGCCAGTCGCACGGGCTCAAGATGATCGCCAAGCGGATCGAGACCAACCGCGCCAAGCTCGACAACCCGAACAAGCCGATCGGCGTGTTCATGCTCTGCGGCCCCTCGGGCGTGGGCAAGACCGAGACCGCGCTCGCACTTGCCGAGGCGCTCTACGGCGGCGAGCAGAACATGATCACGATCAACATGTCGGAGTTCCAGGAAGCGCATACCGTGTCGACGCTCAAGGGCGCGCCGCCCGGCTATGTCGGCTACGGCGAAGGCGGACGCCTCACCGAGGCGGTGCGCCGCAAGCCCTATAGCGTCATCCTGCTCGACGAGGTCGAGAAGGCGCACCCGGACGTGCACGAGATCTTCTTCCAGGTGTTCGACAAGGGCGTGATGGAGGACGGCACCGGCCGCCGCATCGACTTCAAGAACACCCTGATCATCCTCACCACCAATGTCGGTACCGACAAGATCATGGGACTGTCGCGCGACCCGATGTATCGCGAGCAGCCCGAGGCACTGGCGCAGGAGCTGCGGCCCGAGCTCTTGAAGGTGTTCCCGGCCGCGCTGCTCGGCCGGATCGTCTCGATCCCGTATTTCCCGCTGTCAGACGAAATGCTGGGCGGCATCGTCCGGCTGCAGCTCGGCCGCATCGAGCGGCGCATCCGGGACAATCACGAGGCCGCGCTGGTCTACGGCGACGACGTCGTCAACCACATCATCTCGCTGTGCAATGACCCCGAATCCGGCGGGCGCATGGTGGACAACATCATCACCAACACCTTGCTGCCGGCGCTGTCGCGCGAGTTCCTGTCCCGTTCGCTCGCCAAGCAGGAATTGAAAGAAGCGAAAGTGACAATCGACAACGGCGACTTTGCCTATGCGTGGAGCTAGGCGCGACGCCCTGTATGTTGCGAGCCGATTTCGGGATATGCTGCCGGACGGGTGAGCCGGCGATGCCGGCATGCGCATTCCGGCTTGCCGAACGCAGATTCCATATCGTGGGGGAATGTATTCATGGCGAAGGCATCATCGAAGCTGACTCTCAATCCCGCGCATCGGGAGGTGGTGCAGAACGCCCTGGTCGATCTGGTGCGCCGATCGATCCGGAGCGGCGTCGCATATGCCAGCCTGGGCACCGAGCTGATGGCGCAAGGCCATGCGATTCTCACCGGCAAGGACGTCGCCGCGGCGCGCGTCGACGTGCTCGCGATGATCGGTCGCGGACCGAACAAGGCGGCAAGCTCGGGGGCCAAGCGCAAGAGTGCCGCCAAGAGCGGCCGCAAGAAGGGCGGCGCGAGAAAGAGCGCGCCCAAGCGGCGCACGGCGCCCAAGCGGCGCACGGCGCGCAAGCGCAGCGCGGGACGCAAGCGTCGCGGGTGAGCGCGGCCCGCGCCGCTGGATGAAAGGACACGTCCGACATTCACCCGGTTGTTCGCGGGGGGCTGCCAACCGCACGCTGTGCCAGCGAGATGCCACTCGAGCCGTTATTCTCGCGCGACTGTGACCTGGTCGGGTGGCTTGAGCCCGGCCGCTACGTGTTCGACCGCGAGACGAACTACATCGCCTTCATCGTCGATCGACAGGCGTGGTCGGCGACCGGCGAGCGCTGGCTCGGGGTGGTGAACGATCTCACGCTGTGTGACCGCGCCGGCAAGCCGGTGGCATGGTCGAGACCGCCGGTCGTGGGAACCGCCGCCGGGATGGTGCAGAAGCGCCCCATGCTGCCCAAGGTGCCGATGCGCCCGATCAGGCCGCTGACCCCGGTTCGTCCGCTGCGGCCCGACGCGCCCCGCGGCGGATGGTCGCCGATGACGTTCTCCGATTGGCTCGGGCGGCAGGAGCAGCGCGAAACCCCCGATCCGGACGCCCTGCCGCCACAGCCGCCACCCTCGGGACCGGAATGACGGCGGCGGCCGATAATTCCCGCTATCCGCTGCGGATCGGCGACGCAGACGAGTTTGCTCGGGCTCGCGACTTCCTGCAGCAGGCGGGGTTCGATACCGCCGCGCTCTGCGGCGCGCTCGGCATTGCGCGCATCAGCGACGTCGACAAGGTCGCCTGGGACGCGATCAAGCTGCCGGACCTCCCGGCGCGGCTGCATTGGGCGATTGCGCTGTTCGTGCGCGGCGCGGCCGCGACCATCGCAGGCTCGCGCGAGATCTGCGGCGAGGAGACGCTCGCGGCGCTCATGGCGCTCGGCCTGTTGCGGCCCGCAAAGCGCGACCCATCGCTGCTCGTCAGCCCGATCTGGCTTTATCCGGCGGATGATTTGATCCTGGTGTCCGATCGGCGCGACGACCCCGAGGGCGAGCCGTTCGCGCCTTTCGACGACGTGGTGTTCCCGGCGATCTACGACGGCACGTTGCGCTTCCTGCAGATGCTGCCCGACGTTGGCGGCGGCGAGGCGCTGGATCTGTGCGGCGGCTGCGGCGTCGGCGCGCTGCATCTGGCGCGCAGCGCCAAGCACGCCGTCACCGCCGACGTGACTGCGCGCTCGGCATTCTTCGCGCAGTTCAACGCGGCCCTCAACGGTGCCGCAATCGAGAGCCTGTGCGGCGACCTGTACGCACCGGTGCAGGGTCGCCAGTTCGACGTCATCTCCGCGCATCCGCCATTCGTCCCGACGTTCGGCAAGAGCATGGTGTTTCGCGACGGCGGCGACACCGGCGAGGAGATCACGCGGCGGACGATCGAGGGCCTGCCGACACATCTGCGCCCCGGCGGTACCTGCGTGATCGTGTGCACCGCCCGCGACACCGAGGACGGCAAGTTCCACCAACGCGCTCGGGCGTGGCTCGGCCAGGCCGGCGCGGAGTTCGACGTGGTCCTCGGCATTGAGAAGACCCGATCGGTAGAGGAGATCGTCGAGGGCTTGCGCACCCGCCTGGTGGCCGAGAGCGGCGAGGATGCCCCGCAGGGGCTCATCGAACGCCTGCGCGAGGCCGGGACGCAACGGTTCGTCCATGGCGCGCTGTTCCTGCGCCGCTGCGAGGGGCCGATCGCCACCCCGCCGCTTTCGGTGCGGGCGACGCCCGCGGCCGCCGCCGTTGATTTCGTTGGCCTGCTGGCGTGGCGGCAACGCAGCCGGCACCCGAACTTCCAGGAGTGGCTGGCCCGCTCACGGCCGGCGCTCGCGCCGAAGCTCGAGCTCACCACGCGGCAGGTGGTGCGCAATGGCAGGCTCGAGCCCGCCGATCAGGTGTTCTCGGTGGAGAGTGCGTTCGAGACCGCGCTGCGGCCTGACGCGTTCGTCATTCCGGCCGTGCGCCGGTTCGACGGCCGGCGCTCGGTGGCAGATGTTTTCCACGGCGCACGCAAGGCCGGCGAGTTCCCGGACGGCTTCCCGCTCGAGGCATTTTCGGATCTCGTGCGGCTGATGGTCGAGCAGGGCCTGCTGACGGTCGATGTCGCGGATTGACGCGAGCGCAGCGGGCGCCGGGCCAACAGGAGGAGGGGCGCTGCAGGGCGGGACGCGCTTCCCCACGGCGTGGCGCTTAGAGCGTCGGAGCGATCCCCGCGCCGGCAATCATCTTCGCATTCGAGTACGGATGAACTCCTCGTCGATGCCTGGCGGCAAGAGCGGTTGATTGAAATTTTGATAGAACATCAGGGCCTCGGACAGAGGACAGTGTGTGCCCCGGTCCTTTAACTCTTGCACTAGTCCGCTTTGAACTTCGGCACCGATCCACATTTGACAAAAACGGGCGAGCGCGCCCTCATGAATAAACTCGTGCCTGGTAATCGTTCGCCACCATTCGTCAAAGATTTCCTCACGCAATGTCGAGCTCGCATACCTCCCCGGTTGCCACTCTTTGAAGCCCGTTGCTCATAGAATAGCCATACGGCTTCGAGAAAGTCCGGGCTCGCGTTCGGGTCGCACTTGAGGGCCTCGTAGATGTCGCGAAACTCCTCTCCGCACCTCGCAAGGAAGTTGTTGCCGTATTTCGTACGTAGTAGATCTCGCGTCCCCAGTTTTCCTTCTCGCACGCCAACTTGATGAATTCTTTGAATGCCGCTTCCACACTGCGATTTCCATTAGGGACGACAATGGAGGGTATTCCTGCGACAACACCCTTGTCGCCTATGGCCATGAAATGATTGTGGAACCCCAGGACCGCGTTGACTAACACTTCACCGAAATCCCCGTCCGCTGCTTCCATCTCGTCGTCGAGGTCGGCTGATAACCAAACTTGGCCGCCGGTGAAGTGCATCCATCTGTAGAACAGGCGCCGAGACTGCTTGAGTTCGACAAAGCCGACCGCGTAAGCCGTTGGTCCATTCGGGTTGACAAGGATTTCGCCGCTGAGATGCGTGATACAACCAAACTCCGCCGGCCTCATGTTTCACCCGATTCCTTGAGCAACTTTCGCGGCCAGATGCGGTTGGGGTTTCCCGATTGCGATACGTCGAGAAGCCCGCAGACATTCGGGGCTATTCTCGACTACTACACCGGCGATACCAGGGCCAGCATCGAAGTGCCACGCCGCGAAACTTTCGTCTTCGCAGCAAGCCTTCGGTGATGGCGACGGGCCAACGCCGTCGACGCGGCGGAGGGAAGCCGCGCGACCCTAAGGGTTTTCTGATCCTCGAATTTTCAGATTGATCGCACGCCGCTGCGCGCATGGCGACGGCTAATGAACATAGGCGACGTTGCCAGCCAGAGGACAGTCCCTCCCCGCGGCCGGCCGCTTGTACGACCGTAACGAAAATTCCTTGAAGCTTTCGGCCGATCAGGGAATTGCGCTGTCGGGCTGCTTCGCGCCACACTGCGTCCTCCTCTGATAGCCATCCACCTCTTTCCCCGAGAAGCCGCCATGCCAAACGAAAAACGGCCCAAGCCACGCCTCACCCCACCCGCCGAGGACCGCCTGAGCGACCCGCAGAAAGCCTTGCGCGACGCTATTGCTTCCGGGCCTCGCGGGCGCTTCCACATGAGCGGACCGTTCGGGATCTGGATGGCGGCGCCGGAGCTGGGCCTGCTCGCGCAGCAGCTCGGCGGCCACGTGCGGTTCAAGACCTCGCTTCCTCCGCGGCTCTCCGAGTTCGCCATCCTGTGCACGGCCCGCTTCTGGCGCGCGCAGTACGAGTGGCAGGCGCACGCGCCGATGGCCGAGAAGGCCGGCGTGAACCCTTCGGCAATCAAGGCGATCCAAGCCGGCCGCCGGCCGGACGGCGCGCCCGCCGACGAGCTTGCGATCTACGATTTCGTCAAGCAGCTCTACCGCGATCGTCGCGTCAACGACCGCATCTACAACCGCGTGCACAAGGCCGTCGGCGATGCCGGCATGGTCGAGCTGGTGAGCACGCTCGGCTACTACGCGATGATCTCGATGCTGCTCAACGCGTTCCGGGCCGCAACCGCGCCCGACAAGCCGCTGCCGTTCCGTGAGCCGGCGGCAGGTTGAGGGCGAGGCCGCGTTTCACCCACGGCTGCAAAGGCGCCTTCGCGTCGTTGCGATCTTTGGCCGCGCGCGGCCGGCGGCCGGGCGTTGGCAAGCCGTTTGCATGCGCAGTATTCTCTGGCGCCCGATACGGAGGGGAATTCCATGAAGAAAATCGGCGTGATCGTTTTCTCAGCGTCCGCACTGCTTGCCGGTGCATATCTGGCAATGCCGCAGCAGGCGCAGGCGCAGGCCGCGCTCGCGGTGACCGGCACCAAGGGCAAGGTCCACCTGCTTCCCGCGACCCTCGAAACGACGCAGTGGGGCTGGTTCAACAACGCGCAAGCGCCGGTGCTGCGGGTCGATTCCGGCGACACCATCGTGCTCGAGACCATGATGCACTCGCACAACGCCGTGGTGCCGGGACGAACGATCGAGGAGATCAAGAAGCTGCGCACCGATCATCCCGGGCGCGGGCCTCACACCGTCACCGGCCCGATCTACGTCAACGGCGCCGAGCCGGGTGACGTCCTAAAGGTCACGCTCAACAAGATCGTGCCGCGCGCCTACGCGACGAACTTCAACGTGCCCGGCATGTTCGGACAGTTCCCACAGGAGTACCAGGACGGGCAGGTGAAGTACATGTATCTCGATCTCGACCGCAAGGTCACCGAGTTCCTGCCCGGCGTCTACATCCCGCTCAAACCCTTCCCCGGCACGATCGGCGTCGCCCGCAAGGAGCCCGGCCAATACAGCACCGTCCCGCCCGGCGAATACGCCGGCAACATGGACATCCGCGACCTCACCGAGGGCACCGCGCTCTACGTGCCGGTGCACGTTGCCGGCGCGTTGTTGTGGACCGGCGATTCGCACGCCGCGCAGGGCAACGGCGAGGTCAACCTCACCGCGGTCGAGACCGCCTACAAGGAATTCAACGTCACGGTCGAGGTGATCAAGGGCAAGCCGCTTGATTTTCCGCGCATCGAAACACCGAAGTCCTGGATCACGATGGGGTTCGATCAAGACCTCAACAAGGCCTGGGACCAGGCCAAGGCCCAGACCGTCAAGTTCCTGGCCGAGCAACGGAACATCTCGGCCGACGCTGCCGCCAAGCTGATGCCGACGGTGTCGGACTGCCGGGTTTCGCAGGTGGTCAACGTCAAGAAGGGCATCCATTGCCTCAATCCCAAGCGGACCGGCGACAAGGAGGACATGGAGCGGCCGACCAAGGAGACGTCCAAGTATTACGTCCAGCACGTCAAGGACGCCGATCTCAACAAGGCGATGAACGAGGCCTCGAAAGCGACCATCAAGTGGCTTGAGAGCGAGAAGAAGGTCGCGCGGCTCGATGCCTATGGGCTCGCCAGCGTGGCGATGGACTGTCGCGTCGGCGCCGTTTCCGATAGCGAGAAGAACGTCCACTGCCTGCTGCCGAAGAGCCTGTGGCAGAAACCCAAGGGCGCGCGCTGAGCTTCAACTCTCCGTCCGCGCGGGCGGTGGAAGGGTCGGCGAGCAGCGCGCGGCCGATGTGAGCCCAGGGTGGGGGGGCTCCCCATGATGGCACGACAGCGCCCCTCACCCCCGACCCGCGGTCCCCATCGCGCCAGCCCGATCGCGGGCGCCGCCTCCCGCCACGCGCTTCGCGCGTCATGGGAGGGGAGCACGCGCGCCACAGCAGCCCGCAAGATCATGCGGAGCATCGCGCTCGCGCTCGTCGTCGCGCCGCTGTTAACAGCGGCCGGCGTCGCCGACAGCAAGCTCCGCATCGTGACGACCACGACCGATCTCGCCAGCCTCACCGAGGCGGTCGGCGGCGATCGCGTCGCGGTGACGAGCCTGGTGCCGCCGAGCTTCGACCCCGAGGAGTATCAGCCGAAGCCGGGTGACGTTGCCCGCCTCAAAGAGGCGCGGCTCGTCGTCAAGGTCGGGCTCGACTACGATCTGTGGTTCGATCGGCTCATTTCCCAGGCCGCGCTCACGCATCCCGGCGCACGCGAACTGCGGCGCGGCCAGCCCGGACACGTCGACGCGTCCGCGGCAATCGCGACGCTCGACGTGCGCGGCGCAAGCGTCGGCCCGGGCGACGGCCACGCCCACGGCAGCGGCAATCCGCACTACTGGCTGGACCCGAAGAACGCCGAAATCATCACCGGCAACATTCTGGAGGCGCTTGCGCGGGTCGATCCGGCGCACGCGGGCGAATACGAAGCCAACCGGCTGGCGTTCCTCAAGCTGCTCGACGACAGGATGCGCGACTGGGAGGCCAAGGCCGGCGCGCTCAACGGCGTGGCGCTGATCGCGCATCACAATTCGTGGGCCTATTTCGCCCGCCGCTTTCGCCTGGACTTCGTGGGTTTCATCGAGCCGCGGCCGGGCGTGCCGCCGAGTCCCGCCCACCTCTCCGGACTGATCAAGACCATGCGCGAGCGCGACGTTCGCCTGATCGTGCGCCAGCCGCACGAGCCCGAGAAGAACATCGATTTTCTGGCGCAGAAGACCAAGGCGGCGGTGGTCGTGCTCGCCGGCTCGGTCGGCGCCACCCCGGCCGCGAAGGATTACCTGTCGCTGTTCGATGCCAACCTCGATGCGCTCGCGGCCGCGGCCAAGGCCCGGCCATGACCGACGCGCTTGCACTGCTGTGGCCGCCGTTCCTGGTCGCGCTCGCCTTGATCGGCATTCACGCCTATTTCGGCATCCAGGTGCTGGCGCGCGGCGTCATCTTCGTCGATCTCGCGCTCGCGCAGATCGCCGCCCTCGGCTCAACCGTCGCCTTCATGCTCGGCCACTCGATGCAAAGCGGCGCGGGTTACGGCTACTCGCTCGCCTTTACGCTCGTCGCCGCGCTGCTGTTGGCCTTCACCCGCACCTGGGCGGGCCGCATTCCACAGGAGGCGTTGATCGGCATCATCTACGTGGTCGCCGCCGCCGCGGCGATCGTGCTGATCGATCGCGCGCCGCAGGGCGCCGAACATCTCAAGCAGATCCTCACCGGCAACATCCTCACCACCGGCGTCGGCGACCTTGCCCCGATCGTGCCGCTCTATCTGGCGATCGGTATCCTGCACTTCACCTTGCGGCACCGGTTGTCGGCGTCCGACGGCTCGTCCTGGCCGTGGGAGTTCGTGTTCTACGCGACCTTCGGCATCGTGGTGACCAGCTCGGTCGCACTCGCCGGGGTGTTGCTGGTGTTCTCGTTCCTGATCATTCCGGCGGCGATCGGCGTCCTGTACGCCGACGCCTTGGCGCGTCAGCTGGCGATCGGGTGGGTGCTCGGGACGCTCGCGAGCGCGGCCGGCCTTGCCGTGTCGTATTTCTGGGACCTGCCGACCGGCGCCGCCATGGTGTGCACGTTCGGGGCGGCGCTGGCGCTCGCCGGCGCGCTCTATCCCTTCCTGCACGGCGACGCGGCGCGCGCCGCACGGCATGTGGCACTCGGCCTGCGTTGGAGTCTCGCCGCCGTCCTGGTCGCGTCGGCGATCCTGTTGATGGCGGCTCCGCGCGCCGACCAGCCGCTGCTCGACGCCATCGAATCGGTCGCCGCGCCGGTCCGCACGCTCTATCTCACCGCCGGCGAAGCTGAAATCTACCGCGACGCGCACGCGCATGCGGAGCGCTACGCGCGCGAGGCCGAGCGCCTGAATGCGCTGGAGGCGCGCAGCCGTGCCGGCGGCGAGCAACTGGACGACCTTCTGGTCCGGCGCATCTCATCCTTCATCAAGTCCTACAGCGAGATGCGCAAGGGCGAGGAGTTCGTGAAGCGCGAGGTACGCGCGCGCGCCCGCGAGCGGATGCGCTGGGTGCTCGGCCCCGCGCTGCTCGTGCTGGGCCTGCTCATTGCGCCCGGGGTGCTGACCTGGGCGAGCGCGTCGATCAGAAAAATTCCTGCCGGATTCCCCAACTAACATTGGTGCCGTTACCAGTCGGTTTGGCGCAGGCCGCGCCGCCCGCGCTACCGGCGCGTCGGCGCGCAGTTGGTGAGTCGCAATTTCCTGGTCGGATTGACCAACGGCTTCGCAACGGCGCGCGCGGTGGCGATGAAGCGGTCGACCACGGGACTCAGGGTTCGGTTCCTAAGGGTGAGGATACCGGCAGGCAAAGGTTGACTGGAGAACTCGACGGGCAGCGTGGTCAGACCGTACCGGTTTGCATTGAGCCGCATGATAGAGCTCGCAAAGGTGGTGATGTAAGGGCCTTCGGTCAGCACGCGTGCCCGGAGAGCAATGGAATGGGTCGCCAGGCTTGCCTTGGGGACGCCGAGCCCCCGCGTTGTGAAAAGCTTCGATACGAAGGCATGATACCACGTGCCTGACGGTGGCAGGATCCATGGCTCGTCGATCAGCTCGGCGAGATCGATCTCGCGACGGCGTGCCCATCGCGTGTTCGATCCCGCCGCGATGACCAATTCATCGTTGAAAAGCACTTCTGCCTGCAGATCAGCGGTAAGGGCTTCATCGGGAAGCGGCAACACAATCCGTTGCAGCACGCAATCATATTGCCGCTCCCGCAAGCCCGGTCCCGGTGTTTCAATTGCGCGAGCGCTTACATCGTCAAAATGCACTGCGACGCGCGGATGTTGCCGGGAAAAACTCGAAATCGCTTGCGGAAGGATCGTTGTCGCCAGTGATTCCGTGCATCCGATCCGCAATTCCCCCGCGCCTGGATCAGACAGATGTTCGATATCCCTGACGCTCTGCTTCAACTCATCGAAAACCGCAATGGTGCGCCTCAGCAGCGCATCGCCGTAGATCGTCGGTGCGACGCCTTGTGCGCTGCGATCCAAAAGCCGCACCCCAAGCGCATGCTCGAGATCAATGACGACCTCTGACACGGCAGGCTGGGAGACGCCGAGTTGGCGCGCGGCCTTTGCCATGCTGCCGCACTGAACGACCGTCGAGAACACATGTAAGTCTCTCAGCCGGAGCCGGCGACCAATCTGACTTTCCCAGTCGATCTTATGAAGCATGAGGAAAGTACCTAGAGGGGTCAAACTAAATTGGCAGTTCCGGTTATAGCATGATCGCGGTACCGGTAGGACTGATCAGCGCAAGCTTTCGCGTCCTCCATCTCGCTTTGGAGAATCGACGCGACGACCAAGAAGGGGCGGCTATGGCGCGCAAAATTCGGACGATCTCCCGTCGACAATGCTTGTCTTGGGCCGGAAGCGCTCTGGCGCTGCCGGCCCTGCCCCGCCTCGCTTGCGCACAAGCTTATCCTTCCCGGCCTGTGCGCATTATCGTCGGCTTTTCCCCAGGCGGCCCGACCGACATCGTTGCGCGCCTGATCGGGCAATACTTGTCCCAACGGCTTGATCAGCAATTCGTCATCGAGAATCGGCCCGGCGCCGGCGGCAACATCGGGACTGAAGCGGTCGTACGGGCACAACCAGACCGGTATATGCTTCTCCTGGTCAATGCCGCGAACGCGATCAGCGCTACCCTTTATGCGAATCTCAACTTCGTATTCCGGAGGGATATCGAGCCGATCGCGGGCGTCGTTCGGGTGCCGAACGTAATGGAAGTCAATCCGTCGGTTCCGGCCACGACGGTCCCGGAGTTCATCGCTTATGCGAAGGCCAATCCGGGCAAAATAAACATGGCTGGCGTCAATGGTACGACGCTTCAGCTCGCCGGCGAGCTGTTCAAAATGATGGCCGGCGTCGACATGTTGCATGTACCTTACAGGGGCGCCGCGCCTGCCCTCACCGACCTGATCGGGGGCCAGGTGCAGGTCATGTTTGACAATTTGTCCTCTTCAATCGAGCACATAAGGTCGGGCAGGCTTCGCGCCCTGGCCGTCACCACCGCGGCGCGCTCAAAGGCCCTGCCGGAGATCCCTACGGTCGGCGAGTTTGTACCAGGGTACGAAGCAAGCGCCTGGCAAGGTTTCGGCGCGCCCAGGAACACGCCTCCGGAGATCATCGACAAGCTCAATAACGAGATCAATGCGGCGCTTGCCGATCCCAAGATCAGGGCTCGGCTTTCCGATTTCGGCGGCGAAACGCTTGCAGGCTCGGCCACCGACTTCGGGAGACTGATCGCCGATGAAACCGAGAAGTGGGGCAAGGTGGTGAAATTTTCGGGCGCCAAGCCGGATTGATCCGGTAACCTCAAATTCCGCTTCGGGTTACAGCGGACGTAGGCGCGCTCCCGCTCGCGCCATGTCCGTTCACCTCACGAAGCGGACATGCTTGGACTTGCTTCAGCATTTCCACGTTGTGCGAGCCGACCCAATAGTGCCGCGTGTATCTCCGCCTGGTGCCAGGACGCCTTAAGGTGCTAGTCGGATTGCCCCTTGGCCAACGACTGGCGATCGATCTTGCCGCTGCCGGTCTTCGGCAGCTCGTCGAGATAGACTACGATCCGCGGATACTTGTAGGGAAGCAGGCGCCCCTTCACATAGTCCTGAAGCGCGCGCGTGGTTTCCTCGGAGCCGCCGGAGCCATCGCCGAGCACGACAAAGGCCTTGAGCGTGGTCAGCCGGTCGGGCCCCTCGATCGCCAGCACCGCGCATTCGCGCACCATCGGGTGATCCGCAAGGCAGAGCTCGACCTCGAGCGGATAGACCCACTGGCCGCTGACCTTGACCAGGTCATCGGCGCGCCCGCGAAAGAAGTGAAACCCCTCGGCATCGCGCACGAACCGGTCGCCGGTGTAGATCCAGCCGCCCTCGCGCATCGTCTCCGCGGTCTTGTCCGGGCGATTCCAGTAGCAGGGCGCGTTGGAATCCCCGCGCACCCACAAGATGCCCTCTTCGCCGTCCCCGACTTCGCGGCCGTCGCCGTCGCGCAGCGCGACTTCGTAGCCGGGCACGCGCTTGCCCGCGGAGCCCGGCCTCTTGGCCTCGATCGTGTTCGACAAGTAGATGTGCAGAACCTCGCTCGACCCCAAGCCTTCCATCACCTCGTGCCCGGAGAGCTGTTTCCAGGCATTGAAGATCTCGGTTGCGAGGATCTCGGCCGCCGAGACGCATAGACGCAGGCTCGACAGATCGGCCGTCCTTGCCTCCGGAGCTTTGCTCAATGCCGTGTAGAGCGTCGGCAATCCGAAGAACACCGTCGGACGGTAGCGCGCGATGGTCTCGAAGATTGCCGTGGGCTTGGGCTGTCCGGGAAGCAGGACGCTCGACGCGCCGGCCGCGAACGGAAACGTGATCGAATTCCCGAAGCCGTAGGCGAAAAAGATCTTGGGGACCGAGAAGCACACGTCGTCTTCGCTGAGCCGCAAGAAGTGGCGGGCGTAGGACAGGTGCGTATAGAGCATGTCGTGCTGCAGGTGCACGATGCCTTTCGGCCTGCCGGTCGAGCCGGAAGAGTACATCCAGAACGCCATGTCATCGCGGCGTGTGTCAGCCGGCGCCAGCCGGCCCGGCCCCCGCGCGAGCCACTCGGCGGCGGCTAGCGCGCGAACCGGACCGGGCGCGACCGCTTCGCCATTGGTGATGACCACGGCCTCGAGGCTCGTATCCCGGCAAGCCTCGCTATTGAAGCGGTGGGCGAAGCCGGCATCGCAGATCGCGACCTTGGCGCTGGAATCGGCGAGGTAGAACTGCAGCAGCTCGGGCGGCGTGAGGGTGTTGATGAGCAACGGCACGAGGCCGGCGCGGATGGCGCCGAACAACGCGGCCGGATAGGCGGGGGTGTCGTCGAGGAACAGCAGCACACGGTCGCCCCGCCGAAGCCCCAGTGACAGCAGCCCGGCGCCGAAGGCGCATGCCTCGGCCGCCAGCGCAACATAGGTGCGCGCGCCGGCTGGCCCCGTCACGGCGCAACGATCGCCCGCGCGCACGAGGTTGTCGAACAGGATGGCGCTGGCATTGTATCGACCTGAAACCGAAAAGCCGATCTCGCGGCTGCCCGGCGCGTCGTGAGGGACGCGATCAACCGGCGGCGGGGGAGCGGCCTTATCCAGCACTGCGCTGCTCTCCCTGCTGGCTCGCACTTTGCGCAGGCGATGCGCGCCTGCCCGCGTAAAGCGCCATGAAGCTCGGCGACATGGCGCGCAAGCGATCCTCGTCGATCCGCTGCGAGCGGGTGATGTAGCTCATGGCCAATTCGAGCGGCGCGAGCCGCATGTGTTCGGCGAAACGTTCGTACCACAGCGCCGATCGACGGGACGCCGCCACCAGCTTTTCGACGACGGGACGGCGCGCGGCCTCATAACGCGCGAGCCCGGCCGCGAGATCGCGCGGCTCGGCCTCGAGAGCCTTGACCAGCGCCAGGGCGTCCTCGAGTGCCAGGCGCGTGCCCGAGCCGATCGAGAAATGTGCGGTGTGCAGCGCATCTCCCAGGAGAACCATGTTGCGGAACGACCAGCGGTCGTTCCAGACCCACGGAAAGTTGCGCCAGAACGAGCGATTGGAAACCAGCGGATGCCCCTGCAGCGTCTCGGCAAATACCGCTTCACAGCAGCGGCGGGTCTCGTCTTCGGACATCCGATCGAATCCGGCGCGCAGCCACGTTGCGCGATCGCATTCGACCAGGAACGTGCTCATCGTGGGCGCGTAGCCATAGTGGTGGGCGTTGAAGTTGCCCAATTCGGTCACAACGAAAGTCTGGGTCAGCGTGTCGAAGCGGCGCGTCGTGCCGTACCAGATGAACTTGTTGGTGAGATAGGAGAGCGAGAAGCCGAAGTCGCTCTCGAACGAGCGTCGCAGCAGCGAGTTTACCCCGTCGGCCGCAACGATCAGGTCGAATCCATCGAGCTCCTCGACCGCACGGACAGGCCTCTCGAACCTGCAGGCCACCCCGGCTGCGCGCGCCTGGCCTTGCAGCAGCTGCAACAGCTCGAGGCGGCCGATGGCCGAAAACCCGACGCCGTCGATAGCGATCCTCTCACCCCGGTGCACGATCGTGATGTCGCGCCAGGTTTCCATATTGGGCGAGATGAGGTCGACCGTGTCGGGATCATCCTCGCGCAGGAATTCCAGGGCTCGGTCCGAGAACACGACGCCGAAGCCCCACGTGGCGTCGGCCGGATTCTGCTCGAAGAGCTCGACGGCGTCCCGTGGGTGTCGGGCCTTCCACAGCGAGGCGAAGTACAATCCTCCCGGGCCGCCGCCCAGCACGGCAATACGCATCGGCCCGCGTCCCGTCACCATCCCCACGTTTCGCCCAGGCCTCGCGCCAGATGCCAGCGCTCACGACGGTCACGCGGCCGACTGGCGCTTGATCGCTTCGGTACCGCACCGTGACAAGGGAAAAGCAAGCTGCACTTACCCGATCGGTATCACCCTGCTCCGCGGACAGTGAACACAATTCAATGCCCCTGCTCAATGTCCAAAGAGGTGACCAGCCGTGACATGAACAAGCGCGTTCGGTGCCGGCCCTCGGCCTACGCCGGAGCGACCAGTTTTGGCCCGACAAGGTCGGCAGCGAGCCCGTGCTTGTCGGCGTTCACGCGCGGAAGATAGGATGGCAACGCAATGGGCATCCTATTCAACAATGATTTCCTTGACGGATTCGGCGCCGGGGCGTTGGCGATGGGCCACGGAACTTCACGACGCACCTCATGATCGTGCAGGCCGAACCAACGAATCAGCAAAAGGCGTTCGAGCCTGTCCTGTGGTCGTCTTGTCTCGCGATGTTCGCGGTCGGCGCCAACAGCACCGCGATCATGGCCGCCATGCCGAGCATGAGCACCGAGCTTTCCTTGAGCCCGGCGGGCGTCGAATGGGCGATCAATTCCTATCTGGTCGTCTCCGCAGCCTTCATCGTGCTCGGCGGCGAGGCGGCCGATCGGTTCGGCGCGCGATTGGCATCGATGGCGGGATTGGCGCTGTTCGGCGTCGCGTGCTGCGGCATTGCGACCGCCGGCACGGAAGCGGCCCTGCTCGCTGGACGCGCCCTGCAAGGCCTTGCGGCAGCCTTCGCAGTGCCTGGCACCCTGGCTGCGGTCAACGCCAGCGGGCCGCCGGCCCGCAAGGCGGCAGCGGTCGGCGCTTGGACCGGCTTCCTGATGCTTGGCTTCAGCACCGGGCCGCTGATCGGCGGCGCGCTCGCGCACTTCACCGGTTGGCGCATGATCTTCTGGCTCGGCGTCCCGCTGATGCTGACCGCCATTGCCGGTCTCGCCGCCGCCGGCGCGGCGGCTGCCCCGACCCACGACACGCCGCGGCGGCAGGCGGATTGGGTCGGCTTCGCTTTGCTGGCGATGTTGATGGTTTCGCTGGTCTTCGCGCTGCATGCATTGCCGCACGCGAGGGCGACACCGCTGGCGGTCGTCGCCCCGCTGGTGCTGGCGGCGGGCGCGTTGGTGCTGCTGCTGATCGTGGAATCGCGTGTCGAGGCGCCGCTGGTCGACCTCACCTTCTTCACCCGGCGTGAATTCATCGTGGGCATCACCATCGGCTCGCTGTCGATGTTGAGCATCATGAGCCTGCTGCTCTACTTCAACCTTTACGCCCAGAGCCGGGAGGGACTTGCCCTCACCGCGCTGGAAGCCGGCGCCACGCTGCTGCCGCTGAGCGCGGCGCTGCTGGCGCTGGCGCTGTCGGCGTCCGCCGTGGTCGCGAGAGCGGGCCTTCGCAACGCGATGACCGGCGGCTCGGCGCTGATCGCAATCGGCAGTGCCGTCATCGGCCTCGCCGTCGCGCAGGGCGGGATGGCGCTGCTGGGAATCGGGTTCCTCGTGATGGGCGCCGGCCTCGCCGTGCCCTATGCCCTGGCACCGCGCCTGGCGCTGTCGGCGCTTTCGCCCATGCAGGTGGGACAGGGTTCGGGCATCGTCAACGCCTGCACCTTTCTGGGCGGCAGCATCGGTGTCGCCGGCGGCGCCACAGCCTTCGCGCTCGGCGGTTTCCTGGCCGTGCTCGCCATGATCGCGGTCGCCGGCCTGGTGAGCACGGTGGTCAGCCGCTCGATCTCAGAGGCGGCATGGAGCCAAGGCTGATCTGACAACCCCTCGCGACGCGACCCGAGGCCGACATGCGGCGGTCACCCGTTCACTTGGCCCAGCGCAGCACCAGCGGATCGGTGCGGCGGGCGACCTCGATCAGGCCGGCGCGCGTGGCGGGATGCAGCGGCAGCACCGGATGGCGCGTCATCCCAGAGCGGATCACCCCGCCCTCCTCCATCAGAACCTTGGCGGCGATCAGCCCGCACTGCCGGTTCTCGTAGTTGATGAGCGGCAGCCAACGCGCATACGCCGTGGCGGCCGCCTCGCGGTCGCCGGCAAAATGCGCGTCCACGATGGTGCGAATGCCGTCCGGGTAGCCGGCGCCGGTCATCGCCCCGGTCGCCCCCGCGTCGAGGTCGGCCATCAGCGTGATGCCCTCCTCGCCATCCCACGGCCCGATGATGGCGTCACCGCCCTGCTCGATCAGCGCCCGCAGCTTGGCCGCCGCCTGCGGCACCTCGATCTTGAAATAGGCGATGTTCGCGATCTCCCGCGCCATGCGCGCCAGCAGCGGCACGGATAGCGGCGTGCCGGCAACCGGCGCGTCCTGGATCATCACGGGGATGCGCACGGCGTCCGAAACTCGACCGAAGAAGTCATAGATGCCGAGCTCGGGCACCCGGATGGTGGCGCCGTGGTAGGGCGGCATCACCATCACCATGGCGGCGCCCGCGCCTTGAGCGCGGCGGCTGCGCTCGGCGCAGATCTGCGAGCCGAAATGCGTGGTGGTCACGATCACCGGCACCCGGCCGGCGACATGGTCGAGCACGCAGTGCATCACCCGCTCCCGTTCCTCGTCGGTGAGGACGAACTGCTCGGACCAGTTGGCGAGGATGCAGATGCCGTGCGAGCCGGCGTCGATCATGAAGTCGGCGCAGCGCTTCTGGCCGTCGAGGTCCAGGTTGCCGGTCTCGTCGAAGATGGTGGGCGCGACCGGGAACACACCCCGGTAGGTGATCTGGGCCATGGGATCCCGCGTCAGTGCTTGTCGATGCTGCTTGAGCTCGGGCGAGCCCGCGCCTTGACCTGCGGCGCGCAGCGCGCGGCCATTTTCGCCGCGAGCAGCACGGCAGCCTTGCTCGCGCCAGGGTTGGCGATGCCCTTGCCGGCGATGTCGTAGGCGGAACCGTGCGCCGGCGTGCAGATCGGGAACGGGAAACCGCCGAGCAACGTTACGCCGCGGTCGAAACCGATCAGCTTCATCGCGATCTGCCCCTGGTCGTGGTACATGGTCAGCACCGCGTCGAAAGCGCCCCTGGTGGCGCGCACGAACACGGTATCGGGTGGGAACGGGCCGTCGGCAGCGATGCCCTTGGCGCGGGCCTGCTCGACGGCCGGGCGGATGATGGCGTCATCCTCATGGCCGAAATTGCCGCCGTCGCCCGCGTGCGGGTTGAGCCCCGCCACCGCGATCCGCGGCTGATCGAAGCCGGCATCGCGCAGCGACGCGTCGGTGAGCTCGATGCCGCTGAGCACTCGCGGCGTGGTGATCAGGGACGCGACCTGCGACAACGGCACGTGCGAGCTCACGCGGGCATTCCAGAGCCCTTCGAGAATATTGAACTCGCTCGCCGAGGTATCGAGGCCCAACAGCTCGGCCGTGTAGCCGATCTCGTCGTCGTAGGACGGGTGAGCGAGCCGCATCGCTGCCTTGTTGAACGGCGTGAAGCAGACCGCACCGACTTCGCCGGCGGCTGCAAGCTTGAGACAGATGTTGAAGTTCTCGAGCGCGAACTGCCCGCCCTCCGCGGACACCACACCTTGCTCGATCGTGTCCGGATCGAGGTGGCCGAGGTCGATGAGCACCGGCCTGTCGCCCGGCGTGATGCAGCGGCCGGGGCCGCGCACATCAACGTCGAGGGACGGCAGACCGCTCTCGGCCGCTCCGCGCTCCAGAACCCGGCGATCTCCGACGACCACCAGCGAGGCCGCTCTTCGAACCTCGGGATCGGCGACCAGTTTGGCGGCGAGCTCCGGGCCGACGCCGGCGGGATCGCCGATTGCCAAGCCGATCAATGCCTTGGGCGCATCATCGGACGACGCAGTGCGCATGGAATCTCCGTTATCGGGGCAACAATATCATTTCCGAGCAACCTGAAAGCGCAAGACTGTTCGCTGCCCCGCATGAGGTCCAGGTCGGCAGCCCCGCTGGCCGATGCAGCATCTCATGCAATAAGCTGGCATCGGCTTGGGGGCGGTAAAATCGATTGCCGGAGATGCAGATGATGAGGATCTCAGCGCTTTCTCGCATCGTCCGCCGGGCAGCCGCCGTATCGCTCGCTGCGACGCTCGCCGGCGCCCTGGCGCAAGCCCAGACGCCGATCACACCCAAGGATGCCGAGCCCGCCACCCGCGCCGCACAGGATCGGATCGCGAGCACGCTGCCGTTCGCCGACCGCTCCGAGTTCGAGGATGCGACCTTCGGCTTTGTGGCAACGCTCCCTGACGCGCACATCGCCGGCGATGGGCAGCGCCCGGTCTGGAGCATGAAGCCCTATGCGTTCCTGAGCGGCGAAGCGGCGCCGACCGTCAATCCCAGTCTGTGGCGCCGCGCGCAGCTCAACGCCATCCACGGCCTGTTCAAGGTCACCGACCGGCTCTACCAGGTGCGCGGGTTCGACATCTCGAACATGACGATCGTCGAGGGCGATCAAACGCTGATCGTGATCGATCCGCTGCTGACGGCCGAAACCGCCCGCGCCGCCCTCGATCTTTACTACCAGCACCGTCCACCGAAACCGGTCGGAACGGTGATCTACTCGCACGGTCATGCCGATCACTTCGGCGGCGTCAAGGGTGTGGTCAGCGAGGCGGACGTCGCGGCCGGCAAGGTCAAGGTTCTGGCGCCCTCCGGCTTCATGGAAACCGCGGTGGCCGAGAACATCCTCGCCGGCAACGCGATGAGCAGACGCGCGCAATACCAGTTCGGTTCGCTGCTGCCGCCGGGACCGCGGGGGCAAGTCGATACCGGGCTCGGCAAGGCCCTCGCAATCGGCTCGATCACGCTCATTGCGCCCACCTCCACGATCGACAAGGACGTGGAGCGGCGCCTGATCGACGGCGTCGAGATCGTGTTCAAGCTCGTGCCGGGCACCGAGGCGCCGGCCGAAATGCTGATGCACTTCCCGCAGCTGCGCGTCCTCAACATGGCCGAGGACGTGACCCATACGATGCACAATCTTTACACCATCCGCGGCGCCGAGGTTCGCGACGGCGCGCTCTGGTCGCGCTATATCGGCGAAGCGCTCGAGACCTTCGGCGCAAGCTCCGACATCATGATCGCGCAGCATCACTGGCCGGTGCGCGGCAACGCCCGCGTGGTCGATACGCTCAAGAAGCACCGCGACTTGTACAAGTTCATCAACGACCAGTCGCTCCGCCTTCTCAACCAGGGTTATACGGCGGGCGAGATCGCCGAGACCTTGCGCATGCCTGCGAGCCTGGAAAGAGAATGGTCGGCGCGCGGCTACTACGGAACGCTGAGCCACAACGCCAAGGCCGTGTATCAAAAATATCTCGGCTGGTACGATGCCAATCCGGCAAATCTCAATCCGTTGCCGCCGGTCGAGGCGGCGAAGAAGACCGTCGCCTATATGGGCGGCGCGGATGCGGTGATCGCCCGCGCGCGCGACGATTTCAGCCGAGGTGAATATCGCTGGGTTGCAGGCGTGATGAATCAGCTTGTGCTCGCCGATCCGGCAAACCTCGCCGCGCGCGCGCTCGGTGCCGACGCGCTCGAACAGCTCGGCTATCAGGCCGAGGCCGGCACCTGGCGCAATGCGTACCTCTATGGCGCGCAGGAGCTGCGCAACGGCGTGCTGAGGACTTCGGTCGGCGGTACCCTCAATGCCGACACGCTCAAGGCCGTGAGCACCACGATGTTTTTCGATTTCCTCGGCGTCCGCCTGAACGCGCAGAAAGCCGAGGGCAAGACGCTGATCGTCAACTGGAACTTCACCGAGCCGCCCGAGCAGTTCGTGCTCAATCTCGAGAATTCGGCGCTCACCCACGTGGCCGGCAAGCAGTCCGACAGGGCGGACGCCACGCTGACGCTTTCGCGCGCGACGCTCGATGCGGTCGCCCTGCGCAGGACCACGATTCCGGAAGCCGCGCAGGCAGGGCTGGTCAAGGTCGAGGGCGACGTCGGCAAGCTGACCGAACTCCTCGGCATGCTCGATACCTTCAACCCGATGTTCGAGGTGGTCGAGCCGAAGCGCTCCGCGCAGCCTTGAGCATGCAGAAGGAATTGCCGGTGGCCGCAGGCCCGATCAATGGCGCGCGCCGGCTTGAGGCCCCGGCTTTCAATCCTGGCGCTCTGGAGCGGCCGAGGGCCGCTGCAGAGCTGGTATGCTGAGGCGGGAGATCGGCGCGGCGGCTATCGCGCGTTCGCGACGGCGTCCAGATTGCCGATCAGGCGGTGGAAGAAGCGGACCATCTCCGCATAGTTCGCCACCGAGACCCGCTCGTTGGTGCCGTGGAAGCGCGCCAGATCCTGCGGCCGCGCGCGCACCGGCGCGAACCGATAGACGTTGTCGGAGAGCGCGAGCATGTGCCTGGCGTCGGTGCCGCCCACCATCAGGCCCGGCGCCACCACGGTATCCGGAAAGACCTCGCGAATGCTGCGCTCGATTGCGCGATACCCGGCCGAGGTCAGGGGCGAGACCGGCGATGCTTCGCTTGCGCCGGCACGCGCCTCGACCCTGATGTCCGGGCCGACCAGCCGGCGAGCTCGTTCGATGACCGCCGCCGCCGTGTCGCCAGGCAGCATGCGATAGTTGACGAGCGCCTGCGCGCGGCCCGGCAGCACATTCTCCTTCTCGCCCGCCTGCACGAAGGTGAGGGCCGCGGTCGTGCGCAGGAGCGCGTTGGAGCTCGCGCTCTTTTCGAGCTCGCGCCGCACCAGCGGCCCGAACAGCCAGAGATTCGACATCATGGCGCGATTGAGGGGCGGCATCTCCGGCGCAATGGTCGCCAGCGTCGCGCGGGTGACTTCGGTCAACTCGGCCGGCGCCGGATCGGCCTCGAGCCGCGCCAGGGCGCCGCTCAGGCTGCCGATGACGGTCTGCGGCGGGGGCATGGACGAGTGCCCCGGCTCCCCGGTCGCGGTCAGCTCCAGCGTCAAGAAGCCTTTTTCGGCGACGCCGATGAGAGCCAAGGGACGGTCGAGGCCCTTGAGCACGCCGTGCGTGATCAGCAGCCCTTCATCCAGAACGAAATCCAGCCGAACTCCGCGGCTCGCCAACAGCTGCGCGATCGCTGCGGCGCCGTTGCGTCCGCCCAGTTCCTCATCGTGCCCGAACGCAAGGTAGAGCGTCTGCCGCGGGCGAAAGCCTTGCCCGACCAGAAGCTCGACCGCCTCCATGATCGCCATCAGGTTGCCCTTGTCGTCCCAGGCGCCGCGGCCCCAGACGAAGCCATCGTGGATCTCGCCGGAAAACGGCAGCACGGTCCAATCACCCTCCGTCCCCGGGGCGATCGGCACCACGTCCTGGTGCGCCATCAGCATCGCCGGCTTGGCGCCTGTATCGGTCCCCGGCCAGGTATAGAGCAGACTCAAGCCCCCGACGGTCTCGCGCTTGAGCGCCGCATGGGTCCTTGGGAAGCTCGCCTCCAGCAACGCGTGCAGCTTGCGAAACTCTTCGGTAGCGGGCGGAAACGCTGGCGAAAAGGAGATGCTGCGGATGGCGACCGCCTCGCCGAGCCGTCGCGCTGCCGCGCTCTCGTCGAACGCCAGCGCAGGCGCGGGCGTCACGACCATCTGGCGCGACGACTGGCGCCATGTGTTCATTGCCACTGCCGCGGCAACGAGCAGCAGCACGAGCACAAGGCCCACTGCAACCCTTGCGAAGACGCGCATCGGGAAGCCTCCGTAGCACCTGGAAAAGCGTAACCTGACCGAACCGACGGCGGAATCTCCATATCGCGAAGATCTGCACCCGTCGCTTCCGGCAAGCTGACCGAGCCCCTCGGGGTGCTCGGTACCTTTGGAGGTCGTCGACCCGAGATGTTCCGCGCAGCCTTGAGCGGACGAGCGCGACTCGTGCCATTGCTTCGACCGGCACCCGATCGGCATCAGTCCGCATGCGGTGCGTGCGGGAGCCAGCGCGCTCAGTTTCGCCCGCATTGATTCATTATCCCGAGGGGTGGGGCCTGCCCCCGGACCTCATCCCATAGGCGCTAACTTTCATTCACGAGCCAACTAATTGGCTCCCTGGGTGTCATCCCGGCCAAGCGAGCAAAGCGAGCGCGAGCCGGAATCCATGCGCCACAATCCGGCAGACAGTGATACCTGGGTCCGGCTCTCGCTTCGCTCGGCCGGGATGACAGGAGATGGGTTACGTTAGCGCGTAGGGGACTTCATCCGGGGTCGACGCCATGAGGGAAGCGAAGTGCGCACCAACGAGCCCGCAGGGTTAGCGGGACGCCGAATGGCGGTCGCCTAGCAGGTCGTGACGGGGCCCTGCAGCAAGCATGAATTCAACGCGCGCCCCAGCTTGTCGTAGCTGGTGAGCTGCCAGCCGTCGTCCTGCCTCTCGAGCATCGAAAACCCAAAGATCCCGACCGAACTGAGGCCGCCCTTCACCGCCACCCCATTGATGATCCAGCTGGCTGGGTCACCCAAGTCGCCTTGGTTCAGGTAGTCCCCGCCATTACCCGCGACGATCTGAATCGGCAGGTGCGCCTGATAGGTGAGCACCTGAAACAGGTGATGGTGACCAGATAGAATAAGGGCGGCGTTCTCTGGAATGACGCCGGTCGCGGCCGCGGCAAGGGTCTTGTTGTCGCCGACGAGCTTTCCAGCAACGCGTCCGCCGGGGCTCCAGATCGGTCGATGCTGAAGGATCCACATGGGTCCAACACTCAACCCGGCCAAGGACCGATACTGCTCGCGATAGGCCTGCGCCTGCGCCTCATCGACTTTTTCCTCCCGCGCGGTGGCGACATCCACCACCGCCAGCGTGACACCCGGCAGACGAACCGCAAACGGACTGGCGCCGCCATTGCATCCCTTTTCAGCGTCGAATGGGAACGGATCGAGGGCCCGGCTCCAGCCCTGCCCTCCGCGTTCGCATTCCTCGTGATTGCCGCGGACGAACACCCAGGGCGCCTGCTTCAGCAGCGTGTCGGCAGGGGCGAAGAAGTCAGCTCGCCAGACCGACCAGTTGTCGCCGAAGGGGCTGCCCGCGCATCCTGCATTCCCGGCGGGGCACGGCGTCTCGCGGTAATGGTAGTCGCCGACGTGGATGACCAGATCGGGCTTTGTATGCGCGACAACTTCGGCGATCAGCCGGAATGGCCATTGTTGGGGGTCGTTGCAGGCCTGGACGTAGTCTCCCTTCAAGCGGCACCCGGTATCGCCAACGAGGACGATGCGGCGCGGATCGGCGATCGGAAGCGCCACCGGAATGTCCGAGATTGTCACCGATCGCGCCTCGGCCGGGATAAGCAAGGTGCAAACCCTGATGGGGTAATGCGCCGCCGGCTCTGCCCGGACGCTCATGTTCCTCGGTGCGTCGTCGACATGCGCAGGCGGACACGCCGCCTCTTCCGTTATGACCCGAACCTCGAGGCCGCTCAGCCCATACTGGACCCAGTGATAGATCTCCCCCGACGCGGCCGATGACGCGAACAAAATGGCCATCAAGGACGGGAGTGCGGCGAGCAGGCTTTTGACCGTCGATGACATGACGTCGGCCCCCATCGATCGAGACCCGGCGATCCAAGCGTGGGCGACGCCGAGACAGGCGCGCCTATCAGGCAAGAATGCGCCGTGATCCGCAACCGATTTCGCGGTTCGCCCGCCGCGAGTTCAAGCTCGCTGGGCCGCCGCCCCGTGCGGCCCTCGAGTGAACGAAAGCTAGCGGGTCGTCTGCGTCGCCGTCTGCGATTCTAGAAACTTCGTGAACTCCAGGAATAGCTTTTGCTGTTCCTCGGGCGAAAGCTTCGTGCCTATCGAGGCGGTGTAGTTTGCAACAAACTGGTCAAAGGCTTGCCTGAGGCCGGAGTGCGACGGAACGTTGCGCGAGCGCAACGCCACTCTATGGCGCGCCAGCCAATCCGCCGCCGGCTTGAACCGCGTCCAACCCGGGACCTCGGCCGAAAGGTTGATCTCCTTCCATTTCGGGTGTCTGGAATCGGTGTGGAACTGATAGATCCGGTCAAAGAACGTTTCGACAAACTTGCCCAGCCTCGCATAACGCGGCGAACCCTCCGGCCAGTTGTAAGCAACGAGCAAGGCCCGGTTCGCGACAGTCGGTATGGATGCTCCTTCAGCGATCAGCGCCGGATACTGCTCATGGGTGAGCTTGGCGGGCAGATAGTTGTCGAAGACCGGAGCCAAATCTTGGTTCGGCAGGCTACCCGGGTCGAGCCCCAGGAAGTGAACGTTATCCTCTTTCTTGAACCTCGCCAGCGCTGATTGTGGAGCACCGGAGACGACGATCATGGCGGCAATTTCGCCCGCGCGCAGTTTCTGCATCGCTTCATTGTTGTCGTAGTTCAACCGCTCCACATCAATCTTTAGCATCTTGAAGATGGCGTCGGCAGTGACCTCGGTCTGACTGTCTTTCAGATTGAAACTTACTTTCTTACCCTGCAAATCAGCGAGGGTTTTGATTTCGTTGCGGGCGACAACGTGAAATTCGTTGTTGTAAAGCCGCGTGATGTAGTGAACCCGTTGTTCGATGTTCCCGTGCAGAGCCGGGTCTCGTTGCTTCAGGAGCCTCAGGTTGTCCTCATCGACGACGCCCATGTCCATGCCCTTGAGGAACAGAACGTCCTCCAGCGTCTGCAGGCCGCCAACTCCCAACACCGGCAGAACCCGCAGCCCGTCCGGCCGCAGATCGTTGACGATGTCGCGGATGTCTTCGGCGAAGCGGGCGCACGTACACGTGATGCCCGACGTGACGATGGTGACGGCAATATCACTCGCCTGGCGCTTCTTTTCTACGTACGTAATTGCCGAGGTAGAGGTCCCTCGTGCCCTTTGGGCCTCCGCACTCTGCGGCGTGACAAAGATTAGGCAAAGGAGCGCGACCAGAGTTCCGACAGCAGGTCTGGAGATATTCATGGCGTCTCTCCGAAGCCGGAAGCCGCACCACTCTCCGGCCCTGGGGATTCAGTAACCCATTTTATGCTGGCTGCGATGAATTTGGCAAAGGAAGCCGCGATTTTATTCCCGGACCATTCCGGAGATTGATCTTCTTCCGGCCGGCGATAGCTTAGGTCAATGTGGTTGCAGAACAGGCCACCGGGAGGAGAACAATGCCGGGACGCATCGAGCGCATCGAAAACCGCCCCTGTGGGCTGCTATCCAAGGGGCAATGTCCCTGGCCCGGCGCCCGTTTGTGCTGTGCCGTGCGGTGCCGAGGCCAGCGCGGCGACGGCTATGGCGAGCCCGGCATGAACGCCCAATGATGACCGAATTGAGCCTTGCCGGATGATTTGCCGATCGGTGTTCATGGGGGCGAGGTTCTCAAGTTCGTCCCTCGAAAAAAAAGAGAGCGCCGGTACCGGGGAAAAGCGGCATTACTCGTCGATACGTCTTGATCTGCATGGGCACCACCGGGTCGGGTGAGGTGGCCATCACTGAAAATGAGTATGAGGCACTTGCATCGAGTATCGATCTGCTAGCGAGCCTTGTTGAGACAGAGGAGAACTCCTGCGCGTTGATCGACAATTATGTCGATCTCGAGAGCACGTCTTCGAGCAAACGCTCGATAGCATGGCGTTCTCGATTGATGACAATGTGGCGTTCATGACTGCACGCAATACAGTCGGCCGACGCCTTCTCAACTTTCTAAACGCCGCTCGGCTATACCTGGAGACTCTTCCGAAGCACGTGCGTGTCATTATCGCT
>Ga0075428_100001194_pt1 | contig 27799 bp, 28 predicted proteins | sample RhiMetdeltSRZDD2_FD_75291 | JGI IMG/M metagenome (GOLD analysis project Ga0075428, IMG submission 75291) | Populus rhizosphere microbial communities from Tennessee, USA - Rhizosphere MetaG P. deltoides SRZDD2 | ecosystem: Host-associated > Plants > Roots > Rhizosphere > Soil | place: USA... | reverse complement strand
TGCACCGCGGCAAGGTTGGTGACGAGCGAAGGCAGGTGCGGTGGATAGCTATATCCCGCAAGACGCGCGTTGATCTCCGCGCGCAAGGTCATGCCGCCGGGAAGCGTTTGATCCATGAACGCGTCCCAAAGATCGAACGAGAACGCGATCGCGTCGGGTGAATTCGTCGGAACGGTGCGCCGTAGCAATCCGTAGTTCGCGGCCTTGCCGCCGAAATACCGAATGTCCGCGGGCACAAGATTATGCGTGGGCGCGCTGAATGCTCCGTAAGTGGCTTTCGGCGTCACTTCGATTCCGACGGGCGCTTTAAGCGCGAGAAGTTCGGCGCGCATCTCCGGCGACATTGTGCCTTCGACATCAATGATCTTCACCGTCGACGCCGCGGTCAGTGCGCGAGCGCGCAAAACAATTTCATGTCCGACGAGCGATTGCGCGTGAGTGCGGTCCGCGGGTTCGGAGAGGTAAACAAACGGGATGCCGTACGAACGCGCGAGGATCGCGACGTGAGCATTTGGCGTCGCGGGCGCGAGTGAAATGATGCCGGCAACAATCGGCACCTCGGCGGGCACGCCGTCCGTGAGGAGGATGTCGCCGGAACTGAGGCGGCCATCGTTGAAGGCGGCGCGGATTTCAGAGGCGGGAAAGAACTTGAGTCGGCCCAGGGCCCAGCCGGGCGCGTACACCTGGTTGCCGATGTTGAGCCACGCGTCGATCGAGCTGACGGTGATGCCGTTGGAGGCGAAGTACGCGCGAGCGGCCTCGGCGGAAGGCTGTTGCTCCAGGGTTGGGATGTAGAGCACAGTCTCAGGCGCCGCGACGATTGTGGACCGTACCAACTTGAACCATTCGGCGACCTGGTTTGGCGGATAAGGATCGAGCCCCACGAACTGAATTCCGATTTCGCGACGGTAAAAATCAGGCGGAAACAGGATCACGCCGAGCAGCGCCCGCTGGCCATCGCGATGAAGTGAAATCGCGTTGAACGCCTCGCGGTCCATGCCTCGAAATGGATCGAGGCGACCGACCGCGAAATCGTAATGAAAGAGATAGCGGCGCGAGTCCTGGTAATAGACCCGGAACGGATCGGAGAGGATCACGGCGAATTTGATCCAGGCGGGTTGACCGAAGAGTTCACCCGTCGACCTGAATTCATCCAGCGGAAAACTGATCTGGTTTTTCCAATCGTTCGTGCTGGCTATGGCGGACGAGGTGGCGCGATAAAAGCGCTGGGAGAGCAACGGCGACGCGGGGTCAAGGAAATAGAAGCTGCTGCTGTTGGTGGTAGGCGGCAGGTCGGACGAATCGAGCAGCGTGGCGATGGCCTGCCAATGCAAGAGATTCGATGAGGATTGAATGGTGTAGACGCGCGAGGCTTCGGCAGTCCCCGCGACGCGCAGCCACCCGTAGTCCGGTGATTGCCCTATCGAGAGGCGCGGCGCTGGAGCGGCAGCAGCGGCCACGACAACACACCCCGCCAACGCCAGCGGCAATATTCGCCGATTCCGTCCTGACACCCAATGCATGAACATCGCCAAAATACTGCCGTAAATTGTTGAACGCAACCAGGTGGGGATTCTTACGGTTAAATCTCATTGGGCAATGGACGAAAACCGCGTACATTGTTTCGGGTTGGCGAGCATTACCGATGGCGATTGCGATATGGCCCTGCGTGTGCGGAAGCTAGCGGCGATACTCGGCCTTGCCGGAGTTTACTTTGCCACGGGCAAGATCGGATTGTCGCTCGCCTTCTTGAATGCGAGCGCATCCCCGGTCTGGCCGCCGACGGGCATCGCCTTGGCCTCTCTCTTGTTGTGGGGCGTGTGGTTGTGGCCCGGAGTCTTCCTTGGCGCATTCCTGGCGAACATCACGACGCAAGGTTCACTGTTGACCGGACTCGGTATCGCCACCGGCAATACCCTGGAGGTCGTGGTGGGCTCATTCCTGTTACTCCGATTTGCCGGCGGTATTCACGCCTTCGAAAGGGTGGCTGGTATCGTGCGCTTTGTTGTCCTGGCGGCACTGTTGAGCACAGGTTTGAGCGCGACCATCGGCGTGACGAGTCTATGTCTGGGAGGACTCGAATCATGGCCTCGGTACGGCCCCGTTTGGCTGACGTGGTGGCTGGGGGACGCTGTGAGTGCGCTGGTAATCGCGCCCGTGATCGTGCTCTGGGCCACACAATGGCGGATGCGCCTCGGCCCAATGCAGGTGTGGGAAGCGGCCATATTGCTTGGATTGACAGTCACCGCGGGGATGTTTGTGTTTGGAGAAACGCCGTATGCGTTCGGTTATCTGACTCTGCTGCCCTGCTTATGGGCGGTGTTTCGGTTTGGACAGATTGGCGCGACGACTTCCGTTTTCCTCATCTCCTGCATTGCGTTGTGGGGCACGTTGCGAGGCGGAGGCCAATTCGTCATGAGCGACGCGAACCTATCGTTGGTGCTGCTGCAGGTGTTTATGGGCACGATCAGCACCGCAATGTTGTTGTTTGGCGCGGCCACGGCGGAGCAAAAGCGCGCGGAGGCGCGGTTGCAGGTTCAGCATGCCGTGAGTCGATTACTGGCGGAATCACCCAGAGTCGAGGAGGCGACGGAGCGAATCCTTCGGACACTATGTCGAATGACAGTTTGGGACGTGGCGGCGATCTGGTACGCAGACACGCGCGCCAATGAAATTGCGTGTGCCGGAATTTGCCATGCTCCTTCGGTCGAGGTGGCCGAGTTTGAGGCGCGAAGCAAAGAAGTGCGGTTTCGACCCGGGATCGGTTTGCCCGGAAGGGTGTGGAGCAGCAGCGAGCCCACATGGATTCCGGATTTGGCTCGGGACCCAAATTTCCCGCGTGTCTCGTCCGCGATAAAATGCGGGCTGCGAACGGGGCTGGCATTTCCCCTGCGACTCGGGAGCGAAACACTGGGTGTGATTGAGTGCTTCAGTCGTTCTTGCCGGCCACGCGACGAAAAGTTTCTCCAGGTGCTGGCGACGATCGGCGATCAACTCGGCCAGTTTATCGAGCGAAAGCGGGCCGAGGAACAGTTGCGCGAAAGCCAGGCGCGTCTCGTGCAGGCCCACGCGAAACTGGAAGAGCACGCGAAAAATCTTGAGGAGGCTGTGGCCGATCGCACCGCAAAGCTCAGCGAAACAGTTGGTGAGTTGGAGACATTTTCTTACAGCATCGCGCACGATATGCGCGCGCCGCTGCGGGCGATGCATTCGTTCGCGGCCATCCTTCAGGAAGACGAGGCGAAACACTTGAGTCCTACGGCATGTGACTACCTGCGGCGCATCTCCACGTCGGCCAAACGTCTCGATGCACTCATCCAGGACGTGCTGAATTACAGCCAGGTGGTCCGCGCGGAGTTGAAACTGGAACCAGTGGACATGGGAAGACTGATCCGGGAGATTGTCGAGTCGTACCCGAACCTGCATCCCCCCCAGGCTGAGATTCACGCGCAAGGCCGCATTCCTGAGGTTCTGGCCAACACTGCTGCGCTAACGCAAGTGATCTCGAACCTGTTGGGCAATGCCGTGAAGTTCGTGAAGGAGGGAGTGCGACCGACGGTGAAAATCTTAGCCGAGACGAACGGTGAATACGTGCGCGTCTGGTTTCGCGACAATGGCATCGGCATTGCGCCCGAGATCCAGCACAAGCTTTTTCAGATGTTTCAGCGCCTGCATTCTCCGGGTGATTACGAAGGCACCGGGATGGGGCTAACGATCGTGCGCAAAGCGGTGGAACGCATGGGCGGCAAAGTGGGCGTGGAATCCGCGGCGGGTCAGGGCAGCCGGTTTTGGATCGAATTAAGGAAAGCTTCAGCCGAAGTAACGAGTTAGTTGGCGGCCTTACTTTGCCCGATCGGGCAGGACAGCGATGATGATCAGGCCGATGCACGAGAGCACGCCGAGCAGGCCGAAGGCCGCGTGGTAGCCTTTCGCTTTGGCGTAGTAGCCCAGGCCGACCATCAGCACGATGGTGGCGACGATTTGCACCAGGAGCGTGGTCCAGTTGAGTTGCGCGTTCAACTCGCCGCCGTGTTTGTGAAGGAAATACATGCGCGCCAGCGCGCCGGCGACCTGGAAGAACAAACCGGGCAGACCAATGGCGAGGCTCTTTTCGTTGTATTCGGCGATCATGATCCGGGTTCTGGTCGTGTCACATCCTGCTTGAGTTGATCGAGTTCGGTCCTGAGCTGCGAGTAAAGCTCCGGCAGCCACGCAGGTCCCTTGATGGCCCTGGAGTCGAACGGTTTCGCGCGCCAATCGGTGGGAACGATGACGACGTTGATGTTTTGGAGTCCGGCGCGCGCGGCGAGGCAGAAGATTTCCTCGATCCCCGGATCGCCGATGGCGACGCAACCGATGGAGACGTTCTTGCCATGGATCATGATGTCGCCGCCGAGTTGGGTGCGGCCATCGCGTTTGGCCATTTGCTGGTCGAACTCGTTGGGGTAATTGAGGCGCAGGGACAAATGGTAGAGGCTGTTCGGATTGAGGAAGTTCACTTTGTAAACACCTTCCGGAATCTGGCCGTCGCCTTCTCGCAGTTTGGGACCGAGGGTCCCTGATTTCGCGAGCACGGGATAATCCTTGATGTGAATCGCGCGGCCCTGGCTGTCGTGAGCGAACAACTGGAGGAGCGAGGCGTCTTTGATGGCGAGCAAGGTGAAGCGTTTCAGGGGGTATGAGAAACCTTTGGCCTCCAACGCCGGCGCGAGGCGCTGATGCGCGGCACTTTCATAGCTTTTCAATCGATCCTCCACGTTAGCTTTGGGAGTGAGCCGCGCCTTGACGTAACGCACGCCGAGGCCGACGCGCTCGCGTTGCGTGACGAGCAACACGGCCAGCGCCAACAATGTGAGGGCGAGGAAAACGCGTTTCATGTTTTTCCAAGGGATTTGACGAAGTGCACCAGGCGAAACGTTTCGCGAAAACCGAGCGCGTGGTGGGCGCGAATGCTGTCGTCGTTTTGGAGTTCGGCATCACTGGCGAGTTCGGTGAAGCCCTTTTCCCGGGCCCAGGTTTCGGCGCGATGGATGAGCGCACGCCCCACGCCTTTGCCCCGCAGATCGGGATCGGCGTACCAGCCTTCCACGTAGCCGACGCGGGGCGACATCGTGCCATCGACGCGAGCGCGCACGGACAGTTCGATAAAACCGCCGAGCTTGCCGTCGCTGCGTGGATGGACAAAGACTGCGAAATCGGTGCTGCTGAGTTGTTCGGCCATTTCGAGGTCGTGCATGTCGGCGGGGCAGTCCGGCCAAAGCGCAGCGCGCATGCGGCGCCATTCGGCAAAGTCGTCGCGAGTGGCGGCGCGGATCAGAAATTGGTTTGTATAGGAGGCCCCTGGCATTTTCGGTCAGTTTTGGTCAGAAACGGTCAGTTTTGTTCAGTTTTGGATCGGAGAACGAAGCCCGCGAGACCTGAAAATGCATACACTTTTCAGGTCTGAAGTTGTAAGTGGTTGATGCCACGCGAGTAAAAAATCACAATCGCGTTTTTGTATGCATTTTGTACGCATAATGTACGCATAATGTACGCATTTTGCCTCGCGGGCTTTTCAAAGTCGCGATGGCGCAAGGAAAGAGTCCCCGCAAGCGGGCGCTCAACACCGACTTCTCGTCTCTCGACAGCATCTCTGTCCATGCGCGGATCATATCATGGGTTTTTGCGAACTACGTTCGATGCGACTTATGAATGTGACAGGAGCGGACAGGAAGTGACACGAGCGGACACGAGCGGACATTTTTTCGTGAAAAAAGTGCTTGACCGATTTTGCGAATTTGAGCGGCTTCGTTCGATGAGTTCCTGGTCGAGGCCTACAGTGACGGTTCTCGAGGCCCTGGATTTGGAATGAGCAGACTTGAAACAGGTAGGCTGTTGTTTCGGCCGCATGAGGAAAGCGACCTGGAGCGGTTTTGTGAGATGGAATCCGATCCGGTGTATCGATCGCCGCAACCGGTGCATCCTCGCGCTGAACTGGAACGGAGTTTTCGAGAGGCTTGGCTGCGGCCGAAGTCGATGGGCCTTCTGGCGACGGTGTTCAAGCCGGAGGGACGCTACATTGGCCGGTGTGGCCTTTATCCCCTGCGCAATGACGCGAATGAAGTAGTTCCGGGAGAGGCCCTCATTGCGTTTTACCTGGCGCGTCCATATTGGGGACGCGGGCTGGCGACTGAGGCCGGGCGGGCGTTCATTGCGCGTGGCTTCGGGCAACTGGGCCTGTCGCGCATCGAAGCCGGGATCAACGCGAAGAATCTGGCTTCGATACGCGTGATTGAGAAGCTGGGCTTCCGTTGGGTTCGCAGCGGTGAAGGCGGCGGGAGTTCGTGGCATGAGTATGAGATTAGGAACGGGAAGCGAGCCAAATAAGACTGCGCTGGCGACGAAAACTGCCACGCTGTCTCTTTGGTTCTGCCTGTTCGCCGTGCTGACGGTTCTCTCGCTTACATACCTGTTCTGCGTTGGCGTCGCCGAGGCAGCCAGGCACAATGGACGAATTCCCGGTTGGTTGGGCCCCTGCGCAGAGATTTACTCGCGTCCCGCGTATTTCGCGGCCGATCTGCCGGTGCTTCAGGTTCCAGCGCGGCTGGCGATCGAGGTGGGGTATCGTTTGGCCGATGGGCCAGATATGACGAGATGAGCCGCAGCGTTGAACGACATCTTATGTCCTACAAGTGCGTGATCTGCGGGCGAGAGCATACCGACTTGCCACACATCGGCTTCGCGGCGCCGTTTCACTGGGCTGGTGAGTTAGCCAAGGACCCGAACAGCCTTTTGACCGAAGACCTTTGTATCATCGAAGGACGCGACTTTTTCATTCATGGAGTCATCGAGATTCCAGTTCATGACTACGAGCATGAGTTTGGATGGGGCGTTTGGGTGTCGCATAAAAAGGAAAATTTTGAGACGTACCGCGAGCACTTTGACTCGGCTGAAATTGGCCCGTTCTTTGGATGGCTGTCCACGAAGATCGCCTACTATTCCGAGCCCACACTGGAGTTGAAGACGATGGCCCACTATCGAGGAGGCGGACTGCGGCCAAGGATCGTTTTGGAAGAATCGCCGCATCCGCTTTATCGTCAGCAACGGGATGGCATCTCATTAGCCGACGCCTGGAAGATGGTTCATTACTACGAACACACGGATTGAATCCCAACGGGATTCTGGCTTGAAGCCCAGGGTTGCGAGGCACGAGCTACCCTGGGATGCATGGTGGCGACAGATCAACCGCAAAGCGGTTGTGGCCCATCCGAGCTAATGACGATCTAGTCCCATACATATTTCTCATCCCATTCGATCTCGTGACGACGCAACAACGCGCGCAACTCGTCCTGAAAACCGATCTTCCGATGATGTTCCTGTTGCTCCGCGATATAGTCCGTAACTTGTTTCACGTTCGATTGGCTCACAGAAAAAGCTGCATAACCTCCTTGCCACCCGAAGTCCACATATTCACCACCGCGTTCCTTCAGCCAAAGATTAGACACGCGCTTCAATTCTTTCACCCATTCAGCCTGTGTGATCGTGCGACCCAGTCGCGCCAGTAAATGAACGTGATCCTCCACGCCGCCTACGAGTATGGGCGAGCAATCGAGTTCTCTCGAAACACTCCCAAGGTAAGCGTGCAGCGCCTCGCGCGTAGTTTTGTCGCGCAGGAACGGCTTGCGATCCTTTGTGGAAAACACCAAATGAATGTAAACGGCGGAAAGCGACTGAGGCATATTCCAAGAGTTATCCATTGCGGCGCCGTTCACGAGCCCAATTGCCATTTTGGTAGCGACGGGATGGCCGCAACCGCGTTGCGGTTGGGCGTATTTGCAGATCACGCCCCAGGGTAGCTCGTGCCTCGCAACCCTGGGCTAGAGGCACAATCCCTTTGGGATTGTATCGTCTGCCACAAGTTAGCTCACGCGGGACCAGAGTTGGGCGTAACGGCGGACGACAGCGGGGCGGTCGGTGATCGTGGCGCGGAGGTTGCGGGCGAGACGGATGCGCAACGCGGAGTCGGTCAGGGCCAGGGGTTCCCAGAGCAGCAGGGCGAGGGATTCGAGGATACGCTCGCGGGGGTGGCGCAGCATGCCTGAAAACACGGGGCGGCGGAGCAGTTTCAGGTTTTGAAGAAGGTTGCGGGCGCGCTTCGAGTCGGGCCATTTGGGGAGTGTGTTGGTCGCGTAATGGCGCGCGGAGATGAATAAGTGATGCAGGCGTTTGCTCTCCAGCCACAGCCAAAGGTCGCCGGCAAACGCGATGATCTGGTTCAACTCGGACGCAAGCTGGTCGCGCGATTCCTCGCTCTTGAAAGGATGGAGCTTGAAGTCGAGGCCGTGCGCGTGGTGCTCGATCAAAGCGGAACGCCAGGGCAGTGAAACAGTGAGATTGTTCAGCCGCTCGTGCCGTTGGCGGCAGCTCCAATGGTAACGGCCAAAGGCCGCGAGGATGGCGTCGCCAAAGGCGAGCTGCGCCTTGCGAATGTTGCGGCGCACAAAATCGGCATTCTCGTCTTCGAAAGGTTCCACGGTGAGGTGTTCGCGCGCGAAGAGCAGGCCCGTGCAGCGGTTCATGAGCAGACGCGTCGTTTCGGTGAGCGGCAGGAGATGGGCAGCGCGATGATGATCGCAGCCGCGGAAAAGTGTGTCGTCGCCGATGAGCCATTTGTGGCCGGCGATCATGTCGTAAAAGAACATCGAGACCGGGGTGCGACGGAGTTCGTCGAGGGACATGATTTTGAATTCGACTTCGAGGCCGACCGTGGGCGAAAGGTCGTGGCTCAGGCGTTCGAACGTATCGCGATGGCGAAATTCGAAGGCGTGGCGATTTCCACGGACAAAAATGTAGAATTCGAGATCGTTGTAGGGGCGCTCTCCGTCGCGAGCGTTGAGAACGCCTCCTTCACCGCGGCCATAGCCGCCGCCCAGCAACAGGCCTTCGATACTGCCTGGGGGTAATCGTTCAAGGACAGCGGTTTTGATTGATTCGCACGAGGAGTGGAGTTGATTTTCGAGGGCGTCGCTGCCATCGACGGTATAGCGAGAACCAGTTTGTCCCTCACCCTGACCCTCTCCCCGAGGGAGAGGGGAAAGCGCTCGTCCAGCCTGGGTGTTTCGCGCGGGCGACGCCTCACGCGAGGTGAGCGGGGGCGGTGAAGCAAAGGTCGTTGCCATGAGGTTGAGTGCGGTAGTGCGACCAGCCATCGCGGAATCCAAGGAGGCGAGCGCGGCGCTGCTTCCAGCGGATGCGAACGGCGTACGGCCACTCGGAAAGGCGTTGCTGGCGCGCGCAATACGTCAGGTCGCGACGAATGTCATTGAGCCAGCCTGCGACGACGGTCCTTTTGAAATTGAATTGAGCGGGGTCATGCTCCCAAACGGCAGCGAGCGCGCGGCCTTCGCCGTAGCTGCGGCGATAGGCCTGAGCCGGAGTGTAATTGTGCGAATGAATCACGACCGATTCGGGGCAGTAGACAACTTTGTAACCCTGGGCGCGGCACCAGCGGGTGTACTCGTCGTCTTCGGAATACTGCATCTTTTCGAGGAAGCCGCGGTGCGACCAGACATCCTTGCGCAAACCGCTGCTGACCATGCTGAAGAAATGGTCCCAGCGGTCGACTTCGCGTTGCGGGCCGAAGCAACGGTCGTAGTCGTGCGCGAAAACAGCGCGGCAATCGGGCCGGGGAATCTGGCGTCCGTAAACGGCCGCATGTTGCGGATCGACCAACGCGGTTGCCAGCGGCCGCAGCCAGTTGTCATCCACCGGCGTGGCGTCGGCGTTCAGAAAAATACAGTTCTCGGACCGGGCGAGTTCCATGCCTCGATTCATCACGCGGCTGGGGTTGTATTCCTCGGGCCTGAGCTGGATGAAATGGTTTGGACTGACGGAGCGAATGAGGTCCTGCGAGCCGTCAGTGGACCCGGAATCAATTACGATCAACTCCCAGTTGCGATAGGTTTGCCAACGCAGCGCGGGCAAGGTTTGACGAAGCGCCCAACCTTCGTTGAACGACCGCATGATAATGGAGACAAGCGGGTCAGTCATAAAATCCGCGGCGGCAACACCACGGCGGTGGTTGCGACATGCGTTGACTTTTCTGTACTGGAAGTCGGTGCGCAGGGATATGCGGTGATCACCCCGCGGAGCGCATGGCGATGGGCCCAGGCGCCTCCTCAGGGCGAACGGTAACTTCGATGAGCCCCACGTCCAGATCGCCGAGGCGGCGGAACACTTCGCGGCTGAGGTCGATAATCCGGCCACCGCGGACCAGCCGGTCGTGTGGACCGCGGTCTGTAATCGTGACCACCACGCTTCGCGGCGGCGGTGGGTTGAGAACGTTGGGCGCGGTCCTGACAGTTACGCGGACGCGCGTTCCCAAAGGATAAAACCACGAAGCCGCGATGAGTTTATCGGGGTCGAACCGCTCGCCATTGGCCATGAGCCTGCCGCGGTGGTCTTCACCATACCACGAGGCGTGGCCGATTTGCCCAACAGGACGGCTCAAGGCGAGTTGCCTGGCATTGTCAGGGGTTGAAGGCACGGCCGCTTTCGCAGGGAGGGTGGGCTGCGCGACTTGCGCCTGCGCTGCCCAACCAATCAGAGCAGCAGCATATGCCCAAATTTTCATACCTCGATTGGCACCAGCCTACACGGTGGGCGCGCCAGCGGGGAATTGGGGTTTTAGCCCTAGGCCTAAGAGCGCTTTGCCCCATGCCACGGGAGCGGGGGCGTCGCCTAAGATGCGGTCAAAGATGAAGTGCCAACCACGCAGAGCCCGCGTCGTGCCGCGGGTGGGGAGCATGGCTTTTTGACGTATGCCGCTGGACCTGCAAACCAAAGACATGGTGGCGATGCTGGTGCTGCCATTCGCCGTGATTGGCCTTTCATTTCTGCTGTCGCTGTTTCCGCGGCTGCGTGACCCGGTTTTCTTCCTGATGGTCGGGGGCGCAGTGGTAAGCGACAAGCTCGACATCAACATTCTCAGCAGCGAATGGTATCGCGGGACGACGCGCGGATTCGAGCTGTCGTTCGTGGATATACTGGCGTGGGCGTTGATTGTGACGACGGTGCTCACGCCAATGCGGCACCAGCGGCGGTTCTATTTGCCGGGGAGTTTTTGCTTCATGGTCTTGTACCTGGGGGTGGCCATCTTTTCGGTGGCCACGTCACAACCGAAACTCTTCGGGATGTTCGAGGTGTCGAAAATTCTGCGCGCGATGGTGGCGTTTTGGGCGGCGGCACTGCACATGCAAAGCGAGCGCGAACTCAAAGTGGTGGTGCTGGCCATTGCGACGGCAGTTTGGATACAGGGACTGCTCGCCCTCAAGCATCGCATCTTCCTGCACCTGGACCGCGCCACGGGTACGTTGAATCACGCGAACAGTCTCTCAATGTATCTGTGCATGACGGGGCCGATCCTGGTCGCCGCCGCGAACTCGGCGTGGAGCAGTAAATGGGTTCGTTACTATTGTTATGGAGGGGTAGCGCTGGGGGCTATTGGGATACTGCTCACCGTGTCGCGCGCGGGCATTCCGACGTTCGCGCTGGTCACGCTGGCGACGGGCATTCTGTGCTTCTCGTGGAAGATCACGCTCAAAAAGCTGGCCGTGGCAGCGCTGATCATGGCGGCGCTGGGGGGAGTGGTGGCATCGTCGTGGGACAAGCTGGCAGAGCGCTTTGGGTCTGCATCGTTCGAGGATGAAATCAACACCGGAGGTTTCGAAAACCGCGGGCAGTACTACGGCCTCGTGGCGGCGATTCTTAACGAAAAGAAAAACGGCGTGGGCCTGAACAATTGGTCCTACTGGGTCAGCAAACGGTACGGCGCTCTCACCGGCCATCCCTACGAAGATTACGATGACATCCCGCAGACGATGCTCGACAGCCCGGTCCTTTACGATTGGGGCCCGAAGTATGCGCCGCCGGCGCATAGCCTCGGCGTCATCACCGTGGGAGAAATGGGTTGGATCGGTTTCTGGGTTTTCGCCGCGCTCTGGCTGCGGTGGTTCTGGTTGAGTGGAAGCTTTTTGTGGCAGCGCTCCACCGACCCCATGCTACGCATGGGGATTGGAATTTTCTTCGCGATTCTTGGTGTGTTCCTGCAAAGCCTGACGGAATGGGTGTTTCGACAGACTGCGATCATTCTCACTTTTCACGTTCTGATCGGCACCGCGGCGAGCCTGTATTACCTGCGACACCGCAAATGGGGCTACGCCGAAGCATTGGAGGAGGATCCGGCCGAGCGCGTCGTGCCTGTGCGGGAACCAGCCCTGGAAAGCAAATATGCGAGTCGCGCACATATTGAGAAAGTATAACCCGGCCGAGTGGGGCGGGACGGAAACCGCACTGGAACGGTTATTCGATGGCCTGCGCCCGGCGGTGACACCGGTGATTTATTGTCCGAAGCTGCGGCAAAATGGCGCGAGGAACGGCACGCGTGATCCGTTCGCGGAGCGCGGATATCCGCTGAAACGCTTTCATGGCTGCGTGCCGGTTTGGGGGCTGTCGCGGGCGGAGCGCGAGCAAATGGTTTCAGTCGGCGGGAATCTCTTTTCGTTCGATCTCATCCCTGCGCTGTGGCGCGAACGGCAGATTTCGGTGATTCACTCGCACGCACTGGGGCGGCTTGGAGGCATCGGCCTGACGATTGCCAAACGCCGTCACCTGCCGTTCGTGATCACCATTCACGGCGGGTTTCTCGATCTGCCGCCGGCGTTACGCCAGCAAATGAACGAGCCCGGCTATGGCGGGTTGGAATGGGGCAAGGTTTTTGGAGCTATGTTTAACTCGCGCAATGTTGTTCCCGACGCGGACGCAATTCTGACGTGCAACGAACGCGAAGCGGCGCTGTTGCGCGAACGCTTTCCACAAAAACGGATTCGTGTGCAGCAACACGGCGTGCCGATGAAGATGTTCGAGCAGGACCAACGTCACGCCGCGCGGGAGGCGTTTCCGCAGATGGCAGGGAAAAAATTACTGCTGGTTGTGGGGCGCGTCGACCCGGTGAAAAACCAGGGCTGGGTGCTCGAACGCGCGCCGGCAATTCTGCTGAAGAACCCGAATGTTATCATCATGTTTGCCGGCGCCTGCACCGACGCGGAGTATGGCCGCACGCTTGCGGCGCGCATACGCGAACTTGGCCTCGAAGACAAAGTGCTGATGCCGGGAGGCTTTCCACCGGGTGATCCGCGCCTGATCGGACTGATGCAACAAGCCTCTGTGGTCGTGCTGCCCTCAATCTCGGAAACGTTCGGGTTGGTCCTTCTCGAAGCCTGGGCGGCCGGCGCGCCGGTGATTTCCAGCCGGACCTCCGGGGCCACGGCATTGATTTGCCAGGGGGAAAACGGATGGCTCTTTAATCTTGAAAACCCGCAGGGCTTTCACGATGCGCTGGACCGAGTGCTGCACGATCCAAGTCGCGCGCGAGTGATGGCGGGTCAGGGCACCGAATTGGCGCGCACGAAGTACGACACGCGCGTGCTCGCGCAGCAGGTGCGGATCCTGTACGAGGACCTCGTCGAGGAAAAGCGTTCGAACGGGCGGGGCAAAGCGGTCGCAGCGGAACTATGCGCTACGTAATCATTCGCGACGACGACACCAATGCGTTGACACCCGTGGAGTGCCTTGAGCAACTCTACCGCCCGTTTCTTGATCGTGGGTTTCCGGTAAATCTGGCGACGATTCCCAATGTGCGCACGGACGTGAAAGTGCCGAGCGGCGAATTCGAAGGCTTTTTATCTGTAACCCCCGACGTAAGGAGGGGGCTGACTCTGCCAGTCGGTACTCACTCCGAATTGCTCCGCTACTTAAAATCCAACCCCGAATACCACATCGTTCATCACGGCTGGCAGCACGATTACTTTGAGTTCGACCGCCCCGATGCCGATGAAATCGCCCGGCGGCTCGACGCCGGGCGGCGGCAACTGGAAGAAGCGGGTCTCGGCGCGCCACGGACTTTTGTCGCTCCATACGACAAGCTGTCGCGGCCGGCGATGCGGGAAGTGGCCCGGCGGTTTAACGTTCTTTCCACCGGTTGGTACGAACTCAAGCGCCTGCCGGTGGGCTGGTGGCCGAATTACTTCGTGAAACGGACGGCTCAATTGCCGCACTGGCGCGTCGGTGAAACGGTTCTCTTAACGCATCCCGGCTGCCTGCTTTCGTGCCACCGCAATTACGCTGAGATTCTCAAAAACATTCAGGAAACGATTTCCAGCCAGCGGCTCACCGTGCTGGTGACGCACTGGTGGGAGTATTTTCGCAACGGCCAACCCGACCTGGATTTCATCGACGTCCTTCACAGCACCGCATCTCTGCTCGAAAGTGATCCCGAGGTGCGCGTCATTTCCTTCGACGATGTGATCGATTCCAAGGTGGACCTGAATTGAGGGAGCGCGAGCAGCCTCGCTCGCAAGGACTTCGTATCTGCCGATCGATGCGAGCGAGGCCGCTCGCGCTTCAATGCTCCTGCTATCCAGCGTACTGTGCCGCCCTGGCGGCTTTGAAGTTCATGATCTCCGTTTCGGTAACTGGTTCGGAGTTGGCCGTGTGCGCAGTGATCGCGTCGTCGGCCATCAAGTCATAGATGTGCGGTATGGCCGTGACCTGCGCGGGGACATCAAAGCGGTTGCTCAGCAACGCGGCGTAGCTGTGCGGTTCCTCGGGATGATAGCCGTGCATCGCGGTGATCGGCCGTTCGCCCATGTGGCTGGGAACGATCAGCACGCCCTCTTTGACGAGGAAAATCAGTTCACCAAAGTAGCGGTCCGGAAACAGCGTGCGCAACTGCGCCAACTCGCTGTCGGGTACAATACGGCCCTGTGAGGTTTCCTTGAGGCGTTGGGTGATCAGGTCGCGGGCGGAAGGGCTGGACGGAGCTTGCCCCTCCGAAGGTTGCGTTTCGGATGGAAACCAAAAACGCGCCATGGTCGAGTCGTACACGGCGACGTAATCTTTGCCGAACTTGAGCGGCAGCGCTTCGATGGTCGCCTTGAGGTCCACCAACTCGGTGCAGTTGGCCATGCCGTGATCGCTGAAAATGTAGAGGCGCACTTCCTGGTAATGCTCGTCGGCGTGCGAAAGCAATTGTTCCAGGCGTTGTTCGTAAACGCGAAGCTTCGCCGGCACTTCGGGCGATTTATTCCCCACCATGTGCAACAAACCGTCGAGGTCGGGCCAGTAAACAAACGCGAAGTCGATCGTCTCCTTGCGAATCTCGCCAATGAGGTTCGTCAGGTTCTCCGTCTCGGAAAATGCGGGATTGCTGACGTGGTATGGAATGTTCCGCATCTGGAGAAAATCAAAGATGTTCCCTCCGTGGTTCATGCCGCCCGGCTTGAGCGGACTTTTCTTTTCTGAAAAATCGAAAAGTGAGATGTGCTCGAAGGGAATGTTGTACAAGTCAAAATAGCCGCGAAACTTCAGAGGGCCTTGCAAGAACTTGCTCAGCCAGCGGCGGAAACGGCGGCGGCTGGTGATGGAGCGCGGCAACCATTTGAAGAAACGCAGCATCCGGAACGGGGAATTTTTGGGGTCGTAGACGAAATAGCACCAGTTGCGATGGTGCTCCGGCCAGGCGCCGGAGACGATCGACGGCACGCAGGCCGAACTGTATCCAAACACACTTTCGAGCCGGCGCCGGTACGGCGCGAGGGCGCGCGCGAACGGATCGTTCCGGATGATTTCCCATCCGCACGCATCGATAAACACGAACAACGGCAATACTGCTTTCATAATCTTCTTTCCCTTCTGACTGGAGGAGCGAGCTCTGCGAGCCCGTTCCGCACTGCGGAATGGAGCCGGACCCGCCAGGTCCGGCTCCTCCCCGCTGCCTTACCCCTACCCAATCCCGGCGTCCTCAAGTTGATTTTCGGCCACAATCAGAAAAGTCTGGTCGTCTTTGAGCGGCATGGAGGCCTGTGCCTTGCGCAGTTCCTTTGCGAGTTCGTCACGCAGTTGCGCGGCGCTCCGTTCACGCGCGAGACTTTGCTGGAGCCAGCGCTCCAGCCGATGTTGCGCGCGAGTGGATGCCGTCACGTCGGGCGCTTCGGTGAGGCCGTCGGTGTGCAGAAGCACGCGGCAAGGGGAGCGCAGTTCGCAAACTTCCTCGATAAATTGCGTGGTCGGCAAAATTCCCAGGGGCATTCCTTCGGGCGCAATTCGCTTCAGCCCGGGAGTTCCTGCCTGTGCAAGCAACACTGGGCAATGGCCCGCGCTGGCGACCGTCATCTGGTTTTTCTTCGCGTTGATCAGGACGATCTGCGCGGTGACAAACATGTCCACCGCTGACAGTTCGTCGTACATGTGCCAGTTGAGCCGGGCGAGCATCTCGGCCGGGCGCTGCGTCCACTCGGGTAACGCGCGCACGAGGCTGTGCAGGATCGCCGCAAAGAGGGCAGCGGGAACTCCCTTGCCCATGACGTCGGCCACGACGAGCAGCAGGGAATTGTCGGACAGTTGGAGCACGTCGTAAAAATCGCCACCCACCTGCCGCGCGCTCTCGCAATAGCCGGCGACCCCAAAATGACGAAGCTGCGGCAACGAGCGCGGCAAGAGCGAACGCTGAATATTTTGCGCGATGTCCAATTCATGCCCGAGCAACCGTGTCGATAGCTGCTCTTCCTGCAGACGCGCGTTGACCAATTGGATCCCGAGGAAATCGGCAAACGTCTGGATCACTTTCGCCTGCGGCGGCGTGAAAGGCTCATTCGATAAGGCCCGGCCCACGGCCAGCGTGCCGACCAAATTGCCTCCGGCGAGAATAGGCCGCACCATGCCGGCGCCGCCGGCTTTATTCACGAGGGGGTCGTCCGCGACAAGAGGACGATGCGGGCCAAACACAACATCCCGCCGTGTTATGGCCGCCTGAACTTCAGCGATGGGTGAGGGCTTGGCTATCGAAAGCGGTTGCTGAGCGCCGTCGAAGCCCGCAGACACCACGAGTGTGGTGAGTTCCTCTCCGGATTCGCGCACGTTGCGCAACACAAACCAGTCCGCCGAGGTGATGTGCAGAAGGTCGTTGAGAAGCTGCTGCGAAAAGTCCGGCAGGTTATTGCTGCGGCCCAGGCCGGTACTGCAGCGAAAAATCGCCGAAAGGCTCTCTGTGCGAAAACAAAGCTCGCGCGCCATTTCGCTGAGGGCCTGTTGCGTTTCTTCCAAGCGCTCCTGCACTTCGGCAATCGACGCCGCTGCGGACGAGGACTGGCGGTGCTCCTGGTGGCAGCGCATTTTGCTCATGACCAGGCTGTTCTCGTTTCGCCCCCGGTAATAGCGCGCGGTGTCCATGAAAGAGTGGATGAAAAACAGCCCCCGGCCACGCTCCGACTCGGCCGACGGAAGTTCGATCTGCTCCGGCCAGTCAAAGCCCGGCGTGTGATCGTTCACCGAAATCTCCACCTTCGAACTCGTACACAGGATAGTGATTTCGATCGGGCGCACGCTCCCGTCGTGGCGCACGTTCTGGATGGCGTTATTGCACGCTTCGGCCAGCGCCAGTTCGCAAGCCGCCAACTCCTCTTCGTGCAGTCCCTGCTCGTTCAAGAAGCGGCGCACGGCCTGGCGCGCGGATGGCACTTCCGCCAGGTCGCACGGGAGTGCGTAGCGAAATTGCGTGCAAGTGGACGATTTGCCGCGCGGTTCACTCATGCAGCACGTGGAACGATTTCGAAAATGCGATGCAGCCGGGTCAACTCGAACAATTGTTGAACGGGCGGCAGCGGATGGAGCAGCCGCACGGCGACAGTGCCATCGCGGCTGGTCGCAAATTTTTGGATCGCGATCAGCGCCCCAAGTCCACAACTGTCGATGAAGTTCGTTTCCGAGAGGTCGATCTCTACAGTCTTAAATCCATTCGGCAAAGCTGCTTTGACTTCGTCGCGAAACGCATCCGAATTGTTCGCGCCCAACTCTGTTACATCCGTCACGGTCAGTACGTCGCCTTTGTCTACAAGTTTCATGTCCTATCAAGGTTTGGATATTCCGCTCTGAGCCATTGCCGCACCGGCATCGGCACCAGTTCGTTTTCCCATAGCCGTTCGGCTGCGCTCACCAGGAACACAACCGGGGCCCGGCAGAGAATCTGTGTGTCCAATCGCCAGTTGCGCTGCACCGCGTAAAAACTGGAGTGAGCGCGCGCTTCGTCGCTGAAAGAGTCCATCCGGCCGCGCACATCCGCCAGCGACACCAGGCCGGCGGGCACCTGCAGCCACAGGCGTTCAAAGTCATTGCTCAATTGGTTTGCTTTGGAAGCGCTGAGCGGTCGATTGCCCACCCAGCATAAATCGCCGGTGACGATGCTCCACAACTGCGGCCAGCGGCGCACCCAGCGGTTCACATTCGTAAATTCGAAAAACGAATATCTTTCCAGTCGGCGTCCGCCCAGGCCGGTTGTGAATCGCACCGCGTTCACTTGCCGCAACGGCTGCTGCCCGCGCCAGGCGCATTTCAGGCAGACGTACAGGAGCAACGGCGCGGTGCCGACGAGCACGCCGCCGGCGGCCAGGCGGCCGAGCAATGTGAAAGGACTGAACGAAAATGGCCGCGCCGGAACGTCGCCCAACAAAAACGGGTCCGGAACATTTACGTGAGAGCCGCATTGCCAATTGATCAGCAACCTCCCGCTGGCAATCGACTGCGATACTTCGGTGAACCCTCCCACGAAAGTATCGGGTGCGACGACGCTATCACGCACGTCCGCGCCAGCCTCAACGAAACAGCGGTTTTCCACGACTGCGTTTGGCCCAACGGTAGCGTGCGCGCCTATATGCACTTCGTCGCCGATCCAGCATGGCGCGGTCAAAGTCGCGCGTTTATCGATGCGCGCCTTGAGCCCAACCCATACGCCGGGCTGCACTTCCTTCAGTCCAATGCGCGTCGGGCCGTTGGCGTGCCGCGCGAATTCAAGCACAGTGTTGTACCACGATTGATATGAGTCCAGGGCGCTCGTCGTCTGTCCCGGCAATCGGTCGATCACCGAAACGTCTTCAGGCGCGGCGAGCCATTCGCCGCTTCGCTCTTGATACCGGGTGCGCGCGTCATCGACGCTCATTTCGGCGCTCTGCGGAACGACTTCGACAATCAATCCCCACCGGCGCCCGTCCCCGATGCTGGCGCGTATTTTTTCGGGGCGATCCGCAGCAAGCACCGTCACTTCACGAGCGCCGTTGGTCGCCAGATACTCCAGCCAATGCTCGATCAAAGCGCGTCCGCAAACCGGCAGCAGCGCGAGTGGCTGCCGCTCGGCGAGCAGCGCTACTTCAGGTCGTTCATGTGGACAAATCAGCAGCGCCTTCATCAACAAGCCCCTTTGCCCGAGATCACCGCAGGCACCGTTTTGACGAGAATTCGCAAATCGGTCGCAAGTCGCTGCGACTCGATGTACTTCACATCGAGCTGCACCTGCCCCTGGAAATCGATCTCGGCGCGCCCGCTCACCTGCCAGATGCACGTGATGCCGGGCTTCACTGCCAGGCGCCGGCGGTCGGCCTGTGAATACAGCGCCACTTCGCGTGGCACAGGTGGCCGCGGCCCTACCAGTGACATATCCCCTTTGAAGACGTTGTAAAATTGAGGAAGCTCATCCAGCGAAAATTTGCGCAGGACGCGACCCACGCGCGTGATGCGCGGGTCGTTCTTGAGTTTGAAAGTGACGCCCTGCTTGTGCTGGTTCTTCGCCAGCAGGTCCTTTAGTCGCTGCTCGGCGTCCATGCACATTGAGCGAAATTTGAACATGCGAAACTCGCGTCCAAATTGGCCGACGCGGATTTGCGTGAAAAACACTGGCCCGCGGTCCTCGAGTTTTATTAACGCTCCAATCAACAGAAACAGTGGGCTTAGCAGCGCGAGCGCTATGCCGCTGAGGAGCAGGTCGAGCGCTCGTTTGGCCGTGGCCCCGCTTTGCAGGACGCAGCGCCACAGCATTCGTTCGAGGTGACTTTGCCCGCAGAGCCATAATCGTCCATACGGTTTTCCCGCCAACGTGTACCGGCGGACCAGTTGCGCCTGTAAATCCCTGTCACTCACGCTACATCCCTCCAATCATTCCGTTCCCACTGCGAGGCGGCGGCTGTTGCGACCTCCTGCTCACCTTCTCCGTGAAGCAACTGAGCGACACGACCGACAACCGCTTCCACATCCAACTCGGAAACCGGGTGATGCAACACGATGTTTGCAAACCGCCGCTGCGGTTCGACGTGCGCCAGGTGCATCGGGGCAACCACTGACTCGAATTGCCGCCGCACATCCTCCAAATGCCGGCCGCGCTCGACAACATCGCGCGCCAATCGACGCTCCAGGCGAACATGCGCGGGGCAATCGAGATAAATGCTCAGGTCAAATAACGCGCGCACCTCGGGGTGCGTCAGCAGCCACAAACCCTCGATGACAAGCAGAGGTGTCGGCATGCAGTTAGTGCCGGCGTCACTGCGGCAATGACTTGCGAATTCGTAGCGGGGGACGCGCGCCGCGTGATTGCCGCGAAACACGGCGAGGAATTCTTTGAGCAGTTCCCACTCGATTGCATTCGGGTCATCGTAATTGATCAACGACCGCTCGGAGGGCTTGAGATGCGATTGATCGCGATAGAAATCGTCCAGCGAAACGCACGTCGCCTGCGTGGGAAAGGCCGTCGCGATTTGCCGGCTAAGCCAGGTCTTGCCTGCGCCGCTACCACCCACAACCGCAACGATGGTTGGACGGTGGTCGCTCATACGCCGACCTCCTCGCGGGTCGCTTTGCAGACTTCGCCGAAGAGCCCTTCCAGGTCGCTGATGTATTTGGAAAATTCGAATTGCTCGTTGACCGAGGCGCGCGCGTTCTCTCCGAGCTTCCGCGCCAGTGGTTTGTTGGCCAGCAAGGTATTGACGCGGTAAGCAAAGCCAGTCGTGTCCATCCACGGAGCGAGCAGGCCGTTGACTCCGTCGATGAGCCATTCGCGAATGGCCCCGGCATCGAACGCGACGACCGGCAGGCCGAAACGCATGGCCTCCAGGCCCGAAGCGCCGAAGGGTTCGGGCCAGACTGAACTCATCACCGACAGTGTCGCTTCGGCGTAGTAACGCCGCAGTTCATCCTGGGGAACGAAGCCGGCAAAGCGGACTTTTTTGGCAAGGCCGAGGCTGCGCGCCAACTCTTCGCAGTAGGCTTTGTGGTTGCCGTCGCCGAGAATGATGCACTCGAAGGGATGCGTCACTTCGCTCAGCGCCTGCAGCAAGGCGTCCACGCCTTTGCCGCGAATGATCTGGCCGGAATAGACGATCAGGTTGCGATCGGAAAATGTGCTGGTGCTGCGCACTTCGGCCGCGCGCGGAACGGGCGCGTGAATGCGAATCCGCTCGCGCTCGAAGCCATTTCGGAGCAACTCCCGGCGCATGTACTCCGAGGCCACGATCAGCCGGCAAAAGCCGTGGTTGAGAGCGATCTCTTTGCGCTTGGCACGGTAACTGACCCAGCGCAACGGCCAGAGTCCCGACTTGTCGCGGTTTCGCGCGAGGCACGCCCCGCACCGCAGCACGCAATAGAGGGAAGCCGGGCGTGTGCAGATTTTGCGGCTCAGCCAGTCGTATTTGTAGCTGCGCATGCAATACATGTCGTGGTCGTGCACCATGCGCACGGCTGGCACGCCGCACCCGGTAACCATCTGCAGCACTTCGAGGTCAGCCATTTTGTGGACGTAAAGGACATCGGGCTGGAACCCCCACAAGGCGGCCTGGATCGTTTGGCAGTTGCCGGATCGCCCCAGCGCAAAACATGCGTCGAAAGTTTGGCGCCACTTTTCTTCTCCCTGGCCGGTGGCGGGGCCGTGGAGGATGGCGGTTGGATGCCCCCGTTCGCGCAGGGCGTTGGCGACCGCGACAATGTTCGATTCCGCTCCACCGAGGGAGCCGAATCGATCATGGACGAACAACAGTTTCATACGGTCGCTGGGCACACATCCATCACGCGATATACACGCCACCTGTTCACCTTGTTCGTGTCGTCGCGATATGTTTGCCGGAAATTAGCGTAGTCCCCGCTCTTTCAATGTGATAAGTGGGTTAAGACCTGAAGGGGTCAGGGGGAAGTCCCCAGATTATCTTGAAGCCGTCCGTGGAGAGGGTCGGCCGTTAGCGAAATTCGTGGCTGCAAAGCCCAGTCGGCCATCTTGCAAGAGCACTTCGGCCTCGGCCCACGCAGGTTGCGCCGAGGGCAAAGTAAACTCGGTTCCGAAGGCTGGTTCCGCGCCATCGGCTTCCCACAAAACGCGCGCGCCGGTCAGGTCTGCACCTGCCGAAGTGAGACGGAGAACGGACCGCGACGGAGCGCCGTCCCTACCAGCCGATGAATCGCGCGCAATTTGAAGGGCAGCGGGTTTCCACGGCTGTTTGGCCAGGCTGGTTTGGGCAAAGAGCCATGCCCAGGTGGCGAAGCCTTTGGCCTGGTTTAGCACCACGAATTCCTGGCTGAGGTTAAAGCTGTCTCCCCAGCGATCGTAGAAGGGGTAAGGCAAATTAGCATAGGGGCCACTATCGGCGCCATCGGGAGGGAAGGTGAGTCCGCCGAGTTCCTGTTTGTAATTCTCGATCCAGCCGAACCCGGCCTGCACACTGCCCAGCGGAACACCGGAGGGGGGCAGGACGCGCCGGTCATTCAACGCCCATTGATGAACGATTTCGCGCTGCCGTTTCCAGCCCAGCCCGGTCACGAGGGAGACATTGACGGGATTGCAACCGGCTTCGTAATTCACATTCGCCAGAATCGCTTCCAGGTACTGCGGGCGCGGGTCCTTGAGTTTTGGGAAATCCAGCTGCATGGCGGCGGCCAGGTCGAAAGCCTGATCTCCGGAAAAGTACCAGCCGGCGCTGCGGACACGTTTCGTTGGCGCGGGAAAGCTGGTGCCATAGGAACTGTCTTCGGACCAGCGCATCTCTTCATCGGCCCATGCGAGCATGGCATTTTCGCAGCGGCGGAGGAAGCCGGGATCGAGGGTCGCCGGGCTCGCGGAGTTGGCCCCTCCAGCGGACGGCGACGGAGCGCCGTCCCTACCCTTGCCGGCGCGTTTGGCGAGGGCATAGCTGCGGATCGCGCAGCCGTAGCCCTCGTACATGCCCAGCCAGGTCCACTTGCGGGTGGCGGGGTTGGTGGGGTCGAGTCGCTTGGTGAGTTCTTTGTGAAATGTGTCTTCGCCGGTGGCCAGGAACAGCTCACACGCCGCCCACGCCATCTCGTCATCATGAAAGAACTCGTTTCCGTAGTGGGTTATTTTTTGGTAGGCGCCTTCTTCGCCGTACTTTTCCAAGGCTCGCGTGAGAAAGTCCCAGCCCTTGCGCGCTTTGGCGAGGTAGAGTTTGGCTGCCTCGGGGAATTGCCGTTTCATCGTCGGCGAAGAGGCGCACTGCGCCAGCGCGGCGACCGATGCCGCGGTTACCGACGTGGTCTTTGGCCAGACGAGTTGCGGGTCGCCTTCCTCCGGCACGACGTCGTTCTCGTAGCGGCGGTCCTGCGGATAAACCAGGAAGTAAAATCCGCCGTCGTCGTCCTGCATCTTTGCCAGAAAATCCGCCTCCCACTTGGCTTCCTGGAGCACGTCACTCTTGCCATCGCCACTTTCGGGAAGGCCAAGGTTATCCAACTCGGCGACGCCCCCGAACGCATCGACAGCGGCGACCAGGTGATGGATCAGCCCGGCGCTGTTGATGGTGTATTTGCTGTAGTCTCCCGCGTCGTGATGGCCGCCGCTCACGTCGATTTTTCCGCGACGCACGAACGGATACAAACTCGCCTCGGTATTTTTTAGACGAGGGGCCTTATGTTGCGTGATTTTCTCCACACCGTCCGTGCTCTGTTCGAGCATGCGCTGGGTGTTCGTGAAGGTCATGTCCGGCACGGCGGCCGGCGCGGTGTGGCAGACGCCTCGGACAAATCGAGTGTAAGGCAGGACGTTGTTTGTCCCGCAGCGTTGATGATAGAGGCCCAGGGCGTAGGTGCGTGCGGTCCAGGCCGCGACCTGTTCGCCAATTTGAAATGGAAAGGAAGCGCCGAGGCCCGGCACAAAGAGCCGATACTCTCCGGGGGTGTTGAACGGCGTGAAATCCGCCTCATAGACGCGCTTATACGTGTTGAACTCGAATCCGCGCTCGGCGCGTTCTTTAAGCGTCCCCTGGAAATTGGTCGCGCCGTTTGCTGTCGAGATGAGGGCGAACTTCGGCAATTCACCACGCGCATTTTTGATCGGCATCTCTCCGAGGGAGCCAAGGTAATATCCGATCATGCCTTTCTTGCTCAGGCCGGGCAGGTAACCGGTTTCATTCGCGTGGACGACCGGGCTGTAGCGAAACGGCTCGGCCGCGGCCCTGAATTGCATGCCCTTAAGAAAATGTCCCGAACCACCGTCCCGGACCAGAACCTCGGCGCCAGCCGGCAGTGCCGTGGCCAGCTCGAGGTAGAGGTAATTGCCAATTCGCAAATCACGCACCTTGAGCGGCGCGTAAAGCACCCGCCGCTTGAAGCCGACGTGCGCGACCGACACCGGCTGTTGATTCGCGACGACCGTGAACGCGCTGGCGGCGGGGAGGTTGGGCTTGCCGTCCGTGTGGGCAAAGTCCCACTGGGTAACCGGGGAAGATTCTTTGGGCTTGGTCGTCACGAGGAAAAGCTCCAGCACCGTGGGAGAAATCACTCGCAACTCGTGGTGCCCCGGTTTTGGCAGGATCAGTGAATTGCTTTCAGTAGCCGCGTGGCAGCCCATCGCAGACAGACAGACCGCGAGGGCCACCCGCGCAGATCGGAGGGTCATCATTCCACCTTAGAATCCATGTTCGCGATTGCGTATTACTAGGTGGGAAACAACCCCATGTCACTCAGTAGCCACTCTCGGAAAGAATTTTGTCATGCGATCGGGGCGGCATTCGCGCCAGGTTTAGGCGCCGGGAAGTCGTATTCAACGCGGGAATTCGCAGGCGGCAAGCATGGGGTTAGCCGTACTGTCGCAAACGCCGACAATTAACAGGCAAATGAGTAGCGCATGTAAGAGTGGCTCGGATGGCGCCTTGGAAGAAGTAACCCGGCTTCCGATTCGCTCCGGCGCAGACGTAGTGGCGGCCCGTCAGGCTGGCCGCGAACTGGCAATGCACATTGGTTTCAACGGCAGCGAAGTCACGGTGGTGGCAGCGGCGATTTCGGAGATCGCGCGCAACATCGTCGATTACGCCGGCCACGGCGAAATGACTCTCCAGCGCATCGAGAACAACCGGCGGCAGGGCATGGAGATCGTCGCGCAGGACCAGGGGCCCGGAATCGCAAATGTCGCCGAAGCATTGCGATATGGTTGCTCGACCCGCCGCGGAATTGGAGTCGGGTTGCCCGGCGCCAAATGGTTGATGGATGAGTTTGATATCGTTTCCAAACCGGGCAAGGGAACAAAAGTCACAATGAGAAAATGGCTCGCTTGATTCGAACAGCTCCATGGAACCGTGAATCGGCTCACGCCCTGGTTCACACGTTGATGGCCACGGCTCCCGAAGTTGCCGATGGTGCCCCCGCCCATTCGCTGCCGGAAACTTCACCGGAAGAATTGGCGCTGCGCAAAGTCGCCGCCCGGGCCCGTGCGCAGGAACAGCGGCGCATCAGCCGCTTGTTGCACGACGAAATCGGACAGTGCTTGACGGCGCTCAACGTTCAACTCGCCGTGTTGCGTGCCCGAAGCCGAGGTGCGACGCAGGAACAATTGAAGTCCGCGCAGGGTCTTCTCGAAAAAGCGCTCGGCCAGGTCCAGCGGCTGTCCCACGATCTTTACCCGTCCGCTGTTGAAGACCTTGGCCTGGTTCCGGCCCTGAGATCTCACATCAAGCATTTTTCACAGAAAGCCGCACTGGCGGTTTATTTCAACGCGGACGACGACGTCCAGCTTCCCGACGTCGATTTGAGCCTGGCGGTTTTTCGCAGCGTGCAGGTTCTGCTGTCTGACCTGGAATCCGCCGCCGCCGCCCAGGCGCGCCTCTCCCTGGAAATCGCTTCCGGTGCGTTGCTGTTGGAGGCGCGCGCAAGAATTTCGCGGCGCAAGGGAAGTCGTGCCGACGTCGTGCCGGACGTATCGGCCTTTCACGAGCAGGTGTTAATCGCGGGCGGCTCGGTCAACTATCGCGCTCATCGCAACCAGGCCCTGATCGCGGCGCGTTTTCCCATAACCAATCCTGGAATGCTTTAACACGACAGGCGAGTTTTTTACTGGAGACATACGTATGAAGAAGATCGAAGTACTACTGGCAGACGATCACACAGTCGTGCGCCAGGGATTGCGCGTGCTTCTCGAAGCGGCGGAAGACATCAAAGTCGTTGCCGAAGCCGAGAATGGCCGCCAGGCGGTGCAGATGGCGGTCAAGTTTCAACCCGATGTGGCCGTGGTCGACGTCGCCATGCCGCTGCTCAACGGCCTGGAGGCCACGCGGCAGATCACGCGTGAAGTGCCCAACACCAAGGTTCTCATTCTCTCGTCCTATAGCGACGATGAGTACGTCCAACAACTGATCGAGGAAGGCGCGACCGGCTACCTGGTCAAACAGACCGCCGCCAACGATCTGGTCAAAGCCATCCGCGAGGCGCAAAAAGGCAATGCATTCTTTAGCCCCTCCATTTCCAAGCGGCTCCTGGATCAATGTCGCGAAGCCTTTGTGCGCGGCGGCCCGGTCCGCCGGCGCAGTACTCGCCTGACCACCCGCGAAGCCGAGGTGCTCCAACTCATCGCCGAGGGCCAGGCGAACAAGCAGATTGCCGCCGAACTCAACATCAGCATCAAGACCGTCGAAAAACATCGCCAGCAGGTCATGAACAAGCTGAACATTCACGACGTCGCAGGACTCACCCGGCACGCGATCGCGAAAGGGATCATCGAGACCACCGTCCGTCTTCCCACCGCGCCAGCAGCCGCGAGTGTGTAAGCACCGCTGTTTCGTTACGGCGAACACCCCATTCGAGTAATGGGGTTTTTGTTTCTATAGTCCAGTGCGGTCAACTGAGGCCGGCAAGAATCGATTAACAAAGGAAAGCTTTATGGAAACCAGACTGGAAAGTGGTCAGGATTTGAAAAACGCCGCCCGCGAAGGGGCTCAACAGGCTGCCGACACGGCACGCGAAGCCGGCAATCGTTTGAGCGCCGCCATGCAGAGCGCAAAAAACAACATCCAGGAAAAAACCGCCGCCAGCGCGCGCGCCACAGACCAGGCGATTCGCCAGCATCCCTATGAATCCCTGGGCATCGCGTTTGGCCTCGGCTTGTTGATCGGCGTGCTGATCAATCGCCGCTAAAGTTTTCAGGTCGGCCGCGAAGTCTGCGCCGGCGTCGTAACGAAGTAAGATCGTCGCAGTTCTTCGCAGTTGACCTGCGCTCGCGCTCGCGAGTGAATCAGAAAGGCAACCGTGACGGCGGGCACATTCGACCTCCAGGCGCGTAAGCGACAGCTCCTCGCTGAAAGTGAGTTTTATCGTCAGACACTGGCGAAGGACGTGGCACAACTCAACGCGGCGACGTCGTGGATGACGACAATCCTGCACTACGCGCGCCTTGTTTCGCCGCTTCTCGCCATCGCAGTTCCTGTGGCGGGTTTCTTCCTGCGTCCGCGAAAGAAACACGCCGCGCAACCGCCGCCGCGAAAAAAGAATCTCCTTGGGAAGTTCATCGCCGGGTACAAAATCGCGCGCCAGGTTAAGCCGATTTGGGATGGCTTTCACCGCGCACGCGCGCCGTACTGATTTGGGGCGCACACCCTAATGGCCTTCGGGTACGTCGCCGTTAAAGTGCCTCAGAGGCGAAAACGGTATGGCAGAGCATTCGATCTTCTGTATAGCC